>Ga0081455_10000326_pt1 | contig 62327 bp, 67 predicted proteins | sample TabmetS3T2R1_FD_70207 | JGI IMG/M metagenome (GOLD analysis project Ga0081455, IMG submission 70207) | Tabebuia heterophylla rhizosphere microbial communities from the University of Puerto Rico - S3T2R1 | ecosystem: Host-associated > Plants > Roots > Rhizosphere ...
CGACATTGCCGGCGGAGATCCTCCCTCTGTGCGTCGTTGAGCGTGGCTCCCGCTCGTGAGAGCAATTCCTCCAGCGCATCGCAACCGCCGTTCAAGATCCGGTTCACCATTCCGGGACACACGCTCTTCGGAAAGGATTGGGAGCATAGATCGATGAGGCGGTCCTTGAGTGACCTGCCTGGACGCCCCGGAGGGAACCCCCTTCGAAACCGAAAAGGATCCCAATCCTCCGGCTCTGGAGGAGGAGGCGGAGGAGGAGGAGGCGGTATAGGCACACCTGGATCAGTGGGTTCTTTGGGAGGTGTTGAAGTATCTAACTCAATAACTAACTGTTGTTCTTCTTCTCCTAGTGTAATGGGGTCAGTAACTATTGGTGGAAATGTTCTTTCCAAAATAAGGGCTTTGTAGTCTCCTGGTCCTAGGGGAGGCAGAACAATTCCCTGGTCATATGATGTGGGTTTCCTCTTCGTTCCAGGATCGATAATGATAGGATCTTCTTCTTCAGGTGGTTCTCCTGGAGTTGCATCAAAACGTTCTGCTTTGAATACTAAATCTGATCTACCCGCATCATCTGCAGTCCAGTTTATTCCATCCCACCTCTTTATGGAAGTGCCAGGAACATCTTTAGCAGCAGGTGGGGGAGGTGGAGGTGGTGATGGTGGTGGTGATGGTGGTGGTGATGGTCCAGGTCCAGGACTAGGCGGTGGTGGCGGTGGAGGTGAAGGTCCTGGTGGTACTGGTGGCTGTGTTCCACCGGGTTGAATCTCTACTATTGATAACCACTTGTAATCTGTGCCAGAGTTTTCATCTATCCTAAATGTGCATTGAGATGTCGAACCCTTGGGTCTAAACAAGGGATTATCGATGTTACCACAGTTGCCAGTAGAATCATTATGTTCTTGTACTTTTTCCCACTGGTTGGGCGGTGTACTACCAGAAGCAGTACCCTTATCTTGCCACGCTTCCATATGCACAGAAGTAGTCCCATTGTTCCACCATGCTACCTTATAGCCATGCCAGGTAGACATGCTAAGAGAAGAGCCATTAATGCCTGAGACACTGCAATCGTGATTGTCAGGATGAGGACACTCAATCTGAAATTCCATAGAGCCCCCGGTACATGGAAACTGAGGAATGTAGCAGCAACCTGCATCGCTCTCACTATCAGTATGTTTTCCTCCTCTAATCTTGCATGAGATAGTATCTGAAGAAGGACTACTCTTGAAGAAATAACAAGTCATCTCCGCATTTAATGGAGGATTTGGAAAGTCCCAGCGCATAGAACTAGAATCACCAGGTATCTCCCATTCATCCTCGTAGTGGAATGCTCCAGAGTTGGCATAGATCATACGCACTCCAAACTTGTCATTGGCTGCTGATATGTTGCCACCATCTGCAGTTGCCTGGTCTGATATGTCTGAAGTTGTTTGGAATGTGTGTCCTCCTAATACGATGTGGTCTGCTGGAGTACCACTGGTAAACTCTATGCCAATCAAGTCACCTGCCTTCATTTGGTATGTGTTATTTTGAAATGTAAATGGAACCTGAGTCCATTGGGTTGATTGATTGGTTAAAGTGGTAACTTGGATCTCGCCGAAAGTGGCCATAACCTGACCAGTGTTGGTCCATATTCTACATGCTACTAAACCAGCAGGATTGCCAACTCTTCGCATAAGGAAGGTGATTCTTGCAATAGGATCACTGAGAATAGGGGCAGTGTTATTATCTGCACTTACTGCTCTACGAAATATGTTGTTTGGTGCACCATTGCCAACTTGGTATGCTGTTGATGCATCAACATCGTTGAAATCTGAAATGACAATGAAGCCTGTTGGAGGAGGAGGAGGAGGTCCTGGTCCAGGAGGTCCTGGTCCTGGTCCTGGTCCAGGATCAGGGTTGCAGGGATCACCGGGATTATCGTCACCTTCAGGCCCAAAGGATTCTGCCTTCCAAATAAGTTCGGACTCTCCATTTTCTAGTACTACTCTCTGACCATTTCTTGTCGCTATCTCAACCGTGCCTATGATATCTTTTTCAATATTTGATCGGGGAGCGGTAGGAGTATCTTCTGTCCATTCCCATACTCCCCATACTATACGATCATCTGGATTTCCTTCTCCTTCGTCACTTCCTGAACCTACATAGTCAAGATATATGACTGAGCCTATTTCCATCGCATATTGATTTTGTTCATTAGTGAACGCTACTATCGAAGGTTGGCCTGGAGTATCTGAAATATCTGCAGAATCGATTGAACCGATATCTGCCACAACTATTCTATCTGGACCACTTATCCTGCATCTGATTGGACCACGAGGAGGTCCTCGTCGACCTATCGAAACGGTAAATCGGGCTATTATCTTATTGAATATTGTTGCACTAGAGTCTTCAACCATTACGCCTAATCTTGTGTTCTCGACACCCTCTCCCAATACATGACCAGTAGGTGCACCAAGTTGGTTAAAATCCTGAATTATCTTGAATACATCTGCTGCTACGATGTAAGGCCACATAGGAGGAGGGATAGGCTCAGGGGTAGATTGCAATGTTGCAACTATTGCTGCACTATTTTCGGGTTGGTTTACTTCTGCCCTGCCTATTTGTATAGATGTAAAGTTATCAGTCTTGTTCCAGTATGCTCTAGCATTTTTGAATGTTAGAGATGGGTGCATGTTCTTTAAGTAGACAATGCGAATATCTTTGAATCCATACCTACGCTGCCTTTCAGTAACATCTGACCAGAGATTGTTGAAAGTTATAGAACCTTGACTAAAGGTTATCCGTTTACTGGAAATAGCCCCGCCTGTACTTTTGTTAGGGTTGCTGTTACTACTTCCACCACTAAGAAAGATGCCTATATCTTGTGAACTAGGGGTAGGTACAGACAATTATAGCGGATAGTCCTCTTGTCGAAGTATATACGAAATAACGCCTATCCAAGATGGTTAACGGAATAGATAACGTTCAGATGATAAATCCTACTTCGGTAGGCGGCGAGTTCTGGTATTTATCGACTGAACCACAAGCAGATCCTAGATTTAATGGACCTGTATTAACAGGAAACTATACTGATGGATTCCAGGTTACAACCGACCCTGCACATATCACCATAGAGAACTCATTAGGTTACAGTCCTGGGAGTATAAGGAGCAATGTCAATCATGCATTTATTGCATCAACTGGCTTCCTCTATTCTTCAAAAGATTGGAAAGATGTAGAGATGACAGGATATTTTGATTGTCGTCAAGTTACAAATCCTAATGCACGTATTCAGTTGTTTGCTAGAAGTGCAGAGATTCCAGGTTCAAGGCAATGGTGTCCTGGTTCATTCTATATGGGAGAGTTGGCAATGGATGGCCGCTTTCGTTGGGTTAAGTCACAGTATTGGCTTTCTGCATTTCAGCGGGAGTGGTTATCTGCTGCTGATGTTGGTTTGGGTTCTAATCTTATTACCAGGCCTACAGGCTGGTTTGGGATTAAGATCGTTATTCATAACATAGACATAGGAGAGGGCAAGTTAGGCGTACAACTTCAGTTCTATGTAGATAAGAATAACAGCAATGGATGGAGTCTTGTTGGGTCTTCTGAGATAATAGATAATGGAGGTTGGGGTGCTGATGGGCAGCCATGTGGTGGTAAATCAGATCAGATAATAACATGGGGCGGTCCTCTTGCGTCATTTCGATTAGAAGGGGATACTGGCATTATTTTCAACAAGTTATCTGTTAGAGAAGTGGATGTAGGCGGCAACTTTCCTATTCCTGTGGCCACTACTCAAGCGCAGGAGGCACAGGCTGGAACTTTTCAGAGGGTCATAGGAATGGTCACCTTTCGTTATCGTGTAGGAACTTCTGTCATTCCAACTTGTTTTGGAGAGATTCCTACTGATCCTGATCCTCCAGCTCCAGGTCCTGGACCGCCTCCTCCAGGACCAGGGCCAGTGCCCCCTGGTCCCCCTCCTGCGCCGCCAGGTGAAGTATTTGTAGAAATGTCATGCGCACATAAGTTCAATATAAACAGGCAAACAACTGTAGTCATTTTGGTCGAAGAGATGCCATCTGCTTAGACTGGGTTAGGGTGTAGGACTCTGCACTCTGACTCTGAGTTCAGATGTATTGTTCTGCTGGTTAGGAGTATTTGCTGGTACAATGTTCTGTAACCAGATAGGAACGAATGAGCCAGCACTGAGATTTGGCAATGTGATAGCAGTGTCAAACGAGACAGGATTCTCGAATCTTACTGCTGGCTCAATCTGATCTCCTCCTTGACCAGCAGTATACATACGGCCGCATAAGTCGAAATCAGCAAGGCTTGTCCATTGTGTACCAGAGTAATGAGTAACATGCATACCTTGGACAGGTGAACCTGCGGCTCTGAATACTTGGATATAATTAGAAGATGTGCCACCTGTATATTCTACTGTGAATATATCCTCAACATGTACCGTTCCTGTATTTGCTGGATCTGCAAACTGGTATAACGTGGGCGTACTGTTGTTTATACTAGTCACATTCATACTGCCATAGTCTGTATGTATTGTTTCGGATGTTCTCTTGCGTTGTTTTACTGTTATTGTACCTGTTGGGGAGCCTACCCGTTGTAGCCATATCTCTACAAGAGTAATGGTCTTACCAAATACTGGTGCTGCTTCTGCTGAAACATAGAAGCCTGCCCTTTTCACACTATCATTAAGACTAGAGAAAGATGAAGAAAGAGGGACGTTATAGGTTGATGTGTTTGTTTCTGAAATCAGAGGATCATGGCCATTTGCGGCTACTCCCGAGTACCCTAGACGAATCGAATCCTGGCCCGGCGTAACGGATGACTGCCAGAGTTTGATGTTTGTTGCTGTTTGTGAGCCATGAGTATTCTTCAGATAAATACATGCATATCTAGTTTTCCCACTTAATGCTTCAGAGTTTGAAATATCTGAAAAGATAGTATTGTTTATGGCCACACCACCTGCAATAGTCTGAGCTGGAACTTGATTTGTACTGATGATTCCTCCCTGTGGCCCGCCTGGCCCATTCTTTGATGCACTACCGGAGTAGTACCATTTTAGGTCTGTTGGTGCGATTGTCATATCTTTTTCTTCTTCTTCTTCTTCTTCTTCTTCTTTTTCTTCTTTTTCTTCTTTTTCTTCTATTTATCTTCCCGGTACGCTTGTGGAAACAAACTCCCCTTCGAATATGCCTCCGCCTAAAACTGATGTTGTTGCTTGAACGGGTATACGAGATTCAACCACTAAACGAAAAGCCCTGTTTTCAGATATACTATCCTCAGGGATTACCCTTCTAATACAGATATACAACTTGCCTCCTGCTGGGATGTCAGGCCCTATGCTAAGAGTAGTTTCATAGTCTTCAGTGCTCTTTGTAAATGGCATTGGTACATCCACCTCTGGTCCTATCTCTAATTCAGCTGGTCTATCTTCTTCTGTTGGCAGTATGTCAACAGGCGCACTTACAGAAAGCCTAGAGATTTCGATATCGACATTCTCATCCTTTGGTAGAAAGTAGAAATGCGGGCTTTTGAATGGTTCATTTCCCGTATTCCAGCATACAATCCATCTGTACTCAGTCTTGCCATTGAATCTTTCTGAAGATGAAACAGGGTCAAAGAGATTATCGAGTTTATCATCTAGGATTTTAGCAGCCATCTGACCTCCTAGAGATAGAAAAGGATTGGTGTTTGTTACACCATTGACACCGCCTGTAATATGAAACTCTATTGCGGTCGGTGTTACTACTGCCATTTACCCATCCTCACATTATATACATCTGATTCGTAACCGGAAGTCTTTTTTATGTTGTCTGGTCTAATACGTCTGCCTTTCTTCAGTAGAGAGTTGGCTTCGATGAGTTGTACCTTAGTGAGGGGTAAAATGTACTCCTCGCTAAAGTTGTCTTGCAAACTTGGATAATCTTTTTTATCCATCAAGACAAGTGGATGTTTAAGGGGCACACCCTTGGAAGCAGAGGACAGGTCTAGATTTCTTCCTCTCCTCTTGCTTTCGATAATCATTGAACCAAATCTACGTACAACATATTCTTCTAAGTCTTCTTTGGTTCGTCTATATGGAGGATAGGGATAACTGTCGAAACAGGTAAAAGTTGCGGTACATTCATTATCTTCGTCGTTCCAGCCCCCTAGATGCGCATTGAACCCTGGTTCAATAACCAGGAGGTTCTTTGCGTACCATTTAGCTATTCGTAGCCGAACTGTGATTGAATGTTCAGTCAAATGCGTTTGGCCAGAGTGTTGTTGGAGGAGTTGCATTAATGACCAATGAGTATAGTTTGTACTGTTTAGCTACTGATTCATTTGTTTTGTATCCGACGTTAAAGGGCTTTGTTGAATCTATTGTTCCGCTAACGGGAATGTGGGTTGTCTTTATGGAAAAGGTTTCTGCACCTGCCACATTTCTATACATCTTGACATTCTGACCTGGAGTATGTGAAAATAAGAAACCTCTAGGAACTGTTTGCTGTACTGCCTCGCTGGTAGGTTCTATACTCCATGTTGTACCATCTCCCGTGTAAAGGTTATAGTTCCGGCTTGTTCCTACCGAATCACATGCTTCTAACCCATATCGACGATCAATGGGGGCTACTAGATGGACTTGTTCAACTCCTAAACCAATCTTTATTGTCATTCTGGATCCGCTTGTAGCAAATCCATTGATAGCCCAGACTGAAGGGACACCAACATTCACTGTGCCTCCTTGCAATGTTCCAATGGCATAGCCATTTGATACTGCTTCTGTTGAGAAATCGACTCTATCTCCCTGGTTTATGATATCGCTGGTTCCGGTGATAGTTTTCTTGAACATTTCCTTATTTACCCAATAACCTCTGAACTGGGCGGTATCATGGGTATTGACTCGGACTATATCTCGATAGAGACCGCCAGCAATATCGGTAGCGGCATTATGTAAATGAATAAACTGAGTATCGGCTATCCAGCCAGTATTGGATTCATTTCTGAAGTATGAACGATTCGGTTGGAATATGCCATTTGATGCTGTGCCTATGCAACGTACTAACTGGCCAGCAAATGTTTGTTGTAGAGATTGTAAAAAGTTAGCATCTGCCATTAAGTTTGTCTTGGCGTTGAGTTTTGCCTGTGAGATGTTATACTGTTCTCCTGAGAAAGGAAAGCCAATCTCCTGAGAGAATGTCTGTGACATTTTGTTGCTAAGTAACCTCGCTATGACTGACTAAAAGGTATTGTGTCAAATCCTTGGCTGCTGAATCCTCTTGGATCAAAACCTCCGCCTTGTATTGCTCCTTGGTCTGTCAGAAAGAGAGTATCAAAGCCATTTTCATCAAATCCTATTGGGTCCATACCAGGAAATCCTGCTATGCCTGCTTCCTCGTCACTTGATTCAAATCCTTGTTCATCAAAACCCGCAGAATCGAATCCGGCGATAATACTGGGATCGGTAATGAGTACTGAACCAGCGAGAGCAGGAGAGCCTATTGGCATTTCAGTTGTGGTAATCTTGTTGTTATGAAGGTTTGCTATCTGTGGAAATGATAGAACATATGGCTGATAGAAACGGAGTTGTTGTATTCCTCCCTTCCATTTGAACCAGGGGAACTTTGTCATATCTGTCTTTGAATAAGGAAATGCAGTACCAACATGCAGACGTTTGGCGCTGCCCCCGTCAATCATTGGCAGATGTCCGATACTGTATAGAGCGTAAAAGTTATTGTTTACAGATATCTCCATACGTGGAGCGACTAGAGGTTGTGTTGGAGGAGGTTCTTCTTCATCACCTGCACCCGGTGTGTTACCGGGGTCTATGATTTGCTGAGGCGGTATTGTTCTCTTGTTGACCTGATCACATGTGACTACGATATTGTATGGGGTTGGATGAGGAATAGCCGGAACTATGACATTAGCCAGAGTCTCAACAGTATATTTTATGCCCGATACTGCCAAAGTAAAACGAACCTTGCCATCGGGTGTTACTGCTAAAGCATAGCCATTACCAACGGAACCAGTATTGATCTGACCAAGTTGTGTGTCGCCAGAAGCGGATGTATCTGGTTTATGGAGGATTGTTCTGAATCTCACACCTCCGGATCCATCTGACGCAGTAATATCTTCTGGATAAATGCGACAGGTAATGGAAAACTGAGGAGCAAAGGAAAGGCGCATTGCTGGGAAATCTCCTATGATAAGATAGGTTTCTGCACCATCAAAATGACAATATAGAGAAGTGCCGAAACCATCATCAATCCCTTCTTTAATGGTGACATTGGATATCCAGGTTCCATGATGGCCTTTGCCGGATGCATCTATAGAATAGCGACCATTGTGATTCATGTTCCACATGCCAGCCAGAAAATGGTAATCTGGTTCAAAGGGCATGTAAAAGGCAGTAGTAACGGGCTTTGTTTTATGCTGAATGAATGGATCAGTATATACTAGTTTGCTGTAAGCGGTTCTGAGTTTCACCTTAAAGTCTGGGTTATCTACAGTATTCTGTTCTGCCTGGAATCTCTGGAAATCTCTAACAAGATCTTTGAATCTACCCTGGGCATTGCTGTTCTTTCGGATTTGTCTAAAGGATGTACTCAATGAATATACCGTCCTACTACATAACACAAAGCGCAGAAAGTCCAGATATAGAGTATTGTTTCGAGTATCATATCATATCACACTAGTTGTATAGGTTGAATGAGTCACCGTAAAGAAGTCTACGTTCTGTACATGCACTAATCCTTTGTTTGGAGGGAAGACTACACGGCACCAAAGCATTTGATTGATATTCACAATGGGATAGTCAACTGCACCAAACTCCCAATATGTATTGGAGATTAGGCCAGGAGTCCAAAGTGCCGAATGCTTTATGATTGCGCCCGATGCAGAAGCGTAACCACTTAATCTAAGATTTATCCTGTTTACCTCTCCAAACAACTGAATATCTGAATCTGAGACGGGTATTTTTGATGTTCCTATAGCTGCATAATCAAATCTGTTACCGGCCTCGCCTGCTATGAGTTCGGCAGCCCGAGTACGACCGGCATTTACTATCCTATCTTCTTTTACAATATGGTCAAGGGGCTCTACCCGTCTTGTAGGATCATCCTCAAAGAAAGCAGATTGGTCATTGGTTGCTCTTTCTAAAAGCCTTTCAAACTTTCTAATACTTTCCCTCTTTTCTGTATATTCCCTTGATTTATCTAAAAATCTTATAATATCATAAACCTTTTTGACTTTTGGAAAGTCGGCTTGGTCCCAAAGATAGGCGTGAGTAATATCCGAATATTCTAGATTGGACTTGATATCTACTATTCTAGACAAAGCCTTCCTCTATCTTGAAATCGTAATGTCCCACAAGGTTAATATCGCAAGTTATTGCACCAAGTTGGGTTTCGCCTCCTCCTCCAAACTGATATGATGCATTTGTTATTTCGGCCATTGCTCCTTCTCCTGCAGATGTAAGACCGGAGAGTTCATCTTCTATTCGTACAATCATTCCTGGCATGTATAGAATACCAGGTATCGTCACGGCATTGGTGTTATAGGTAACTTTGGGTAGACAACGCATACTCACTATCTCGCCAAGGGCTTTGGTCGCGGCTATAGTGTTAGATGCCCATGACAAATCTACAAGGTCCTCGACAATGCCATATCGTTCCTGAGAATCCACATCTTCTCCGACAATGATATGAGTGAATGAATCTAGTACGGAAAAGGCAAAGTTGAATGTATTGCCTATAGTTACCTCCCAGCCAGAGTTATTGTTGTGGTCTGCTCTCCATGGAGTACCAGCAATATTAGGTCTTCGCGCTATTACCCCGGTTAGCGATTCATCACTGTTGAAGTACCATTGTACTGTATCTGGAATACCGGGGTTGCCCCTTTCATACAGTATCACCCAGTGAGCAAATGCTGGATCTGGTAATCTTTTGAATGTTAATGCCGATAAGAACATGGGCGTTGGATTGTCATCTGGGATTGATGAAAGAGGGATATCAAATAGTGCTACAACAGGGCCAGTGGGTGTGCTGTTGTTATCTTGAACAATGTGACCATGCAAAAACTTCTGGTTCGGATTTATAGTTCCCTCGCCTACCCGTGAAACTATGACAGCGAGGTCTCTGAATCTAGCAGGGGAAGGTGGAATGAGTTGTGCTAGATCCGTATCCTGTAATGTTTCAAAACCACCGTAGGTACCGTCTGTTGATGCTGTTGATTCACCCTGGGTGACTCTGCTCTTTGCGAATATACGGTTTGCAAATCCTGATTCTTGTGACCAATCCAGTTCATAGTCAAAATCTTCCATGAAATATGCAGTATTGGATGCTTTGTCTAGTCCTTGTTCTGCTACATTATCCCAGTTCTTCAGGGTGATAGATGGACTTCTTGAAAGGGGAAATGTAAGATATGGTTTGTTGTTATGATCAATACCACCATCTGCGCCTATGCCATCAAGCATTGCATTCAATGTATGTGATGCTTGAACATAAGGCTCATTTAATGAGAGTACAGTATCATTAACGATGCTGTTGTCCAAGTTGGAAACATCCATGGGAGGATTAAACTGTTCTGCAATTGAAATGTCGTCTGCCACATAGTTATCTCTGTTAGTGAGTAGATCTTTGAAGAGTTTGCGTACCTCCATTAGGGGATCATCAAATATGGGAACGTCTGAATCAATGGTCTTCATTCTGGCACTTCTGTGTATGTTTACGAATCGCTCATTTAACACAGCACCTGAACCAACACCTGTGATAGTGTAGTATAACTGATTTCTATGACGTTGGGGCCGCATCTTTGTTGTGAATCCCATAATCAGATTTTGAAATGGTTCGTCCTTGTACTTCTTGACCTTGATGACAACAAATGATTTGTTTCTGAGTTGTAGAGGTTCGATGATTCTTTCAGTATCCCAGACCTTAAAGTAGAACTGTCCATACTGTGACGTACCTGGAGGAGTTACACCACATTCCAATACGGGAATATGGTTAGAGACTCCAGTACCTCTGGGATTCCATGATGAGAAAGAATGGACCTGTTCTAACTGTTTAAGGTTCCACCATTCGATATCTGCTCTTAGTGGTTCAAAGTATTGTCTGAAGTTTGTTGTTTCTGGAGCGTTAGCAAATACTTCTCCAATGCCTGGATCTGACACATAGAGAAGACGGGTACTCCTAGACTAGTGAATCACTCTCTTCAAAGATGCGCTTACTAACAACCCTTGTGATTTCTCTGCCGTCAACTTGTATTATGATAGGTGTCTCCCTGACCATTACCATCTCTTTGCCCTTTGTGCCAGCACCTTTCTCCTTCTCCTCATCCAGCATGCGTCTTGTCCTTTTCTCTGTTTCACCCTTAATCAGATTGGATATGCCTTTTACTGGTTGTCTACCAGGTGTTTGTAATGGCGTCACTGTTACTAACTCCTGTTGTCCAAACTCTGAGACATTCATTGGTCCTACGTTAGTGGGTGAAGATGTAACAAAAGATCCCCCTGCTGCTGCGAATAGTGTTCTGCGTATGGTAACATAAACTGTCGTAATGGTGATTGTTTTGCTTCTTAGAGAGTTGATTGCTGACCGTAATGAATTAGCCCTTGAAGTCGCTGTTGCCATAGCACTGGAGGCTCTGCTCATGGCGCTTTGCATGCCAGAGCCAAAAGATGAGGCAGAGGAAGTCATTGAACGCATAGCACTTGATACTGTGGTATTCATTCTTGAGGATTCGGAACTTATTCTAGTCATTGCCGTTATTACTATCTGAAATCCAGAGGCCATTGTATTCATCGATGACCTTGTGTTGGCAGCCATGTTCGAGAATGAGCCTGATACAGTTGAGGCCATTCTCTGAGAATCGGTCTGTATTCTGCCGAAGGCTGCAATGACTATTGCAAATCCAGAAGCCATCGTATTCAACGATGTTCCGGTGTTGGCTGCCATGTTAGAGAAAGCCGTACTTACTTCTATTGCTGATTGTTTTACTTCTTGAGCAAAACGGTTCATAAGGAACTCCAGACCAACCAGTTCAAAGGCTAGCGTTGTTCTGGCTCTAGTACCTGCTGGCCCAAGAGTATCTAAGGCAGTAACTGTTTGTTGTCCCATTTTACCTGCTGCTGGTCCTATCTTTCCTAACTCACCAACTATCTTGCCAGAAGCATCTGTGATCGTTCCGGTAGTAGTGTTTAAGGTAAGACCAACCTTACTGAGTGAAGCCTGCAACGCGTTGAGGCCTCCTGCACTTGAACCTACAGCCGATACTAGACCATTGAAACTACTTATTGCTCCCTGCATTCCTCCCTCTAAATTCTGCGAAGAGATAAGTATCTGTGCCAGTATTCCAGGCAGTTGAGTCATTCCATCAGATGGTTTCCATGCGCCTAGTTTGGTAAGTGCAGATTGAAGAGGCGCAAATGCTTGTTGAGCACCTGCTGGAGCCTCTCTTATTTTCTGTTGTAGTAACGCTAAAGCATCCTGTGCTGCCTGCGTTTTTAATGCAACTTCTAAGGGTTGATTGCGGAGTGTGGCTGCTAGAATGCCCAGCAAACCTTGAACCTGTTGCTTTGCCCTTTCTATATCTGCTTCTACCTGTAACTTCTGGATTATAGGCTTGGAGAATTTGACGCCTAACTCTGATTGCATTTTATCTATTTCAGCCATGAATGCTTTACTGCCTTCCTGTGCTGCTTTTGCCAAACGTTCAACGATCTTCTGGCCCATCTTATCGAATGCACTAATTACTTTGTTCACAGCGTCAGGGGCAAGTGCCATTGCGGATAAGAGCAGTTTAAGTTGCTCTTCTGACATCGCTAAAGCACTTTGTAGATTCACACCTGCTGCAACAGCCAGTTTTCTTAATGTAGCCTCAAATGCACTTGCTTCACCTACGGTTTGTGCTAGGCCTACAGCAAACTCTAATGCCTTTGTTCTGCCTTCGATTAGACCGGTGTTGAATCCAAGAACAGCAGTTGTCCCTGATTTTATCTGGTTCTGCAGTTCTGTTAACTTGCCAACTGCTTCTGCATATCCTAATGCTGCCTCTATTGCTGCTTTTCTCTGTTCCAGCATACCCTTTGCGAAGGCATTGCCAATTGCATTAGCAGCAGTCATCTCGTCGGAATATGCTGCTAGTTGTCCTGCTAGATTAGCAAGTTCTAGAGTCTCTTCCTGGATAGCAGTCTTTGTTTCCTGCATTCCAGCAGCAAACTCTACAGCCAAAATAGTACCTTCTTGTATGAGTGCGTTAGTTGCATCGTAGGCTCCTTCGGCTTGGTGTAGTGCCTGTACCTTTTCGACAAGAGCCTCACCTGCTTCTAGTATGCCTTGCTTGTAGGCAAGTGCTTGCAATGCTCCGGAAGCCATCTGATTACCATGTTCCTGAAGGGCTCCTGCTCCTTCTGCTAGTTTTGCAGTTTGATCGATAAGTTCAACTTTTGCATTGGCTACTCCCAAAGCAAAGGAGTTAGTCATGAGTTCGGCTAACTTGGCACTGTCACCGTAGAAGGTATACTTAGCATTAGCCTCTTCTAGTTGGGTAGCAACTCCGGCAAGTTCATCTGATGCTTTCTTTGTGGCAGCAGACATTTGTTCAGTTGTTTCGGCTGTTTGCTTTTGTACTGGAGGTACTTTCTCTGCCTGTTTCATATAGACGGCAGTACCATCTGCCAAGACATCCCAAGTTCCAGCAGCAGCCAATACAGAGCCATTAAGTCTCATAAGTACGCCATCAGCCTCTTTCCATTTGCCTGCGCCTACCCTGATCACATTTCCAGATTTATCCATAGCCAGGGTCCACAAGTTAGCAGCCTTTGCTGCCAGACCCATCTCCCCTGTTCCTTTTGCTAAAGTGCCTGTGAATCCATCCCATTGCTTTTGTAGATTCAGAGTACCTCCGGTGAGACTATCAAAACCGCCAAGCAGCATAGAGATGCCAGTATTTACTCCATCAGAGAGATTGATGAATGCCTGTCTGGCCTCGTCCAAGAACCCTTTCATTGAAGGGAATACTTCGCCTACTGTCTGGCCTAGATCATCAAATACTTTGATATTAACACGGATTGCTGTTACTGCTCCAATAAATGCACCAATAGCCGCAACTGCAGCTGCAGCAGGTACTGCTATTGCGCCTAATGCAGGAACTAAAGTGCTACTCAAAGCAGTGCCTGCTGCTGTGAATATGCCTTTGAGTGGACCAAACTTTGCACCTACTTGTCCGGCTTGCGTAATAATCTGGGTTAATCCAGAAATACCTGAAACAATCGAACCTGCAAACCCTAGGTACGATTCAGCCACTCCTTCATTGGCTCTTTGAAGGCCTAATGTGGATGCTGCAGCCTTTCTACTGGTTGATTCAACATTCGAAATATTGGGGCCTAGTTTGGCAATCATCTCATTGCCTTTTGCTGTACTAGATGCAAGTCCATCTTGTGCGGCTCTTAGTTCGTTAAGGGCTGCTGCAAACTCTGGGCCACTTCTTACTCCCGCATTCCATAGTTGAGCAAGTTTGGCATATGCTGCTGCTAATCTATCTGTACCAGTGATATTATTCTGAGTGTCGGAAGTTATTTTGTTAATCGCACTGCCCAGTCTGATAAAGGCTGTTTCGGCCTTTCTGTTGGCATCAATTACTTTGACTTGTGCTTTCTCTACTGCTGCCTGAGCATCCCTAATATTTGTAAATGCGGAGTATAATGTAAGGGCTGAACCAGTTACCGCTCCTATTCCAGTGCCTAAAGTCGTCATTGAACCATGTAAAGTATCTGTAGATCCGCTGGTATTTTCTGCTGCACCTCCGACATCTCCCATTAGCGTATTGGTTTCTGTCAGTCCACCATTGACAGGTTCAATCTCAGTACCTAAACCAGAGAATGCACCTCCAAGAGTTTCAGTAGAGCCAGCAGTATCTTCTGCTGCTGTACCTGCACCTTCAAAGATGGATATGCCTTCACCCATTGCTGTATTACTATCTTGTACTGGTGGAACTAACTCAGTGAAGGCTGTTCCCGCATCAGTTGCACCTGTGGCAGTCTCTGCCATTGCAGGCACGGTTTCACCTAGAACTGTATTGGTTTCACCTAAAGCAGTATTGGTCTCTCCGGTGGCAGTTCCTAACTCAGTGACACCTGTTCCTGCTTCTGTTGATGCAGTTCCTAACTCAGTAGCACCAGTTCCGGCTTCTGTAGCAGCAGTTCCGAACTCTGTGGCTGCGCCTCCTGCTTCAGTCGCACTGCCACCAAACTCAGTCATAGAACCAGTTGCATCACTAACAACTCCGCCAGTTTCAGACATTGCTCCATTAAGAGTCTCGGTGGAACCAGCAAACTCCCCCATAGACCCTGCTGCTCCACTGAGAGATCCCTCAAGGCTACCCATAGATCCTTCTAGTTGTGACATAGATCCAGAAACACCTGATAACGGCGATTCCATCTGCGAAACACTCTGTCCGAACTTGTCAAAGTTCGCTGAAGTGCCTAGCATGGCCTGGTCTAATGATTGGGCTGATTTGGCTAATGACTCGAAGGCTCCTGTTGGAGGGGCAGATACCTGAAAGGAAATAGAAATAGGGAAACTCATGTCTGGCTAGTTACTGATTAGCATACTTGCGGGATATGACACCTAACTCCTGTTGAACCATTCTAGCAAAGAAGGGAGGCCACTTCTGAGATATTGCTATTGCACCCTGCCAGTATCCTCTTCTGTTATTAACAATGTTAGCATAAGGAGCAAACTGACCTAGTACTATTTGATTAGTGCCTCTTCTAATAGTAGTAGAACGTAACAACCGTCCCGTTATCACGGGAGTATCTTGTTCAAGACGCTGTTTTGATTCTTGGGCTATTGGCATTGCGGTTCTCTCGAAGAGACCAGTGTTCAAAACACTGGCAAACTCTCTCATTCCAATAGAGATCCCTTTAAGACCCTTTACAGTAATGGCTGGCATCTTTCCTTATTTCCAACTAATCTATTGGATCGGGTATGTTATAGGTAGTACTGCTACCTCCAGCACCCATCCTCTTTTGGCGTCTCTCCTTCTGTGCTTCTTTCTCACGATCCATTCTCTTACGGTCTGCTAGAAAGGTCATGAACTTCTCGTATGCTACCAAATCTTCTTGTAATGGTTCTTCTTTGTCAAAGTCCCACCACCATTTGCCCCATGTCTTCTTGGTGTTGTAATGTTCTAAAACTCGTACTTCTATAGGTTCTAACTTGTACCCGGCGAAGCCACCAGTGAGGGCGAGGGCTTTGAGAGCCGTAAATTTGCCGAGCCGTGTATCTGTTTCCAATCACATGCCCTGAGTATATCATCAAGGTCTTCATTCATAATCTGGTCGTAGGTGGTTCTATCTTTGTGGAAGTACATCTGGAAGGCTCTTAGATCGGATTCCTGTCTCTTGTTTGCCAAACGTTGTGAAATGTCTATTGATATATCTTGGTAGAATTTCATGTTTGATTGTATTTCTTCGAGTTGGGCTTTAGTTGGATCTTCGCGGTTTGTTATCATGGCTCTGGGTTTATTGCGTGCGAAAATACGTAAACGAAGTGATTCCTGCATCTCCGCTAAACGGGTAGCAGTAGTTTGTTGTTCTCGTTCCATATCCTCTATCTGTGCTAATTCACTGCGTCTTTGTTCCCAGACCTTTTTTGTTATCGGCGAATACTTGAGTGTGGCATACTTAAATTCTGGATATATGGAATCCTCTCTGGCCATGTTTACCCTAACGGTGTATGTTCCTAACTTGGCCAATGAAGCAGAACGTGATTGTCTCTTGTCGTTGATGGCACCAAAGTAGCGATTCCATGCTTCCATAGGAAAGCCGCCATATTCTGAAGGGTCAAACTCTTCTTCCTCTGGTTGCTTTAATGCGCCTGTATCAGTGGTCTGTTGTTCTTCTGGGTTAAGGTCTACTAGATCTAGTTCTTGTTGATGTTTGTCGGTATTGTCACTACTACTAGACAATAAAGAAAGTAGTTGCTATGCTACTATGTATCTGTTATTACTAGATCTCCAGATGCTTGTCCAGATAACTCTTCAATCCAGAAGTCTGTACTGTTGGCATCCTTGTTCTGAACATAAGACTCAAACTGGACACCAGTAAACTTTAGTTTCTTGCCAGTGAAGAATGTGTACTCAACATCTTGTGGTGTATAGTTCTGCACGTTACCGATCATGACGTTGTCTGCTCTTACGAGGTTGTTAAACTCCACAGTCATGTTTCTCTGCATTGACTTTCTGTATTTGAATGTCTGCTGCCCTAGTGGTGTATAGTTCATCATACCCAAGTCTACGTTAAAGGAAAAGGAAGTTGAATCCAATGGTACTGTTGCCACTGTAAGAGGATCTGCGCCGCCGCTGATACCTGTGAAAGGATTAGTCGCTGTGGGATTCGGTGCATAAGTTGGGGCACCAGAAGACCATGTTGGTTCTGCTACCCATCCAGTTACACTTTTACATTCAAAGGGTAGGGTAAAGGTACATCCACCATCTCTGGTTATCTCTCCACTGCAGCCACCAAACTTTACTCCAGTGAATATCTTGTATTTTTCTATGCCCTCAATAAGGGCAGACATTAAAATGGATATGGAAACACCGCCAGTTCCATTGGGAGCAACCATTGTTGGATCTGGAGGCGTAACAGTTGGTGCTACTGGCTTTTTTAATCCGTAGCCAGCAAACTTGAAATCAAAAGGTTTGTATGTAATCTCACTTGTGATAGTCTGACCCAGTTTAAGTTGTTTCTCTACGTCGTATGAGCCTAGCATCCTTAACTTATCATTTTCAATTGCAATATCTTCACCCAATGTCATACCCCAACCAACACTACGGAATGTAATTGGTCCTGGTGTGGGTGATACACCGTTGTTTAGTGGTAGAGTTCCTTCAACTTTTTCTTCAACGAACTGAGGTCGCTTGACGACATCGACCTGCGCGCTTGGTATAAATGACATTTATGTTAAGGGGATTGGCTCAATCGAGAACTTTGAGAACTATTAAAAAGTGATAGTTCCTTAGTGCGTCACAAAAGGCAATATCACATTACAATGAGTGTTATAGACGGAGGAAGTTTCAAGTGCTATGACCATGAACCACCTTTCGAGACAGTGAGTCCTGAAGCATGGAATGAACATATCAAAGACCCAGAGCATAAAAAGACAGAGTCAGGAAGCGCGGCCTGTGTTATCTGTGGGAATCAAACAGAATACAAGAACAAGCCAATAAGCAAGAAACCAGTTTGTGATAACTGCAAAGAGGACTTGAAATAATATGAGCCACATTTCTATGACTAGAAGCAGAGAATGTCGTGATGATGTTAACGGCATACATGGTTATGTTACTGTTCAAGTTTATCGTCACCTGGAAAAGAGATGGGAAGTTATCGATGAATACCATCCTAACCTGTTGACAACTGATGGTCGAGACTTTTATCATGCTCAGGTCTTGACAAATACCTCAGCCGGCACTAGGGGCAGTGGCTTCTTAGCAGTCACAGCAGATGCAACTGCTCCTGCTGCCGGTGATACAACCCTTACTGGGGAAATATCATCAGGTGGTTTGGCAAGGGCTGATGCTACTACAAAGACACACACCGACAACACTAATAGTACAACTATCGAACATGAATGGACTGCCTCTGCTACTCATTCCAATGTTCAGAAATGTGCTCTCTTCAATGCTTCATCATCTGGAATTATGACACATGAAGGGACATTTACTGCTGCCTCTCTGATATCAGGCGATAAACTCAAAGTTACATATGTAATAAACATCGGATAGAACAAATTAGAAACATTTAGTACAAAAAGCTAAATAGTTTTGACTTTTTTCTGGAAGTATGATAACAACAACCAAGAGACCAACTGCATTAGTAGTAGTGGTGATGATGGCTGTTGCACTGACTATGATAGTCGCATCAACAACAATCAGTATGATCAGTGAGGATGTTGATGCACGAAGAGTTAGAAATAGCCAAGTAGGTACACAGGGAGACAACAACTGTCAAGACAGCAACGGTCAATGTTCTGGAGATAACATACAACAAAACAACCGAAACACCATAAGTGGCAATGTTAACGCATTCGGAAACTAACTAGCCAGCCAGCCAGCCAGCCAGCCAGTCATATCACATATTTTTTATGCTGCTGCTACTGCTGAAATGGCTATGGAGAGAATCATATAATATATCTTGTTTCCAAGGAGATAGTTATAATCTCTCCATAGCCACAGTAATAGCAACAGTTGACGCTTCTAGTCGAGAAAGGCACCTTTGCTAAAGAGACATCCAATGTAGATGGTACAGACCAGACAGTCAATCTTGCCAATAGTTCACTAACACCTAAAGTTCTGTGGCTCTGGACGACTAGCCAGACATCGAACGGTTCTTTTGGTGACGGTTACTGTGCAGCGTATGGATTTTCAGATGGTACTAACGATGCTTGTATGAGTTTAGTATGTGCGGATAATACTGCTAATGCTGATACAGGCGGGGTAATCAGAAATGATGCTGTTATTTCATATTCCATTCTCTCTGGTACAGTTCCAACAGAGACAGCACGAGCTGATGTTGTCTCATTTAATGCTGGCAACTTTGTTCTGAACTGGGCTGTCAGTGATGCAACCGCATCAATAATCCATTACATGGTTATGGGGGGTACTGATATCACAAATGTAAAAGTAGGAAATCATTCAATGGCAACTGGCGCGGGAACTGGCGCAGAAGCCTTTACCGGTGTTGGCTTCCAAGGTGATTTTGTAAACTTTATTGCAGTCGGTAGTGAAAGCTCCATTACCCTAAATACTTACGGTACTGCTAATCGAAACTTTTTCATTGGTGCCGCCAAATCATCATCTGCAAGGTGGGTCTTTGGAGGTGCGTCAGAAGAAGGTGCGGGTACTGCCGATACTTACAACTACAAAGAGATTACACGTTGCCTGGCAATGATGAATCCAACAGATGGTAGTACTAGGCTTCTTTCAGATTTTACTTCATTCGATACAGACGGTTTTACGCTGAATAATATTACCGAAAATATAAGCCTGGGACCTGGTCTCTTTGCATCATGTGTCATTAAAGGAGGACTCTGGGATGTTGGTAACGGGACTGCACCAGCCAGTATTGGACAGCAAACAATCAACACAACTTCTGGACGAGATGCCGAAGGTATTATGATGTTTACGTGGGGTGATACAACCACATCATCGGCGGCGACTGGTGAACCCGAGAACCGTATAGCGATCGGAGGTGCCGATAACTCATTGAATGAGGGTTGTACCTCAGTACATGATCGAGACACACCGACAGTAATGGAAAATAGTAGTATTAGTAAAGTCGATAAAATCATTGCGGCACATACTGCAAATGCTACAGCCAGTTCGTCAACGATACTAGCTGAGGCAGATATCGTCGATATGGATAATGACGGTAACTTTGTGATTGATTGGACTACGACGTTATCAGGCATGGGCTATGTCTGGTTCGCGGTATCGCAGACCTTTGTCGCTGGAGGAGGAACAAACTATACACGCTCACCAACTGCTGAAAATATTACAGTATCGGACGTATCTACGACCAGAGTATTATCCGCTCTCCGTGTTCCATCAACTGAAACGGTCACCGTAGCAGACTCATCATTGACCAGGGCGACTCAAGCATTCAGAACTGTATCGGCAGAATCTGTTACAGTTGCAGAGAATAGTCTGACTAGGAGTAAGACATGGCCTAGAGTACCATCTACCGATTCAACTACTGTGACAGATTCATCGCTAACGAGAATGTTGTCTGCTGTCAGGGTTCCAAGTACTGAGACACCTGCGGTATCTGAGAATCTGACAAGAAGTAAATCTGCTAACAGAACGCCATCTAGTGATAGTACAACAGTTAGTGATGCATCTGTTACCCGTTCAATCTCCTTGACCAAAGTTCCATCGACTGAGACTGTGACTCCTTCAGATATTTCAACGACCCGAATAATGACAAGGGTTAGGGCACCAAATGCTGAGACGGTAACACCTACTGATTCATCTCTGACTAGAATGTTACAGTTATTCCGTTCTCCAACAACTGATAGTGTTACAACGAGTGAGAATATTACTGGTGGAAGGGTGTTTGATAGAGATGTCTCTGTTGATAGTGTGACAATAACAGAGGTTTCGCTTAATCGTATGTTATCACTTATCAGAGTGCCAAGTGCTGAGACTCCTGCCATATCTGAGAATTTAACAAGGAGTAAGACATGGCTTCGCGTACCTTCTGCTGATTCTGTAACAGCACAAGACTCTTCTACTACAAAGTCAATAACTAGAATAAGGACACCAAATACGGAGACTGTAACGGTATCTGATGCTTCCCTAACCCGACTTCTTCAGGCCGTACGGTCTCCATCATCTGATTCTGTGGTTATTGTTGACACTGGATTAACCAGAATGTTACAAGCATTCAGGACTCCCTCATCTGATAGTATAACAGTATCAGAGAACCTTAGCGGTGGCAAAGTAATAGCGCGAACACCGGTGGCCGAAACAGTGACTGTGACTGATAGCTCATTGAATAGAGTACTTTCATTATTGAGAATACCTACTGCAAATACTGTTACAGTTCTTGATTCTTCACTAACCAGATTGTTGTCTGCCATTCGTGTGCCATCTACTGAGGTTGTGGGTACTTCGGAAAGTGTGACTGGTGAAAAGCTTGTAGGAGCACAATCCTATCATAGAATACCAACCGCTGAAACAGTGAATATTGTTGACTCTTCTCTGACAAGAATCAAGTCTGCATTAAGACTTCCATCTGTAGAAGTTATAAGTATAACAGATTCTTCGCTCATCCGACGGTTATCGTTATCCAGGTCACCGGCCAGCGACAGCATAAGCATATCAGAAAATCTCAATGTTACAGCATCAGGTAGAGTGTCAAGGAGTACGAGTGATACAGTCAATGTATCAGAGAATCTATCTAGAATATTATCGGCTAGAAGGGTGCCTACTGCAGAGATAGTAAATCTTAATGAGCAACTAACACGTATATTATCAGCGAGTCGCACACCATCGACTGACTCGATAGCAGTGTCTGAAGGAACTCCAATCAGAGTCATTTCAAGAATAAGAAATCTCTCTGAAACTCCTGAAATAGTGGAGGCGTCGCTTGCACGAACGCTCTCCGCGTTCAGGAGTCTTAGTGATACAACAATAGTTTCTGAACTACAAAGCCAAGTATCTCTTGCGCGTAGATTAGAGGAGACAGTAATAGTTACTGAGCCAATAATAGAAAGGATTGTTACAGCCATTCGTGCTACTGCTGCTGATACTGTGCTAGTTGATGAGTCAGTCTTCTTTCAGGCATTCCATAAATTTGTATTTGATTCTGTTGTAGTAGCAGAACAGATATTCAGAGAGAGACAAGGATTGTCAGGACCTGTAACATATGCGATACCCAGTGAAGTTAGGCCTTTATTGGGTAACATAGGCAATCAGAGAACAGATGCTCAGATAGAGCTGGCTATTGACTCAGCATATGATGAGATTAACAGAAGGACAAACAGACAACCACCTAATGATTGGAAAGATACTGAGAACGATTTTGGCATCATCAAGAAGATTGCGCGTTTTAAGGCAGCCTTAGAAATGGCTATTGGTATTAAGGACTTTGAAGATAGAGAATGGATGCAGAAAGAAATAGAGGAGATGTTTACGATTATTGAGCAACATGACCCTGGTGGTACATCATCTAATGATATTGTTGGAAGTTCGGAGGATGTGACCTTTGCCCTTAATCCTGGTGGCATAATCTGGTCACAGAGATATCCCAACTTGAAGAAAGGTGCCAAGGGAGAGAACGATACCACGATAAACCCGGCGACATGACCTGGCAACAGTTTGCTGATCCAGATGATACGTTACATGACTGGTTTAAGTCATTGTATACTCCATGGCGCAACTCTCTGGTAGACCCTTCTATAGTGCCAATGGAATCAGAGATTGATTGGGATGTCTACTGGGCTGGTATGCATGACACCTCGTTTATGGTCTATGAAGCAGAGACGCAACATGTGAATCTAGCCCTAGGAACTAGCCCAATCGAGTTTATTGCCACCAATGTTGTTCGAGTTACGTACCGTTGGATAGGTGCTGGTAAACCTGTCGTCATCAAGCAGTTTAGAGAGTTTGTTACTCGCAAGTTGCATGAGAACATATCGCCATTACCTGCTGCGCTAAGTAGTGCTGGGATTGTGCAGATATATCTACCAGGTATCTTCTCGAGGATTGCTCCAGAGTCTAGGAGTGCTCAAGAAGACTTCTGGACTTTAGAGGTTAGGATTACTACCAAAGTTCTCAACACCATCGTTTAGTTGTTAGTACTTATACGGAAATAACCTTGACTGACATAGAACAGAATAATAATCCGAATCCACCTAACAAACAACCCAGTACTCTAGACAAGATTAAGGATACAGTCATTCCTCATACAGGAACACCAGTAACATCAGAAGAGAAGGTTTCAGCAAATGCAAAGGTTGTAGTATTAGGCTTATTTGCGCTTGTGGCCTTTGTCGTTGGTATCTTTGCGTGGGTCTCTGTTGGTGCAGAGACTACTCTTTCCGATGCAATGATTGCCGTATTTACTGCTGCCATAACGGGCATTCTTACATTAGGAGGTACGATGGTACAGCAGTTATGGGGCAAGTGAATTTAGTGAATCTCTTCTGGGTCTTCCGGGGCCCTTTCTTTGTGATGCAATAAAATCGGTTATTGTCTGTTGATTCTCTAAGACAATCTTCATTTGCATCTGTTGCTGCTCTTCTATTTTATCGACACGTTTGATAAGTTCTTCAAGCATGTACTCATCTTTATCTCGCCTTTGTTTTGCATCACTCGATATATCCGAAACGTACTCCTTCATTTCTTTCATATGCTCGTCGAATCGCTTCTCAAACTTCTCATTCTCCTTCTTTCTGTCTTCAGCGGTCTTCTTCCGAAGCCATCTTATTCCTTGAAATCCTAAACCAATGGCGGCAGCTAAGGTAATACCCAGAGATATCCAGTATAGGAGTCTATCGACTACAAACTGAGTGCCCTCATCAATGATAGTCTCGGTAATGTTAACAGTAGTGAATGCTACAAATGATGAGGCGTCTATAATCACTTATTGTTCTTGGATAATCTCGATTTATCGGGTTCTTGTAAAGTAACTGATTTGCCTGTTTGCAGTTCCTCAAAGGATTTGTCTCGCCATGCAAGATAGTTTGGACAGGTATATCGCCTGCTATCTGTACCTTTTACAATGTACTGAGTCCTTCCTCTTGCAGATGTATCGTTTGCCATTGCATGAATCTTGTCTGCATTCTCCTTTGTAAAAGGAATAGAATAACCTGTATCAATACGAACAATAGGACCACTTACAACCTCCTGAACCTGACCGCCAGGGCCATATTCTATTTTTGGCTGAGCGACGGGGATTGGATACAGGCCTATATTGGGTTCATATACTTCATGCCATGCGCCTATCGAATCATATAGCAGTTCATAGAGATCGTACTTGATGTATTCCTCTCCGTTGTCCCCTATGAGTCTGACCATTACCCGTACTATTTTCTTGTTGCGGTTGCTATGAGGAGAGTTACGAGTAGTCTTGAGAATGTTTTCGTATCGGATATCGTCTAATGTGTTGTCGTATTCTCTACCTATTTCTCTGTAAGCGTTGATACCTTCTTGGCACTTGAAGAAGCCACTTGGCATAATAAAAAGAAAGAAGCGAGGCTAAATAAAGATAGCCACTATTGCGATAACAATCGCTGCGATTGATAGGCCAATCGCTAAGCCTGAGCCTCCTAAACCAGACATCGGCTAAGCAGATACTCCGGTGAGTTGTCTACCCCATCCTGGTTTTCTAAGATGTTGTTTGAACCAGTCCTTCTGAATGGTCATTGTCTGTTGTGGATTGTTGTTCTCGAACTGAGTAGTCTTTCTTGGACCCTGTACCATTATGAATGCTCTGTTATCAAATATGAATAGGTCATTTGCTGTTACATCCTCATTGAGTATCCATCTCTGAGCCCATGGAATGCCTCTTGGATTTGCAACAACGTCATTCTGGTCTAGAGTTGTTGCTGTTAGTGGTTGCAAGAAACCAGTAGTCCATGTATTGAGTTCGTAGTCCAAGTTTGTTAACTGTCTTGATACAAGAGTGTTAACATTGGCAAGTCTATCTGCAGTATGTATTGTATTTCTTACGCTGTTTAACGCCTCTTGGGGTCTGTTTGTTGAACGTAGATCTGTTGCACCAATAGCTCCCCAATCGCCATTACCAATGCTTGCTGCGGTAATGTCTGCAAATGTTGAGAGTAGAGCTACAAGCCTTTCGTGCTTTACCCTTACAAAGTCTTGTGCTATATGGTCAAGAATGAACTGTTGGATTGGATAGGTGAACTGGCGCATATAATATTCTTCAGTGAAACCAATACCGACACCAGACTTTTCAAGGCCAATACGAGTCTCAGTAAAGGCTCCCCAGCCTGCTGTCTCGATTGGATCATTCTCTTTGTATCCTACTCTTACTGCTTTGGTAGTGTCGTCGTACTCAGGGAATATAATCCAGAGCTGATCAGTGTTAATGGTTGTCGTGATTTGGAGAAGGTTATACTTCTGAGCTATTAGTAGCTCTTGGCGTAATAGTTCAGTCTGAACTGTAGTAACTGTGATTGCAGGGAACTCTGTTGATGTAATGATACCTGCGCTATGTGCGCGTAGGGCTTCATCCTGCCATTCATTTGTATAGAAGCCATATTCTTGTTGGTCATAGTTAGCATGTCTTGCTTCCTGTGTACCGCCTGCACTTCTTGCTAGTAGTTCAAAGTATCTCTTGGTATCGATTACCCTTGGATATGAACTCCAAGGTATATGAGTATCTGCAGAGTATTCGCGCTGTGGTCTAAAACCTGGATCCTCCAAATACACATAACCATCCTTTGGATTGTGCAAGGCGTTGGAGAGTTTGCGCTTTGCTTGTAGTTTGCGCTCGTCGCGAAGTAACTCTTTGACATATTCTCTTTCCCTGTTTGGGTCGTAATAGCCAAAAGGATTTGGATAAGACATTTCTTGTTAGGCCTCCACCGACTGGTCACCCATAAACTCTATGATTATCAAGTCATTGTCGGCTGCTGCTGGTAATGCCATTTGGTCATGCTGTGTAATATTTCTGACGTATCTACCAACTATTGCATTAACTGAAGTGCCATTCCATGCTGCTACCTCTGTAAGTGGTGCAGTAGAGCTTGGCATAACATATTCACCTGCAGGTATCACACCATCTGCTGCTCTTTTTATGAAGCCTCTTACGATTACGGAGCAATGTGTATCACTTGCTGCTGCTCCCCTTGTTGTTGTAACAACACCGGTAATATTGTTAGTAGTTTGAGTTAAGATCTCGGTGTTACCACAAAAGCCAAATGGTCTTACTGAAGCCGCCGCTGCTGGTTCCCAGTTATCATTTGCTCTGACATAGGCTAACAAATCGCCATATGCCATTCCAGCATTGTTCTTCTTCTGACCTGCTAACTGTTTAAAGTCTCGCTCAGAGCCTTCTGCGAGGCCATAGTTTGTAGACATCTATTAACTTGTACCCCCTTCGAGTATCATTTTCTGAAGTTCCAAAGTCTTCTGAATGTTAGACCTTACATTCTGGTTTTGGGAACTACTAAAATCTGGGACGTCGTGATGACCACTTTGTTGTTGAGATGCCGATTTAGCTGCTATTGGTTCTTCACTTGTCATTTTTCTTGCAGTCGATTGGACTGCCATAAGTTCACGTTTTGTCTTCCAGTAATCAATGAGCCAACTTTCAGAAATCTTCTCGCCCATTGTCTTCTCAACCTCCTTCATGTGAGATTCGTCTGATCTGAAGAGGTCCCTTGGAATAATGAACGCCAACCTTGCTTTCTTTTCTGCTGCTGATATTCTGTCCAGTTCCTTCTGCTGTACTCTGAGCTGCTTGTTAGTCTCTGCAAGCAACTCAGACATTTGGCGAATCTGAAGGTTAGCCTCTTCCAAGGTCCTAGCCCCTTGGACAGAATGCTGCTGCTTGGCTTTTGCTTCGCCTTCTTTTGGTTTCTCTCCTTCTTCTTCTGGCTTTTTGTCTTCGTTTGGTGGTTCTGTTGATTCTAGTTTGTTAATCGAATTGTTGTCACTAGTAGGGTTGTATGTGACCGTTTCTGCTGCAGTAGTCGCTATTGGTTGGCCACTACTGTTTTCATTTTGAGACATTAGATTATGAGGTGGATTGCTTACCGATTCAACATGAGAACTATGAGAATTGATTAAATCGATTGTTGCCTGTTTGACGCAAAACCCTAAGTTTTCCTGTGATGCACTCTTAGTTTGTATCAAACATTCTTTTTCGCCGCCGAAACATTTGGCGCGAACACCTGCCTGGTCGAACCCATAAGCAGGAACATCTAAGAGGGCAATGTGAGATATTGTCCAATGGTCGAAGATACCCGATCTTTCTTCTTCGGGGTATAGATGACCATTAGATATGATCTGGGGGGATGTCCAACCAGGAATGCCGTTTCTATAAACGTCAGATTTGAGAATATTTTTTGCTTCCTTATCGGTAATCTCCAGAGTGAAGGCGTATCCCTTATCTCTTCTGTCGACATTTCGAACTCGACCGACAGCAAACTTCTCCTGCCAGTTATAATATTCTTCTGCGCTTGGTGGATGGCCTAAGTATGTGGCTGCTTCCTCTGGTGTTGGATGAATAAAAGAGCCAGCCTGTTTTGTATGAATAGGATTGTTAGGATTCTTTCTATAGATTACAACTGGTTTGTTAATGGCAGTATGTATGTTAACGTGCAAAGAATTACCACTAACGCCCCATTTGTTGCCGTTGAATCCTGGGATTATTGGATAGTAGACAAGAAAGAGACGGTCGGTGTCCGACTCATACCGTCTCTCCAGTAAAAACGATTGCTCCTGTTCAGAAAGAGTGGACATCTATATGTTGGCATAAGAAATAAAAGTTATGATGAGAACTATAATGATAGCATCACTATCGGATATGAGCCTAAGCCATAGCGATGCGAGGCTCCCTATTTATTTAGGGAATAAACCATAGCCACAATGATATTGTCATTAATAGAGCAAGCAACCAGAAAAGTAATCTCATTTGTAGTACAACTGTGCCCCATAGAATATTGGGTCATCTGTGGATACTGTTGACTTTGCTTGTAGTTTGATTGGTCTTATCTGATCCTGGAAGAATATTGGAAGGGTACCAGTTACAATGTTGCGGCCACTAGCGGCGTCTGCTATTGTTGCTAATACATCAGAAGTGGTTTGTGATATTATTCGGATTGAATGAATGCCAGAGCCAACATTCTTGTTCCAAGATACATAGAATCTATAGCCAACCCTACCTGTACCGTCTATATCGCAGCCATTTCCTTCGCCGCCTGAAGTGGGAAGGATATCCACATACGTTGAACCGAGATTTGTCTTTGTTAAGCCGGATGTAGTAGACCATGAGCCAACAAGGTGCTCAGCCCTTCTTAGCGATATATCGAATCTATCTGCGCCACTGTTCTCTGTTACATCAAAGTCTCCGCCTATTGCTAGGTTGACTCTTCTACCGACTGAACCAACCTGAGTACCGCCTTCAAATAATACTACTTTGGTATCTGCTGCAGCACCTGGCACAGCCCATGATGGAACTCCAGATACCATTGTTAAAATGTGGCCGTCTGTTCCTGCTGGGATTAAGTTGATGTTACCTGTTCCATTACCTCTCAACAATGCATTTGCAGTGATAGTATTGAGTCCTGTACCGCCATGGGCTACGTTAGTTATACCACCAATGTTGTTGTGTGTCAAGTTGGCCTCAACTACATCGATATCTACATTCTTGTTTACTGCATCATCTGTTACCGCGATTTTGGATGTTGCTGCTGCAATAGATTTGAATGGCAAATCAGCACCTGACTTTGGCAAGACAATGCCGATTCCTCCAGTTCCTCCATTGCTGGATGTATTGGCTTCGCCTGTTGAACTCTGACCTAATACATCAAAATCAACAGTTCCACCAGCAGTGGATTTCATAATGAAATGATTGTTTGATGGTTCTACGTAGAACCTCTTGGTATTGGCTGGAGGATTGCCAGGAGTAACTGATGCGGCTAGAACATCAAAACTATCTTGCCAGACCCAGGGATTCTTGACTTTGACTTGTCTGTTTGATACAACTTTGGCATTGTATATCTTCATCAACTCGAGAACGTCATCTGAACCGTAAACGGTAGCAGTTCCTGGATTATTGATGGCTACCTCTTTGAAGTTTGTAAATGACACGTTCTATTATTACTGTTCTTGTCTTTGCTGTTCCTCACTTCTATGGACTAAGTCCCAAACTTGAGGAGTCATCGTTAAACTTTGCATTGCCAGTTCTGCCATTTGTTGCCTTGTTACTGCGGTAATATTGTCTTGAAATGATTCGTTACGTAATCGCCTAGCGAGTGTATAACACATTGCTGTGAGCTGAGTTATTCGTTCATCTTTCTTTTTTACTTCCGATTCTAAGTCGATGAGTCGGCTTAACTGTTTGTCTAGTTGGTCCTGCGGAGGGGCAGACATTCTTATTCCATTAGACTCAGGATCATCATCATTGCTATAACTCATGTTGATAACGAAAACCATACTGTTTGTCTTGGAGTACTATCTGCAGTGCTAAAGTTTACAGTAAACTGCCCTGCGCTTGCCATATCTGATATACTACAGTTTGCATTAGTCGTTACAGTTGGTGTTGCCCATGTTATGTACTTCATAAATGTATTGTTATTCATAACTGTTAGTTCATCCGAAGTAGAGACACCATGTAAACCATCGTATGAAAGGCATCCCTTGTTCCCATTCACGTCTTGTGCTCCAACTGTCCACCTTGCCGGGGTATTAGTAAAACCAGGTTCATAGACGATATTATTCACAGAGAACGCCATGATACCCTGTGGTAATGAATCAGCCGGTGCCAGCAGTACATCAATAGTGCCAGTCGAGACCGGTTGAATAAACGACCCACAGTCCCATTTTCCTCCTTTTACAAATAGTCCTGTCATTGCTCGTGTCGCCCCAGTAGGAGCAAGGATCCAGTCAAGCACGAATCCATCATTAGTCCAGCCGTTCCATCGTGCTACTTGTTGCATTGTGGAAAATGTCCCATTAGCAAAAGAACTTAGCATTCTATCTGTCTGTTGCGTTCTCTGAGCATTTGTCGTTGCAACGTTATCTGCTTGTTTTATGTTAGAAACCCACTGTTTTTCATTTGTCTGTGTAGCATGGACCGAGACTGAGCAGAGCGCTCCTGCATTATAGCCGTTAGGCCAAAAATCAGGTCCTGCCGCTCCGGTAGTAAAATTAATGAAGAACATACCGAAATCATACTTTCTGCCAAAACCTGTATATTCATGCGTTCCAGTTGAAGTCGTTTCAGTAACAAAGTCCTGTACCTTAACGAATTCTATATCGTCTCCTCCAAAAACATAGTAGAAGCCTTGTGTTGCTCTTGTAGTGGCGCTCCAGGTCAGAGTAAAAGATGTTGCTCCAAACGTAGCACTACCGTTGTCCATTGCAAAGGTACCTAGAGTGGTCCCTGTGGGGTCCATGATTTGTAAAGCAGACCTACTGCATATTCTACCTGCATTAATAGGGCTAGTGTTATCTTGCACTCCATAACCCATGAATCTATTGGTAGTACCATCGCTGATACCAATACCAACGGCACCAGCGTTGGAGTTTGTTCCGAATGTTGCTCCTTCCAATGCGGAACCCCATAATATCAGTCCCTTAGGCTGACCTGGCAGCGAACTGATTACAGTCGTACTAACACCTGCTGTCTTGGTCCATGTACCCACTCTAGCCCAGACATTTGATGATGAAGGAGGAGGATCAGGATTTTCTGGAGTGACAGGAGTATATTCTATCACTTCACTGATTGCATCATTTAATGCCGCAGTCCATGCCTTTGCTATTGCGTCATCTCCTGCGTCGATTTCAAATACTGTTTGATCATAACCTGCCCTGTAGAAGTTGAGAACTCTAACAGGGGTACTATAGATTTCAGGAGGAATCCCATTTGCTAATATTCTGGCGCATGCAGCATCTGAAATGCCGTATCCAACGTATACTCTGTAAAATGGCATGATCTATTTTATCACCACTGATCTAAGTTATGCTCCATCTTGTGTTAGATAAGTATAGTACACTCTCCATCTTTGCCCCGATGTGGTAGTAGTTTGTAGTATGACAAAATAGTTTAGATATGTATTAGCAAGAGGGATATCTGTCGTATAATAAGTGATAGGGCCCTCATTTATTGCCCATCCCATACGAGTATTTGCTTCATCGGATACAATCTCGACTGTTACTGCAGTATTAGCAGCCAGTGTGACGGTAGTATCAACTGTTATGGCTGTTCCCGCTGCATCATTTCTAATAACCTTGATTGTTGAGTCGGCAGCCGAAGAATAACGGAAAATAAAGCCAGGAATCGCAGTTGCTAAGAGTGTATCAGATGTGGGAAGTGTTGTCAGTGCGGCCAAACCAATGCCAAATCTTTTGTTTGTGATACTATCTGTTTGGAACTTGCATTTGAAACGGAAATTCTGATTTCTGCAGACATAAAAGCCGCCCTGTGTTGGTTGTCCTCCTTGGAATCCTGCCGTATTACCCGCTGTTGCACCTGTTAGAAAATCGGTTAGTACCTTGTCACTACTATTTGCTGCCTGGAATGAGGAGATTGTTCCCGAGGTGGTTGTGCCTGAGAACATACCCGTACCTTGTCTAGCGCCTCCAGTCCATAAACCCCATATTGAACCGCCAGCAATGCTATCAGGAGACCAGTTTTTCTCTAGATCGACTACTCCACCGCCTGGTTGTCTAACAGATAATCTACTTGTGTTAGAATTTAAAAATAGTCTTGTTGTTCCAGCTGTAGGAACTGAAGGGAGTGCAATCTGATCGATATCAAGATAAAATGCACCTATGTCATTATTCTGGTCTTTGTAGAAAATGTTAGAGTTAAGTAAGGCCTTTGAAGTTGTACTAATCTTTGTTGTAGTATGGACAGCAACTTGATTATCAGCGATATTTGTAATCGTGTTAGTAGCAGCATCTATTGTTTTATTAGTAAGAGTCTGTGCAAAGGCTGCTGTAACCAGAGTATCATCTGCAGTAAGCAAGGGCAGAGTTACTGCTCTATCGGCAGTAATCGCCGAACCGGTAAGAGAATATGAAAATGTGTTAGCAGGATTTCTAACGTCTAGCCTACCGGAACGAAATATCTGGTCAAAGTCTCCATATGTGTTTGAGGCTGTGGTAGATACATTCCCACCGCCTGCAGGAGTAGCCCATGTTAAATCAGTACCGCCAGCATTAACGGATAGAACTTGATTGGCTGTACCTCTGGCGAGTCTAGTGAATGAAGTACCATCGCCTTTTAGCAGATCACCGGCTGCATTCGTTGCTGAATGCTTGATTGTATTCTGATCTACGTTTATTGTCTTTGTTGTTAGAGTTTGGCCAAAGGCTTCTGTTACTACGGTGTCGTTGCCTGTAAGCAATGGCAAGGTTATATTACGTGCTGCTGTGATTGCTGAGCCGACAATAGAGTAAGCGAATGTATTGGCAGGATTCATTACATCCAATCTGCCAGAACGAAAGATTTGGTCAAAATCTCCGTATGTGTTGGTTTGAGTTGTTAAGACACCTCCCGCTCCCGATGCTTCCAGTGATACTGTAGTACCTGCCGATGTTCTAACAGATAGCTCACCAGTTGCGGTATTAGTGAAGATACGTCTAACACCTGCGCCAGGATTAGCAGGGGCTGCAATATTACCCAAATCCAGATAGGTATTGCCTAGGCTGTTGTTCTGATCATTGTATATTATTGTTGGAGGTAACTTGGCCTTATTGGTTATTTGGTTAAGAGCTGAATCAGGTATGCTGACATTCTCAACCTCAAGAATGGCGCCACTTGTCTTCTTGATCTTTACCTTAAAGTCTGAAGGATCTACATAGATACGGGATGTATTAACATCTGGTGGATTACCAGGTGCTGATGTAGGTGGAACAAGGTCAAAGTTATCTGTGAATCTGATGGGATTCTTTATTGATAATCTTCTGTTTGAGACTACTTTGTTGTTAAGGATCTGCATGAGTTCCTTTACGTCGTTACCACCATACCGCGTTGATGAGCCAGTGTTATTGGATGTGACCTCTTTGAAGTCTGTAAACGACATACTATGAAGTCATCACTACCTGGGAATAGTAAATACCTAAACCCTTCTCTGCTGTTGTTGCTGTTTCTATATGCAAGAACCAGGCCAATGATGTTGTAGTTGCGGGCACTGTTGTTGTATAAGTAAAGGTTGTACCGTCTAAAATGACAACACAGTTTGTGTTGTTTATCTGGAACTCTACGGTATGTGCACTAGTATTTGCTAGAGGCTTTGTAGAATCTTCTTCTGTTTGTGCTGCTGCTCCATTGTTACGGGCTATCCTATAATTGGTGTGAGTGCCTAATGTTCCATGAACCATTAGACCAGACGCATTCATCAATGGAGTATCGCCATTAGTGCCGCCTCCGGGTGGTACTGTTGTACATTTAATCTGCATTGCTACTGTTGCATCTGCTGCGCTCCATGATGAGCCAGTCCACCATTGCGATGTATAACCAGATGGAGATGAACCTGTATCCTCATCTAGTTCGATGCCATCACTTGCATTAGCAGGAAACTCTACAGATACTCTATCATTTGCGAGCATCTGGTATGTGTTTGATGGGGCACTAATAACAGTGGATTGTTCACCTGAACCAAATGAGTTCGGTGTAAATGTGCCCAGGGAAATAAGTGTGCCATCGCTATTCTTTCTTATGCCTACTGTTGCCGAACCTGATGGAGTTCCATACTTTCTAAAGCGAACAGTTACTTCTGTTACTGCTTCGTTAATACCAGAGGCACCAGAATCAAACCTCACTGCTATTCTGGATACAGTATCCATCTCCAAGTGACCTGATGAGTTTTGTACAACATTATAGCGGGTGTTTGTTGTACCTCCTCCACCGGGACCACCTGCTGGCAGTATAGTAGCATTACTAAGACCAATCTTAACTTTGCATGATGCTGTTGAGACAAGTTGCCATTTTGCCTTAAACACACATGTTGAATCTCGTCTAAAACCACATCCTGTTTTAAGTTCTGCGATACTGTTTAGTGTTGTACCAGTGTAAATCTCTGTTACTGATTCAGTGGCTGATACAGCCGTGCCATGTAATCTGTTGTATTGATGAGCGAAACCCATCATGGCAAAGCCACTGCCTGACCCCCCGAAAAAGGCGCCCCATCTTCCACTAGTTGGAATGGAAGTGCCATCTGGCATTTTGATAGTAGGTATGGATTGTGCTGTTTGTGTGCCCCATTCGATATCAGTACCCGCTGAATTAACCTTTAGAACCTGGTCAGCACTACCTCTTGCTTTACGTACAAACTTGGTTCCATTGCTTACAAAGAGATCACCTAATGCTGTGGATGTATCTGTTATGGTATTGCTCCCTGCGTTTAACGTTTTGTTACTGAGAGTTTCAACTGCACTAGGATTCCATGCTCCAGGAAGAACGCCCCATTCTAAGCCTGTGCCTGATGCATTCATCTTTAGAATTTGGTCAGCAGTACCTCTTGGGAAACGGTCGTACTTGGTTCCAGTGTTAGCAACTAGATCACCAGCATTGTTGGTTGTGCCATGTCTTAGGTTAATGACATCAATGAATGCATTTGTGCCAGTGCCTAATGTCTTATTGGTTAAAGTAGTGGCGAATGTCTCCATGACTACCGCATCATTGGACGTTAGCAGGGGAAGGGTAATGTTTCTAGATGCAGTAATTGCGGAACCAACCAAGAAATATGCGGCACTATTGGCAGGATTGGTGATTGCTAACCTAGATGAACGGAAGGTTTGTTGAAAGTCACCAAATGTGTTTGCTGTACCAGTTTTGGCAACACCGGCCGGTAATGTAAAGTCTATTTTCTGATTGCCTGTATCGTCAGATATGTTTATTGAACCATCTGGGGAAAAGAGAGATTTGAACTGTAAATCGATGGCTAACTTCTGATGAAATATGCCAATGCCAGCAGTACCAACATTAGAAGCGGTGTTAGACTCTCCTCCTCCGCCGCCTCCAGTGACGGACTGCCACTCCAATGTCGTACCCGCGGCATTGACTGTTAGAGATTGATTGGCTGTACCTCTGGCAAGACGGATATACTTTGCGGCAGTTGTATCATAATATTGAATATCGCCCTGAGCATTTGTTGTAGAATGCTTTATGGTGCTTGTGTCTATGTTGATAGTTTTGTTACTGAAAGTCTCAGTTGATGTGTTAGACCAAGTACCTGAACCGATATCCTCTAAGTTGATGATAGTGCCACCTGCTTTCTTGACTTTGAGTTTGTTGTCGGTGGCAGACTGGAAGAGATGAACGACATTACCCTCGGTAGGTGTGGGTACGGATGCCTCTGTCATTTGTTGTATTTCCTGATACGAAGCCCACCGCCAACGATTAGTAATGAAAGGTCTGCGATTGGCAAGATTCTTGCCGTTGAGTATCTTCATTACATCTAGAACATCATCAGATCCATACCTGGTGGAACTGCCAGGATTTGCAATTGTTACTTCTTTGAATTGGTCAAATGACATGTTTGTTGATCATTCACTCCACTCACTCGCTTGCTTCCTTAAATCGGAGGAGGACTCCTTCTGTTAATGCCAACTCGCTTTGGTCTTATGCCCTGTTTTGTTGGAACATTCTGTCCAGTTATGCTCTTCTGCAGACCCTCTTTGAGTCTCTCTCGCTGTCTCTCTACTGTCCGAGCTCTATTTTGTTGAACTATATCTTGTTGTTGGTCTCGTGCCACTTGTGCTCCTAGGAATTGGTCTCTCTGTGTTCTGCGTTCTTCTTCCATCTCAATGAGTTGTGCTAACTCGTTCTCGTCTGTTACTCCTATGCGCTTTAGGGCTGTTCCGATGGTAGCCAGCCCATTGTTCTTTAGCAGGATAGCAGTCTCTGCTTTTTCCTTGAATGTATCGTAGTTTAATGGTTCAAGTTCAATCTTAATCTTCCATGGTAAGCGGTAAGGTAACACTTCTCCTGTTTGTGGGTCTATTGCTTCTATTGGGATTACTTGAGGTCTTACACGTAAGGCAGGCTTTTCTGATTCCTCGCCATTATCAGTCGGAGGCTCTGGTTCCTCTTCAGGCTCTTCTGGCTCTGTCTCTTCTGGTAGTATTCCTTCTTGCACTCTCCCTGCTTGACGCTCATTTTCTATCAAGGTCTTGATGATAGGGTTTATCCACTGGTCTTGAACAATGTCTTTGAACCATGATCTATAGATCTTTAACACGGAAGCAGTCCATGCTTCCATAAGTTCTTGGGAAGTCGCTCTGTTTAAGATGTCTGGGTCAAATAGTATTATGGGGACTTGCAACTGCCGGATTATCTCTCTATAGTTTCTATCTCTCTGATCTAGCAGTTTATCCATATCATGGCCTAACTGATGAACTTCTACCTCTACTGCTTGATTTGTGAATATACTGTTGCCAGCACCTTTGGCAATCTCGTCTGCTAACTTCTGCATTATCTCTTTGTTAAAACTCCCCGGTAACTTAATAAGCAGGAAAGCAGCCCATAGGCGAAAGTTAATCTCCTTTAAGTTCCGTTGATTAGTAATACGATTCAGCTCTGATAGGTCAACGACTCGCTCCAATAATGAATAGCCGTATTGAAAGGTTGATGGACTTATGTTATGATTGCGATTGGCAAAGTACATCATGTTCTCTGCCCTTATGATGGAAGCGGGAAATGGGAAATCAAGATGCTCAACGCCAATCACTTCCCATGTCTTTCTGTGTACGTAGACCTGGCCAAGATGCATTGATGGCAATACTTTGATTGCAATAGGCAGATTCTCAGGACCATACTCTATCAGACCACATGCCCTGCCAAATGCAAAGCATTGTAGCAACAAAGAGAACATGTGAATCTGAAACTTTACTTCCCTATTTACGCGGTCTAACTGCCGCTTATATGACCGGATTTGTGGATTGTTTGTAAAGAACTTGAGTGCTTCTGCTGCTTCCTCTTCTGTATCAAACTCTGCATTTACGTCGATGATAGTCTTGAAGTGATCTCCTAACATGAACTGAATGAGAAAGTCAATGGCTGCTTGTGCAATGCCATCATCTCTTAGCACTTCATGGAATCGGATTAGGTCAACAGTATCATAAGGAGATTTGAACTGGTCACTGTAGTCGGGCCCTAGTATTTGGATTAAGTCTTTGTTATCGGGTTTCTTGAGATCTGTACTCTTCCCTTCATTCTCTGTTTGGAGTTGACTGCTTGTTGTTCTGGCTGCTACTAAGGCGGCATTGCGTGTTATGAAGGATGTGTATCTTGGTTGGGGCCTTTGATAATCCTTTGAGAAAATAATAGGGTCGGTAGTAGTAGTCAAGTCAGCAGCAGAATGGTCAACAGCAGCAATCTTTGCCTTAGGCATTTACTATTATACGAATGAATTTAGGAGCGCATAATAAAATGAAGCAAAGCCCTGTTAAGGCACTGATATAGACAGGACTCTGCTCCAGACATACACTAGAGTGTATTTACTTCAACCTTTTTGGATATAAGAGTAGCACCAATATTCTTTAGCCATTGTTCTTCATCTGGTTCTGGATCATATGGTTTGGGTTGTACCAAAGTCGTACCTTTATCTTCTGGCACCATGATAAAAGCGGGAGCCGATAAGTCTAGGGGTTTGATATCTTCTAGAATAGCTGGTTTCTCAAGTGAGGAATCTATTACTATGTGACATTCTGGACAGATGTAGTGTGGTCCTCTTTCTGTTGGCCAATATTCTGCGGCCAGATGTGATGGATATAGAGCAAGAACGCAACCGCAGTCCTCGCATAAGTAATCCGGTTCTGCGTTGTATTGTGTTAGGTCAACCGGATACTTGGGCCTGTCCTTCTCTAAAATGAACCTCTTGCTCAATCTGTTTCACTACCTTATCCATAATTTCTTTCTGAAGTACGGCGTTGGAGTTCGCAAATATAGCCTCAAGTGCTTCCCGCGAGGGGTTAACATGTCCATCAATCTCGACAAATCCTCCTGGTCTGAAGTACTCAATGGTTTGGTCTGAAGTTGGTACATAACAATGTCCAACTCCTGTTTCTGGGTCATAATCCAATGATCGTAATATGTCGACGCCAAACTTATCCCTGATATGGTACCTGAGTCTGAGTTCTGGTGGTGCTTCATTTCTGACATACTTCATCTATTAATAAAATCACTTCTCCTCTTTTCTCTTACGCTATTCTCATATTCAATAAGTTCGTCCTCATACTTCTTGGTATCAGCCTGGTATTGCTTTGTCCGTAGGTTATGATCATGACCCATTGCTATGTTGCTAACGACACTGTTGCCTTCAAATGACATTAACACACCGGTCTTCTTGTTCCGAATAGAAAAATGGTCATCAACATATCGTAGTTCTGTTGGTCTATTAAATATGCGAGGCAGGTTCTCATAGTAGCCTTCTGGCATTTTCTGAACACCCTTATCCAGCAAGTAGACAGGCAAGCAATAGGCCTGCTTGTATGTTAAAGCATCACTCTTAATCTTCTGTTCCAAGTCTTGTATGAAGAGAGGCCAGTTTGTTTTCTCTGAGATGAAGTATTCGTCTGTATCCATGACTATGATAACGTCTAAGTTCTTGGCTTCATCGAAGTATATCTGCCTCTTCGCATTCTGGTTGCCTGTGTATGCATGGACCTCAACCTTGGTCTGGAATGCATCGAACAAGTCAAGAACATCCTTGTCTGAATATTCTTGGTCTGTAGGATATCCCTCGTATCGTCCGTCTACTGCTATGATTGTATCAATGGGATATTGTTGGCATGACATTAACATCCTTCGTAGGGAATCAAAGTCCTGATAACAGGATAAGCCTATTCCTATCTTAAGTGCAGTCAAGGCCATAACCCCTGTTTTCTAGCCTCATTGAAAACCATTTCAACATCTTTCTCATAACATTCTTGACAGACATAACACATATTCCAAATAGATTTTGCTTTACCGCATTTCGGGCAGGGCTTACTAGTAGTAGTAGTTTGTTTCATGTGAATCTCCTTTCCCTGACCCATATAGTAGCAATCCATTTTTCGTAGGGTTCTTTTGGTGGTCTGCCTTCATGGCTGGTTGAGATGTCCACTTTTTTGTTTGGGAAGACATTATACCACATACATGCTTTGCCAGCATCTGGTCTAATTCCAAGCCCTGCTCTATCGAAATATGTTTCGCCACCATAGCCTTCTGGAATCGTATTTAGGTATATCATAAAAGTTATTATTCTGTTGCCACCTCTGGCAAAAGCATGATGGCTACCTGCCCAGTCTGGGTCAAAGTAATCCCAATGCACCTTGTAATATTTACCTGGTTGATAATGGGCTACCTGAATGGCTTCTTGATTCTCTACTGAAAACCCTGTAATCTGGGCTATCCTGTTACAAATGGATTGAACTAGCGGGTTCTCTAGTCTGTCTATGAATGCATGCTCTGACGTACGGTAATCTGATACTGTTTGTGAACCGTCGTTAGTGTTCCAGCCTTGGCTTCTAACAGTTCTGTTACGTGCTATGCCTATGATTTCTAGGCATTCCATGTCTGTGATAAAGTTGGGGATAACAGCCTGTTGCATTTTCTAGTTAGTCACATTGATAAAAGTCTCTAAGATTATCTAGTTCTGCTTGTTCTGCGGATGTGATTGTTCCATTCTTTTCCTTTTCCGTTAGTTCCGCTAGTTCATTCCGTTCTTCAGTACTCATTGCCTGGCCACTCATTGAGGCAGTGAAAGGACTCCATCATTATTAAGATTAAACTTTATTGACTCATCACCATTAGATTTTGCAATGCCTATCAATCTAGCAAGCATAAACTTGTTAAGTTGCACTGCCATGCCTATTGGCATGTAAACTTGTTTATGGTTTAACACTGTTTCTATTTGTTGCCTAACCTGTTCATCACCTGACAAGGTTATAGAAGTCTTACATTTGCTGCATGATGTTCTATGTTTGTTACCCGTATAGTTCCATTCATACATACATTTCTTGCATACTAGATGCATACAGTATGCAAAAGTATGCAATCATTTATAGTATTCCAAAGAAAGTCTGAGAGCGTCAAAGAGATCCATATGATTTTCACCTTCTTTTGAAAGTTTCATAGTATCAGGTTTGTTCTTTGCTATTCTGAGATCTGTTAGTAAATCTTTGTGACCTTGTGAGGAATCAGGATTGATAGCAAGCAGGCCTTTATCCACAATGCGTTTGCTGTTATCGAGCATGGCTTGATTTCTTTGCGAGAAGTTGACAGGGACGATGTTCATCATATAGTAAAGTTCTGTTTCGCTCTGCTTGGCTAGTTGCACTAATCTGAGGTAATCTCTGTCTTCTCCTACGATTGATTTGAGAGAACTGATAAAGGAAGGTGCAGACCCGTCGATAAATATCTTGTTAGTCCCATTATCCAGGTCATATTCTCTGATGAGGTTGTAAGTATGTTTGACCATTGAGTCATAATCTGCCCTATCAAACTGCTGGACGTATCTTGTATAGATTTTCCCCTCCAACCACTCGGTAAGGACAAATGCAGTTCTGGATGACCCCCAACCGATATCAATACCAAGAGACTTCCTTGTGGATTCTCTGAGGCTGTTACTGAAATGCGCCACTCTTGCTGTGATCTCTCTGCCAAGCTGCTCACAGTGTAGTATTGCAGATTCATTGAATAGCGTGCCGACGCCGTAGGCGTACTGACCTTCGTATTCTCTTTTGAAGTAAGGCTGCTCTTTCTCTTCCTCAATGAAAGATGGCTCGTATATCTTTCCCAGTCCTCTTTGGTAAAGGTACTGAATCCTTTTGAAACCTGCCTCTTCATCGGATTTCATTTGCTCTATCTTATGAAATAGACTATTGGGCTCGTTTGGCGTGGAGACCATTACAATCCAGGGGTTAGTTTTAGCGATGTACCCTCTAGCAACAGCCATAACTTCTTCTTGTTCTGAAGGGTTGAAGAAGTCTGCCTCATCTAGCAGGATAAACTTAAAGTCTTCATAGCCTCTCATACTAACTGTATTAGATGGAAAAGCCTCAATGGTTACATTATTCAGAATTAGGTTATCCAGCCGGCTTTCGTCGAGAATATAATCTTGATACAAGTTTTTCATTCTACGAATCAAATCCCAAGCAATCTTTACTTTGGGACCAGTTACGATTACGAATCTTTTATGATGGTACGTATCTGAAGATAGAGACAGCCATCCCAGGTACCGGAGTAGCAATTCAGTCACTCCTAAGCCTCTGGCCTTCTTGAGCCAGATATGTTTGTAATGTTCTAGATATTTTACAATCTCTATTTCATAATCGAATATTATTTTGGGTCTGCCGTCTTTATAGGGAAGACCTATGATATGATTGAAGCAGCATCGACCTGCAGCATAATGCCACTGCTGCTCATGAGCTATTGGGTCTTCAATCCAGAAGGGCTTACCCTTGATATCTGCAATGTTCTGCAGTATCTTGTTAGAATATTGCCTCTGAACTCGGTGATGTTCCTGGTACCGATTGTGTATCCTCTGGATGAACCTCATGGCCTATCGCATCTATCTCCGGTATAATCGCCACTAACTCTGTTAGTTGTTTGTTCGCATCTAGAAACATACCGCATGCAATCTTCCACTGAAAGAATGTTTTTGGATTGGTTTCATACTCTAGCATCTTTCTAAAGCATGACTCTTTTGCTCGTTTTACTTCATGTATTCTATCGAGATATTCAAGTTTATACTGATAATCATCGTTTCTATACTTATTCCAGATTTTGATTGAATCCTTTCTTAGAAGGCGTCTGCGTTCGGTGAGTACGGTTCGCCCTATGTGAACACCTACCTTATCCTTGATGTATTTCTGCATGCCCTCTGTTGAGAAGCCTGCGATATTGCCATCATGAATACATCTGTTTATTTGCTGGCTTTGGAGGCGGGTATATCGGGTCATATTATTATTATTATTATTATGAAAATCAAAAAAAGAAAGGGTTAGGTTTGTTATTATTTGTTAGCTCCGGATTTGGCTTCTGCTTTGGCTTCCTTGAGTTCTCCTTTTTTGGCATCTGCTACTTTCTGCTTTAGTTGTGATAACAACATTCTTTCAGAATCTGTCAAATGGCCAGGGCCTCCAGGTGCATCCTTGTTCTTGCGCTGGTCTTCTAATCCTTGCATTTGTTCAGTCTCTTGTTCGGTTAAACCGGGTTCTGCTTTTACCATTTTGGTTAATGTTATCACCTTATACTTCTATCAGATAACTTTGGACTTAAGTCTGTTGAGAAAGCAGATAGTCGGGGATCTCTGTACTGACGGGTCCAGGCAATCTCTTCCATGAAACCGGGGAAGATTTCAAAGAACCATTTGCACCAGTCCTTCATACTTCGCTGTCTAGCGCCTATTTGTTCTCTTGTCAACTTACGCCAACGCCCAGCAAAGTCTTGTGTCTTGAACTTGCTTGCTGCATGATGTTTGAAACTATCATCTGCAAATTGTACAATGGTAATCCAGTCGTAGTATGATTTGCGATATTTATCATCAACAGTTGGATCGTGGGCATGCCTAACAGCAGCCCAGCCTTCTGCCATTCTTTTATCTAACTTCTCATCTTTTATGGGATAATCTGTAAACTTTCTCAACAAGGCAGGTAAGAATTGACCTATCCATATGTTGAGCTCTTCTGCCATATGTTCGGGAACTTTTGGGATATCTTTCTTGATACGAATGGGGTCTGAATATTTCTCTGGACCGCCATCAAAACCATCTTGCTTATTCTTTTCCAAGAGAATAAGACGATGCTTACATTCCTTCTCGTTGTGATCATAATAATCTAAAATCCGGGGTACTATTGTCTGGATATCTCTCTTCAGAAGATTGTCATAATCATTTGATAGCCCTTTGATGGTATCTAATGCTTGATAATATCGCTGTGCATTAGTTCTGTAGAAAAGTTCTTGTTGTTTAGTAAGTGAACTTACTGATTGTATAGAAGAATGTTCTAACTTCCTAACAAATCGGTCGTCGTATACAGATAATGCTTCGTAGACATATTTATATTTTGATTCCGGGAGACCTCTTATCTTCAAATCTTTGACTATGATGCTACCTATTTCTTGCGTCATCCATGACTGGCCGTGTAGTTGGTAGATTTCCTCTAGGGCTAATGCTGCCTTCTGTATAGCATATTTTAGTGCCGAGTTATTTTGATGACCGGCATTTGCTGCATCTACTGCTTCATGATATGCTGCTTCCTTCTCAGAATGCAGTTCATCGATGCGTCTTGTTTTGTTAATATTCTCTAAATGATGTGATTGTGGGTTTTTCTCTTCTAAAGTCAAAATAACAAAAACACTCGTAGTTTATAATAAAATGAGAACTAATAAAAAAAGGGCGTTATTGGGCTGCCCTTGTTGCTGCTGCTACTGTTATGCATTAACCGCCTCCATTCCCATCGCCATTACCGTTGCCTCCTCCTCCATCATCACTTGATTCTGTTTCTTCTTGTTGTTCTGTTTCTGCTGGTAATTGTGTGGCTACTGGAGGTTCTGGTTCGGCTGCTGGTAACTGTGTAGCGACGGGAGGTTCTTCACTTGGCATGATTGGTAGTTGAGTTGGTACTCCGGGTTCTGCTTCTTCTTCACCAACTATAGGACATCCACATGCGGGAGGGTCGATGACTGTTACATTTCCGGGCGTTGTTGTTATGTTGCCTGCTGGGAGTTGTGAAACTTCTCCGTCTGGTTCGATTATAGTTATGTTGCCTGGCGGTGCCCCTGTTTCATTTGCTGGTGGTTCGGGTAGTATTACAGTTGCATTGTCTTCACCTTCTGTGGTATTGGGTGGGATAATGACTATGGGTCCTTCAGGAAGTTCTTGTGCTGCACTGGATTTGACGATTGTTATGACTATTCGGTCTTCGGAGATTGCGGAGTTTATTTCAAATGGTGCTATACCCTGAGCTTTTGCTTGAGGTTGTTCTAGCGATATGACTGCTGTACTAACTGAGACAATCCCTGCTGCGATGGCAGCAACAAAGATTATTGATGCAATATGTGTTTGCATTAAGTGTGGTAGCAAATACTCCTGTATAAAAAAAGGAATGAGATGAAAGAGATAGTGTTTCCTATAGATCTTGTAGCATCTTTATGAGTTTGTTCTTGAACTCTTCTGCAAACTCGGGGTTTACCTTCTTAAGTTCTTTGAGATTGTCGATGATTTCCTGTTGTTTCTCTGTTTCAGGGCCACAAAGAAAGCCGCAATATTCCGTTTCTTGTTCGCTCATCATTATTGTTCCCCTGCTGCCATCTCCCACACTACTGCACTATGAAGTGTTGGCATACTATTTTTACTCCAACCATCAATCCTTAGCTGTGCTTCATTGACGTTGCTCTTAGGGTTGAATCCTCCTACATTGGCTGCTTCAACTTGTTTCTTCCATCCCGAACCTTCAAAGTCTGTCCATAACTCACACTTGTTTGTTGCCTTGAAGTAGACGCCACACATTCTAAGCCTCTTCTCTCTGATATCGCCAATCTTAGGGCCCTTGACTACACATAAGTCGGCAGAGGGATGTTTCTTCTCAGTACCCAAGCAGGTCTGACCTGTGTATACGCCTACAGTATTGTCAAACCAACCGCTTCCCATGTGAGTGCCTCCATATTTGAGACTCGCCGTGTCATCGTGATCCATCTTGTGCATGGTGATATCTACAACAAACATGTAGTTGTTGAATGAGATACCTTTCACATTTTTCTCTACAGTGTTGTCGTCAGGCTTGCCTGAGGCGTAATGTCTGACCGTGGGGCCTCTCTGAGTTGATTGCATAGGCTGACCTTTTGTTGGGTATGGTGCTACTGCTCCTGGCTCTGGTGGTGGGCCTGGCGGTGGTGCTGGGCCAGGTCCTGGTGGTACTGGTGGTTCAGGAGTTGGTGATGGATCTGTATCTCCTCCTTCTTGAATACATTGATGATACTTGATGTACTCGTCTGCCTTTGCTTCTGATTCAAACTTGTGAGCAATATTTTGCCCTTCTTTATCTACGACTTTCCACAGGTTCGGATCATCTTTCATCTGGACAGATTCCCATGTGTTGGGATTTGCTGTATCTCCTCCCCATCCTCCTTCTTTTACATGTTCTCCGGTAGGATCTGGATTTGGGCCACAATCCTCTTCGGGAGGAGGATTAGTGCCGCCAAATACTTTGTCTTTAAGTTTCTTTATCTCTTCGTCCTGCAGTTTGTCATAGTCTGTTGCAGTCGACATAGAGCCGTATACGTACACTTAGCTTTAGCTGTTTCTAGTAGCAGTAAATACTATCTATGTTATCTCTATAGAGCAGACCAGAGTTTTACATTACTGATACCATTGTTATCATCTGCATTATACCCATCATTGCCATAACAGATTATTCTTATTGCTCGAGCTTTTGCTCCCTTGTCATCATCCTCTAACAGTGTAAAGAGGGATGTATCCTGTACTCCTTCATAGGTTTTACCTTTTGTTTCTGGGATTGTGCCTCTCTGTTCGTCTGGAACTGCAGGCGATATTATGAACTCAACTTTAAAGGTCCCTGTTCTTGCAAGGGCTGGGTCCCATTCTATTAACATTCTATTGATTGCTATTAACTCAGTCCCTATATCTATGAAAACAGATTCTCCACGTCCTTTTGATGTCCATTTGATATTCTCTGCATCAATCAATATGCTGTTTGGTTCATTATTTCCTGTTATACTTGAAGCCCAGGCTGCTAATGCTTTGACGGGTAGAAAGTCTGGAGAGGGATAGGGGATTTGGTCTGCTGTTGGTATGTTTGTGTAAGGCATGATGATGATGATGATATCAGTATTCTTTTTTGGTTAGTAGTAACTTGTATATTTTATGCCAGCAAAACTAGGTAAAAAAACTTACAAATCCTTTGGTAGGGCGGCTGCTGCTGTTGCAAAGAAGAAGGGCATTTCCAAAGAAAGGGCGGCCGCTTATGTTGCAGCAGTGGAAAGAAAACAAGGGATAGACCCTCGGAGTGGGAAACATATTCCTAAGAGACGGAAGCGCTCTTAGGAGTTCTTTTTTGCTCAACTATAAGCACCCCTGGGAAACCGGTCCATCCATCTTTGCTGATAGCGTCTACGCTCCTCTAGTTGTTTGTGCTGCTGGGTAGTCATTCTGTCTAAATCATTGTCTGTCAATAGTTTGTAATACAAGAAAAAATCAGTTCCTGTGGCCTGCATTGCTTGATGCCAGATACAGGCATAGAAAGATACATCTCTAACCAGTAGGTTACATCCGTACCTCTTATGATATCCACATAACAGGTTTTCAAAGTGTTGTTGAACCTGTTCCATCGGTATCATGTCTTTGGCAGATTTGAATAATGGCTCTGCCTGTCGTTTGTTGTACGCTTCCTCGTTTTCTTTATCCATAATTAGGATTTGATACCATTCCGGTATAGCTCCATAGATCGTTTGTCTACTCTTTTGCATAAGGCAAGAGCCTGGCCTTTGAGTTTGTTTAGTTCTTGATGTTCATTTACTGTGTCAACATGGCCAAACCATGCTGTCAAATCAGATTGAAAAGGTTTTTCTTGTTGTTTACCATATGAAATGTTAATAGGGTTTTGGCCCCCTAACGCTTTTTTTTCTAATTCTTCTTCTAGCATCTCTGCTATTTTGAGACTTACAGATTTGCGTTCTTTATCGCAGAGTTCTTCGAAATCTTTCCACCTATCTTTCTCTACTGAGAGAGTGACCGGTTGCCTATTCCTATATTCTTTCCTTCTCAACTAGTTAAATAACATAAGTTACATAAGTTACATAACTCAACTATCTTGTACATAGGATAGGATAGGATAGGATAGTGCAGTGGAAATGGAGGGTCTTTCATCATCATCTCATCTCCTCCATAAGTTTCTCGGTATAGCCAAAAGTTAGATTGCATCTGCATCCTTTCACTTTGCAGACTGTCATACCCATTTGTGAGATTATTTGGTGGTACTCAGCTGAATGGTTGCAGTACGGACAGTTGGCCTTTGGAAAGAATGTTTCAGGATTTGTCATTTTGTCATGATGGTGGGAGTTAGGACATTCTCAATCTCGATAATCTCTCTGTTGTCGCGACTGTTTTTCTTGCATCCTTCTCGACTCCTATGAATGATAAGCCTTTTCCTAAGGTTATTGTAACTACTCCTGTCGAGCCACTACCGCAGAATGGATCCAAGACCGTACCCCCTGGAGGACATGTCTGCAGTAAACATTGTTTTATCAACTCTAGTGAAAATGCACTAGCATATTCATCAGGGCCCAGGATACGTTGCTTCTCTGTGAATATGGAACAAGGTTGGCCGCCAAAGTCCTCGAATGTATTGTAGTAGCCATACCTGGATTGGGTGAAATGAAAGCAATAGGAATGGTCTAGGATCAGTCTGTTGTTGTCGATGACTCTGCCTTCATTGTAAAAATTCTGGTCCTTGACGGGAGCATGCCAGATTCTTTCTGCTCTGAGAATCCAGCCACAGTTTACCATATCTGCTGAGAACTTGGCGGGATATCTCATCAGTGAGCCATCTTCGTTGAATCTATCCTCCATATGTACCCACATACTGCCAGTTGGTTTTAGTACTCGTTTGACTGTGTCAACAAGAATCGTCAATGTATGAAGATATTCATGAGGATTTGTTATTGGATCAGGACTTGTGAATATGACATCGATAGAGTTAGCAGAGAGATGAAACTTTAGGAAGTTGGTTGCATCATCGTTAACAATGTTGAATCTTTTGTTAAGGCTACTAGACTCCATTATTATTGGCAGGCTTAAACTTTAGACATGAACACATCAGGCCAGGTTTTGTATAATCAAATCCTGTGCAATAACCTGTTTGAAAATAATGCCATTCATCTTTATGGCCGCATTCGCATTTCATCATCATTCGATATACTTGGTACCATTGAGGATTGCTCTTGTGAATCTGTTCCGAGTTCTGGGTTCACGTCTGCCCATCCGACCGCAACATTTACAACGAACACACTTCATGGCTATCTCGCATGTAGCACAATAGTACTCCTTTGTTTTTGTATATGATACTTTGCGCGAGTCCTTCTTTGGTATGTTTCTGCAGAAGTCTTTACATGTATAAACTCCACGTCCAGCAGTAAAGGTCTTTATTTTGTCTCTTGAGATTTGTATACCTTTTAGTATGAATCCGTCTGCATCCAAGAGCATCATAGCAAAGTCCAGTATTGAGATATGGTTTATGTTAAGTAGTGACAATTCGCTCATAGTCGACTTCAAAATGGTTTTCTTCGCGCAGATGTTTGTTCCTTAGATAAGTAGCCTCTATGAGATTCTTGGCCCGGCTTTTGTAATCGCATTGCTTACAGAAGACTCTGTATGGAATGTCTATTTTCTCCTATTCCAGTGCATCTTCTTTGGGGGTCTATACGGCAAGACCCTTTAGTCTCCGCTGTTCTTTCTTCTCTGCTCGTCTCTTGCGTTTCCACTCATCCCACTCTTGTCTTGCTAACACATTGTGATCCTTTCTTGCATTGATTTTTCTCTCAAGTTCATGGGCTGCTGCAATGATAGCCTCAACCTCCTTCAGAAATGAATAAGATGGAAACCAGTTTAATCCAGAGGCAATCATCCAGACATGTTCTAGCGTCGAACAAGTCTGCCAGTGTTCGCTATCTTTCTTCGATTTCTCAGCATTTCTTATCTTGCCATCTGAGAGGTCTTTGTAGACCCAGGCTCCGCAATCATTATCACAAAGGGCAATCCATCCTCCATCCTGTGTCTTAAAATAGAGAGCAGCGTCAGAAAAGTCTACCATGCATCGCCTATCTCTGTCAGATGAGATACTTTGAAATCAGAACAATATGTATTCAGCCAATCAATCAATGCTCTTTCTGCATCGATTTTATCCTTGCCTGTTATAGTACCAGTACATTCCAGTTTGTACTGATAGAGTTTCATCTTATTATTATTATTATTATTACTATTAGTATCTTTTGAGTTCATCCATTCGCTTTCGTCTGCCTATCGCATAGCGCGGTACTGTTGAAAATGCTGCTGCATACATGCCATTAGAATCGCAGTATCGTGGATCGTGTGTTCTCTTGCCGGTTGGACCTATCTTGATTTCTCGTGCCTCTCTAGGATTGTTCTCATTCAACCACTTGTCACATTTTACGCACTTGATATCTCCTACATGATAACCCCGCTGATGTAAGAAGAATCCATGATTGCTGCCTCCTCCACGCCTCATCTTTTTGCTGCCAAGAATCCACGTTCTGCGGGCCTTTATCTGCCCTGGACTCATGTTTCCCATTTTATCATTTTCTCCAAGTCATTTGCCATTTCGAGATACTTCAGACCTAATGGGGTTATTGTCACAACATTCTTAACACATGGATGTAATCTTGCGATTCTGCTGTTGCCCTTTCTGCCTTTCTTTGGAAGGAACTCTGATACTGGTTTGATTTCAATGAAGCCTTTCAGCACCATATCACCAAAGACAATATCTTTCTGTTTGCTGTTGATTTCTGACATGTAGGATATACGAGTAACAGAACTTGGACCCATCTTCTGTAGATAGTTGAGAACAAGTCTCTGAATATCTGGTACTTGTCTGTTTATATGGACATGTCGAATATACTTCGGTCTCTTTCTTGGAGGGGGTATAACCTGTTGTTGGGATTGAGGTGGCATTAGAGATTCATCTCTTGCGCGATTTCTTTATCCGTCCACTTTGCAAGCCTCGAAAACGTGAAACGGAATATATCGAGGGGTCCATACGCTTCCTGTATTCGTCTGGTCCTAAGTCCATCCATTTCATGAGCTCTTTTTGTTTTATGCCCCATGTATCCATCAATCTCAATCGCAAGAAGTCGACTGCCTTTTCTGCCTGCAACATCGACTCTGTAGCGGATCTTGATGCCCTCTTTGTTTCGTGTTGGCAGAAAATAGGGGAATCTTTTCTCAATCTGCACAGACTGATAACCATATTTTCTAAGCAGACAAGCCAGCCGATTTTGGTATCTCTTGTGTCTTTCTGACCGCCTGTCATCCACTTTTTGTTACATTGGCGTGCTCAGCGATCACTGCGTCAAATAACTGTTGTTTGAAACGCTCAGCGACACGATTGCCCATCCCTTCACGCATTGTCTTGATTAGTTGTCTCTGTCGATTAGTAATCAGATTCTCGAAAGGAACATCTTTCCATATTCCACAAATACCACCATACTCACCTTCTTGATTCTGTATGACTGTGCTACATCCATCAATGTGTACTGTTTGTTTCTCCTTGTCTACGTGTAAAATGCGATATGGTTTCGATAGGTCGATTTTATATCCTGTTATCTGCAACTTTTGAGTTCTCCATTCTCTGCGATATCAAAGATTACTTTCTTCCAAGGGTCATTGTGTTCGATTGCGTATTTGCTGGCTTCGTTCAGTCCTCTATAGAGATTTAGAGCATTGATTGCTGCTATCCATATCTGAGGAGGCGAATGAACTTTTGAAGCAGAAACAAAATCTTGCTCTCCTGTTCGCTTTCCTTCAATGGCTCGGAGTTCTCTGATTTCCTCTTTTGCCATATCGAGCTCTGCCTGAGTCTTTGCGAGTTGTTCCAATGGCTTCTTTTTCAAGTCTTCTATCTTGAGTTCTAGCTCTCCTATGAGAAGACGTTCTCTTTCAATCTCCCTTTCTTTGTCTTCGATGAGTGCGAAGGCCTCATCTAACCTAATCTTTGTTTCCTCTAGCTCTTTTGTTAGGATATCAATATTATGGAGTCCAATCTTTGCTGCTCGTTCGGCTATGCCGTTCTTATATTCCGTATCAGACATTATCTCTCGATCCCTAAAGTCTCATAATCGGCTCTTTTGAAAAACATGTCAAATGTACCATATGAATACCAGCATGAAGTCAGTTTTAGATTGTATTTTTCTATTGATTGTAACTCTTCTTCAGATATACTACTATACTTTTTTGATATTATGACAATCTGTGTTTCTTTACCATGTTCATCGTATTTGACTTTATCTTCAATACCTTCAAAGTCTCTGAGATTATTTCTTATGTCGGCTATTTCATTTGGTTTTAAGAGTCTGTTAGTCATACTACTATATTGCCCTTACTCCAAGCATTGGTTTGTGTAAAATGTTGTGTAGACGGTCAGCCATGTTTACATGTTGTCCGCAGATAAGAGGATGTTTTTTACTAGGGATATATTGTGGTGTCTCCAAATATTTGCCCTTATTCTTACAGAAGGCGCATTTACCATCATACCCTCTTGCCAATCGCCCATGGTACGGCTTCCGATAGAATATCGGTCTCCGATATCTACTTGTTCCAGGATGGGTCATTGTTCTATATCATCACGTATGTTTTGCTCAGCCATTCTTTGCCAGATGGTCCAACATTCTACGAATATTTTTTATCATTCGTATCGCCGTCTCTCCGTCGATATCATAAACAATGCCCTTCAGTTCATGAATCAGATCGGCGTATAATTTTTGCCAATCCTGGGACTGCTGCTGTTCTTTCTTCATTTGTTTTTGTTCTTGTTGTTGTTGCATTATCTCTTTTCTTTCATTCTTTAACACTGATTCTATAGGGTTTTCTGTAAAGGTCGTATTACATCTCCTGTATCTTTTCATCTTTTTACCTCGATAGGTGAACTCCTTTATCGGAGGTTCATCTCTATGTTCATAGATGATACTGTTCTTCTTTTTGTTTTGATAATACCATACTGCTCCAGGCTTTAAACAGACGGTACATGTTACGCGTTGTTGTGGTTGTCGGCCTATTCTGTTCTTTGTATAATGACGCTTTTTCTTTATTGTTGCTGTTGCAGTTGCTGATTGTTGATATTGTGGTTCTGGATGTGGTAAACTTATTTTCATTGGGTATTCCTCACTCATCCAATCTTCTCTGTCTTTGCCCCTGTTTTTCAGCCATAGGGACTGTTACATTTGTTGCTCCATAATAGACTCCAAATGCTTTTGCCAGTTCTACCCGCTTATGACTGTGCTCAATGCGTATGTCTCTATATGAAGGATCTTTGTGTTCTCGTAGGATTTCGACAAAGCCCTGGATATAGACATGTATTGCTGCTTGTTGTCCTGCTGGTTTTTTGAGCATGTTTTCATACATGGGATATTCTCCATTGTTCTTACAGAGTATCAGTTCTGCAGGTCTGAAAGGTAATCCCCTCGCTGATTGTCCTGGAAAGAATATGAACAAAGGAGTTTCTACTGCATATGTTTGTTCATGATATCTAAGATCGGGATTCTTCTGTCTTTTTTCTTTGTCCTCGTCCTGTATCTTTACTGAAACATCACCTTCGGTACCTACATGCGATTGATTGCTCATGTTATGTTTAATACCCTGTCCCCCAGGTCGAGGAATTATTATCCTATTTGGATCAGGTTCAGGACTCGTACGATATCCTGTTATGCTAGTGCCATTTGGATCACCTGTTGTTTCATTCTTTGTACTTTCGTCTATATGGCCCAATGAAGTAGGGGCCTTTGGCAATAGTTCAGCAAGAGCGATTCTTGCCATCTCCAGGATTTTCTTTGCTACTTTGGGATCTTCTGGTTTGTCTTCTTTGGCTCGTGGGAAGTCCTTTAGTAGGCCTACTATGAGTTTGCGCACTTCATTGTATGTCTTGTCAATAACAACGGTATGTTTTGCTGAATCTACATCGAGTGCCCAACATTCAAAGTATCCAGTTGCTTGTCGATTATCCCACCATACCTCCTCTATTTTGTGTCCTCGATGTGCTTCAAGTTTTCCAGTTGACTTTTCATCTTTCCAGATAGCTCCTCTGACAAGATGTTCTTCTCCGTATTCATCCTTAATCGTTCCCAAGGTACATGGGGGATGTGTTTTCATTCTTTCAGGTGATTCTACTCTAGTTCCTCGTTTGTCAGATGGATCATTGTAGATCATAATGGCTAATTGAGGATTGTCAATGAGTCGCATTGAATAGTCTTCTTGGATTTTCTCAATGAGTTTCTTGCTTTGTATCCAGCCCAGATGATTAGGACGGTCGTACCATCTGATATCTGTACCATTTTCATGAATGTCGTACTTGTCCATGTTTTCAGGAGTTGCGGCTACAATAATCGGTCTTGTAAATACAGTCAGAGGTCTTTTGGGATCTTCAGTTGGTTTTAACAGCATATAGAACTTTGTGATCAGACCCTTGTACATGGATCTGAATACTACTCTTTGGCCGATCTCTGTAAACTGAAACATACCTATGCCTTTGAATCCTGCTTTGAACTTTTTCTTTGATTTGCTAGATGCTGCTTTCTTTGCTTCGATGAACATGGTCACATCGTCCTCATAGTCTTGTGCTATACCATCTCCCTGATCTCTGATTCGCAGGACCCATTGAGTAGGATCATCGTTGTTAGGATGTCTCCCTCGATAGATGTCTATTCTATGGGGCTTACGAATCTCTTTAGAATCTATTGCATTCTGTACGCCTTCCTCTATGATGTCATATGTATCAGTATTTTGTTTACGGTATGTTTCATGTGCTCCTGGTAGGTCTAAACCAATGACATGAGCCTTGTCGATACTGTCGGATGAAACATTATCGTCCTCTGGGATTATTTTCTTATTCTTGTCCTTGTCGGTCATTTCTTTTTCTTTTCCTTTTTCTCCAGTTCCGCTATCTTGTTGTAGAGGTAATGTACTACTTTGATTAGGAATAGTCTGTCGTACTGTTCTACGTCCTCTATTCTGAACTGTTCCATTGGTATTTGATAGTAGCCTGTTGGTGCTTCATCCTCTACTTCATCCTTTGATTCTTGCATCTGTTGATGGGATGATGTATAGCTGCCTGGTACTGGTTCAGTACTTGGGCTACGTACTGCTATCCCCTGGGCCTCATCCATAATACTTATTGTGCCAGTATTAACGGAACTTTGTTCCGTTTTATCTCTAGTGACACTGGCTCCTCCTTGTGTTCCTTTTGCAGTATCAGGTAACATTTTACGTATCCATCTATCAGAATATTCTGCTTCATCCATTGCCTTTCGTACCCATTTGCCAATGAGCATATCATCAAAGCCCTCAGACCTTGCCTGTTCAAAGACTTGGTCTCTCCATTTCTCCAGTTTCTGCAGTGGAATCTTTGGAACGCGATTAAGAAGATACTTCAACTTTTTGGATCTTGGATCTTTCGGATCGGGCTGTTTTGGTAACAAATCTTTTAAAGCGATATGTGCCATCTCTTGAACTGTAAGAGTTTTCTTTTTCCTCTTTCTTGTTGTCGGCTCAGCCATCAAACTAATCCATTCTCCTTATCCTGATCGTACTGTGCTTCTGCTTCTGCCATTTCCTGTTCTCGTTTCTTAGCAACGGCTGTCATTCTAACAAAGTCCAACAGATCATTATACATCTCAGATAGTCTCTGCAGTTCTCTAGTGATTGGAGCATATTGAGTTGCTAATGTCTGCATTAGACCCTCAACTTTGGCTAGTGTTTGGGCTACGTCATAGGTAGCCATGGCTTGTGTTTGAGCCTGTTGACGTTGTGGTTGTTGCTGTTGCTGTTGCTGTGGTTTACTTGTCGATGTTGATGTTGATGATGTACCTCTTATTTCCTCACAACGTTTTCTATCATGTAGTCGTCCATCCTCCTCAACAAATGCATTGAGTTTGTTATCCCATCTAATGCGAGTAGGATATTGGACTAGACCTTGCTCATATTTACAATCTCGGAGACTCATTCCTTTTCCAAGGCCTCCTTACAGCACGGACAAGTCTCGGCGTGTTTCTTCAAGCGTAGCAAGGTTTTTCTTGCCTTTGATGCTATTTCCAGCATTGAGGGGATATCTTCGTCACCTGATTGAATTGCTGTCAGGCTTTTACTTTCTTGTGACAAGAATCTCCTCACCTGCGTTTTTTACCTTCTTCGAGTTAGTCTGCGCTTTGTAATCTTCTTGATATTGCTGAACCAGCCTCAAGACCGCATCTTTAACAAAATCGTTGCGGCTAGCGTACCTTCTGGCTCCGAATACCCTTTCACGTTGGACAATCTTATCCACTTCTCGGACAAGTCCAACTTCGACTCTCACTTGAGTCCAATCTGCGTCTACCATAACGTTTCTGTAGAAGTTACGTTATGCATGGCTAATAAATATTGTGCGATAACTGTGTAATATTGTTAGGTTAAAATCTATTGACCAAATATCTAATAATCTATAATAAGTGTGTTGCAAATCTGTACCATAGGTGCTATATAGCCAATGGCTGATGAGGATTGGACTCAGATTAGAATACCTTTGTTAATGGCTAAGGCTATAGATCAGTTTCTGAAACAGCCAGTAGCCAAAAAGAATGGGGTAATGTCTAGAACAGATTTTGTTGTTAGAGTAGTTAGTGGATGGTTCTCACAGTATGAGAAAGAATATGATATCTTTGTGCCAAGGAATGCAGTGCGGGATACGGCTGACCGAGACTTGCCTAGACCTTTTGATTAAGCCTTTTCAATATATCTTTGAGTCCAGACATTTCCTCCTTGAGTTGGTTCCATTCGGCGGAGTGTTCTGATTGCATCTCTTGAATCTTTAATCGAAGTCTGTTCTCTGGATTGATTGTAAGCAAGTCTACTGCCTTTAGATATTCTGAAAGTCTATCCTCTTCTGTTGTTCTATCATAGTTTACGTCGAGGCCTCTGCTTACTCGATGCCCTACCAAGAACTCGCGTGTCGAAAAATCAAGTTTTGCTTTAATCATCTGTGTTATAGCGAACTTTCTGAAGCCGTGGGTACGAGCAACTTCCTTTGTTTTCAGCCCAGATTTTCTAAGAATGCCATTAACAATATGTTCATAAGTTCTATGAGTTAGTGCTCTAGGATTCTGTCCTGCAAACTTATCATTGATGTCAAACTGTTCTCTGATTAGGGGTTCTGTTGGTCTTAATGGATCTCCAAATCTCTTGCGAAACTCTAGATATGAATCGATTGCCTTAGCGCATTCAGGGGTACAGAAAGTGTAATAGCGATTCTTTCGGGATGTGGCATAAACTAAGATTTTGTATAGGTTGTATTCTTTGACTTTGATTTTTGTCAAATGGCCTATCCTTAATCCGACAAGTGAACCTAGACGCATACCTGTTGAAGCCATGAGCAGAATCATGACCTCTGAACGATAGTCTAGTGAGTGCAGGATTTGCTGGATTTCTTCATGAGTATAGGCTCTATCCTTTTGAGTTGCTGCATTATCTGCTTCTGTTTCAGAATCATCTTGTGGTATGAAACGGGTTATCTTGCGTTTGTTGAGCAAAATATCATTCATCTCGTAGAAATGGAAAATAGAAGATAAAGGTGTAGCCAATGAATAATGTCCATAATGTTTTGTCTCTGATAAAAAATGGATGTACCCTATTATCTGAGATTCAATGATTTTATGGTCCTGCTGTAGGAGAGCAGCCTGTTTCCCTTCCATATCCAGATAGCGCAAGAAGCGACGGAATGCCCTGCGATATGATGCCTTAGTGAAAGGTGAAGGAATAGCGGCATCTGGACCATAGATTTGTTCGGCTTCCATTTGCGATAAATCTGTCTACTGAGCGTGGAACTGCCTAAAAAGGATAGTATAAACAGGTGGGTAAATGCATACCAGCCTGCTTATACTGTTGATAATAGCACAAAATAGAATCATTTTTTCTGCTTTGCCTCCAAGGCATCTAGTGCCAGGCCAATGATGTCATAAATCTTGAGCTCGTATGTCACATGCTTTGTTAACCTCTCATGATCGCTCTCTCTTATTCTGATAGTCTTGAATCCCATATGCTTTTTCATACTCAGTATACTCTGTATGGACTATATAAGCTATATGTAATACAGAGTATACAGAAGCTATATAGCTAAGATTGTGCCATAGAGAGGCATGGAATATATACATAAATCCAGATATGGGCGTGGCTGGGTACTAGCCGCCACAGCCCACATACGAAAGGTCCAAGAAATCCCATCCTCAATCGCTGGCAGACTAACGGTCTGGTCAGTCGAGTCAGAGAGGATTAAAGGAAAATACTATATGGTCGTAGAAAAGGATAGCGGTCCCATCTGTTCATGTCCTGATTTTGTTCATAGGGGCGAGACGTGCAAACATTGTTGGGCTGTGATACTCCGGGAGGTGGCATAGGCATGGCGAATGTACGATTAGTGATTGGATTCATTGCATTGGTCTTTGGAATAGTTTTTGGAACCTATTTCGGAATCACTGCATATCAGAAAACCATCGAAGTACAGAAGGCACAAGAAGAGGTAGAGAAAGCAAATGCAGAGTTTGATGCGGCGATGGAGGAGCTAAATACCACTATCAATGAGATAACTGCGCTCGACAATAGTGGTGGTCTATAAGAGGCAATAGCGGAAAAATGTTACCTAAGTTAGATGACGAAAGTAAAAAGCTATCGCGACGGAAGCATATTAAAATGAAATCTCATAACCTAGAGCTTTCATTGCTCTTAGTAGCAGTACTCAGCATTTCTTTAGCATCAGTCTTTAGCAGTATGCAGTTTGTTTTAGCATCAACTGATGATGAAGGCACTTCAGAGGAGTCCTCAGAACCAGAATCTGAGCCGGAACCGGAAGCGGAACCGGAGCCAGAGCCAGAGCCAGAACCGGAACCTGAATCAGAACCAGAAACACCAGTTGAGCCAGTGGTACCAGTAGTACCCGGGGAAGTAGAACCAGAGTTATTCCAATGTCCCGATAATACATTGGTCGAAAGTGAGGATGATTGTTCAAAGCCGATTCCTTCATTAGAACCAGCACCAGCACTCCCGCCATGTGATGGAACATTCCAGGACTGTATAACACCGAATGGAGATATTTGTTTGGCAGGACAGGGAGGACATGAATGTGAATGTGCAGAAGATATGAGCGATTGTCCTTTGCATCCATCTTTGCAACCTCCAGTAGAACCACCGGTAGAAGAGGAAGAGGAGCCATGTCCACCAGGTCAGTTTAGAACAGCACCGGGAGAGCCATGCGTAGATTGCGAAGGTCCATGTCCTGAAGTTCCTCCCCCATCTGAAGGGCCAGATGAGAGTTGTTTGTTTGACCCCAGTCAGCCAAAGTGTGCATCAGATAACGGAGTATGCCCAGACGGATTCTTCCAGAATGAGGATGCCAATTGTGTTCCAGAACACCCAAACGGATGTCCGGAGGGGTACCATTCCCATGAAGATGATGAAACAGGGAAATGTATTCCCGATGATGTACCTTGCGAACCAGGATATATCAGAGACCCAGATTTCCCGACATGCTCAAGCATAGAGTTTGTTTGCAATGAACATCCTACCATAGATGAATGCAAAGACGATGAGGACGAAAAGGAAGAACATCATCACAAAGAGATTACTATTATTATCAACAAGATAATCAAAGAAACAAATAGCGGAAACCATCATGACGGGTTTCCAGATGTAGATATCATTGGCCTTTCAGTTAAGGAGAATGGAGAAGCAATGATATGTGCAATCGATATCGATGATGAACATGTGCAGTGTCAAGAGTTTGGAATGGAAGACAATAAAGTCAATCAAGACTTTTGGCGTATAATAGAAACCGACCATGATAAGGACTATGATAATGGCAATACCGGTAGCAATGACATCGATGGAGTCATAGATGATATCAAGAATCAAGACTTCTCAGAGTTGGACGACAAGAGTAATCACGATTTCAATATAGACCTTGCCTGGATAGCAATAAATCCACAAGGTGACGGAGTAACATGTTTGTTGGAAGACCAATCAGGAAAAGGCAGATCACTATGCGAACCATTCAAAGTATCAGCAGCAGACATTGGCGGACAAATAACCGAAGGCGTAGAGTTCGGTTAACAACCTTCTTTTTTTATTTCATTTAAATCATTTAGTCAAGGGTTTTATACAGTGCTGACTATATTATTCACATATGCGAAAAACCCAACAAGAATATTACCTTGATATGGCAGTCTGCGTCAACTGTCAAAAGATATATCCTGTGAAGGAATCAAATAACAAAGTGTTGTGTCTGGTCTGTAAAGCAGACTCGATGAACTGGCCTATGAAATAAGTGCGGTAGGTAGCACACCCTTTAGAGATGCTACAGCATTACTTGCTTGTGGTAGCCCAAAGCCATATCGTATATCTCTCTGTCCCACTGGACCAGGACTAGATAATCCTGTCTTTGTTGCTGTTGTTTCCATGACGTTTGCAATAACTTGATTCCTTCTTGCACTCGGATCTCTTGGAGGACAAGCAGGTGCCGAATTATATGCCTGAACACATAAAGCAGCAACACCGGATATTGCGGGACAAGCCATTGATGTGCCTGTCAATGTTCTGTATAGATTATTCTCTGCTAATGAGACGATATCTCCTCCTGGTCCTGCAAAATCGACATAGGTTCCCCAAGAGGATGTTACATGTAAGGCTCCGGTGGATGCAATATTTGAAATGCCTAAAACATTTGGAAATGCGGCAGGATAGAATGCTGCTTCCTGTATTCCAGTATTACCAGCAGCACCAAATAAAATAATCTCAGCATTCCATGCTGCTGTACATGCTTGTTCTCCTGCAGTACTTCCACTAGCAGTGCCACCAAAACTCATGTTGATAACATGGGCATTATTCTGGGTAGCATATTGTATTGCTTCTATTGAATCTGTTTGGACGAAACCGCCATTCTGATCGCCTGCCCTGAGATTCCAGATATTACAGTTAGGAGCAATACCCTGTATTCCCTCATTGTTACCTTCTAGAGCACCGGTGATACCACAGACATGAGTACCATGATGATTAGCGTCCTCTGCTGCTGTTCCTGGTCTGGCTGTAAAGTTCTGGTTTATTTTTAGGTTGACTCCTAAATCAAGATGGGGATTACAACCAGTATCTATTATAGCAACATTGACACCCTGGCCTCTCATATTAAGAGGTGCAACCCATGCAGTGTTTGCCTTTAATCGAGGAACTTGCCAGCCTTGAACTTCTTCTTGAGCATACCACATTCCATCCTCCTCAACAATGAGAACATTTGGGTCGCGCCTAAGTCTGCCAACTTGGTCAGGAGTTAGCCTGGCCATAACAACGGGTAGATCAAAAGAGTTGATATCTGTAACAGTTTTTACTGTTTTGCGGATAGGGTCAGTCATGTGATTCTCTTTGTATCTGCTTAGGTCAAGAATATCCCTAACATCTTCCAGTCCTATAGCATGTCTAAATAGCTCAAACTTGTCATCTCTTTGATTTGGTCTCTGGTCTTTGCGTTTGAATGTAATGAGATACTTTTTGTCTTTTGGGTCTATCTGAGCCATTATGTTTGGGTGACCTCGCTCTGATTTCTACAATCGTTACATAATATAGGAATGTGTTTTGCATCCATTCTTTGCTTATAACTTTCTGTTACTCCAATATTCTTTGTGCACCTGGCACAGTTCACATACACACGATTAGCCATCGTTGATATAGTTTTGCCAGGCATCTCTAAATGCTTTTTTGCAGCGATTGCAGGCTCCATTGTTTGCAAGGAATAAGCCTAACTCTAGGTAGTTGCCTTTCTCTGGGAAGTTAGGCCACCTCGTCTGTATCTCCATAGCCAACTCCCATGATGGATGATACATAAGCCGGGAATCTGAATATTCTCTAATTAGCCAGTGTTTGAATGACTCTTTGGGTCTTTGTTCTTGATATAGAGGGTCTGGTGTTTCTAATGTCATGTTAAAAATCACCCGGCCCGCCGCGTATCCGGGCACAGAAACAGAACTTTGCATCATATGATGCTTCTTCTTGTTGGTCTATCCTGATTATGGCTCTGCTATTTCCGGGTACTGCACCAGTAAGCCATGGCTTATCGTACCAAAATCCTGCATCTACTGCGTCTAATATTTGCATCCAGTGTTGGTTTGCTGCTGTAAATGTTCCTGCATCATTCATTCCGAGGATATCAATCCATGCCCTTAACCTAACAGCGGGATTGCCACGCCACATTATATTTGACTTCATGAAGATAAGGCCTGTGTAATGGCCCTGTCTTGAACCGACATTTATAGAGTTGTGGATGCCAGTTTCGTGATATACGCTATGTGGATCTTCTTTATACACTATGCAGTTATAGCCATCTAACGTTATGTTAATCTCATAACATCTACCTGCTTTTCCTCCATCTTCTAGGGTATGTTGACCACCTCCTAACTTTGCCGATATTTCTTCATCGTCTGGTCCATCTACTTTGAAATATCCACCAAGGATTACACTGTTCAGATCATGGTCTGTTCTGTTAAAGTATTCTCTAAATGAACCGTTTGCCTTGTGGTCTGATATCAAATTATAATCTATTGGCTCAAGAGTGTAGGAATCATGCAATAGTGATGGTAGTACTATTCCGTCTGTTGTAGTTCCTGGTGAACCTGTATCTAACACACAAACATTCTGCAGAGGATCATAGTGCTGGCCTGGTGGACATTCATATGTACTCATTATTGAACTTGTTGCACCTGCTGCTATTTCTTGTACTACCGCAGTATCTATTGTTGGATCGTCACCGTCTGTGAATCCATCTATCCTAAGTTGTGCTTCCTGATCTCCGGATTGATTAGGTGTGAATCCACCTAATGCACCAGTGTTTTCTAACTGTTTAACCCAGGCAGTTTGAGTGGGTAGTTTAGTCCATAACTCTGTATGAGGACCAGACCTTCTCCATACTGTGCATATGCCTACCCTCTTCTCTATTAGACTACCTATTGATGCACCTGTTTTGATACATGAATTTGTGTCTGGATGGTTGGGTTCAGTACCGAGGCAGGTCCTGCCTGCGTTAAAACTTACACCATGATCATGCCAGCCTGTACCCATGTGAGTACCCCCTAATTTACTACTTACAGTGTCGTCATGTTCTATACCGTGCATAGTAACGAAGTATATGCACTGATAGTTTTGGTATGTAATGTTATCAGTATTCTTTTCCACAGTTTCATCGTCAGGTTTCCCTGAGGCGTAGTGCCGCACTGCCCGACGGGTAGTAGCACCTAGTTGCCTACCTGTGGAAGCATATGGACCTAGTTGCCCCGGGGCTGGCGGAGGGGAAGGAGGAGGGGACGGCGGTCCTGGAGGAGGCGGCGATGGTGGACCAGGGGGCGGCGGTCCTGGAGG
>Ga0081455_10000327_pt1 | contig 62253 bp, 61 predicted proteins | sample TabmetS3T2R1_FD_70207 | JGI IMG/M metagenome (GOLD analysis project Ga0081455, IMG submission 70207) | Tabebuia heterophylla rhizosphere microbial communities from the University of Puerto Rico - S3T2R1 | ecosystem: Host-associated > Plants > Roots > Rhizosphere ...
GAAAGAACAAATAGGCATATGACGCAGTCATGTGCACGCCCCCTGAATTGGCGAGACTATTAGCGAAAGCGCTGCCGTTCAACTGATCCCGTCACCCGCGGCGGCTTTTTCTCGGTGGCAAAGCTGGTCGGGGCGGCGGGATTTGAACCCACGACCCCCAGTCCCCCAGACTGGTGCGCTAACCGGGCTGCGCCACGCCCCGACCGAGAACGGGGCGGACTATAGGGATGAGCGCGGGTGTGTCAAACGAAGGCGTGGGCGCGACCGCCAAAGCGATCTCCGCAAAGATTTTTCAACAAGCCGGTAGGGTAGTAAATTGAATGACCGCATGGGCCCAGGGGCCGCCGACATTGAGAAAAACCATCATCCGCGCCGGCCTTGATGCCATGTACTTCAGCGGGATGCATCATTGGATGCGCCCGCTCGTTGGCGGCGTCGGCGCCATCCTTGCGCTTCACCACGTGCGTCCGGCGCAACCCGAAGCGTTCCAGCCGAACCGGTTTTTGGAGGTCACGCCGGAATTTCTTGACCGGCTCCTGCGACGGCTTGCGCGTTCGCGCATTGATGTGGTGTCGCTTGACGAAATGCACCGGCGATACATCGAGGGCGATTTCGCCCGGCGTTTCGTCTGTCTCACCTTCGATGATGGCTATAGCGATTTCCTGCGCTGGGCCTATCCGTTGCTGCGGAAGCACAAACTGCCGTTTGCGGTGTTTATTACGACCAGCTTTCCCGACAGGCTGGGTGAGTTGTGGTGGATCGCGCTCGAGGCCGTCATTGCACGCAACAACCGCATCGGAATGGTGATCAATGGCGCCGATCAATACTTTGAATGCGCGACGGTGCGACAGAAGCGCGAGCTCTACGCGGCGATCTACGGCTACCTGCGCAGTATGAGGACGGAAGAAGAGATGCGCCGCGCGGTCCGTGACCTTTGCGCGTGTTACAACGTCGACGTTGTTTCGTTCTGCCGCGATCTGTGCATGAGCTGGCAAGATATCGCCGAACTTGCCAACGACCCGCTGTGCACGGTTGGTGCGCATACCGTCAATCACATGATGCTCAAGAAGGCGTCGAGCGAAGCAACCGTGCGCGCAGAAATGGAAATGAGCAGGGCCGTGCTGGAGGCGGCGCTCGGAAAACGCCCCGAGCATCTTGCGTTCCCCGTGGGCGACGTAACGTCAGCCGGCGCGCGCGAATTCCGTATTGCATCCGAACTCGGGTTCAAGACCGCACTGACGACCCGGCCAGGTGTGCTGTTCAAGGTGCACCGCGATTATTTGACCGCGCTGCCGCGGATCTCCGTCAGCGGCGAGTTTCAGCGCCAGCGTTATTTGAAGGTGCTGATGTCGGGCGCGGGCACGGCAATCTCGAACCGGTTCCGTCGGCTCAGCGTGGCCTAGCGTCGGGTTTAGCCATCCAGCTGATAAGCGGCATCGCAGGCACAATCCAGCCCAGGCCAGCGACGACATAATAAATCGCTGCCACCCAGCCGTTGATATTGGTAAGCACGGACTGGGCGAGCGCCATCGCCAGCAGGGCCCAGACAATGACCAGGGTGAGGAGGGCGACGGCGCCGACCAATTTGCGGGTGCGCATCGACATAGCGGACAGTCTGTCTCTGAATTGCGGGACGTCGCTGCGGACTATATGGTCCGCGCCGTCTCCTGCAAGCAAGACCAAGATGCACGAACCGATCAAAGCATCCAACGCCCGTTTGCGGCCGGTACGGCTGTGGCTGCTGGTATCGGCCGCGATGATATTGCTCACATTGATTGTCGGGGGAGCGACACGGCTTACGGAATCCGGGCTTTCAATCGTCGAGTGGAAGCCGGTCACCGGCGTTTTGCCGCCGCTTTCGCAAGCTGAATGGCAGACCGAGTTCGCCAAGTACCAGACCATCCCGCAGTACCGCGACCTCAACCGCGGTATGAGCCTTGACGCTTTCAAGACGATTTACTGGTGGGAATGGTCGCACCGTCTGCTGGCGCGGGTGACCGGTGCCGTGTTCCTGCTGCCGTTGTTGTTTTTTCTCTGGCGCGGCGACATTCCGTCCCGTCTGCGGGTGCGCTTGTGGGCGATTTTTGGAGCAGGAACTGCGCTCGGAGCGGTTGGCTGGTGGATGGTATCTTCGGGCCTGACGCAAGGCGTCAGCGTCTCGCAATATCGTCTCGGGTTTCATCTGACACTTGCCACCGCGATCTATGCGGCGATCTTGTGGACGGCTCAGCAGCTTGCCGAAGAGCCGCCCCGCGTGGTTTCGGCTCGTCTGCGGTTCGGGGCGCTCGCGCTCGCGGGCCTTTTGTTGTTTCAGATTTATCTTGGTGCACTCGTCGCGGGCCTTGATGCCGGTCTTGTTTTCAACACCTGGCCGCTGATTGACGGCGATTTCGTGCCTTCACCGGAACGACTCTGGTTCATCGAGCCCGCGTGGCGCAACCTGTTCGAAAACACGCTCACCGTTCAGTTCAATCACCGCATGATCGCCTATATCATTTGGATTTTGGCGATATTGCACGCATCCGATGCATGGCGCACAGGCGCAGGCCAAGCCGGCGCCTTAATTCTTGCCGGTGCGATAAGCTTGCAGGCCGTGCTCGGGATCGTGACACTGCTGCATCAGGCGCCGCTTCCGCTGGCGCTTGCCCACCAGGTGCTGGCAATTCTGGTGTTCAGCGTGGCCGTGATCCATGCCGAGCGTCTGTCGCATCGGCCTGGTTCATAGGTTTGGGACGGAAAGCGCGCGAGGCGGGGCATGATCGATAGCAAAATCGTCGAAGGAATTGTTGTCCTGACCATGACTCACGGTAAGGCGAACGCGCTCGATATTGAGTTTTGCGACGCCCTGGCCGCACGCTTCAACGATCTGCGCAAGTCCGACACGAAAGCGGTCGTGCTGACAGGGCAGGGAAGGATTTTTTCCGCCGGCGTCGATCTTAAGCGATTGAGCGCCGGCGGCGCCGCCTACATTCGCCGCTTTCTTCCGGCGTTGCATCGTCTTTACGAAGCCGTGTTCTTCTACCCCAAGCCGGTCATAGCGGCGGTTAACGGGCACGCCATCGCCGGAGGTTGCGTGCTCGCCTGTTGCGCCGATCGCCGCATCATGGGGCGCGATGCCGGCCGGATCGGAGTCACGGAGATTCTGGTCGGCGTGCCTTTCCCGGCGCTGGCTTTCGAAGTTGTGCGTTTTGCCGTTCCGCCCCGCTATTTGCCGGAGTTCACGCTTTCCGGCGCGACATATGCGACCGATGAAGCGCTGCGACGAGGCTGGGTGGATGAAGTAACCGAACCGAGCAAATTGATCGACGACGCGATCTCGGTCGCGCGGGAATTATCCCGGCTGTCGCCGGCGGCGTTCGCGCAAACCAAATCGCAGGTCCGGCAGCCGGCTATCGAGCGGCTGCAAAAAAGTGGGGAGGCAACCGACAAAGAGGTCACGGAGATTTGGGCTGCACCCGCAACGCTGGCCTATGTCCGCGACTACGTTGCCCGCACGTTGAACAAATCCTGAGCCGTCATTTGGCTGTCAGGCCCTCCTCGAGATCGGCGATAATGTCCTCCTTGTCCTCGAGACCGACCGACAGGCGCACGACATCGGGGCCGGCGCCAGCCTGGACTTTCTGTGCGTCGGACAGTTGCCGGTGGGTGGTCGAAGCCGGGTGAATAATCAGCGAACGCGTATCGCCGATATTGGCAAGATGCGAGAACAGCCTGACGTTCGATACGAGCTTAATGCCGGCGTCGTAGCCGCCTTTCAAACCAAAAGTAAAAACTGCGCCCGCGCCACGCGGGACGTATTTCTTCGCGAGCTTGTGATACTTGTCGCCAGGCAACCCGGGATAACTGACCCATGCCACTTCCGGCCGTTTCGACAACCATTCAGCGACGGCAAGGGTGTTGTCGCAGTGCCGCTGCATGCGGAGCGGCAATGTTTCGATTCCTGTGAGAACCAGGAAGGCGTTAAACGGCGACAGCGCGGGACCGAGGTCGCGCAGGCCAAGCACCCGGCAGGCGATGGCGAACGCAAAATTGCCGAATGTCTCGTGCAGGATGATGCCCTGATACTCGGGGCGCGGCTCGCACAGCATCGGGTATTTCTTGTCGCGCGACCAATTGAACGTGCCGCAGTCGACGATCAGTCCGCCGATCGAATTGCCATGGCCCCCAAGAAATTTTGTCAGCGAGTGCACGACAATATCGGCGCCGAAATCAACCGGCTTGCATAGGTAAGGCGTTGCGAGAGTATTGTCGACGATCAGTGGTACGCCAGCCTTACGGGCGATTTTGGAGATCGCCTCGATGTCCGTGATGATGCCTCCCGGATTGGCGATCGATTCGATAAAGATGCACTTCGTTTTCGGAGAGACGGCTTTTTCGAACGAGGCGAGGTCATCCGGGTCTGCCCACACGACGTTCCAGCCGAAATTCTTGTAGGAATGGTTCATCTGATTGATTGAACCGCCGTACAGCTTTTTCGAGGCAACAAGTTCGTCACCCGGCGTCATCAGCGCATGCATTACGATGACTTGCGCCGCATGCCCGGAGGCAACCGCCAGCCCGGCCGTACCGCCCTCGAGTGCCGCGACGCGCTCTTCCAGTACGGCGCAGGTCGGATTGCCGATACGCGTGTAGATGTTGCCGAAGGTCTGCAGGCCGAACAGCGCAGCGGCGTGATCGACGTCGTCAAACACGAATGACGTGGTTTGATAAATCGGTGTTGCGCGCGCGCCGGTGGTTGGATCGGGCTTGGCGCCGGCATGAATTGCCAGCGTGGCAAAGCCCGGGTTGCGTTCAACGTCGCGCATAGGACCTCCGATCGCGCTATGAAATAAAAGGGGCCGTCCCGCACCGAACGAAACGGCGATTAGTGCGGGTGGGGAGCGGTGGCGTCAAGGCACAACCGCGTGGTTGCGGCTGACAAGATCTCATACGTCTTCGTCCCGGTCGGGCGCCGGGCCAAGACGCAGGCGCTGAACGCCGCGTCCCAGCCCCTGCGGACGCTTCGAAGAAAGCGTGCGCGAGTTAACTCCAATCCAGGAAATTTCCGACGAAAGACGGCCGTACTCAATTTTTGGGCAACGGTTCATGACCACCTTCAACCCGGCCTGCTCGGCCCGTCTGGCGGCCTCGTCATTCCGAACCGAGATCTGCATCCAGATCACGTGCGGCTTAGGATTGAGCGTGATTGCCTCCTCGACAATAGGCGGCACATCGGCGGAATTGCGGAAAATATCGACCATGTCGACTGCTTCGGGAATCTCCAAAAGATTCCGATAAACCTTTTGGCCAAGAATATCCTTGCCCGCCTGTGCGGGGTTGACGGGGATCATGCGATAGCCCCGATCGAGCAGATATTTGAACGCAAAGTAGCTCGGCCGATTGTCTTTCGGCGAGATGCCGACCATGGCAATCGTTTTCACCGTGTTGAGAATGCCGCGAATGTAGCTGTCGGGGTAGCTGTCGTGATTCATTCTGACGGCACTGCGGCTTGCTTTTCGACGGCCGCGCGCAAGCGTGCGTTCTCGGCCTCCAGCTGTGCGATCCTGGCCTGAACGGTGGCAAATGCCTCTTCGATCTCGGCTTCCGTAAAGCGAGTGATGATGTGTGATGAGCAATTCACGTCCCAGGCTTCAATTGTGAACAGGATTGCGCGTTCCGGCTTGGCTTTGTACGCGCTGTCGAACAGCTGTCCGATCAAGCCATCGTCATTTTCGATCATGCGGGCGCGGCCCCAGATCTTGATCCGCTGGCGACGCGCGGGGTCGATCAGGAACAGAAACGCACGATCGTTCTCCGACAGATTGGCGAGCGTGATGTATTGCCGGTTGCCGCGGTAATCGGCAAAGCCGAGCGTCTTTTCATTGACAACTTTAATAAAGCCCTTGGGCCCGCCGCGGTGCTGGACATAGGGCGCGCCGTCCCCGCTCGCGGTTGCGAGAAAGGCGGTATCCTGTTCGGCAATAAATTTTGCCAGCTCCGGCGTCACGCTGTCCGGAAAGCCTTCGGCCATGCGCCGCGAATAGGCCGCTGCCGAGCCGCGCTCGGCCTGAGCCCGCCGTGCGGCCGGAGTAAACACCCGGCTGGAGTTATTCATTTGTGACCGACCCCGATCGCTGCCCCGAGCGGAACAAAGATAGTCCTTCGCTGTTGCTCACGGTAGGGCCGCGCGAATTGAATTGGGCAGGATTGCGGTAGCAGGCGACATAAGAAGGTCACGCTGATCTGCTGCCATCCGAACGCTGAGGGGCGCCGCCTGGGTTGTGCACAAAGGAGGCGTTCGATGTGTGACTATAGTCTTCACGACGTTGCGTCCCGGCCTGCGAAGGTCGGCGACAAGCTGGTTTCATCACAATTTCCCAATGCCATCACACGTGGTTTCGCCGATCCTGCGGAGCCGCGTGTTGCTGTGTGCCTGATGCCGGGCACCGAGCTTGCATTCGAAAAAGAGGTTGAATGCGATGCTTCATTCCGGTTCTTGCCGACGCGCAAGTCGACGCACAAGGTTGCGCGCTTTCGGCAAGTCAATCTCAATCGGCCGGCGGCTCATCACGATGCTTTGGAATTCCCCGACGGCAAGATCGTGCTGGTGACCGATCTTTGCGAGGGCCAAAGCGCGACGGTGTTGCAGCTGCCGAGTGCAGGGCGCCCGGTGGAAGAGCACGGCGAGGGAGAAGCGGCGCAAAGCGAGCCACTTATTGCGTGACCTCGCGCAGAAATAAGAGAGCCACCGGAATCCGGTGGCTCTCAATCGAGTTCTGTATGCCGTTGGCGTTATGAACGCTGTCAGCGGTCCTCCCATTTCGGTTCCCGCTTTTCGATAAAGGCTTTCAGGCCTTCTTCGGCATCGCGCGCCATCAGGTTCTCGACCATCACTTCCGAAACGTACTGATAGGCGTCGTTGAGGCTCATCTCTGCCTGCCGGTAGAAACCCTCCTTGCCGATTTTGACGATGTGGCTCGATTTGCCTGCAATCTTGCGCGCAAATGCGAGGGCTTCCTCACGCTCCTTTCCTGGACTCACCACACGATTGATCAGACCCATGCGGTAGGCGTGCTCAGCAGTAATGGCGTCGCCGGTGAGCAGCATTTCCATCGCATGCTTGCGCGCGATGTTGCGCGAGAGGGCGACCATCGGGGTCGAGCAAAAAAGACCGATGTCCACGCCAGGCGTGGCAAATTTCGCGGCCGTGGAGGCGACGGCAAGATCGCAGCTGGCGATCAGTTGGCAACCTGCCGCTGTCGCAATGCCCTGGACAGCGGCGATCACGGGACGAGGAAAGTTCACGATCTGAAGCATCGCCTTGCTGCACAGGCTCATCATGTACCGAAAGTAGGCGCGCCCGCCGTCGGGATCGCTGCGCCGGCTCGTAAGTTCCTTGAGGTCGTGGCCGGCGCAGAACGCTGGGCCATTGGCGGCGATCACGACCGCGCGCACCGCCTTGTCCGTGGCAATTTCCGTTAGGGCGTCGGATAGCGCCGTCAGCATTGCCTCAGACAGGCAATTCCGTGTTTGCGGACGGTTGAGAATGAGCACAGCGCTGTCGCTGTGATATTCCAGCAGCAGTTCCGGCGCCCGCGTGTCGGCCGCGCGGGAAGTGGTTGGAGCGCTCATTCAGTCAGTCCCACAGCTTTGCTCCGCCGATGTTAAGCCGTAGCGAGACCCATGCAAGCCTCGGAACGGCATGGCTTTTATTCGCGTTAACGCCCAGACATGGCCAAAAGACGCACAAAATCGAAGCGATCAAAGCGTGGACGGCGCTGGTCCGCGCGGGTGACCCGTGAAAGCGACGCGCTCACGCTCGAAAAAGGCGTTTTCACCAAATCGAGTCCCGACAAGGTTGCCCGCTCTCTGAAGCGGTCCGCCGACCGCAGCCGACGCCGCAAGTCGAATGCCTATCGATCGGCAATGTCGATGCTCACCTTCTTCATAAATCGGGCCGGAAAGGGTCTGTCCCGGACGCGAAAGTGGAAATTGGAGAAGGCAAAGAACAAGCTGCGCGAGCTTTACGGCAAAGCCTGAAATCCGCGATTGACCTCAGTGTCCTGCGGCTTATCACCAAGGTCGCCGGATAGGCCGGCGAGGGGGTACCCATGCCGGCTCCGGCGATGGATGCCGAGGCAATCGGAAATTTGCTGCACGAGGTCTTTCCTCAGGCCGTTTATCCGGGTTGTGGGCTGATAATAGAGCGCGTGGATTACGCGGATGTCCGCGTGCGACGGCATTTTCAGGAAAACCACATCCGGCCAGGCGGTACGATTTCCGGGCCGACGATGATGGAGCTTGCCGATTTCGCGATGTACGTCGCGGTGTTTTCCGCGATCGGCCCGCAGCCTTTGGCGGTCACGACCAACCTCAACATCAACTTCCTGCGCAAGCCGGCCCAGGCCGACCTGATTGCGGAGGCCCGGTTGATGAAAGTCGGCAAGCGGTTGGCCGTAGGGGAGGTCACGATTTACTCGGATGGTTCGTCGGACGTGGTCGCCCACGTCACATCGACCTACTCAATCCCGGAAATCAGCTGAGGGCTTGGTACCAAATTACCATTCTCATAAAATATTGATATTTCTCAATAATCATTGAAAGTATTACTTGACCACCAAATGGACCCTCGGTAGATACCTGCAAATTGCGCGGCTTTGCCGCGCGCATCTTTTCAGGGACTTGTCATGACGACCTATTCGGCCAAAGCGGCCGACATCGAGAAGAAATGGGTGACTATCGACGCCACCGGGCTCGTCGTCGGGCGATTGGCCTCGATCGTCGCAATGCGGCTGCGCGGGAAGCACAAAGCGTCTTATACGCCTCACGTAGACGACGGCGACAATGTCATTGTCATCAATGCGGCGAAGGCGGTGCTCACCGGCCGCAAGCGTGAGAAGAAAGTCTATCACCACTACACTGGATTTATCGGTGGGATCAAAGAGCGGAGCGCCAAGGCAATCCTGGAAGGGCGCTTCCCGGAACGCATCGTCGAGAAAGCCGTGGAGCGCATGTTGCCGCGCGGACCGCTCGGTCGCGTCCAACTTGGAAACCTGCGCGTCTATCCAGGTCCAGAACATCCGCATGAGGCACAGAAGCCCGAAAAGCTTGATGTCGCCGCCATGAATCGTAAGAACGTGAGGAGTGCCTGATCGTGGCCGAAACCGTGCAATCTCTGGAAGGACTGGCGACCCTAAAGCCGGCCGCACCGGAAGCGCCAAAATACGAGAAAAAAGTTGATGCGCAGGGTCGCGCCTATGCCACCGGCAAACGCAAGAACGCGGTGGCGCGCGTGTGGATCAAGCCAGGCTCAGGCAAGATCCTCATCAACACGAAATCCGTGGAGGTCTTCTTTGCGCGCCCGGTGCTGCGCATGCTCATTCAGCAGCCGCTGGTCGCGACCAACCGCAATGGGCAGTACGACGTCACGTGCACCGTTTCCGGTGGCGGTCTGTCCGGCCAGGCCGGCGCGGTTCGCCACGGGCTCGCGAAGGCGCTGACTTACTCCGAACCGGACCTGCGCGGCGCTCTTAAGCGTGGTGGCTTCCTGACACGCGACCCGCGCGTTGTTGAACGCAAGAAATACGGTCGGGCCAAGGCTCGGCGTTCCTTCCAGTTCTCGAAGCGTTAAACGATCTCGCAGTCGGGATTGTACTAAAAGGCGCGCCAAAAGCGCGCCTTTTTGTTTTGCCGTTCGCGATCAGTCAAATTGCAGCCATTTCCTTCACGCGGCATTAATCGCGAAATTGCGGGCGGGGTCGGAAACGCCCCTCAAGTTTGAATAGAATTCGCGACAGTCTTTCATCGAAGCCCGCCAAATAGTGCAAAGGTTTCCCCACGAAACGGGGTTATTTTACCGTACCAGTTTGGCGGAGTGTGTGCCGAACGGAGGTGGGAGCTCAAATGTTGCTCGTAGGCGGCCTGCAATCCTCGTCACTGGATTTGCCGACGCTTTCGTTGGTCGCAGTCTGCATTGCCGGACTGCTTGGCCTTTTCCTCATTATTGACTGGATGCAGCAGCGTAACGTGCGCGCCCTGGCTTGGTGGGGTTCGGCCTACCTGATTGGCGCGTCCGCAATGGCGCTCAGCACAGCGCCTGCGCCGTTTATCAAACTGCCGGCGGCGGTACCGGGTGCGTTGACATTCCTCGCGTGCGGCATGGTCTGGAATGGCGTCCGGCTGTTCCAGGGCCGTCGTGTGCTGCCGTTTGCAACTTTCATTGGCGCCGCGTTGTGGCTCGGTCTCGCCCAGATTCCGGGAATGATGGAGAACGGTAATGGGGAGATCCTTGGTGCACTGATCGTCCCTGTCTACACCTTCTTCATCGCGATGGAGTTGTGGCGTGAACGGCGCAGGACGCGCTATTCGCGCGCCGCAGCGATCGTGGTGCCATGTCTGCATGCCGGCGTCTTCCTGGTGCCGCTCGCGATGCGCGCGTTCTTGCCGGATGGACACAGCGGTGCCTGGCTGACGATATTCACGCTTGAAACGATTCTTTATGCGGTCGGCACCGCATTCATCGTGATGCTGATGGTGAAAGACCATCACGTCCACGTCTATCGCACCGCAGCCTCGACCGACCATCTGACCGGCCTGCTCAATCGCCGCGCATTTATGGAGAACGCTCAGACTCTGCGCAAGCGGCTGGCAAGGCGGGGAGAGTCGGTCGCGGTTCTGATGTTCGATCTGGATCATTTCAAGTCGGTCAATGACCGGTTTGGCCATTCGGCCGGCGACGAAGTCCTGCGACTGTTCGCACGGGTGACAAAGGCGAGCACGCGTCTCGACGACATCATCGGCAGGTTCGGTGGCGAAGAGTTCATCGCGATCGTGCCGGGTGATATCGAGGTAGCCGAGAAAATCGCGGAGCGCGTCCGCACCGCGTTTGAAAACGCAGGCGCCGTGATCGAAAACCAGCCGATCGCTGCAACGGTTAGCATTGGCGCGGCCTCTTCGTACGATGCCGCGATAACGGTCGACGCCCTGATCGCAAAGGCTGATGCCGCGCTCTACCGTGCCAAGCACGAGGGCCGCAATCGCGTGGTCTCGACCGAAAGCGAAAGCGCTCCAGGGCGTGCACGACTCATCGCGGCTGCGCGCCGCGCGCGTCCATTTGGTCTCGTGGCGTTCGCGCGTGTTTCGCAACGCAGCAAATCCGCGCGTTTGGCCTGATTGCTGGACCTGAAACGTCTCGTTTACATGCGGGGGGTACCATTCCGGCATGTGGGGATCATCGATTCACGGCCGCAACGGAGCTGACGTCGTTCAGCTCGAGGCCTATGCCGAGCGCGCCGGCGCAGCGCTGGCCTGCGCCTATTCTAATTCGGCCGAATTCGACGCCGCCCTGATCGCGGCGCGTCGCGCGGCAGGTATCTATGGGCCGCGCCGCCATCGCCGCCAGATGCTGGCTACCGCTGCGGGCGTTGCCGCTGGCCTAACCGTCGTTGCCTTCCTGATCGGCTGATCAGCCTTCAAACAAAAAAATCGGGCGCCCTTTGCGGGGCGCCCGAAGTTGCATCGCAAAGTTGCGCGATGACCAGGAGGAACGCTTACCCCGAGTAGTACATTTCGAACTCGACCGGATGCGGGCTGTGCTCGAAACGGATCACTTCCGTCATTTTAAGGTCGATGTAGGAGTCAATGAAATCATCATCAAAGACCCCGCCGGCCTTTAGGAAGGCACGGTCCTTGTCCAAGTTGCCGAGCGCTTCCCGCAGGCTGCCGCAGACCGTCGGAATCTGTTTGAGTTCGGCTGGCGGCAGGTCGTAGAGATCCTTGTCGACGGCCGAGCCTGGATCGAGCTTGTTCTTGATGCCGTCCAGGCCGGCCATCGTCATTGCCGCAAACGCAAGGTAGGGATTTGCCAGCGGGTCGGGGAAACGAACCTCGACGCGCTTAGCCTTCGGGCTGGCCGTGTACGGGATACGGCACGACGCCGAGCGGTTTCGCTGGGAATAGGCGAGCAGCACCGGCGCCTCAAAGCCCGGCACCAGACGCTTGTAGGAATTGGTGGTCGGGTTGGTGAATGCGTTGATCGCCCGCGCGTGTTTGAGTATGCCGGCGATATACGACAGGCACATCTCCGAGAGATCGGCATATTTGTTTCCGGCAAAGGCAGGCTTTCCGCCCTTCCAGATGGATTGGTGACAGTGCATACCGGAGCCGTTGTCCCCGTAAATCGGCTTCGGCATGAATGTCGCGGTCTTGCCGTAGATCTGAGCGACCTGCTGGATGCAGTATTTGTAGATCATCATTTGGTCGGCCATGCGGGTGAGCGGCGAGAACTTCATCCCGAGCTCATGCTGGGCTGAACCGACCTCGTGGTGGTGCTTCTCGACCTTGACGCCCATTTTGCCCATGGCCGCTAGCATCTCACTGCGCATGTCCTGCGCGGTGTCTTGAGGTGGCACCGGGAAGTAACCCTTCTTGGTGCCGATATGGTGGCCGAGATTGCCGCCTTCATACTCGGTGTCGGAGTTCGTCGGGAACTCGATCGAGTCGAGTTTGAAACCTGTATTGTACGGCTCAGCCGCGTACTTCACGTCGTCAAAGACGAAGAACTCGGCTTCCGGACCGAAATAGATGGTGTCGCCGACTCCTTGGGCCTTCACCATGCCTTCCGCCTTCTTGGCGATGCTCCGCGGATCGCGGTTGTACGGCTCGCCTGTCGTCGGCTCGAGCACGTCGCAGACCAGCGACATTGTTGTCTCGGCAAAGAACGGATCGATGCACGCGCTTGACGGGTCCGGCATCAGGTTCATGTCCGATTCATGAATCGCTTTCCAGCCCGCGATTGAAGAACCGTCGAACATCTGGCCTTCGGCGAAGGTTTCTTCTTCGATCATGCCAATATCGAAGGTGACGTGCTGCCACTTGCCGCGCGGATCGGTGAACCGAAAATCGGCATATTTCACGTCGTTATCCTTGATCATTTTCATGACATCTTTGGCTGTCGTCATGGACTGCATTCCCCCTGTTTTCATGAAATTGCCGCGAGGACTTTGCCAGCGGCCTAGATTGCATCAATTCCGGATTCCCCGGTCCTGATCCGAATTGCTTCTTCGATGTTGGAAACGAATATCTTGCCGTCGCCAATCCGGCCAGTCTGAGCGGCGCGCCGGATTGCATCGATCGCTTTTTCCACCATGTCGTCGCCGAGCACGATTTCGATTTTCACTTTGGGGAGAAAATCGACCACGTATTCGGCGCCGCGGTATAGCTCCGTGTGTCCTTTCTGTCGTCCGAAGCCCTTTGCTTCGGTCACAGTTATCCCCTGCAGGCCAACTTCCTGAAGCGCCTCTTTCACCTCGTCCAGTTTGAACGGCTTGATGATGGCTTCGATTTTTTTCATTGCCTGTCCTTCCCGCGGCTCGCCGGAAAACCATCCCGACGGACCGCGCTACTGGTTTGCAGGTCTCGTGCCAACCCCGCGAGAGACAAAAAAACACCTCTCTGCAATGGGTTACCTGGATTGCAGAGGGTCACCGAACGCACTGCCTAATATTCGGCGCCCACGAGTTAAGCAAAGTGGTTAGAATTTAGCCAGCCGCGAAGGACCTCTTGAGGCGCAATAGGTTGCCTTGAATTGTTCGTCGTCGGGCGCACCGATACTCTTGCTGGCAAATGATCGAACTGCTCACGACGGCTGAGATGGCAGAGGCCGACCGTCTGGCCATTGCCGGCGGCATCCCCAGCATCGAACTCATGGAGAATGCGGGCCGCGCTGTTGCTGAGGCCGCCAGCAGGATGTCGCAAAGCGGTCGCGTCGTGGTCGTGGCGGGTCCCGGTAACAACGGCGGCGATGGCTTTGTTGCCGCGCGTTATTTGGCCGATCAGGGTCTGGCAGCAAGCGTCTGCTTTGTCGGGAAACGCGAGCGGCTGAAAGGTGACGCCGCATCGGCGGCAAACCGCTGGGGTGGATTCGTAAGCGCGCCATCGCCAGCAGCGTTTGCCGGATGCGACTTGATCATCGATGCGCTGTTTGGTGCTGGGCTCGACCGGGGTGTTGAGGGGCCGGCCCGCGACGTCATCGGTCTTATGAATGCCGCTACGGTGCCCATTATAGCCGTCGATCTCCCGAGCGGGGTGAACGGTACGACCGGCGCGGTCATGGGATGCGCGGTCAATGCGAAACGCACCGTTACGTTTTTCAGGTGCAAGCCCGGGCACTATCTTCTTCCAGGACGACTGCATTGCGGTGCGATCGAAGTCGCCGATATCGGGATCCCCGATAGCGTGCTGGGCAGGATCAAGCCTGCAACGTTCGCAAATATCCCGGCGCTTTGGCGGGATGCGTTTCCGCAAGCGCGCGCCGACGGCCACAAATATCGCCGCGGCCATGCGGTGATCGTATCGGGGGGACCATCTTCAACCGGTGCCGCGCGTCTGGCCGCGCGTGGTGCCCTTAGAGCAGGTGCAGGACTGGTTACGATCGCAAGCCCCAGTGATGCTTTGACCATCAATGCTGCCGAAAATCTGGCGGTCATGGTCCGCGAGGTCGATGGGTCGGCCGAGCTAAAGGATTTTCTGAGCGACAGACGGAGAAATGCCATCACCCTTGGCCCTGGTGGCGGTGTTGGCGCATCCATGCGCGAACAAGTTCTTACCGCGCTTGCAAGCGACGCTTCGGTTGTGCTCGACGCGGATGCATTGACGAGTTTTGCGGGTGAGACGGGCGCGCTGGCCAGCGCGATTGGCGCGCGGGCGGGGCGACCAGTCGCGCTGACACCTCATGAGGGTGAATTTTCACGATTGTTCAGCGAAGTGAACGCGCGTTCTCACTCTAAACTCGAGAAGGCAAGGGTGGCCGCAGCACAATCGGGCGCCGTTGTGGTTTTGAAAGGGGCCGATACGGTCGTAGCGGCCCCCGACGGTCGGGCGGCGATCGCGGACAACGGCCCACCCACGCTGGCCACCGCCGGGTCTGGCGATGTGCTGGCGGGTATGGTCTGCGGTCTCCTGGCGCAAGGTATGCCGGTGTTCGAGGCGTCCTGCGCAGCGGTGTGGCTGCATGGGGAAGCGGCCAGAGAATTTGGCCTTGGGCTCATCGCCGAAGACCTCCCGGAAATGCTACCGCGGGTCTACGGACGACTTTTTGGTGGCCAGGGTGCCTAGGCCCTAAGGGTGCCATTGCGGATCCCCCGGAAAGAGCTATTTCAGTGGTGAACACGTAAACCAACGCCTTGAGACCCTTAAGCCTTGCCTTGGCGGGCGTTGGCGCGTTAAGCCCTGCCGGATTGCGGGGCCAGGGTTGTCCTGTAACCGCCCTTTGCGGGCGTGGCGGAATTGGTAGACGCGCGGGATTTAGGTTCCCGTGACGAAAGTCGTGGGGGTTCAAATCCCTCCGCCCGCACCACGCCAAGGGCTGTAAAATGCGGGACGACCACCCGTTTCCGGATTTCCATGACGTTGACGCCGGGTCAGGCGGGCGTCGCACGAGTGCAAGCAAGAGTAGTGAGCTGAGCAATGCAGGTTACCGAAACACTGTCGGAAGGTCTCAAGCGCGAGTACAAAGTTGTCGTACCGGCCGCTGAGCTCGACGCCAAAGTCAACCAGCGTCTTGACGATCTGAAGGGTCGGGTCCGGATCAACGGCTTCCGTCCTGGCAAAGTGCCGGTCGCCCATCTCAAACGCATGTATGGACGCTCGGCGATGGCCGAGGTCATCGAAGCCACCGTGCGCGACACCAACAACCAGATCGTCACCGAGCGCGGCTTCAAGCTCGCGGCCGATCCGAAGGTTACGCTGCCGACCGAAGAGGCCGCTATCCAGCAATTGATCGAAGGCAAGAGTGATCTGAACTACACGATGGCGCTCGAAATTGTGCCGCCCATCGCGCTTGGTGACTTCAAGGCTATCAAACTCACCAGGTTGACCGCTGACGTCGCTGAAAGCGAAGTCGATGACGGCGTCAAGAACATCGCCGATCAGAACCGGCCCTACACACCGCGCCCGCAAGGTGAGAAGGCGGCCAAAGATGATCGCGTGACGATTTCATTTGCAGGCAGCATTGACGGCAAACCGTTTGAAGGCGGCACAGGCGACGACGCGGCCGTGCTCATCGGCTCCAATACCTTCATTCCGGGGTTCGAAGATCAGCTGATCGGCATGACGACAGGGGAAACGCGCACGCTGAAGGTGACATTCCCCGCGCACTACATGAAAGAGGACCTGGCCGGCAAGGATGCCGAGTTTGTCGTCACAGCGAAATCAATCGAGGCGCCCGGCACGGTGACGATCGATGACGAATTCGCCAAAGCGCTCGGCCTGGAGTCGCTCGACAAGCTGCGCGACGCTGTCAAAGATCGCATCACGCGCGAGCACGCAGCGATGTCGCGCCAGAAGATCAAGCGCGGCCTCCTCGACGAGCTCGACAAGATGCACAAGTTCGATCCGCCGCCGACCTTGGTCGAGGAGGAGTTCGACCGCGTTTGGAAATCGGTGCTGCAGGAGCTGGAGAACGAGCGCAAGACGTTCGCTGACGAAAACACCACAGAGGAAAAGGCCAAGGCCGAATATCGTGCGATTGCGGAGCGCCGCGTCCGTCTCGGCCTGGTGCTTGCGGAGATCGGCGAAAAGAACAACATCACTGTCACCGACGACGAGTTGAGCCGTGCCGTCATGGACCGCGCCCGCCAGTTCGCCGGCCAGGAGCAGCGGGTGTGGGACTATTATCGGCAGAATCCGCAGGCGGTCGCCGCCCTGCGTGCACCAATATTCGAGGAAAAGGTTGTCGATTTCCTGCTCGAGCTTGCGAGCGTGAAGGAGAGTAAAGTGTCACGCGAGGAGCTGTTCAAGGACGATGATTCGGCCAGCTGACAAGCGGCATCTTGCGCGGCCGCTTGTGGGAAAATAGATCACGAGGCGCGCCGCGGCCGCTAAACTCGCCCGCGTGATTCGCGTCAAGGAGACGAAATGAGAGATCCCGTCGATACCTACATGAATTATCTGGTGCCCATGGTGGTCGAGCAGACCAACCGTGGCGAGCGGGCCTACGACATCTACTCGCGGCTCCTGAAGGAAAGAATCATCTTCATAACCGGGCCGATCGAGGACGGCGTGTCCACGCTGGTCGTGGCGCAGCTCCTGTTCCTCGAGGCGGAGAACCCGAAAAAAGAAATCTCGATGTACATCAATTCGCCGGGTGGGGTGGTGACATCGGGCATGGCGATTTATGACACCATGCAGTTCGTACGGCCTCCGGTGTCGACGCTCTGCGTGGGGCAGGCCGCGTCGATGGGCTCGCTGCTTCTGGCTGCCGGGGCGAAGGACCAGCGCTTTGCGCTTCCCAACGCCCGCATCATGGTGCACCAGCCGTCAGGGGGGTTCCAAGGCCAGGCGACCGACATCATGCTGCACGCCCAGGAAATCCTGAACCTGAAGAAGCGGCTCAACGAAATCTACGTCAAGCATACCGGCCAGTCGCTCAAGAAGATCGAAGATGCACTTGAACGTGACTATTTTCTCACCGCCGAGGCCGCCAGGGACTTCGGGCTGGTTGACAAGGTCATCGACAAGCGCCCCGAGGAGCTCTCACCTAAGCCTGCCTGATGTTTGCGAGGCAGGTTCCACCGCATCCTTTTGGCTGGAAGCCGCGTACCTCCAGGGTGGCGCCTTTGCGACTATAGGCGCAACGTTATCGTTAATAGAATCTTGATTATCAGGTCGTTAGCATGCTTCGCTTATGGTGTAGGGAGTAACGGGAATGCGGGCCTTCCCAAAGCTAGGGCCGCCGTGCTGGAGTTTCAGCACGATACTTGCTTCGTTGCGTGTGGGCGGTTAAGCGAGGCGTCGCCGCCAACAGTAAGTACGGAAGCGTGTAACGGAGATTGGAATGAGCAAAGTCGGCGGCAGCGACTCCAAAAACACTCTCTACTGCTCGTTCTGCGGCAAGAGCCAGCACGAAGTGCGCAAGCTTATTGCCGGTCCGACCGTGTTCATCTGCGACGAATGCGTCGAGCTGTGCATGGACATCATTCGCGAGGAAAACAAGTCCTCGCTGGTGAAGTCGCGCGACGGTATTCCCACGCCGAAGGAAATCCGCAAGGTTCTCGACGACTACGTCATCGGGCAGGACCACGCCAAGAAGGTCCTCTCGGTCGCGGTCCACAACCACTACAAGCGGCTCAATCACCAGGCCAAGCACAACGACGTTGAGCTCGCCAAATCGAACATCCTGCTCATCGGGCCGACCGGCTCGGGCAAGACGCTGCTCGCACAAACGCTGGCGCGCATCCTCGACGTGCCGTTCACAATGGCTGATGCGACGACGCTCACCGAAGCCGGTTACGTCGGTGAGGACGTCGAGAACATCATCCTCAAGCTGCTGCAGGCCGCCGACTACAACGTCGAGCGCGCACAGCGCGGCATCGTTTATATCGACGAAATCGACAAAATTTCGCGCAAGTCGGACAACCCGTCGATCACGCGCGACGTGTCGGGCGAGGGCGTCCAGCAAGCGCTGCTGAAGATCATGGAAGGCACCATCGCTTCCGTGCCGCCGCAGGGCGGCCGCAAGCATCCGCAACAGGAATTTTTGCAGGTCGACACGACCAACATCCTGTTCGTATGCGGCGGTGCCTTTGCCGGACTCGAAAAGATTATTTCGGCGCGCGGCCGGTCGACCTCGATCGGGTTCGGCGCCAAGGTAGTCGCGCCCGAGGATCGCAAGCAGGGTGAAATCTTCCGCGAAGTCGAGCCGGAGGACCTGCTCAAATACGGCCTCATCCCCGAATTCGTGGGCCGCCTGCCGGTTGTTGCCACGCTCGAGGATCTGGACGAGGCCTCGCTCAAGAAGATCTTGGTCGAGCCGAAGAACGCGCTGGTCAAGCAGTATCAGCGGCTGTTCGAGATGGAGTCGATCGACCTGACGCTGGCCGAAGAAGCGCTGGGTGCGATCGCCCGCAAGGCCATCGATCGCAAGACGGGCGCTCGCGGCCTGCGTTCGATCATGGAGGGCATCCTCCTCGACACCATGTTCGACCTCCCAAGCCTGGAGGGGGTGGAAGAGGTCGTGATCTCCAAGGAGGTCGTCGAGGGAACGGCCCGCCCGCTTTACATCTATGCCGACCGCAGTGACCGGACGGCCGAAGTAGGCGGCGCCAGCGCCTGACGTCCGAATTGGGCCACACCCAAAATATTTCGGAAAAGGCTGCCGATTCGTCCGTTTGGCGGGGTTGTTACCGGCATGGGACTCGCTTTAACTTGAAAAAGCGAGGCTTCTTGCGGAGCCTTTTGTTCCGCCATACGTATAGCGTATCAACCGAACTGGCACACGAAAGGTCGTATCTGACTACCGATTGGGCAAGGATTTCGTAGGCCCTCCACAACGGGAGCCGAACATCCAACGTCTGCGCCTCTTTGCCCAGCAATACCGGCACTGCCGCCCGATGCCGCACAAGCGGGTCTAACGGCAGGGGCACAACAAAAGGACCAAAGCAATGACCACTAAGCCACGACCCCAGCTGCAACCTGGCGAAACCCGGGCCTATCCGGTTTTGCCGCTGCGCGACATCGTGGTGTTTCCGCACATGATCGTCCCGCTCTTTGTCGGCCGCGAAAAGTCGATCAAGGCGCTGGAAGAGGTGATGCGTTCCGACACCTTCATCCTGCTTGCCACGCAGAAGAACGCCTCCGACGATGATCCGGCAACCGATGCGATCTTCGAGACCGGCACGCTCGCGAGTGTGCTGCAGTTGCTCAAGCTGCCCGACGGCACGGTGAAGGTGCTGGTCGAGGGCGCAACGCGCGCGAAAGTTCTCAAATACACCGACCGGAACGACTACTACGAAGCCGACGCCAGTCCGGTCGTGGATGACACGGGCGACCGCGTCGAATCGGAAGCCATGGCGCGCTCGGTGATCAACGAATTCGAAAATTATGTGAAGCTCAACAAGAAGGTGTCGCCGGAAGTGGTCGGCGTGATCCAGCAGATCGAGGATTACGCCAAGCTCGCCGACACGGTGGCTTCGCATCTCGCGGTCAAGATTCCCGACAAGCAGGACATCCTCGAGACGGCGTCGGTCACGCAGCGCCTGGAAAAGGTGCTCGGGCTGATGGAGAGCGAGATTTCCGTCCTGCAGGTCGAAAAGCGCATCCGGACCCGCGTCAAGCGGCAGATGGAGAAGACGCAGCGCGAGTACTACCTCAACGAGCAGATGAAAGCGATCCAGAAGGAGCTCGGCGACGAAGAAGGTCGCGATGAGCTTCAGGAGCTGGAAGACAAGATCAAGAAGACCAAGCTTTCAAAGGAAGCTCGCGAGAAGGCTACGCACGAGCTCAAGAAGCTTCGCCAGATGTCTCCGATGTCTGCGGAAGCAACGGTCGTGCGCAACTATCTCGACTGGCTGCTTTCCATACCGTGGAACAAGAAGAGCAAGGTCAAAAAGGATCTCAATCTCGCCGAGCAGATCCTCGACGCCGATCACTATGGCCTGGAGAAGGTCAAGGAGCGCATCGTCGAATATCTTGCCGTGCAGCAGCGCGCGAACAAGCTGACCGGGCCGATCTTGTGCCTGGTCGGGCCTCCCGGCGTGGGCAAGACCTCGCTCGGCAAGTCGATCGCGAAAGCGACCGGCCGCGAATTCGTGCGCGTGTCGCTCGGCGGCGTGCGTGACGAGGCCGAAATCCGCGGTCACCGGCGCACATATATCGGGTCAATGCCCGGCAAGATCATCCAGTCGATGCGCAAGGCGAAGAGCTCGAACCCGCTCTTCCTGCTCGACGAGGTCGACAAGATGGGCGCCGATTTCCGCGGCGATCCGTCCTCGGCTTTGCTTGAGGTGCTCGACCCCGAGCAGAACCACACGTTCAACGACCACTACCTGGAGGTCGACTACGACCTGTCCAACGTGATGTTCATCACCACGGCGAATACACTCAATATTCCGCCGCCGTTGATGGACCGCATGGAGATCATCCGCATCGCCGGCTACACCGAGGACGAAAAGGTCGAGATCGCACGCAAGCACCTGATCCCGCACGCGATCGTGAAGCACGGCCTCGACGCGAAGGAATGGTCGATCGACGACGAGGCGCTCATCACGCTGATCCGCCGCTACACGCGGGAAGCGGGCGTCCGCAATCTCGAGCGTGAGCTCTCAACCCTGATCCGCAAGGCGGTGAAGGAGCTGATGACCTCGAAGAAGAAGTCGATCGCCATCACTGCGGCGAGCCTCGGTGATTATCTCGGCGTGCCAAAGTACCGCTACGGCGAGATCGAGGAAGAGGACCTCGTCGGCGTGGTCACGGGCCTCGCCTGGACCGATGTGGGCGGCGAGTTGCTCACCATCGAAGGCGCGATGATGCCCGGCAAAGGCAAGATGACCGTTACGGGCAACCTGCGTGACGTCATGAAGGAATCGATCTCGGCGGCGGCGTCCTATGTCCGCTCGCGCGCGGTCGCCTTCGGTATCGAGCCGCCGCTGTTCGACAAGCGCGACATCCACGTGCACGTGCCGGAAGGCGCGACCCCGAAGGATGGGCCGTCGGCCGGTGTCGCCATGGTTACCGCAATTGTCTCGGTGATGACGGGCATCCCGGTGCGCCGTGACGTCGCCATGACGGGAGAGATCACGCTGCGTGGCCGGGTGCTGCCAATCGGTGGCTTGAAGGAAAAGCTGCTTGCAGCGTCCCGCGGAGGCATGAAGACCGTGCTGATCCCGGAGGAAAACGCCAAGGATCTGGTGGAGATCTCCGACGCGATCAAAAAGGGCCTGGATATTGTTCCGGTGACCCGCATGGACGAGGTGCTCGCCCGTGCCCTTGTGCGTGCGCCTCAGCCGATTGAATGGGATGAGGCCAGCGCCAAGCATGCGGCGGAAGCCGCGGGCCCAGAACCGGCGGTCGACGAGGACGGTTCAGGCCTGACCGCGCACTAAGCGCAACCGCGACAAGATTTGGAAACGGCGCCCCGGGGCGCCGTTTTCGTTTCGGGCGCCTGCGCTGCTACCGCACGTTCTCAACGGTTGCAGCGCCTGCTAGCCTGAGCCGGCGTCAAAGCCAGAAGGCGTAATCAGCGGGGGTGACGATCATGAGAAGGCTCGCAGTTGCAGTTGCGCTGGCGGTATTTGCCGGCATTGTGTCGGTGCAGGCGCAAACCTATCCGACGCGTCAGATCACGCTGGTGGTCCCGTTCCCGCCGGGTGGGTCAACCGATGTTGCCGCGCGAATTCTGGCCGAGCACATGCGCGCCCGGTTGGGCCAACCGGTCGTGATCGAAAATGTCGGCGGTGCCGGCGGCAGCATCGCGGTGGGGCGCCTCGCTCGCGCGGCGCCCGATGGCTACACGATCGACATCGGGCAGTGGGACACGCACGTCGGCAGCATCATCTACAAGCTGGACTACGACCTGCAGAAGGACTTCGAGCCGATCGGGCTTATATCGAACAATCCTCAGCTCCTGGTCGCGAAAAAGGATCTTCCCGCAGACAATTTGAAGGATCTGGTGGCCTGGATGAAGGCAAACCCGGGAAAGATCAATTTCGTCAATCAGAACGCAGCGGCAAACGTGAGCGGCGTTATGTTCGAGAAGTTGACCGGCCAGAAGCTCCACTACATCCCGTATCGCGGGGCAGGGCCGGCGATGACCGATCTTGTGTCCGGGCAGGTTGATCTGCTGGTGGTGCAGGGAGCGGTCGCGCTGCCGCAGGTCCGTGCCGGAAAGATCAAGGCAATTGCAAACCTGTCCCCGCAACGCTCGCCAACGATACCGGACATTCCGACATCAGACGAGGGCGGTGTGAAAGGACTCTACATGTCGGGATGGTTCGGGTTCTTCGCACCCAAGGGCACGCCGAAAAACATCATCACCACGCTCAACGATGCGATGGTGCAGGCCCTCGCCGAGCCGGCGGTCCGCGCTCGTTTCGCCGAATTGGGCCTCGATGTCGCCTCGCGCGAACAGCAGACGCCCGAAGGCCTCGCTGCCTTCCAGAAGGCCGAGATCGAGAAATGGTGGCCGATCATCAAGGAAGCGGGCGTTCAGGCGCAGTAAGGAGTGATTGGCGCTTAGGAACGCGCTTGTCCGCTAGATGGGCGACGGTCCTTCGGACTATGAAATGGCGAGATGGTGCTCCACCACTTCGATCATCAAGCTCTTGCAATCGATGCACTCAAACGTCCGCCTGTCACCATCTGGACCAGCAGGCTCAATTTCCAAAAGCCACATTCGCGAGTCACAGCTCTCGCATTTGGGTAGCTCAAATAGACGAGGTTGCGGAATAAGTCTGCGTATACGCATGACGAGCCCCCTACGGCCCACCTTCCCGCCAACCACAAGACTACTGGGGGAAAATCGTTAGTCCAATCACGTTCACGTAAATCTTGCGGGACTCATTTCCGAAAACTGTCATTCTGTTGCCGCGAGGCATCCGCTTGTTAGTTTGCGTCGCATTTCGCTTTGCGCGGATCAAACCAAAGCACGGTATTGCAGTAAGCGTTTTGACCACGGTCCAATGGTGCAAAGGCAACTGTCGATGTCCACTCAAGCCGGGACGGGCTATCGGTATTCGTACCCGAAAGGCTTGCCTATGACTGAAAATATCCAACACGAACGGATCACGCGTCGAAAGGCATTCTCTTTATTTGGACTGTCGGCCGCATTGACCCTGGCTGTGCCTGTTACGTTGTCGGCGCTTTCAGATGCCGAGGCGCAGACAGCCGGAATGGACCGGCGCCAGGACCGGCGCGAAGGACGTCATGATCGGCGTGAAGACCGACGTGATAACCGTCAGGATCGCCGCGAAACACGGCGCGGCGGCGGAAGCAAACCCGAAAGCACCGGCTCCGGTACCGGCACAAAGTAGTTTGATCCTGCAGAATACGAATTGACCGCGCGTTCAGACATCAGCAGGAGTGCTGCCAGCGGGCATTCGGACAAGCGATGGCGCGCACGATTGGGCCCGTAACGCGTGCAAACATTGCGGGCCCGATCTCGTCTAAAGCCTAACGCAGCGGCCTTCGACCAATTTCATTCCGGTGGCGCAACGGGCCGCGTTACGTCGCGCGGCCGTACGAATGCAGACGCCATTTACGCGATGCATGCCTGGACCGCACGCTTCGCGGACGGTCGTGACGATGTTTTCCGGTTGGTGAATAGGCGCAAGTGGCGCAGCCTGTGCTGATGACGCGAGCGCGAGCGCAAACATCGCAGCAATTATTCTCGACATATTTTCCTCCCGACTACGCATTGTCATTTGTCACACACGCATTATTCACCGTCAGGGCGCCCACATCGAGTTGGACTGAAGACCAACTTGTGATGCTTCCGAAAATAACTTCACCGACCACCCCGGTAATGTCGCGGTAAGGCGGTAACGGGTGGACCTCGGTCCAAGGTGACTTTGATAGTTGCACGTTTAGTTTGGGCACGGGCTCCGGGGTGGCAATCGACCTAGGAGGTCCCAATGCCGAACTATATGACTGTCGGAGCGACCGCACTCTTCGCTGGCATTTTGTGCGCAGCTCCAGTTTCGCTTCGCGTTTTGCCTGAGGGAAACGTGTCGTTGTCCTTGAACAACGCCACAGCAGAGATCGGGCGTCCTCTCACCGCAACAAGCGTTGCAGGCGTTCATCGGCGGCAGGCCCGCCGCGCGTATCGGCGCGGATATGACCAGTACGGCGCGTACAACAACAATCCGTACCGGTATGGCTACGGGACGTATCAGCCGTCCAACACTGGTTGGTTTGGCAACCAGACGTGGGGCTCCGGTGGATACGCTTCTCAGCCGTACAACACCTATCGCTACCAGCAGCCCTATTACGGCGGCTATGACAACCGGTACAAGCAGTGGTGGCAGTTCTGATCGCGCGAGCGCGCCAAGGACCGCCTGACGGCCCTTGGCTCTTTCACAAACTAGTCACGACAATCGGAGAGAGCCTATGCAAAAGATCATTTTTGCAATCGGTGCTGTTGCTTTGCTTTCGACAACGTCCGCGATAGCGCAACAAGGTCAGATCATGAGGGAATGTGCCGCCGATATCAGGGCGGCGTGCGGAGATGTGCCGCCGGGTGGAGGCGCAATCAGGTCCTGCCTTAACTCGCATTTGGCTGATCTGACGCGGCCATGCCAGGTTGCCTTGATCGGGATTGCGGCGGTTGCAAACGAGTGCCGCGGCGACGTCGCAGCGATGTGCGGCGGCATCGAGCCCGGTGGCGGCAGGATCGAGGCCTGCCTGCAGTCTCACTTCACCCAGCTCAGCCCGGGCTGCGTGGATGTCATGGCACGAACCGTGGGCCGCGGACAGTAATCTACCGCTCGAGTGCGCAATGAGGCCGCACTCTTGGCTCCGGCGGCCTCGCTGGAGAAAGCGGGCCGCTGGCGGTTGCAAAACCGTCGGCGGCCTTAGCCGATGTGTCCGCTTTACCCCAATAGCGACCGCGAAAGCGGACTCCAGTCATGTCGGCTTTACCCTCGAACGCGGAGATATGCGGTGCAATAGACGATGTCCGCTAAGAGCCAGAGGCGGACATTCCGTAAGAGCAAGCCTGTCAATTCGCCAACAAGACGGGCAAAGCTGCATTCGCCAAGACGTGTTGCGTTGCCCCGCCAAATATCCACTGCCGCATTCGGCTTTGCGTGTAGGCACCCTTGATTAGAAGGTCGCAACCGAGTGATTGCGCCGAAGCCAGGATCGCCTCACCAGTGCTTCTCCCATCGAGCTCAACTCTCATAGATTGTGCGACAACCCCATTGCAGCGCAGGTATCGAATTAATTGTTCAGCCGAGGGGCCCGGCACTCCCGTTCCACCAATAACCGTCAGAATCGTAACGCGATCAGCTTTTTGAAGAATCGGCATCGCAAGGGCAGTGGCTCGTGCCTGCTCTGTGCTGCAGTTCCATGCGATCAACACGTTGCTTGCAATCTGGCTTGGAGGCGATGGTGGAGACAGCAGTATCGGTCGCCCGCTTTCGAACAGACCAGATTCAATCGCTCGATCGTGCATGGGACCTGAGTGTGCATCACGCCGGTTCATTACAATCACGTCGAAAACACGGCCATAGTTGCCAATAAAATCTTCCCCTTCTGCCGCATGATCCAACCAGCCGAATGACACCGACTCTGTCGTCTCGGTTGAGCGCGGCACACCGTGCTCTTGCATGAAGATTTCAAAAATCTGTTTTGCTTTCTTCGCTTCTTCTTCAATATCTTCTTTAAACCTTTCCAGGGGTAGCCCCCCCATTGCATCGATGCCGGCAAGAAGTTCGATGACCTGCCAGCGCAACGCAAAGCCTTCGATGTAGCTGTTGTTTCGTTGACCCAATAGCAGCGCAGTCTCCATTGCTGACCGCATGTCATGGTCTTCCATCGGAACCAAGATCGTCTTCATGCTCATCGACGCCTCCCATCCCTGCCGCCAGTTAGACGGTTTGGTTTTGACGCAGCAATTTTGTTTTTCTTGTCGGCATTTACAGCTTCGTACAATAGGCTCAACTTTACCATTTACGGCTGAGGATTAGGGGCCACCGAATCCAATATCGGACATTGCGCCCTTCATTCGATCACTTCGTCGGCGCGCGCGAAGCTGCCACGAGATGTGCGTTCAGCTCGGGCGAACCGGGGCGAAGAAACCCGATCACCGGCATCGACATTTGTTGCGCGTGCGCGGCAAGCGGCCACGCCGCTGCCGAGCCAGCAATTGCCCTGATGAAATCGCGTCGTCTCATCGCCGGCCCCGAGGCTGAGCACGAGCCATCGTAACGGTAAAACCAAGTGCCCGGGAGGGGTGCTCAATGTCCGCTTTGGGTCAAAAGCAGACATATGCGGCGCAAAACGGCATGTCCGCTTTGCCCCTGATAGCGACCGCGGAAGCGGACATGTGCATGGTGGGCGGTGACGGACTCGAACCGCCGACATCCTGCGTGTAAAGCAGGCGCTCTACCAACTGAGCTAACCGCCCATCAAACTGCCCAATATCGCGGGACTGCGGCCCGAAGCAAGCATTGCTGCTGGAAGCCCAAAATAAACGGCAGGCGGGAGCCTATCGCTCCACGCCTGCCGTATTGCCCCCGGAGGGTCAGGCAGGAATTCGTCAGATCGACTCTTTCAACTCTTTCGAAGCGCGGAAGGCGACCTTTTTGCTCGCCTTGATCTGAATTTGCTCGCCTGTCGCAGGATTGCGGCCAATGCGCGCTGCGCGCTTGCGAACCTGAAGGATGCCAAGTCCGCCGATGCGGATGCGCTCGCCTTTCTTCAGATGCTTGACAATATTGCCGACGAGATCCCCGAGCACGGTCTCCGCCTGTTTCTTCGACATCTCGTGTGTTTCCGCGAGTGCCGCGGCAAGATGCTTGAGCGTGACGGTCGGTGGCGTCGGAGCTTTTCCAGGAACCATTGCCATCAGTGGACCCTCCTCTTGAATCCGCGAGCTTGGCGAAGCGCCAAACACCCCGCCCGAATAGACGATTCGGGGGCGGTCTGACCATCGATTCTTCTAGGTAAATAAGGCTTTTTCGCAATTTCCCGTGTTTACCTTGACTATGGATTGAGCCGCCTATAACTCGTCCGAACGCCCGCGGGGGCGTAGCTCAGTTGGTTAGAGCGCTGCCCTGTCACGGCAGAGGCCGCGGGTTCGAGTCCCGTCGCTCCCGCCATTTTATCAATGACTTAGCGATGATTTTGCGTTGCCGAACCGGGGCGTTTCCGGGTCCGAGAACGACTCCCGGAGGCCGCTCATGACAGCCGTTCGGGCGATGTTTTTCGACGTGTTCGGGACGCTCGTCGACTGGCGCACCTCGGTGGCCCGTGAGGCGGAGCGGATCCTCCGACCCCTCGGACACGACCTCGACTGGCTTGCCTTTGCGGACGCCTGGCGGGGCGAATACCAGCCCGGGATGGAGGAAGTTCGCTCCGGCCGGATCCCGTTCTGCAAGCTCGATGTCCTGCACCGGCGCAATCTCGAACGGTTCATGCCGCGCTTCGGCTTGCGCGATTTGTCCGATGATGTTCTGGGCGAACTTACGCTCGCGTGGCATCGACTCAACGCGTGGCCGGATGTGCCGGGCGCGCTCAAACGTCTGCGAAAAAAGTTTCTGCTTGCGCCCGTGTCGAACGGCAACATTTCGTTGATGGTCGACCTTGCGCGCCGCAACGAATTCCCGTGGGATGCAATCCTCGGCGCGGAGGTTGCCGGCGACTACAAGCCGAAGCCGCGTGTCTATCTCGCCGCCTGTGAGGCGCTCGATCTGAAGCCGGAGCAATGCATGATGGTGGCCGCTCACAGCAACGATCTCGCGGCCGCCGCTGCATGTGGTTTGCGCACCGGCCACACCGCGCGGCCCGACGAGCATGGACCCAATAGCGGCGAGCGAGCGCCGACAGTAACCGTCGACGTGGCAGCAAAAAATCTCGCTGATCTTGCCGACAAGGTGGGCGTCTAGCGATCGTCATGGCGGGGCATAGCCGTTCGAAGAACGGCGTGCTTTCGCACGCCTATGTCCCGGCCATCCACGTCTCCTGTCTAAGACGTGGATGCCCGGAATAAAGCCGGGCATGACGGTAAAACATCAGCCTTTATAAATCGGCGCCGGCTGCGCGAAGAAGCTCGCGAGGATGTGGTAGACCAGCATGTAGTTCTTCTGCTGGAAGCTCGCATGCGAAATGCCGGGCATCACGGTGAACTGCTTGTCCGGGTTCGGCAGCTTCGCATAGAACTTCAACAGGTCCTCGATCGAAGCAATTCCGTCCCATTGACCGCGCATGATCAATGTCGGGACGACGATCTTCTCGGGATTTACGACCGGCAACTTCGCGCACATGTCCACATACGTGCCGGTCGGCACCGAGGTATCAAGGGCGATGACGGCATCTGCAAACGCATTGATCACCTTTTCTTCGGCGGTGCCTGGATGATCGCGGTCGAAAATCGAATGGATGAAGGCCTTGTCGATCGGCCTGCGGTTCTTTGACTGGAATTCAGGCAACTTCTTCCGCCGTTGCTCCAGAGTAGGAGAGCCTTCGCCGGTCCATACCATCGCGTCGAGCGCGAGGCGCGCGACCATTTCTGGATGCCGTTCGGCAAACATCGCTGCGCGCAGCGCGCCGGATGAAATGCCGTAAACCAGGAACGGCCGCTTGCCGCGCAGCTTCTGAATATAGAGTGCCGCGGCGTAGCAGTCGTTGGCGCCCTGCGAAATGGGCGCGTTGTTGTCGCGATCTTTCGTCGAGCGGCCGTAGCCCTCCATGTCGACGCACCAGCAGTCGTAGCCGCGACGCGCGAAGTGATCCATTGCCGAGGAGTCGGGGCGGCCCGGCACCTGCAGATCGAACGTGGGCTGTGCGGCCATTGACGAGCCGTGCACGAACAGGATCGTCCCGATGCTCTTGGCCGGATCGCCGGCGCATTTTTCAAACAGAAACAGCTTCACGCCGCCGTCTTTGGTCGTCCAATGGTCCTCGCCTTTGACGGCGGCCGTGGGCTTGCTCATCTCGTTCATCACGTCACCTGTTCTGATCTGATGATTTCAATTGATCGGGGCGATGCGGTTGGTCTTGACGACCTCCGCCCATTTCGTGACCTGAGCGTCCATGAAGCTCTTGAATTGCGCTTGCGTCATCACAAGCGGGGTCGCGCCGGTTTTTTCCCAGGCCTGCTTGATGTCGGGCCGGCGCAGGATCTTGGTGATCTCGTCGTGGAGTTTGTCCACGATCGGCTTCGGTGTGCCCGCGGGCGCCATGAAGCCCACCCATAACGTCGCGTTGAAGCCGGGCACGCCGGCCTCTGCCATAGTCGGCACATCCGGCAAGATCGCCGAGCGCGTCTTTCCGCTGGTGCCGAGCGCGCGGACCATTCCAGCCTTGATCTGTTGCGCCATGGTCGGCACCGAATCGAACAAGATCTGAATTTGGCCGCTGAGGATGTCGTTGCGGGCGCCGGTCGAGCCTTTGTACGGGACGTGCTGGATGTCGACGCCGGTGAGGTTTTTCAGAAGCTCGCCGGCCATGTGGTAGTTCGAGCCCGGGCCAGAGGAGCCGTAGTTGAGGGCTCCAGGCTTGGCGCGCGCCAGCGCAAGGAGTTCGCCCAATGACTTTGCCGGCACGGATGGATGCACGACGAGCACGAGATCTGTATCGATAAGTGGCGCGATCGGCACCAAATCGCGCATGAGCTGATAGGACTTGTTGGGATAGAGCGTCTCGTTGACCGTCTGCGTGCCCGATACCATCAGCAGCGTGTAACCGTCAGGCGGCGCCTTGGCGACCACGTCGGTGCCAATAGTCGTGCCCGCGCCTGGGCGGTTCTCCATGACAAATGGCTGCTGCAGCGACTTGCGCAGTTCTTCTGCGATTGCGCGCGTATACACGTCGGTCGGGCCGCCGGCGCCGAAGGGAACAATGACTTTGACCGGTCGCGAAGGATAGTCATCGGCAATTGCGGCTGGCGGCGAAGCGATGACGGCGCCCGCGAGCGCAAACAGGGCCACGATTTGTCGCAGAAGCGTCATGGGCTTTCTTTTTCCCGGTCGTGCAGTTGAGGTCGCCCGTGCCGACTATCGAGGGCGGGTCGTTGCCCTGTCAATCGAGGGCCAACATTCCAGCATAACGCTCGTGGATGCCGCCCAATGTCGTCTTGCCACCCCTGATATGCTGCGCTAAGCCTCGGCCGCTCCCGTTCTTGAGGCTATTCCAGCAAACAAGGGCCTGTTTGTGCGGGGTAATCCGGCGCCGTTCGGGCTGCCGCGTGGGTCCGGACGGGCGTACAATCCAGTAGGGCGGGGCTGCAGGCTTGAGGTCGCCGATGAGCGCATTGCTGATGGACTATCTGCCCCTCGTTGTCTTCATAGCTGTTGCGCTTGCCATCGGTCTCGCGCTCCTGGTCGCGCCCTTCATCGTTGCGTACAAGCAGCCGGATCCGGAAAAGCTTTCCGCCTATGAATGCGGGTTCAACGCATTCGACGACGCGCGCATGAAGTTCGACGTGCGTTTCTACCTCGTTGCCATTCTTTTCATCATTTTCGACCTCGAGGTCAGTTTTCTGTTCCCGTGGGCGGTCGTCTTTCGCGAGATCGGCCATTACGGTTTCTGGTCGATGATGGTGTTCCTTGGCGTTCTCACCATCGGCTTCATATATGAATGGCGGAAGGGGGCGCTCGAATGGGATTGAGCCCATGAGCATCGTCGCACCCGCGCCGAAAGGAATCCTCGATCCGCGCACCGGCAAGCCGGTGGGCGCGGACGATTCTTTTTTCACCGGCATGAATGCCGAGCTCGCCGACAAGGGCTTTCTGGTGACCGCCGCCGACGACCTGATCACGTGGGCCCGCACCGGCTCCTTGATGTGGATGACGTTCGGGCTTGCGTGCTGCGCGGTTGAAATGATGCAAATGTCGATGCCGCGCTATGACGCAGAGCGTTTCGGTTTCGCCCCGCGTGCCTCTCCCCGACAATCCGACGTCATGATCGTTGCCGGCACGCTGACCAACAAAATGGCGCCGGCTCTGCGCAAGGTCTATGACCAGATGCCGGAGCCGCGCTACGTGATCTCAATGGGGTCGTGCGCGAACGGCGGCGGTTACTATCACTATTCGTATTCGGTAGTGCGCGGCTGCGATCGCATCGTGCCGGTTGATATCTACGTGCCGGGTTGTCCGCCGACCGCGGAAGCGTTGCTTTACGGCGTGATGCTGCTGCAGAAGAAAATCCGCCGCACCGGCACAATCGAGCGTTAGACGGAGTTGCGGTATGGAAGACGCGCTCGAAAGACTTGGGCAGACGATCAAAAATGCGCTGGGCTCCTCGGTCACCGGCTACACGGTCGCAAACGGCGAGCTGACCGTTGAGGCGAAGGCGGCGGACGTCGTCACCGTCGCAAAGCTTCTGCACGACCATCCGGTCTGCCAATTCGTCAATATCATCGATGTCACGGCGGTCGACTGGCCGTCGCGCGAGAAGCGCTTTGACGTCGTCTATCATTTCCTGTCGCCACGTCTCAATCAGCGCGTCCGGCTGAAGGTCGCCACTGACGAAACGACCCCCGTGCCGTCGTTGATCGATGTCTACCGCGGCGCCGACTGGTTCGAGCGCGAGACCTACGACCTGTACGGCGTGCTGTTCACCGGTCATCCGGACATGCGACGGATTCTCACGGACTACGGGTTCGAAGGGCATCCGCTGCGCAAGGATTTCCCGCTCACCGGCTTCGTCGAGGTGCGCTGGGACGACGAGCAAAAGCGCGTTGTCTACGACAAGGTTGCGCTGGCGCAGGAATTCCGAAGCTTCGATTTCCTGTCGCCCTGGGAGGGCACCGATTACGTACTGCCGGGCGACGAAAAGGCAAAAGCCGAAGGGAAGGGGTCGTAACGCATGAAGCCGACCTTGAAGCCCGGTCTCAGGCATTCGTTCTCCTACGAGGTGCCGGAGAACAAGACCGTTCCTTATACCTTTCCGGAGTCGCCGGTCATCGCGCAGATGCCGAAGGTATTCGCGACGGGCTTCATGATCGTGCTGATGGAATGGACCTGTACGCAGCTGATGGAGCCGCATCTTGACGCCGGGGAAGGCAGCCTCGGCACGCATGTCGACGTATCGCACCTGGCGGCCACGCTTCCGAGCATGACCGTTAAAGTGGACGTGGAAGTTGCGGAAGTGCAAGGGCGTAAGATCGTGTTCAAAGTCAGCGCCCACGACGGGATCGACCTGATCGGCGAAGGCCGTCACGAACGCGTCGTGGTGGCGTGGGACCGGTTTAACGCAAAGGTCGCCGAAAAGGCCAAGGCGGCCGCGGAGCTCGTGACCTGATGGCCGAAACCGCAGTCCGCAACTTTACCATCAATTTTGGGCCGCAGCATCCGGCAGCGCACGGCGTTCTGCGCCTGGTGCTCGAGCTCGATGGCGAGGTAGTCGAGCGCGTGGATCCCCACATTGGCTTGCTCCACCGCGGCACTGAAAAACTGATCGAGCACAAGACCTATCTGCAGGCGGTGCCCTATTTCGACCGGCTCGACTACGTCGCGCCGATGAATCAGGAGCACGCCTTCTGCCTCGCGGCCGAGAAGCTGCTCCGAATTCAGGTACCCAGGCGCGCGCAATTGATCCGGGTGCTGTATTCGGAAATCGGACGGATCCTGTCGCACCTGCTCAATGTCACGACGCAGGCGATGGACGTCGGCGCGCTGACCCCGCCGCTCTGGGGTTTCGAGGAACGCGAGAAACTAATGGTGTTCTACGAGCGCGCATCAGGTTCGCGCATGCACGCGGCCTATTTCCGGCCTGGCGGCGTGCACCAGGATCTGCCGCCGAAGCTCATCGACGACATCTATGCGTGGTGCGATCCGTTCCTGAAAGTCGTTGACGACCTCGACGCACTTCTCACCGGCAATCGCATCTTCAAGCAGCGCAATGTCGATATCGGTGTCGTCAAGCTTGCCGATTGCTGGAACTGGGGATTCTCGGGTGTGATGGTGCGCGGGTCAGGCGCCGCCTGGGATCTGCGCAAGGCGCAGCCTTACGAATGCTATTCGGAACTGGAGTTCGACATTCCGGTCGGAAAAAACGGCGACTGCTTCGACCGCTATCTCATCCGTATGGAAGAGATGCGTCAGTCGGCGAAACTCATGAAGCAGTGCTGCGAGAAACTACGCGCGGCAGCCGGGCAGGGACCGGTGAACGTTGACGATCATAAGATCGTGCCGCCCAAGCGCGACGAGATGAAACGCTCGATGGAAGCGCTCATCCATCACTTCAAGCTTTATACCGAGGGCTACCGCGTGCCGGCCGGCGAAGTTTACGCCGCAGTCGAAGCACCGAAGGGCGAGTTTGGCGTCTACCTGGTGTCTGACGGCACCAACAAGCCGTACAAGTGCAAGATCCGCGCCCCGGGCTTCGCGCACCTGCAGGCGATGGATTTCCTTACGCGCGGCCACATGCTCGCCGACGTCTCCGCCATCCTTGGCTCGATCGACATCGTGTTCGGGGAGGTCGACCGATGAGCGTCCGCCGCCTCGCACCGCCCGAAATGCAGCCGAAGAACTTTTCCTTCAGCAAGGACAACCTTGCCTGGGCGAAGAAAGAGATCACGAAATATCCGGAGGGCCGCCAGCAATCGGCGATCATTCCGGTGCTCTGGCGCGCGCAGGAGCAATCTGGCGGGTGGCTGCCGGAAGCCGCAATCCGTCATGTCGCCGAATTTCTCGGCATGGCGCATATCCGCGCGCTCGAGGTCGCGACCTTCTATACGATGTTCAATCTGTGGCCGGTCGGCAAATTCCACGTGCAGCTTTGCGGCACGACGCCGTGCCGGCTGCGCGGCGCCGACGATCTCGAGAAGATCTGCCGCAAAAGGATCGGCGATCAAAGCGAGGTCACCAAGGACGGCAAATTCTCCTGGGTCGAAGTCGAATGCCTGGGCGCCTGCGTGAACGCGCCGATGGCGCAGATCAACTATGACTACTACGAGGACCTGACGGCCGAGAGCTTCAACAAGATTCTCGACGATCTTTCTGCAGGCAAGAAAGTGAAGCCGGGCCCGCAGATTGACCGGCAATTGTCGGCGCCTATCGGCGGCGCAACCACGCTCAAGGAGAAGGCGTGAGCCATGCTCGCTGACAAGGACCGCATCTTTAGGAATTTGTACGGCCAGAGCGACTGGGGTCTCAAGGGCGCGCGGGCGCGCGGCGCCTGGGACGGAACGAAGGCCCTTCTTGAGAAGGGCCGCGATGCCATCATCGAAGACGTAAAGAACTCGGGCCTGCGTGGGCGAGGCGGTGCCGGATTCCCGACTGGCCTGAAATGGTCGTTCATGCCGAAGAAATCGGACGGGCGTCCGCACTATCTCGTGGTCAACGCGGACGAATCCGAGCCGGGCACCTGCAAGGACCGCGAGATCATGCGGCATGATCCGCATCTTCTCGTCGAGGGCTGCCTGATCGCGGGTTTCGCGATGGGTGCCAACGCCGGATACATTTATGTCCGCGGCGAGTTCATTCGCGAGCGCGAGCGGCTGCAGGCTGCGGTCGACGAGGCTTACGAAGCGAAGCTTATCGGCAAGAATAATGTGCACGGCTGGGATTTCGACCTTTATGTCCATCACGGCGCCGGCGCCTATATCTGTGGCGAAGAAACGGCGCTGCTCGAAAGCCTTGAGGGCAAAAAGGGACAGCCGCGCCTGAAGCCGCCGTTTCCGGCAAATGTCGGCCTCTACGGCTGCCCGACGACGGTTCAAAACGTGGAATCCATTGCGGTTGTGCCGGACATCCTGCGGCGCGGAGCCTCGTGGTTTGCCGGCATCGGCCGGCCGAACAACACCGGCACCAAATTGTTCTGCATCTCCGGCCATGTCGAGAAGCCCTGCAACGTGGAAGAAGCCATGGGCATTCCGCTGCGCGAGCTGCTCGAGACGCATGCCGGCGGCGTGCGCGGCGGCTGGGACAATCTGCTCGCGGTCATTCCCGGCGGATCGTCGATGCCGCTCGTGCCGGCCGGGAAAGACTGGGCGGATTCGCTGATCATGGATTTCGACGGCTGCCGCGACAAGAAATCGGCATTGGGCACCGCCGCCGTGATCGTGATGGACAAGTCGACAGACATTGTGCGCGCGATGGCCCGCATCTCGTACTTCTACAAGCATGAGAGCTGCGGCCAGTGCACGCCGTGCCGAGAGGGCATGGGCTGGATGTGGCGCGTGCTCACGCGCATGGCCGAGGGCCGGGCGCAGAAGCGCGAGATCGACATGCTCATGCAGGTGACACAGCAGATCGAGGGTCACACGATATGCGCCTTCGGCGATGGCGCGGCCTGGCCGGTGCAGGGCCTGCTGCGGCATTTCCGCCCCGAGATCGAACGTCGCATCGACGAATATTCGCGCAATGCCGACAGTCACGGCGTGCGCGAGCCGGTGTCACAGGCGGCGGAGTGACGGTGATGCCGCACATCAACAAAGCCTGCCCACTATTCGCCGCCGCTGACGTTACCAAGGCGGCCGAATGGTATCGCGACAAGCTCGGCTTCAGGATTGTGAACCTCTATCCCGGTCATGGTTATGCGATCGTCGCGCGCGATGACATCGAGATTCATTTCTGGACATGCAACGACCGAAACGTTGCCGAGAACACGTCGGCCTATTTCCGGCCAGACGACATTGACGGTCTGAGGGCCGTGATGGCCAAGGCGAAAGAAGGGGGCCGGATCAGCGCTGTTGAGGACCGCGCGTGGGGAATGCGAGAGTTTTATGTGTGGGATCCGGACGGAAATCTTTTGAAATTTGGCGTTCCGGCACCGGCGCAGGCGGCGGAGTGAAGACGATGCAGCAACCTCCGAACCATCATTTGGCGCAGCTCAACATCGGGCGCATCCGCTACGAAATCGAGGATCCGCGTATGGCGGATTTTACGAACAACCTGGCGATGGTGAACGGTCTGGCCGAACGCACGCCCGGTTTCGTTTGGCGCTACATCGATGAAAGCGGCAACTCGACGAGCACGCGGCCGTATTCCGATCCTCGTATCGCGATCAACATGTCGGTTTGGGAAAATGTCGAGGCGCTTGAGCGCTTCGTTTACCAGACTGTCCATAAGCGTTTCTACGGCCGACGCGCGGAATGGTTCGAGCACTTCGAGGGTGCTTACTTCGTGATGTGGTGGGTGCCCGCCGGACACCGGCCGAGTGTCGAGGAGGCCGTGGCCCGCCTGGAGCATCTCAAGCAGCACGGGCCGAGCGACCACGCCTTCGATTGGCAGGCAACATCGGTGCAGCTCTGGAAGATGGCGCGTTGCGCGCCGAGCGAGTCGGCGGCATGACGGCAGAAGCGCGCCATCTCGCTCAGTTCAACATCGCGCGGATCCGTTATCCGCTCAATGATCCGCGCATGCGCGACTTCGTCGAGAACGTGGACCGGGTACACCGTCTTGCGGACAAGATCGAAGGCTTCGTCTGGCGGCTGCAGGACGAGAGCGGACACGCGATGAACATGCGTGTCTATAACGACCCGACCATCCTGCCGAACCTGACGGTGTGGGAAAGCGTCGAAGCACTGGAGCGCTTTGTCTGGCAGACCTTGCATCGGCGTTTCTTCGCCCGCCGCGAAGAATGGTTCGCGCCGATCAAGACCACGCTGGTGCTGTGGTGGATTCCGGCGGGGCATCGTCCCGACATGGCGGAAGGCGTTGCGCGGCTTGATCACCTGATCGCGCATGGCCCAAGCGATCATGCTTTCGGATGGCAGCAACTTCCCGGCGCGAAACTGTGGAAGACGGCGCGCTCAAATCAACCCGAGTATGTCGCATGAGCCATTTCGAAAATAGTGGGCAGGGGCCTGGGGGCTGTCATGCGGATCAAATGGGTGCTGATCGGCTTTGGCATTGTGTATCTGCTGTTCGCGCTGTCGTTCGTGCCGACGGAGAAGATTTTTCCAAAGCCGGTAGAGGAAGCCTGGGACCTCGTGAGGGACATCCTCTGGGCCGGGATGACGATCGTCAGCATCGGTCTGTTGGAGGCGATGGGCCCAATGGCGATCCCGTTCGCATCGGCGACCGGGCTCAGGCGGGGCGACGCCGCAGAAATCCTGCTGGCCGTAGTTCTGCTCGCGTTTGCCGCTTATTCGGCGGTTCACCTGCGCCGCAAGGATCTGACGCCGCGCTGGCGCGGGACCCACGCTTTTTTTCTCCTGCTTGCTCTGACACTGGTCGTAATGGTGCGATTCACGCTGTACTCGTGGAGCCATTTTGCATGACCGGCGTGCCGGCGCGGCGAAAGGCTGTCGCATGACGAAGATCATTGTCGACGGAAAAGAGATCGACGTTCCGCCGGAGTACACGCTGCTCCAGGCCTGCGAGGCTGCGGGCGCGGAAATTCCACGCTTCTGCTTCCACGAGCGGCTGTCGATCGCCGGCAACTGCCGCATGTGTCTCATCGAGGTCGTCGGGATCCCAAAGCCGCAAGCGTCATGCGCCATGGGCGTGAAAGATCTCCCGCCGAACAAGGACGGATCGCCGAAAATCCTCAACACCAAGACGCCGATGGTGAAAAAGGCGCGCGAGGGCGTCATGGAGTTCCTGCTGATCAACCATCCGCTCGACTGCCCGATCTGCGATCAGGGCGGCGAATGCGATCTGCAGGACCAGGCGATGGCGTACGGCGTCGATGCCAGCCGCTATCAGGAGAACAAGCGCGCCGTCGAGGACAAATATATCGGGCCGCTGGTCAAGACGATCATGACGCGCTGCATCCATTGCACGCGCTGCATTCGTTTCTCGACCGAGGTCGCCGGCGTGCCGGAGCTGGGCGCTATTGGCCGCGGCGAGGACATGGAGATAACGACCTACCTCGAACACGCGATGACCTCGGAGCTGCAAAGCAACGTCGTCGATCTCTGCCCGGTTGGTGCTTTGACGTCGAAGCCTTACGCTTTCACCGCCCGGCCATGGGAGCTCGGCAAGACGCAATCAATCGACGTGATGGATGCGGTTGGCTCGGCCATCCGCATCGATACGCGCGGGCGCGAGGTGATGCGGATTTTGCCGCGGGCAAATGAGGACGTGAACGAAGAGTGGATTTCCGACAAGACCCGTCATGTCGTCGACGGATTGCGCACGCAGCGTCTCGACCAGCCTTATGTGCGCGTGAACGGACGTCTGCAGCCGGCGTCCTGGGCGGAAGCCTTCTCGACTATCGTGCGCAAGGTGAAGGCGAGCACCGGCAAGCGCATAGGCGCGATCGTCGGCGATCTGGCTGGCGCGGAAGAAATGTTTGCGCTCAAGGATCTGATGGGCCGGCTCGGAAGTCCCAATATCGATGCGCGTCAGGACGGTGCGGCGATCGATCCGAAATGGGGTCGGGCCTCGTACCTGTTCAATGCAACCATCGCCGGTATGGAGCAGGCGGATGCGCTGCTTATCATCGGTTCAAATCCGCGCCGGGAAGCAGCCGTACTGAACGCGCGTATCCGCAAGCGCTGGCGGGCCAGCAATTTCCCGATTGGCCTTATTGGCGAGAAGGCCGACCTTACGTATGACTATGAGTATCTTGGGGCCGGTGCCGAGAGCCTGACCGCCCTCGGTGGCAGCGAGTTCGCGGAAACGATGAAGGCTGCGCAAAGTCCGCTTGTTCTTGTGGGCGCGGGTGCGCTTGCGCGCAAGGACGGTGCGGCCATTGTGTCGCTTGCCGCAAAAGCGGCGGCTGAATTTGGCGCGATAAAGGACGGCTGGAACGGATTTTCCGTGCTGCACAGCGCGGCGTCGCGCGTGGCGGCGCTGGACCTCGGCCTGGTGCCGGCCTCGGGCGGATTTGATGCCGCGCATATGGCAGGTGGCGGACTCGATGTTCTTTTCCTGCTCGGCGCAGACGAGATCGAGGTGCAGCCCGGCCCGTTCGTGGTTTATATCGGCACTCATGGCGACCGCGGCGCGCATCGCGCCGACGTAATTTTGCCCGGCGCGGCATATCCGGAAAAATCATCGATCTACGTCAATACGGAAGGCCGCGTGCAGATGGCGAACCGCGCCGCATTCCCGCCAGGAGAGGCGCGCGAAGATTGGGCGATCCTGCGCGCTCTTTCCGATCAGCTTGGCTCGAGACTGCCTTACGATTCACTCGGCGCGTTGCGGCAGGCGATGTTCACCGCACACCCTCATCTCGCGCGCATCGGCCAGATCGCCGCGGGCGATGCCGGCGATATCAAGAAGCTCGTTAAGCTCGGCGGCTCTCCGGACAAAGCGGCACTGAGGTCGTCGGTGGCGGATTTCTATCTTACCAACCCGATCGCGCGCGCTTCGGCAATCATGGCCGAGTGCTCCGCGCTGGCCCATGCGGCCGCGAAGACGGCGGCGGAGTAGGCGATGGATTTCTTCTGGGCATATATCTGGCCGCTGACCGTCATCGTCGCACAGTCGGTGATGCTGCTGGTCATCCTGCTCGTCGCGATCGCCTATGTCCTGCTTGCCGACCGCAAGATATGGGCGGCCGTGCAAATCCGGCGCGGTCCGAACGTGGTGGGTCCGTGGGGTCTGTTTCAGTCGTTCGCCGACCTTTTGAAATTCGTGGTGAAGGAGCCGGTGATACCGGCTGGCGCCAACAAGGGCGTGTTCCTGCTCGCTCCCCTTGTGACCTGTGTTCTCGCACTGGCTGCATGGGCGGTGATCCCGGTCAATCCGAATTGGGTGATCGCCAACATCAATGTGGGTGTCCTCTACATCTTCGCGATCTCCTCGCTCATGGTCTACGGCGTCATCATGGCCGGCTGGGCCTCGAATTCGAAATATCCGTTTCTCGCCGCGCTGCGTTCGGCCGCGCAGATGGTGTCATACGAAGTTTCGATCGGGTTCGTGATCATCACGGTGTTGCTGTGCGCGGGGTCGCTGAACCTGTCGGCGATCGTGAAGGCGCAGGAGGGCCCTTACGGCCTGTTCAGCTGGTATTGGCTGCCGCTGTTTCCGATGTTTGTTGTGTTTTTTATTTCGGCGCTGGCAGAGACGAACCGCCCGCCGTTTGACCTTGTGGAAGCGGAGTCGGAACTGGTCGCGGGCTTCATGGTCGAGTACGGCTCGACGCCTTATATGATGTTCATGCTCGGCGAGTACGTGGCGATCGCGACCATGTGCGCCATGGCAACAATTCTGTTCCTGGGTGGCTGGCTGCCACCGGTGCCGTTCGCCCCCTTCACATGGGTGCCGGGCGTCATCTGGTTCACGCTCAAGGCGCTGTTCATGTTCTTTTTGTTCGCCATGGCCAAGGCCATGGTTCCACGCTATCGCTACGATCAGCTTATGCGGCTTGGCTGGAAGGTTTTCCTGCCGCTGTCGCTGGCGATGGTGGCGATCGTCGCGGCCGTCATTCAGTACGGTGCGCTGGCATCAGGCGCGCTGAAGTGAGGATGCGATGAGGCTCGATCGCGCAGCCAAGGGTCTGTTCCTGCTGGAATTCGTGACCGGCTTTGTGCTGGCTATGCGCTATTTCTTCCGGCCGAAGGCGACGATCAACTACCCGTTCGAGAAAAATCCAATTTCACCGCGCTTCCGCGGTGAGCACGCATTGCGTCGCTATCCGAACGGAGAGGAGCGCTGCATTGCCTGCAAGCTGTGCGAGGCGATCTGTCCGGCGCAGGCGATCACCATCGAGGCCGGCCCGCGCCGCAACGACGGCACGCGGCGAACAACGCGTTACGACATCGATATGGTGAAGTGCATCTATTGCGGGCTGTGCCAGGAAGCCTGCCCCGTCGATGCGATTGTCGAGGGACCCAATTTCGAATTCGCCACCGAGACGCGTGAGGAGCTCTACTACGACAAGGAGCGCCTGCTCGCGAACGGCGACCGCTGGGAGCGCGAGATCGCCAAGAACATCGCGCTCGACGCGCCGTACAGGTGACGGTGATGAAAATGTCCTTTCATTTTCATCGCCGTCATGGCCGGGCTTGTCCCGGCCATCCATGCTTTTCGATGAGTAAGGCCGCAAAGGCGTGGATGCCATCGGAAGTCGGGCTTGCCCGACTTCCGTGTAAATTTGGGCCGCGAGTCGGATATATCCGACTTGCGGTGACAAGCGCGGGCATGACGAAGGGAACCGTGGGGACCGCAGTATGATCGCCGCGCTGTTCTTTTATCTGTTTGCCGGTATCTGCGTGGCCAGCGCCGTCATGGTTATTGCGGCCCGCAATCCCGTGCACTCGGTGCTGTATCTCATCCTCGCTTTCGCGAATGCGGCGGGCCTGTTCGTGATGATGGGCGCTGAATTTCTCGCGATGATCCTGATCGTCGTGTACGTCGGGGCGGTCGCCGTGCTGTTCCTGTTCGTCGTGATGATGCTCGACGTCGATTTTTCCGAGCTCAAGCAGGGTGCCCTGCAATATCTGCCGATCGGAGTGCTGATTGGCGGCATTTTTCTTGCCGAGCTCCTGCTGGTGGCGGGTGCCTGGGTAATCGGCCCGGGCATACCGCAGGCGATCACCTCGCCGATTCCGACAAATGTCACGAACACTGAGGCCATCGGGCTCGTCCTCTATACGCGCTACATCTATTTCTTTCAGGCCGCCGGGATGATCCTGCTGGTCGCGATGATCGGCGCGATCGTGCTGACATTGCATCATCGTGCTCGCGTTCGCCGCCAGGACATTGCCACGCAGGTTGCGCGCACGCCGGCAACGTCGATCGAGATTGTCAAAGTCCGGTCGGGGCAGGGGCTGGGGGGCAATACATGACTATCGGCCTCGGCCACTATCTGTCCGTTGCCGCAATCCTGTTCACCCTCGGGATCTTCGGTATTTTCCTCAATCGCAAGAGCGTCATCATCATACTGATGTCGATCGAGCTGATCCTGCTCGCGGTCAACATCAATCTGGTGGCGTTCTCGACGCATCTCGGCGACATCGTCGGTCAGATCTACGCGCTGCTGGTGCTCACGGTGGCGGCCGCCGAGGCCGCGATCGGCCTTGCCATCCTGGTCGTCTTCTACCGTAACCGCGGCTCAATCGCCGTCGAAGACATCAATCTGATGAAGGGGTAGGGGCGGAATGTATCAGGCGATCGTTTTTCTTCCGCTTCTTGGCGCGGTTCTGGCCGGACTGATCGCGCTGGCCGGCGCGCGTGCCCGTTTCCCGGGCAAGGGGCCCGCTCCGGGTGGCGAAGACCACGCAGCCGACCACGGTGCGCACCATGGCGGCGCCGTCAGTCACTCCTCGCATCATGCCGAGGAGCATGCGCCGGCAGCGGTAGGCTCGCGGACGGCAGAATTAATCACCACGACACTGCTGATGATTTGCATGATCCTGTCATGGATCGCATTTGTGGATGTCGGTTTCGCGCATCATGACGTGCGCGTTCCGGTATTCACGTGGATGGCAGCAGGCGACCTGAAGGTCGAATGGTCATTGCGCATCGACACGCTCACGGCCGTGATGCTGGTGGTCGTGAACACGATCTCGGCACTCGTGCACCTTTATTCGATCGGCTACATGCACGAAGACCCGTACCGGCCGCGCTTCTTCGGTTATCTGTCGATGTTCACCTTCGCCATGCTGATGCTGGTGACGGCGGATAATCTCGTCCAGCTGTTCTTTGGTTGGGAAGGCGTCGGGCTTGCGAGCTATCTGCTGATCGGATTCTGGTATCACAAGCCGGAAGCGAACGCGGCGGCTATCAAGGCCTTCATCGTCAATCGGGTTGGCGACTTCGGGTTTGCGCTCGGCATTTTTGCCGTGTTCGCGCTGACCGGCGCGATCGATCTCGACACCGTATTCGCGCAAGCCCCGGCCCTTACCGGTAAGACCATCAATATGTTCGGCTGGCAGGTCGATGCGCTGACCATCACCTGCCTGCTCCTGTTCATGGGCGCCATGGGCAAGTCGGCGCAGTTCCTGCTGCACACTTGGCTGCCGGATGCGATGGAAGGGCCGACGCCGGTTTCCGCGCTCATCCATGCGGCCACGATGGTGACCGCGGGCGTTTTCATGGTGGCACGGCTTTCACCGCTGTTCGAGCTCGCGCCGCATGCGCAGACATTCGTAACGCTGATCGGGGCTACCACGGCATTGTTCGCGGCGACGATCGGTCTTGTGCAGAACGACATCAAGCGGATCGTCGCTTATTCGACGTGCTCGCAACTCGGCTACATGTTCGTCGCGATGGGCGTAGGAGCCTATTCGGTGGGCATGTTCCATCTGTTCACCCACGCCTTTTTCAAGGCGCTGCTGTTCCTCGGCTCCGGCTCGGTGATCACGGCGATGCATCACGAGCAGGACATCCGCCATATGGGCGGCCTGAAAGATCGCATTCCCTACACCTACATCGTGATGATCATCGGCACGCTGGCGCTCACAGGATTCCCGCTCACCGCCGGATATTTCTCGAAGGACGCGATCATCGAAGCCGCCTACGTCGGCAAGAATCCGATGGCACTCTATGCGTTCATCTGCACGGTCGTGGCTGCAATGCTGACGTCGTTCTATTCCTGGCGGCTGATTTTCAAGACGTTCCATGGCGAGCCACATGACCGTGCGCATTGGCGCGAGGCACATGAAAGCCCGATGGTGATGCTGCTTCCGCTCGGTTTCCTGGCTGCCGGCTCGGTGCTAGCAGGACTGCCATTCAAGGAAATCTTTGCTGGGCATGGCGTCGAGGGTTTTTTCCGCGAGTCGCTGACCTTCGCAAAAACGAACCATGTGCTGGAAGATATGCACCGCGTGCCACTGCAGGTCGCCGTCCTCCCGACCGTGATGATGGTGATCGGCTTTGTGATCGCGTGGCACTTCTATATCCGCCGTCCGGATATCCCGGTTGAGCTCGCGCGCCAGCACGACGTGCTGTACCGGTTCCTGCTCAACAAGTGGTATTTCGACGAGCTCTATGAAGTGATCTTCGTGCGCCCGACCAAATGGCTCGGCCGGTTGCTGTGGAAGGGCGGCGATGGCTGGCTGATAGATGGCTTCGGGCCAGACGGCGTATCGGCGCGCGTTCTTGATGTCACGCGCAACGTCGTCCGGCTGCAGACGGGTTATCTGTACCACTACGCCTTCGCAATGCTGATCGGCGCCGCGGCCTTCATCACCTGGTTCATGTTCGCGACGGGGAGCCACTAGCATGATCCCGAAAAGTGGGAACCGGTTTTCGGAAAAGATCATGCGCAGGGAAAAGCGATGAATTGGCCAATTCTTTCCGTCGTCACGTTCCTTCCGCTGTTTGGAGCCGTGCTTGTCATGTTGCTCGTGCGCGGCAACGAGCGCTTGGCGCGCGGTACCGCACGGTGGATCGCGTTGTGGTCGACGCTGGTGACGTTCGCGATCTCGCTGGTGATGGTGTGGCGTTTTGATGCGAGCTCGGCGGAATTCCAGTTCGTAGAAAAGTACAACTGGCTCGGCATTGCCTCCTATCACATGGGCGTCGACGGCATTTCGCTGCCGTTCGTCATCCTGACGACAGGCCTGATGCCGCTGTGCATCCTGGCCAGCTGGACAGTTATTCAGACGCGCGTGAAGGAATACATGATCGCCTTCCTGGTGCTGGAGACCTTGATGGTCGGCACCTTCTCGGCGCTCGATCTCGTCCTGTTCTACCTGTTCTTCGAAGGCGGCCTGATCCCGATGTTCCTGATCATCGGCATCTGGGGCGGCGCGCGACGGGTCTATGCGAGCTTCAAGTTCTTCCTCTACACGCTATTGGGCTCGGTGCTGATGCTGCTCGCCATCATGGCAATGTATTGGGAAGCGGGTACGACCGACATTGTGGCGTTGTTGCGCCATGGCTTTCCGATCGGCCTGCAGAAGTGGGCGTGGATCGCCTTCTTCGCATCGTTTGCAGTGAAGATGCCGATGTGGCCCGTCCACACCTGGCTGCCGGACGCGCATGTCGAAGCGCCGACGGCGGGATCGGTCATCCTTGCGGCCATTCTGCTGAAAATGGGCGGCTACGGCTTCCTGCGTTTCTCGCTGCCGATGTTTCCCACCGCGAGCCACGACTTTGCACCGCTGATCTTCACGCTCTCTGTGGTCGCCATCATCTATACGTCGCTTGTTGCGCTGATGCAGGAGGACGTGAAGAAGCTGATTGCGTATTCCTCGGTGGCGCATATGGGCTTTGTCACGATGGGGATTTTTGCGGCCACGACGCAGGGTGTCGCCGGCGGGATTTTCCAGATGATTTCGCACGGGATCGTATCGGGCGCGCTCTTCCTCTGCGTCGGCGTGGTCTATGACCGAATGCATACGCGCGAGATTGCGGCCTATGGCGGCCTGGTCAATCGGATGCCGCTCTATGCCTTTGTGTTCATGGTTTTCACGTTGGCCAATGTCGGGCTGCCGGGGACGTCGGGATTTGTCGGCGAATTCCTGGCCCTTATCGGAACTTTCAGAGCCAACACCGCGGTCGCGACGCTTGCCACGCTCGGCGTCATTCTGTCGGCGGCCTATGCGCTGTGGCTCTATCGCAAGATGATCTTTGGCAATCTCAAGCCATCGCTCGAAGGCATTCGAGATATCGGATGGCGCGAGAGCGTAATTTTTGCGCCGCTGGTCGTTCTCACGATTCTGTTTGGCGTCGCGCCAAAGCCCGTGCTCGACATGTCAGCCGCGTCGGTTGCGCAGCTGCTCGAGAACTACAATCACGCCATCGCGGCCGCCAAGACGGCGGCGCTGGTGGTTCAATAGGGTGTGCCGATGAGCCAGCTGCCCACCCTTCATGAGTTGATCCCGCTGCTGCCTGAGCTTGTGCTCGCTTGCGGCGCCATGGCGATGTTGATGCTCGGTGTTGCTATCGGCGAGCGCAGTGCCGCGGTAGTCAACGGATTCTGCTTCATCGTGCTGCTTCTGGCCGGCGCAGCGCTGAGCTCGGTGCCGCCGGGCACTCACGCAATGTTTGGCGGCAGTTTCCTTGTCGACGATTACGCCCGCTTCCTCAAGCTACTGACGCTGGTTGGCTCCGGCGGCGCGCTCTTGCTGTCGCTCGACTATCTCACCATCGAAAACCAGCAGAAATTCGAATACGGCACGCTTTTCCTGCTGTCGACGCTCGGAATGCTGATGCTGATATCGGCGTCAGACCTGATTGCGTTGTATCTTGGGCTCGAAATGATGAGCTTGCCGCTTTATGTCATCGCGGCGTCCAACCGGGAAAATGCAAAGTCGACAGAAGCAGGCCTGAAGTACTTCGTCCTTGGCGCGCTGTCGTCGGGGATGCTGCTGTACGGGGCGTCATTGATCTACGGCTTCACGGGAACGGTCAGCTTCGCTGGTATCGCGAAGGCAACGCAGTCGGGAGCGAGCGTCGGGCTCATATACGGTCTGGTGTTCCTGTTCGTCGGCTTCTGCTTCAAGATTTCCGCTGTGCCGTTCCATATGTGGACGCCTGACGTCTACGAAGGTGCGCCGACGCCGGTCACGGCCTTTTTTGCCGCCGCGCCGAAGGTGGCCGGCATCGCGATTTTCGCGCGCGCCACCGTGGTGGCGTTTCCCGGCATCACCCATGAATGGCAACAGATCGTCGTCTTTGTATCGATCGCTTCCATGGCGCTCGGCAGCTTCGCGGCGATTGGCCAGCGCAACATCAAGCGGCTGATGGCCTATTCCTCGATCGGCCACATGGGCTACGCGCTTGTGGGCCTCGCAGCCGGCACACCTGAAGGCGTGCAGGGCGTGCTCATCTATATGAGCATCTATGTTGCCATGACGCTCGGCACTTTCGCAGTGATCCTGAGCATGCGCCGCGACGGCAAGCTGGTCGAGAACATCAGCGATCTGTCTGGCCTTGCGCGCACGCACCCGACCATGGCGTTTTTCCTCGGCGTGCTTTTGTTTTCGCTCGCGGGAATCCCGCCGCTCGCCGGGTTCTTCGCGAAATTCTACGTTTTCCTTGCCGCCATCAAGGCCGGATTGTTCACGCTCGCGGTCATCGGTGTGCTCACCAGCGTGGTGGGCGCCTATTATTATCTCGCGATCGTCAAGACGATGTATTTCGACGAGCCGGCGCGCGGATTCCAGCGGATGCCGGCACTGCTGCGGCTCGTGCTTGGTGTCTCCGGGTTAGTGAATATCCTGTTCTTTGCCTATCCAGCGCCTCTCGTGAGCGCGGCGACGGCCGCGGCAAAATCGCTTTTTTGAATGAACCGCGAAGCCACGGACCTGGCGGGGGTCCGGCACGTGAACTACGACACGCTCGGCTCCACAAATGCCGAGGCGCTGGCGCTTGCGCGGGCCGGCGAGCGCGGGCCGTTATGGATTTCAGCGCGAACCCAAAGCGCGGGCCGCGGGCGGCGCGGCACGCGCTGGGTGTCGCCCGCCGGCAATCTTCACGCCACGCTCTTGCTGAGCGAGCCTTCGCCGCCGGCGCAGGCGCCGCAACTGTCCTTTGTGGCGGCGCTCGCCGTGCATGATGCGATCGTTGCCTGCGCGCCACAGGTCGGGCCCGATCTGAAGTTGAAGTGGCCGAACGATGTGCTGGTCGAGAAGGCAAAGGTTGCCGGGATTCTGATCGAGGGCGAGAGCGAGCCGGCGTTCGCCGTTGCGATCGGTGTCGGCGTGAATTGCGCCACCCATCCGGACAATACCGACTATCCCGCGGCCGACCTTGCCGGCCTGGGCGCGCTGGTCGTGCCCGACGCTTTGCTCGCGGAACTCGCAGGCGCCATGCAGAAGCGTCTGGTGCAATGGAAACGCGGCCTGGGATTTTCAGTGACCCGCGCGGACTGGCTCAAACGGGCAGCCGGCCTCGGCGAGACGCTGCAGGTGCGGCTGCCGGAGCGGGAGCTTTCCGGCCGCTTCCAGGGTCTTGATGACGCGGGGCGCCTGCTGCTCGAGCAGGCAGGCAGCATCACCCCGGTTACCGCCGGCGAAGTCTTTGGTTTCGGTGAGCGCTGAACATGCCCGGACCGCAGGAACTGGTTTTTGCGCCACTTGGAGGGGTCGGGGAGATCGGCATGAACCTGTCGATCTACGGCCTTGGCGATGAGCGCCGGCGCACATGGCTCGCTGTCGATCTTGGCGTGTCGTTTGCGTCCGAGGAGCATCTTCCGGGAGTCGACCTGATCCTGCCGGACGTTCGATACCTCGTCGAAGAACGGAAGAACGTCGCGGGTCTGGTGCTCACGCATGCGCACGAAGACCACTTCGGTGCGCTTATCGATCTGTGGCCACGGTTGAAAATCCCGGTCTATGCCACGCCCTTCACGGCGGCCTTGCTCGAGGCGAAATGTGCAGGCGAGCCAGGCGCACCGAAAATTCCCGTGGCCGTCGTTGCTCTGGGCAGCCGTTTCGAGGTCGGCCCGTTCAATATCGAGCTCGTGACCATGGCGCATTCAATTCCGGAATCGAACGCGCTGATTATCCGCACGTCGGGCGGCACTGTCCTGCATACCGGCGACTGGAAGATCGATCCGACCCCCATCCTGCGCGATCCGACCGACGAGAAAAAGCTTCGCGCGCTTGGAGAGGAGGGGTGTCTGGCGCTGGTCGGAGATTCAACCAATGCCGTGCGCGACGGGCGCTCGCCGTCGGAAGCTGATGTTGCCAAGACCCTTGCCGAGCTGGTGAGGACCGCGAGAGGGCGCGTCGCGGTGACGACATTTGCATCCAATGTCGCACGCCTTCGCGCAGTTGCGGACGCTGCGAGAGCGGCAGATCGCGAGGTCGTGGTGATCGGCCGCGCCATGGAGCGCGTGGTGCAGATTGCGCGAGAAACCGGCTACCTCGAAGGCGTCCAGGATTTCCGGCCGATGGATGCCTACGGCTACCTGCCGCCAAACAAGGTCGTGGCGCTCTGCACCGGCAGCCAGGGTGAGCCGCGTGCCGCCCTCTCACGCATCGCCGAGGAGCAGCACCCGGAAGTTACATTCTCGGTGGGCGACCGCGTTATCTATTCCGCCCGCACCATTCCGGGCAACGAGAAGGCGGTTAACCGCGTCATCAATCTCCTGATCGAGCAGGGCATCGAGGTCATCACCGACCGCACCCACCTTGTGCATGTTTCGGGGCATCCACGCCGTGCCGAACTGGAAGAGCTCATTGGCTGGGTCAAGCCAAAGGTGCTCATCCCGGTGCATGGCGAGGCGTTGCATCTGCACGAGCACGCCACGCTGGCCCGCCGCTGCGGCGTGCGCGACGTCGTGCAATGCCGCAACGGCGACCTGGTGCAACTCTCGCCGCAAGTTCGGATCGTGGACGAAGTGCCCGCAGGGCGCATCTACAAGGACGGTCAGCTGCTGGTCGATGCCGATGCCCGCACCGTCGCCGATCGCAGGCGGCTCAGCTTTGCGGGAGCAGTTACAGTGGCGATTGCCATTACGGACAAGGGCGAGTTGGTCGAGGATCCCTCGCTCGATCTTATCGGTATTCCGGAACGTGACCGGGATGGCGGCCTTTTGCACGAGGCCGTCTATGACGCTGTTCTGGAAACCGTTGAATCATTGCCGCGTGGACGGCGACGCGATCCCGACGCTGTCGCCGAAGCAGTGCGCCGCGCGGTGAGGGCTGCCGTCAGCCAGCGTTGGGGCAAGAAGCCCATGTGCCATGTTCACGTCTTGACGGTATGATACAGAAAAGCGTGCGGGGAAAATAATGATCGGTCGTCTCAACCACGTTGCAATCGCCGTGCGCGACATTGCCAAGGCATCGAAGGTCTACCGTGACACCCTCGGCGCCGAGGTTTCCGCGCAGGTACCGCAACCGGACCACGGCGTGACGACGGTCTTCATCACGTTGCCCAACACCAAAATCGAGTTGCTCGAGCCGCTTGGCGCCAATTCCCCGATCGCGAAATTTCTCGAGCGCAATCCTGACGGGGGCATCCACCACGTCTGTTATGAGGTTTTGGATATTCGCGTCGCCCGTGACACGCTGAAAGCGCAAGGCGCCCGCGTGCTTGGCGATGGCGAGCCTAAAATCGGCGCGCACGGCAAACCGGTCCTGTTTCTGCACCCCAAGGATTTCTGCGGCACGCTGGTTGAGCTCGAGCAGGCATAGGATCAATGAGCACAAGCACGCTCATTGCCATCTATTTTCTGATCTGGTGGGTGACGCTGTTCGCTATTTTGCCCTGGGGCGCGCGCAATCAGGAGGAAAGCGGCGATGTCAGTCCCGGTACCGATCCAGGTGCGCCGGCAACACACCGTGTCTGGCAAAAGCTCGGATGGACGACCGTAGTCGCGACAATCATTTTCGGAATTTTGTATGCGCTCTATTCGCGCAATCTCATTCCCTACGACTTTCTGATGGCGATTTCAGGCCCGCCACGTCGCTGATTAGATGCAAGCCGTCGAAAAAAAGAGCAGGGCGCGGAGCCCTGCTCGTGAAATTGTCTGGTCCTTTCCCCGGTAGTTGATCGTTGTCGGGGCGGCTGCGTTTAACGCGCCTAGGACTTGCTTCCCTCCCAAGACTTGGACCCAAGACTTTGATCTAAGACTTGGACCGCAGGTCGGAGCCGGTCTTGTTGCCGGGTTCCGCTCGTACGGACGCGGGGACGCTATCCGATCACGATTGGTCTGTCATTAGCATTTGACGGTCACCGATCGATCACGATGGGCGCGTCGAGTACGATTGTCTCACCTGATTGAGCAATAACAATTACCCGCACAACCCAGATTCCTGGCTGCGACAAAGCGACGTCGCTGACCGCCCAGGTTCCATTGGGCTGCTGTATGGCAATGAAGTCGAACGATTTTCCCGAAGCCGCAGGCGGGTCGAGGACAAGGCGGACGTCCTTGGCCGCGAAGGTAGTGAAGTCCTCGCGCGATACGCGAATTGTCACGGCTGAGCGCCCGGCGCGCCCCGGGTTGATCGTGACGTCGGCCATGGCTTCTGGCGTGTGGATGTGCGTGAACGCGGCGTCGGGTGGGATGAGCGTTGTTGCCGGATGGACATGCGCGGTTGGCTCGAGCCGCCCGAGGTAACCCACGAGAACGAGTACGCAGAACCCGATCCCGATTTCGGCGAGACCGTTGCGCTGCAGATTGTGCACGGCGGCACGCGCCGGCAGGCGGGGTGTGAGGTGGAATTTGTTGACGGTCGCGATCGCAATCATCGCGGCGAGCAGAACGATCTTGAATCCGACCAGTCGCCCATAGTCTGTGGTCCACAGATCGCGTACACCGCCGAGCAGGTTCCAGCTGTTTACAATGCCGGTCGCCAGCAGGGCACCAACGGACAGCGCGGCGAGCCATGAGAACCGACGGGTGACCTTGATTGTGAGGTCTCGCCAGTCCGGTTTTCTCGACCGGTGGGCGGTCCAAAGCAGCAACACAAATGCGGGCAACGCTCCAAGCCAGGCGCCTGCCGACAGCAAATGCAACGCGTCGGAGACGACGTGGACGTTGCCGCGTGGTCCCGGTGTCGCGCCTGCATGGCTCGCGAAAGCGGGCAAGGCGACGAACGCCGCCGCGACGGCAACAGACCAGATGCGATGCGTTGGCGTGAGCACGAGAAGTCCAAGGAGAACTGCTAGCGCCAATCTCAGGCAGCAAATCCATCCGAAACGTGTGTCGGTCAGCACCGACCATGCTCCTCCGTGGAGGCATACATCGGTGAGCGACTCGCCGAAAATATTTGCGGCGAGCCAGACGAGCCACATCGCGCCGGTCAGGATCGACAGCGCGAGTCCGATCCAGACCAGCACGTTCGTTTGCTCGCGCAGCCTTGGAAAAGTCCGCGACGAACGAATTGGCCCGATAACGAGTGCGGCGAAGAAAACCGTTCCCGACGCAAGGAGCGTCGCCGCAAAATGTGCGGCACGAATAAGCGCGAGCGGATCGGTGATCACCGAATGACCTCGATACGCCGGACCTAAGGCCCGACGCGGAAGGTGAAGTCCCCCTGTGTACGATGGGTGTCGACTGAAAGCACGCGCCAGATCACCTTGTAGGTGCCGGGCGACAGTGCCTTGAGCGGCACACTGAGCTGCGCAGTGTTGTCACGGGCAAGCGTGGCGGGTCCTGCTTGCACGGACCTGCCTTGAGCGTCATGCACCTCGATAGTGCTGAACTTCGCTTCCAGCGCCTCAGTGAACCAAAGGGAAACCTCCTTCGGCGCTTGCGGCACCGTGCTGCCGACGGCGGGAGTTGCATGATCGAGATGGGCGTGGGCTAACGCTGCGACCGGCGTAAGCAAGAGGCCGGCGGTGACGACGATGGCGATCAAACGGTAGATGGCCATGGCCACCTCCTATTTCCTGGGCAGTAGCATAACGCCAGGAGCCGGCTCGTTTGGGTGCTTGTCTGCCGCCGGGATCTCGACCCAACGATGCTGACCCTGTTCACACTGCTGCACGACCGGAAAATACAACGTTTGTCCCGGCTCAAGCTCGCCAGCGATAAAGGTCGACAGTACAAACTCGTCGTAGAACGCATCCGGCAGCTTGCCCCCGCTCCAGGTCACTTCCTTGACGCCTTCGGTGAATTTCGCGCCGTGGAAAAAACTGTAACTTTTTGAGTAGGACCCCCGCGTTGTGGCGATCTGCCAGCCGGGCTTCATCATGGGCTTGATCGCGATGACGCCCTCCGGAATTTGCACGCTCAGCCGAATGGTTGCTGAATCACCGCAGCCATGCGGCACGCGGAGTACGACTTTGTACGGTGCGCCGACGGGCGCCTGCTGCTGTTCGAGCGTGACGTGTGCAAGGGCGGCTGATGGCGCGAGGACTGTGGCAAGTCCAATGGCCGAAGGCCATGATTTTTTGAACATGGAAATCTCCAGTCGCGTTGACGGTTGAGCTTGCCGGGTTGGCCGGCTGCGAATGACGTCAGGCGAAGACCGGAGGACCTCGGGCGCCTTTCAGCGCGACTTCGACCCCACCATGCGGAACGGCCGGCGCAGGCTCGACCGCGTACGTTGGTCTGTTTGGAACGAGTTGAACAACGACAACGCCAGGGGTTGCTGCGGCCGGGGGCGTCGATCCGCACAGGTTACAATGGTCGCATGCGCGGCTGGGCGCGGAGACCGGACCCGTTGGAGCCTGATCCGGAGCAGCGTTTTCACCGCTATGGCAGATGACTGAAAACGGATCGACCGCTATCGCCGACGCGCGGGTCGCAGATCCGCCCCACAAAGCGGTGTGCAGGGCGATCACAGTGATCGCCACGATGCTCAGGACCTGTCTGAAGCGTGTACGCATGCTTCCCTACCGCCGCGGCGGTCTAACAGACTATAGATGCGGCGTCCTCCAATAAATTCCCGAAGAAACGCCACGGCCCTTGTGTTTTTGCGGCCGATCCGCTTTCACTTTGATTCTGCCACCTCGAATCTTCCAAGGATTCCATGCGCCTCTCCCGTTATTTCCTGCCCATCCTGCGCGAGACGCCGAAAGAGGCGGAGATCGTCTCGCACCGGCTGATGCTTCGCGCCGGCATGATGCGGCAGGAGGCCGCCGGCATTTACGCCTTCCTGCCGCTGGGCTTTCGGGTCCTTCAGAAGATCTGCCAGATCGTGCGCGAGGAGCAGAATCGTTCCGGTGCGATCGAGCTAATGATGCCGACCGTGCAACCGGCCGACCTGTGGCGCGAGAGCGGTCGCTACGATGCGTACGGCAAGGAGATGCTGCGCATCAAGGACCGGCACGAGCGCGACATGCTCTACGGTCCGACCAATGAGGAAATGATCACGGAAATCTTCCGTGCCTATGTCCGTTCGTACAAGGATGTGCCGCTCAATCTCTATCATATCCAGTGGAAATTCCGCGACGAGGTGCGCCCGCGCTTCGGCCTGATGCGCGGGCGCGAATTCCTGATGAAGGATGCCTATTCGTTCGATCTCGATCAGGCTGGCGCGACGCATTCCTACAACAAGATGTTCGTGGCGTACTTACGCACATTCGCGCGGCTGGGGCTCAAGTCTATTCCGATGCGCGCGGAGTCAGGGCCGATCGGCGGAAACCTTTCGCACGAATTCATCATCCTTGCGCAGACCGGTGAATCGGAGGTGTTCTGTCACAAAGACTATCTCGACATGGCCGTGCCCCCGGCTGACGTGAACTTCGATGACGTCGCAGGACTGCAGGCGATTGTGAACAAATGGACGTCGCAATACGCTGCGACCTCCGAAATGCACGATGCGGCGGCTTTTTCAAAAGTGCTGGCCGACAAGCAGGTTTCGGCGCGTGGTATCGAGGTAGGTCATATTTTCTATTTTGGCACCAAGTACTCGGAGCCGATGAAGGCGGTGGTTGCCACGCATGACGGCAAGGAGGTGCCTGTCCACATGGGCTCATACGGCATTGGACCGAGCCGCCTGGTTGCAGCAATTATCGAGGCTTCACACGACGAGGCTGGCATCATTTGGCCGGAGCCGGTCGCGCCGTTCAAGGTGGCGATCCTCAATCTCAAGCAGGGTGCGGCCGAGACCGATGGCGCGTGCGAGCAGCTCTACCGTGATCTCACAGCGAAGGGGGTCGAGGTGCTCTATCACGATCTCGATGAACGGCCGGGCGCGAAATTCGCGACCGCGGACCTTATCGGCATTCCGTATCAGGTTCTGGTGGGCCCGCGCGGGCTCGCGGAAGGCAAGGTCGAGGTCAAAAAGCGCGCCGATGGGAGCAGGGACAATATCAGCCCGGCGGCCACGCTCGATCTGTTGACCCGGTAGGGTGCCTGCAGCCGCGTCTCAACCGGCGGTAGACCGCCCATGAATTGCCGAAAAGCCCAAGAATCCTGTGCGTTGACAAGGGCCTTAGCTGTCATGGCGGGCACGAATCCGCCAGAATCTCTGTGAACAGTCGAGCGCGGGAACCAATATAAATGACCGAGGCCAACGGGACGCGGCCCTTTTCCCCGTTCGAGTGGATGCTGTCGCTGCGCTATTTGCGTGCGCGGCGCAAGGAAGGATTCATTTCCGTCATCGCGGGATTTTCCTTTCTCGGCATCATGCTCGGCGTTGCGACGCTCATCATCGTGATGGCGGTGATGAACGGCTTCCGCAAGGAATTGCTCGACAAGATTCTCGGTCTCAACGGTCATCTGCTGATCCAGCCTCTGGAAAAACCACTGACCGATTGGGAAGAGGTGGCGGCTCGAGTCGCCGGTGTCAGCGGCATCCGTCTTGCTGCGCCAATCGTTGAAGGCCAGGCGCTGGCGTCGTCGCCATTCAATGCTGGCGGCGTGCTCATTCGTGGCATCCGGCTGGTGGACCTGGAAAAGCTTCCGTCGATTGCCAACAACGTCAAGCAGGGCACGCTCAAGGGCTTCGACGATGACCTGGGTGTTGTGATCGGGCGGCGTCTCGCTGATCAGCTCTCGCTCCGCTCCGGCGACAACATCACCTTGGTCGCGCCGCGTGGCGCGGTCACCCCAATGGGCACGACGCCGCGCATCAAGGTCTACAAGATCGCCGCGGTGTTCGAGATCGGGATGTCGGAGTACGACAGCGCCATGGTCTTCATGCCGTTGAAGGAAGCGCAGGCCTATTTCAACCGCGCCGGCGACGTTACTGCGATTGAAATCTACACGGACAATCCGGACCGCGTGGACCGTTACCGAAAGCCCGTACAGGATGCAGCGCAACGGCCGGTTTTCATGATCGATTGGCGTCAGCGCAACGCGACCTTCTTCAATGCGCTGCAGGTCGAGCGCAACGTGATGTTCCTCATTCTGACCCTGATCGTGCTCGTTGCGGCGCTCAATATTGTTTCCGGCCTGATCATGCTCGTGAAAGACAAAGGTCAGGACATCGCAATTCTGCGCACGATGGGGGCGACGCAGGGAGCGATCATGCGCGTGTTTCTCATTACGGGCGCGTCGATCGGCGTGATCGGGACAATCGTCGGCTTCCTGCTCGGGATCGTGGTTTGCCTCAACATTGAAAGCATCCGGCAGTTCCTGTCCTGGCTGACCAACACGGAATTGTTCTCGCCTGAGCTCTATTTCCTTTCGCACCTGCCGGCACAGATGGACTCTGGCGAGACCACGGCTGTGGTGGTGATGGCGCTTGTCCTGTCGTTGCTAGCCACACTCTATCCGTCATGGCGCGCGGCGCGTCTCGATCCCGTGGAGGCGCTGCGCTATGAGTGAGGCCTACACCATTGCCAGGATGGAAATGGTCCAGGAGCAGGAACAACCGCCACAAGCGCGGCAGGAGGAGGATGTCCCAGTCCTCTTCCTGCACGATGTCGAGCGGCAGTACCGGCAGGGCGACGAAACGCTTCACGTGCTCAACGGGGTCGAGCTTGCACTCTGGCCGGGTCAGTCAATTGCACTGGTTGCGCCGTCAGGTGCGGGCAAGTCGACGCTTCTGCATGTCGCCGGGCTGCTGGAGCACCCGGATCACGGCGATGTCTATATCGACGGCCGGTCGACTTCGATACTTGCCGACCACGAACGGACCCGAATCCGTCGCAATGAGATCGGTTTCGTCTACCAGTCTCATCATCTGTTGCCGGAATTCTCGGCCATCGAAAACGTCATGCTGCCCCAGATGATCCGCGGCCTGGCGCGGGCCGAGGCTAAGGCGAGGGGAACCGAACTGCTCGAATATCTTGGATTGGGCGGCCGTTTAGATCATCGGCCGGCTGAGCTTTCGGGCGGCGAGCAGCAACGCGTCGCGATAGCACGCGCGGTCGCCAATGCCCCACGCATTCTGTTGGCTGACGAGCCGACTGGAAATCTGGATGTCCATACCGCGGAGCATGTTTTCCGGGCCTTGTCGCAACTTGTGGTCGCGTCCGGGCTCGCGGCGATCATTGCCACGCACAACATGGATCTGGCAGCCCGCATGGACCGGCGGGTGACCTTGCGCGAAGGACGGATCATTGAATTGGACTGACGCCAGCGCGAATTTTTGCCTGAGGATAACTCGCTAAACATTTGAATTCTTTATCATTTATGGCAGAAAACGTCCTCCCTTGACTCTAGAACAAACACTGAACTATGTTCCTACTATGTTCTTGGGGAGAGGTGCCATGTTGAAAACCGTCGTTCAGGAAGCTGCCGCGCTGGCCTCGCTGGCATTGTTTGTAGGAATGATCGCGATCTGGACCCAGGTGCTCGGCAATCTATGACGCATGCGTCCTGAGTTTCCGTCGTATGGCCGGGTCATCCCGGCCATCGTCGTCTTCCGAGCACGTTCTGCGAAAAGCGGGCATAGCGGGCGTGCACACCACATTCGCGGTGGACGCAGTCGCGGACTGTCCTCACTCTGCGTGGGTTGAAGGAATCAGACATGGCCGCCCTCGATTTCGTGCACTTGCACGTGCACTCGTCCTATTCCCTGCTGGAAGGCGCGCTCACAATCTCGCGGCTGGCCGATCTCGCAAAAGCCGACCGGCAGCCGGCGCTGGCACTGACCGATACCGACAACATGTTCGGCGCGCTGGAATTCTCGGAGAAAATATCCGGGTACGGCATTCAGCCGATCATTGGCTGTGCGCTCGCCGTCGACTTTGGCGATACCGATCACGGTCCGCGCAATCCCAATGCCCAACCGGAACGCGCGCGCATTGTGCTGCTCGCTGCACGGGCCGAAGGCTATCGCAGTCTGATGCGCCTCAATTCGCGCGCTTTCCTGGACACACCGGCGAATGAACCTCCCCGCCTCAAGGTCGAATGGTTGGACGGTGAGACCGCCGGCATCATTGCGCTTACGGGCGGGCCAGGCGGGCCGCTCGACGAGGCGCTTGCCGCGGGGCAAAGCCATCTGGCTGCGGGCCGACTTGACGTGTTGCTCAAGCTGTTTGGCGATCGCCTCTATCTTGAATTGCAGCGCCATGGAACACCGACTGAGCGACGAACCGAGGCGGGCCTGATAGATCTCGCCTACGCCAAGTCAGTGCCGATGGTCGCCACCAACGAGCCGTATTTTGCGGCTGCGCAGGATTACGAGGCGCATGACGCGCTGATCTGCATCGCCGAAGGCAGACTGCTTGCGGAGACGGGCCGGCGGCAGCTGACGCCGGAGCATCGCTTTAAGTCGCGCGCGGAAATGGTTGAACGTTTTGCCGATCTGCCGGAGGCCATCGCCTCCACGGTCGAGATCGCACGGCGATGCGCCTTCCGTCCGCGCACACACGAGCCGATCCTTCCGCGCTTTTCCGTGGGTGACAACGGCAAGGCACTCGACGAGGCAAGCGAACTGCGCAAACGCGCCGAAGTAGGGCTTGAGCAGCGGCTCACATCCGCCGGCGTCGCGCCTGGCCACACGGTTGACGAGTACCGCGAGCGGCTCGATTTTGAACTGGGTGTCATCGCGGGGATGAAATATCCGGGCTATTTCCTGATCGTCTCCGACTTCATCCAGTGGGCGAAGAAAGAGGGCATACCCGTTGGTCCGGGCCGTGGTTCTGGAGCGGGGTCGCTCGTTTCTTACGCACTCACCATCACCGATCTCGACCCGATCCGGTTCGGGTTGCTGTTCGAGCGCTTTCTCAACCCCGAGCGAGTCTCGATGCCCGATTTCGACATCGACTTTTGCCAGGACCGCAGGGACGAGGTGATCCACTACGTGCAAGAAAGGTATGGGCGTGACCAGGTGGCACAGATCATTACCTTCGGCACGCTGCAGGCGCGCGGCGTTCTTCGCGACGTCGGCCGCGTCTTGCAAATGCCCTATGGACAGGTCGACAAGCTCTGCAAGCTGGTGCCGCAAAACCCGGCGGCGCCGGTTTCGCTGAAGCAGGCGATCGAAGGCGAACCGCGGCTGCAGGCCGAACGCGACAGTGAGCCCGTGGTCAAGCGGGCCTTCGACATCGCGCAGAAGCTCGAGGGCCTCAATCGCCATGCTTCCACCCATGCCGCCGGCATCGTGATCGGCGACCGGCCTTTGTCAGAACTGGTGCCGCTCTATCGCGATCCGAAGTCCGATATGCCCGTCACCCAGTTCAACATGAAATGGGTGGAGCAGGCGGGGCTGGTGAAGTTTGACTTTCTTGGTCTCAAGACGCTCACGGTGCTGCAGACCGCCGTTGCGCTGGCGAAACGGCGCGGCATCGACATCGATCTCTCGGCGATCCCGCTCGACGACAAGGCCACCTATGATCTTCTGGCCCGTGCCGAAGCGGTCGGGATCTTCCAACTGGAAAGCGCGGGCATGCGCCGTGCGCTGCTCGATATGCGGCCAGACCGCTTTGAGGACATCATCGCGCTCGTCGCGCTCTATCGGCCGGGCCCGATGGCAAACATCCCGACCTATTGTGCACGCAAGCACGGGATGGAGCGGCCTGACTATATTCACCCCAAACTCGAGCCGATCCTGCGCGAAACGTTCGGCGTCATCATCTACCAGGAGCAGGTGATGCAGGCTGCGCAGATTCTCGCCGGGTTTACGCTCGGCGAGGCCGATCTCCTGCGCCGCGCGATGGGCAAGAAGATCAGAAAAGAAATGCAGGCGCAGCGCGAACGCTTCGTCTCCGGCGCGGTCGAGCGCAGCGTCGATCGCAACCAGGCAGACGCCATCTTCGACCTGCTCGAACGTTTCGCGGAATACGGCTTCAACAAAAGCCACGCGGCAGCCTATGCGCTCGTCGCTTACCAGACCGCCTATATGAAGGCGAACTTTCCGGTCGAGTTTCTGGCAGCCACCATGACGCTCGACATGGGCAATACCGACAAGCTCGCCGAATTCCGCGCCGAAGCTGAACGGCTTGGCATTGCGGTTGATCCTCCGTCAATCAATCGCTCGGCGGTCGAATTCGAAGTCGACGGCAACACGATCATCTACGCGCTGGCTGCACTCAAAGGTGTCGGCCGCCAAGCTGTCGAGGCGATCATAGCTGCACGCGAGAAAGGACCATTTGTCGATTTAGCGGATTTTGCCGGACGCGTGAACCCGCGGGCCGTGAACAAGCGTGTGCTTGAAAGTCTTGCGGCGGCCGGCGCGTTCGACGCCTTCGAGAAAAACCGCGCGCGGGTTTTTGCGGCGGTCGATGCAGTGCTTGGTCGCGCGCAGCGCAGCCACGACACGGCCGCGATCGGACAAAGCGAATTGTTCGGTGGCGGGCCTGTCCGCGAGCAGATCGCGCTGCCGCAGATCGAGCCGTGGCTTCCCGCTGAACGATTGCGCCGTGAATACGAAGCGGTGGGCTTTTTTCTGTCGGGTCATCCGCTCGACGACTATGCGGCCGTGCTCAAGAAGCTGCGTGTTCAGCCTTGGGCGGAGTTTTCCCGCGCGGTCAAAGGGGGGGCGACGGCAGGCCGCGTTGCCGCAACCGTCGTCGCGCGCACCGAGCGCCGGACGCGGACGGGCAGCAAGATGGGCATCATCGGGTTGTCCGATCCGACCGGGCATTTCGAGGCCGTGATTTTTTCGGAAGGCCTGGCGGAGCATCGGGATCTGCTCGAACCGGGCAATGCTGTCCTTCTGTTTCTCTCGGCGGAAGTGCAAGGCGATGAGGTGCGTGCAAGGATCCAGTCGGCCGAGCCGCTCGATAACGCTGCCGCCAATTTGCAAAAAGGTTTGCGCGTATTCGTGCGTGACGAGAAACCGCTCGATGCGGTCGCCAAGCGTCTTGAGGCAGTTCCGCGATCAGCGAAGCCGAATGGCGACGGGGAGGTCAGCGTTGTCTTGCTGCTGCAGGAGGGGACTGAAGTGGAGGTGAAGCTGCCCGGCCGCTTCAAGGTGTCCCCGCAGATTGCCGGCGCCATCAAGGCCGTACCCGGCGTCATTCAGGTCGAGGCGTTGTAACGCTCATTCCGGCTTTCCCTGTCGCGAATGGAGAGTCAATATCCAGCGATGAGCACGCGACAGCCGTCTCGACGGACGATCCTCAAATTCGGCGCCGCTTCGCCGTTTGTTGTCTACGCTGCGCCGCTGCGTGCGGCGCCGCCGTCGGCGCAGGCCATCACGCCGGCGCTCATCGCAGCTGCCACGAAGGAAGGGCAGGTCACCTGGTACACCTCGGCAGATCTTCAGCTCGCCGAGAAAGTCGGGAAGGCTTTCGAACAGAAATTTCCGGGTATCCGGGCGCGGGTCGAGCGCGCGGGCGGCGAGCGCATCTTCACGCGCGTGGCGCAGGAATACGCCGCGGGCCTTTACGTGCCCGATGCGGTGAGCACGGGAGACGCGGCGCAGTTCCTTGTATGGAAGCGGCAGGGCTTGCTCGCCGCCTACGTGCCGGAAGATGTCGGAAGGTACATCCCGGCCGAACACCGCGATCCCGATGGCCTGTACGCGACGGTGAGGTCGTCGTTGTGCGTAATGGCCTACAACACGCAGCTTCTGAGTTCGGCTGAAGCACCAAAGAGTTTTGCCGATCTGCTGGATCCGAAATGGAAGAGCAAGATAGTCAAGGCCCACCCGAGCTACAGTGGCACGGTCATGACGTCGACCTACCAGATGGTGCGCGAGCTCGGGTGGAGCTATCTCGAAAAGCTCGCGCAGCAGCAGCTCCTTCAGATTCAATCGGCGACCGACACGCCAAAAAAGGTTGTGCTTGGGGAGCGGCCGGTGATGGCCGACGGCAATGAATCGAACGTGCTATTGCTGAAAGAGGCTGGCCAGCCGATCGAAGTCGTCTATCCGGCGGAAGGAACGCCGTCGATCGTGCAGCCGTCTGCTGTCTTCGCGGCCGCACCGCATCCGAACGCGGCGCGTCTTTTTCAAAATTATCTTTTCAGCGTCGAAGGGCAGGAGCTCTTCGTCAATGTCGGCGGCCTGCGCTCTTTGCACACCTTGGTGAAGGACAAACCCGGCCGGGCGCCCTTGTCGTCGATCAAGGTGTGGAAGGACGATCCGGCTGCCGTCGAGGCTCAGGGCGAGGAGATCAAGCGCCGTTACTCTCAGATTTTCCGTGTGTGACGACGCTTGACCTTATTGCGATAGGATAGTAATCCTATTATGTTCTGCTCAATCGAGGGGCGTCATCTAGAGGCGTCTGATGATGGAGCAGGATGCGGCGCCCGCGGGCGGGAGACGAACGCGCCTCCTAACGCACCCGGGCCGCGCGCGGTGCCCCGCCC
>Ga0081455_10000328_pt1 | contig 62204 bp, 71 predicted proteins | sample TabmetS3T2R1_FD_70207 | JGI IMG/M metagenome (GOLD analysis project Ga0081455, IMG submission 70207) | Tabebuia heterophylla rhizosphere microbial communities from the University of Puerto Rico - S3T2R1 | ecosystem: Host-associated > Plants > Roots > Rhizosphere ...
GTTTTTCGCCATTCGCAGGATGATTATCTTCATCTATACCCGAAAACCGCGGTTCTTCTCTGACCGGCGGCATCGGCTTTTGCGGGACGAATCTTTTGAGCATCCCGTAGTATTGTGACAGTCAACGGTAGCTGTCAACGGATTCTCGTCGCAATCACGAAATTTTTATCGCAATACCACACGGTAAAGTTTCGCGACTGCATCCTGGGCCGACAGGACGAGGAACGCTGGCGCGTTGGTTGGTGTTTTATCCAGGACGACGCAGACGGGCTGTTGAGGCACGGCCGTGCCCAGGATCTCCGCTGAGTTTTGCCCTGTGCGTTGGGAATCGTAGACGATTACCCACCCAACCTTGTGATCTTCCAGAAGGTTGCGGACCGTTCCCCAATCTTGGCTGAGGAAAAAACGTGCGCTGTCGCCAATTCCCGGCAAGCTTTCATGCGCGCTGCCACCCACGCCGGGCTGACCCGACCAATAGGCGATCGCCGGAGAAAGCCACCAAGGTGCAAGGAAGGGATGAATCTCCGACGATTGCAAATTCAACACCAGGTCGCGCAACTGCGCCGATTCAACGCGCTGCGTCACCCGATCGGCGAGTTGCGCTTCATTTGGCCAGAGCTTTTCGTCCCAATCGCGCAAAATCGGAAAGATCGATAGGAAAAATGCGATCCACACTGCCGCACGCGATTTAATCGGTTCGAGCAAACACGGGAGCACCAAAGCAAAGATCAATACAAAGAAGTATCCCCAACGGGCCTGCCAAACTGTCAGGAAATAAGTGGCAACCAACAGTGCGAAAACAAAAATCGGCGTCTTTTCTGCCCTTTGCTTTCTGGCCTCGGTTACTTCAATCCAAATGAGTAACGGCGTGACTAGGAGCAAATAACCGCACCATCGCAACCAGATCGGATTTGTTAGCGAGACATGCTGCAGTTCGCCAATTGTGCGCGCCCAGTTTTGAAACAATGGGTCGGTATAAAAAATTGAAAACGACGGAAGACGTCGCTCGGTTAGAAGCGCGATCGCAATGACGAAAGCAAAAGAAAGCCAACCGGCGCGCCGCGATCTGAGCGAAATCGCTTTTGGGTTTTTTAAGATGCTCAGAAGCATCACAAGCAGAAATAAAACGAGCGACTCATAGGCCGCGGTCCAGATCGCCAATCCCCATGCGACCCCGCCGACTATGCTCCATCTACTCCGATCAGTGGTGGCTAAAGTGCCGGCGTCTGCTTGCAGGCTCCATTCGGCGCAAATCGCGATTGTTACGAACAGCATCAGCAAGGATTGATGATCAGGCCTGCCGAGCTCGGTCCCATGAACGAGAATCGGACTGATCGCGTACACGATCAGCATCGCGCACCGATACCGGAATTTCACGGACCACCACCAGAGAAACCAGCCTCCGACTAGCGCAAGCAACGGCGAAACAACTGCCCCGGCCAGATCAAGCGCGTGCGCCGTGAATGCCTTCAGCAACATCGCCAGCGCGAGAATGAGATAATCGAGCGGCGCAGTGGTGTGCGGAGTTGTTCCTGTCGGGAAGTTCTCGAAGTCATGGTGTCGTACGATCAATCCCGGACTTTGAGTGCACATCTGCACACGCGTCATCCGCGCGTAACAATCGGCATCGGTGAAATAAATATTTCCAGCGACGAAAACGTCCTGATAATTTGCGCAGCGTGTTGCCAGGATGAGTACGCTGAGAATTGCGATTTCGACAAAGCTCAGGATCCGGCGAATCACTGCGCCATCCCAAATGCGCGACTCAAAATGCGCAATCCGAAATTTTAGCTCATCTGACGGTTTCCGAATTGGTCACCCGGCTATGCTATGCTTCAATGCACAGAAAGACGGGCCTGTAGCTCAGCGGTTAGAGCAGGGGACTCATAATCCCTTGGTCCCAGGTTCGAATCCTGGCGGGCCCAATCTTCGCTTTGGAATGCAGCGAAAAACCAGTGGTACTCGATGTCAGTCGGCAGGCGCATCCCGCCCGTCAGAAACGAATCATTAGTACTATGAAGGCGCTCTTTTCGATAATTGTCGCCTTTGCCGTTTGTATTGGCACGGTTGAGGCGGGACCTGCTAGAACAGCAAAGAACGTGGCGAAGAGCAGTGTGCAGACAGCCAAAAATGTAGGCCACAGTGTGGTCAAGGGAACAAGAAGGGCCGTGCGCACTGTCGTCTATACGTTCACGCCTTGAGCGACAGAGGAAATAATACTGTTAGAACTGGTCTGCGTGCTCGTTGAACCTACCAGGATCAGAGGACGTTCGCCTTTTCTTGAATAAGCAAATCAAGCTTGTTCAGGTCAATCGGTTTGACGAGGTGATGGTGAAAGCCTGCCTCGCGCCCCCGGCGAATGTCGTCTTCCATGCCGAAACCGGTAAGAGCGATGCCGAGAACCGGGCGGTCGGATTGCAGCGTTCGTATTAGATCAATTCCGCTGCCATCGGGCAGCGCCAGATCGCTTATGAGCACATCAAATTTCTCTTTGGCACCTAGGTCGAGTGCCGATTGGAAATCCAAGGCTGAATGCACTTGATAACCGCGGCGCCGAAGCAAATTGGTTAGAGAGCGGTTTGTGTCTTCGTGGTCTTCAACGAGTAAGATCCGCTTGGTCTGTCGCGCCGGGCCCGAAGGTAAAGTAGCCGGCGCAGTTCGGGGCGCAGTTGTTTCGCGCGTCGGAAAAAGAAGCGTAAACGTGGCCCCTGTGTTTCGCCCCGCGCTTTGCGCAGCGATGGTTCCTTTGTGCGCTTCGACAAGCGCTTTGCTGATGGCCAAGCCAAGACCAAGCCCACCAAGCCGCGTTCGTCCGCCTTGTTCAAAAGCGTCGAAAATCTTCGGCAACGATTCGGGCTCAATTCCCAATCCGCTATCGGCAATCTCTACGCGTAGTCGTCCTTTGGAATCGTTGCTGGTAGAAATCGAAATCCACCCATTCTTCGGGGTAAACTTCACCGCGTTGTTTATAAGATTCCAAAAGATCTGCTGCAATCGGGCTGGGTCTGCGTGCAAATGGACCTTGTGTGCGCCAAGATGGAGAGAACAGCTCAGTTGCTTTCGGTCGATTTCTGCTTTGCAAATATCTACGGCGGTCTGCAATAGGGTGTGAGCGTCAACAATATCAAAATTAAGTTGCACCTTGCCGCGATCGATACGCGTTAGATCGAGCAAATCGTCGATTAGCCGCGCTTCCAATTCCACATTGCGGCGAATCATCCGCAATGAGTCGTGAATTTCCTCGGGCAATTCCGGTTCACTCTCGAGTGCGAGAGCCGATGCCAATACCGGCGTAAGCGGTGTGCGTAACTCGTGGCTCAGCATCGCGAGAAACTGGTCCTTCGCCATGTTGGAGCGCGCTTTTTCCGCCAATTCGAGGTTGGTCTTTTGCAACTCTTCCTGACGGTTCTGAAGCTCTGTAGCAAGGGACTGAGATTGCTTGAGCAGATTTTCTGTTCGCGTGTTTGCTTCGATCGTATGCAGGACAATTCCAATGCTCTCAGTTAGCTGGTCGAGAAATGCCAAATGCGTCGAGTTGAAGCGCTCCAGCGACGAAAGTTCCATCACGGCTTTTACTTCCTCTTCGAACAAAATTGGCAGGACCATGATATTCATGGGACGCGCCGCACCCAGCGCGGAACTCACCTTCACGTAATCGCTCGGCGCATCGGTCAACAGAATCCGTTGTTTTTCCAGAGCGGCCTGGCCTACCAAACTTTCGCCCAGCTTAATCGAAGTCTTCATGCCGCTCTGTTCGCGACAGGCGTAGCTGGCCAGGAGTTTCAGTTCAGGCTGTTCTCCCGACTTCTCCATAACGTAAAAAACGCCTTGTTGTAGGGGAACGACCGGCGCGAGCTCCGACAAAATCAATTTGCCGACCGTCAACAAATCTCGCTGGCCCTGGAGCATCCGCGTAAACTTTGCAAGATTTGTCTTGAGCCAGTGCTGCTCTTCGGTGCGGAGTGTCGTGTCCTTCAAGTTGCGGATCATTTCGTTGATATTGTCCTTAACCGCGGCGACCTCGCCTTGCGCGTCCACTTGAATCGAGCGGGTCAAATCGCCCTTGGTGACTGCCGTGGCGACATCGGCAATAGCGCGCAGCTGTGTTGTCAAGTTTGCGGCCAGCCGGTTCACATTATCAGTTAAGTCGCGCCACGTGCCCGCGGCGCCTGGAACACTGGCCTGGCCGCCCAACTCGCCTTCCACACCAACTTCGCGCGCGACAGTCGTGACCTGATCGGCAAACGTCGCCAGCGTATCGATCATGTTGTTGATTGTGTCGGCCAGCTCGCCGATTTCACCTTTTGCTTCTACAAGGAGCTTTTGGTTCAGATCTCCCTTTGCGACGGCGGTTACGATTCTTGCAATGCCGCGCACTTGATTCGTTAGGTTGCGGGCCATGAAGTTCACGCTGTCGGTCAGGTCTTTCCACGTTCCGGCCACTCCCTTGACCGTCGCTTGTCCTCCCAGTTCCCCTTCCGTGCCGACCTCCCGCGCGACTCGCGTTACTTCTGACGCGAACGAGTTGAGCTGATCCACCATCGTGTTCACGGTGTTCTTCAGCTCAAGAATTTCGCCCTTTACATCGACGGTTACTTTTTTCGAAAGATCGCCGCGAGCAACGGCCGTTGTCACTTCGGCGATGTTACGGACCTGTGCCGTAAGATTCGCGGCCATCGTATTGACGTTATTGGTGAGGTTTTTCCACGTGCCCGCAACGCCGTGCACATCTGCCTGGCCGCCCAGCTTTCCTTCGCTGCCAACTTCCCGGGCTACTCGAGTGACTTCGGAGGCAAACAAACGCAGCTGATCCACCATCGTGTTGATGGTGTATTTGAGTTCCAGAATCTCACCGCGAACGTCCACGGTTATTTTTTTCGACAGATCACCGCTGGCGACTGCAGTAGTCACTTCGGCAATGTTGCGCACCTGTGCCGTCAAATTGCCGGCCATGGAATTGACGCTCTCGGTTAAATCCTTCCAGGTCCCCGCGACTCCTCTCACGTCCGCCTGTCCACCGAGTTTCCCATCCGTGCCCACCTCGCGTGCGACACGCGTTACTTCGGCTGCGAACGAGCTCAGCTGATCGACCATTGTATTGACCGTGTTCTTTAATTCGAGGATCTCGCCCTTTACATCTACGGTGATCTTCTTCGACAGATCCCCTTTTGCGACAGCTGTTGTTACCGCGGCAATGTTACGCACCTGCTCGGTCAGATTGCGTGCCATGAAATTGACCGAATCCGTCAGGTCCTTCCACGTTCCCGACACCCCTTCGACACGAGCTTGACCCCCGAGAATTCCCTCGGATCCCACTTCCCGAGCCACCCGTGTCACCTCCGATGCAAATGAACGAAGTTGATCGACCATCACGTTGATTGTGTCCTTCAACTCGAGAAACTCGCCTTTGACGTCGACCGTGATTTTCTTGGTCAAATCGCCAGTCGCCACGGCTGTGGTCACCGTCGCGATATTCCGGACCTGATCCGTTAGATTGCCGGCCATCAGGTTGACGTTCTCCGTCAAATCTTTCCACGTGCCTGCGACCCCTTTCACGTTGGCTTGGCCGCCTAGTTTGCCTTCCGTTCCTACTTCTCGAGCAACGCGCGTAACTTCGGAAGCGAAGGCGCTGAGCTGGTTTACCATCGTGTTTACAATTCTTGCGGTCCGCAAAAACTCGCCTTCGAAGGCGCGACCTTCGACTTCCGTGGCCATGTTCTGCGATAAATCCCCCCTGGCGACAGCGCCGATCACGCGTGCCATTTCATTCGTAGGCTGAACCAGGTCCTCGATCAGATTATTCACCGAATCCATCGCCTCCGACCAAGAGCCAGACACCGCCCCCAGCGATGCTCTCTGCCTGATCCTGCCTTCCTTTCCGACCACACGGCTAATGCGCGCCAATTCGTTTGTAAGGCGCTCGTTGATTCGGATTGCATCGTTGAAGGTATCCGCAATCTTGCCAGCCACGCCCGTCCAGTCGTCCGGGAGATAGACGGAAAAATTGCCACGTTTGAAAGCCATCAAGGCGGCAAGCAATTGCTTTCCGTCAAGCTGACCGCTGTTAAGACGCGAACCGTTTGCTGGCCGCATTCTGGGAGTAGAGGGATTTTTCATATGCAATTGAAATGCTGGGTATTCGCGCGTTCCGGAGTTCGACGCGTAAGATCAGGAAGTTCATAGTCCAGCGCCGTAGTGTAATCGTCGCAGTAACGGCGCTAGGTTGTATCTCTCGTGCAGCCCCGCGAGGCGGAGCCTATCCCCTCTGTAGAGGCGCTTTCGTCGCGCTAACAGCCGAAACTAAACCGGTCTCAGCGTCTTCAGACGGAAACCAAAAAAGATGCTAAGAATGCCTAGGACGACCGCGTACCATGCAATGAGCCAAATGACCGCGGCGGCGCCAGCGATAGGATTCCACAAAAGCAGTATGGCAAAGACGATGGATGCCAACCCCATAAGGATTAAAAACCATTCGCCTTTTATTTCGTGGCGCATTTTGATTGCCATCACAATTTCTGACGCACCAATCATAAGCGCCCAAGCTGCGATGTAGATGACCAGTGCAAGCGCCGTTACCTGGGGTGCGTGGAATGTAAGCAAACCGACGATGATCCCGAGAATTCCAATGACAAGCTGCCATCCCCAGTCCGGATCCGAAGCACGGTGTCCAAACGCGGCGATAATGCGAAATATCCCATCGATCAGTACCCACGCTCCAAAAAACAGCAGCAATGTCACGGCAGCCAATCGGGGATGCGTGAATGCGATAACTCCAAAAACAATTGCAGCGATACCCCTTATCACCGGAACCCACCAATGACGTTTTAAGGTTTCGATCATCATCGCTCCGTTTTAAGGAGCGGTTCCTGTTATGGCAAGCAGATTTGAGAAACGTCCACATCTGCAAGACGGGACGGCTTCTCAGCCGTCATTTACCCTTCATCATCGCCTTCTGAGAAGTCAATCCATCTGTGATGCGACTCGTTAGATCGAATCAAAGTCCGCACTTCGCGCCGGCTTCGGCAATGCTGGAGCGAGTTCGAAGGAGAGACGCCAAATACGTATCGACGAACGGGGCGTTGTTGATCCGCCCGAGATTGGCGGGCGACTGAAGACGCGAAAAGATCGCGTAGGCAATCTTACTTCGCGGAACACTTTTCTCGCCATAGCCAGACGGAACATTGCTCGACCAGTAACGGACATACTGTCCGTCCGGACGATTCTCGGTGCCGAGGAAAATCGTGGAGTGTCCGTGCTCATTCTTCCCAACTTTCCGTGACCAGAAGATTTTCATAAAATCGCCTGGCTTCGCCCGATCGAAGTTATCGAAATTCTGTCCAAGCTGCAGCTCGTGAAAAAGGCGGGCTGTCCCGGGTCCGTTTGCGTTCCATCGGCCCCAGATGCCTTCTCCATCGCGCTGATCTCGAATAATCAATCTCTCCAACGTGGAATAATCGAGCTGCAACTGACCGTGCGCACGCAAAGCCTCGATCGTTCTGATAAAGACCAGATAGGTTGCGCCCGAGCAGAAACTCGGCGAGGCCTGGGACGGCAGAATGAAAAATTTACCGGACTCGAAATGTGCCGAAGATTGGAGGCGGATCTTCGCAAAGTGGGAGACGGAATAGCGACCGCCTTGCGGCATCTGTTTGATCTGGTCAAGGATCAGGCTGTTGTAATCGCCCGCAAACGAGATCGGCGTTGCAAATGCAAACACTGCCATCACAACTGTCACGCCGAGCTTTTTCACGGTGGATAAGTAAACACCGAAACGTAATCTGGCAATGACCCGAGGCAGACAACCCTGTCTGCACTCCTGGAACCGCAGGCAGGATTGCCTGCGTCACTTTACTGTGTTAGACGAAATTCATGCTGCGTTTCACCAAGATGGACGGCGCGGGAAACGATTTTATCCTGATCGATAACAGGGCGGGGGATATCAATCTAAATCGCAACCAAATAGCGCGGCTTTGTGATCGGCATCGCGGAATTGGGGCGGACGGAGTTTTGCTACTGGAAAATCCGTCGGACCACGCCGATTTCAGAATGCGCTACTTTAATGCCGATGGAGGAGAAGCCGAGATGTGTGGAAACGGCGCGCGCTGCTTTGCGCGTTTTGCCCAAAAGATGGCCGGGGCGAAGGGAAAAATTTCCTTTGAAACTCCAGCCGGCGTCATTTCGGCGGAGTTCGCCGGGGACCTGGTCACTCTGCGAATGACCGAACCGACTGATTTGCGCCTTGGTGTGCTCCTAAGCGTCGGCGCGGAGAAAAGAACGGTTCATTTTATCAACAGTGGCGTGCCACATGTGGTCGTCCCGGTGGCACAAGTCGGCGGTGTGGACGTCTTACGAGAAGGTTCGGCGATTCGCCACCACGAAGCGTTTTCGCCAAAGGGAGCAAACGTGAACTTCATCGAGAAACGCGGCCCCGATAAGATTGTTGTCCGCACCTACGAACGCGGTGTGGAAGATGAAACCCTCGCGTGCGGCACAGGCGTAGTTGCCAGCGCGCTCTTATTCGCGGTTACTGAGAACGCGAAGGGTCCAATCACCGTGATTGCCCGTGGTGGAGATGAATTGCGCGTCGCCTTTGAGAAGGTGGATAAGCAGTTTCGCAACGTGACGCTCACTGGCCCAGCCGAGTTTGTGTTCGAGGGAACAATTGCGATTTAACGCCCCTTTGTCATTCCGAGCGAAGTCGAGGAATCTCTAATTTTAAGAGAGAGATAACCAGAGATGTCTCGACTTCGCTCGACATGACAATTGAATGAGCCGCCTCTACAGTTGGCAATGTTCCGCGGTACCTTCACGGCCTTAGTCACACCATTTCGCAATGGCGCGATTGATGTTGCGGCCTTCGAGCAACTAATCGAAAACCAGATTGCCGCGGGAATCAGTGGAGTTGTCGCTGTAGGTACGACCGGCGAATCACCGACTCTCTCACACGAGGAACGCCAGGAACTGATCCGTCTCGCGGTTGCCACCGCGAAGAACCGTTGTCAGGTTCTCGCCGGCACGGGTTCCAACGCCACACAACACGCGGTAGCTGATACGAAGGTGGCCGAGAAACTCGGCGCTGACGGCGCTCTGCTGGTCGCCCCGTATTACAACAAGCCGAGCCAGGAAGGTTTGTTCCGCCATTTCAAAACGGTTGCCGATGCCACAGCGTTACCGATCATGCTTTACAATATACCCGGCCGATGCGGCGTGGATATTGCGCCCGATACCGTGGTGCGTCTCGCGAAGGAATGCAGGAATATCGTTTCGATCAAGGAGGCGAGCGGGAGTGTCGAGCGTATCAGTGAGTTGCGGGCCTGTTTGCCAGAATCATTTACAGTCCTAAGCGGCGACGATTCATTAACGCTCCCGTTCATGTCGGTTGGAGCCGTCGGCGTTGTCAGTGTCGCTTCAAATCTGTTTCCGGCCGAAGTTTGTGGACTTGTCCGAGCTTATGAATGCGGCGACGCGAAGTTAGCCTTGAACTTGCATCGTAAGATGTTTCCACTTTTCAAGGATCTGTTCATTGAACCGAATCCCGTGCCGGTAAAGACAGCGCTGAGCTGGCGGGGAATGATGTCCGGCGAAGTGCGTTTGCCGTTATGTGAAATGAGCCAATCAAATCAGGCGCGTTTACGCAAAACGCTTGAGGCTTTCGAGCAGAAGAAATGATTTTCGGATTTCGCCTCGGGTCGGTCTTTATCGTGGAGTGACGGGTTACTCAAATGAAAAACTCTCCTGTCCGTCTATTGCTCATCGGCGCGGCTGGGCGCATGGGAAAAACCATAAGTGACCTTGCGAATGGCGACTCGGAGATCTGCGTCGTCGGGCAGTGTGACCTTGGCGATCCAATCGAGCCAGCTATGAAAAATTGCGATGTGGTCATCGATTTCAGTAACGCGAATTCAATCGCCGAAATCTGCGCGGCTGCCGTGCAGCATCGCAAGCCATTAGTCATAGGGACAACCGGTCATTCTCAAGAGCAGCGCAGACTGATCGAAGAGACCGCGCGGTCATTGCCGGTTGTGTTTGCGTCTAACTTCAGCATCGGAGTCAATGTCCTCTTTTGGTTAACCGGCAAGGCCGCTGAACAACTCGGCGGCGATTTTGACGTCGAGATTGTCGAAACGCATCACACGATGAAAAAAGATGCGCCGAGCGGGACGGCCAAAACGCTGGCCGAGGTTCTAAAGGCAATTAAAAAAACGGAGAGCGAAATCTCGATCCAATCGGTTCGCGAAGGCGATGTCGTTGGTGAACATACGATCATTTTTAGCGGACCAAGCGAACGCCTGCAGCTTACGCATCGCGCGATGAGCCGCGAAATTTTTGCGCGAGGCGCCTTGCGCGCAGCAAAATGGATTGTCGCCGAGCCGTCGGGACTTTACTCGATGCAAGATGTGCTGGGACTGTAGTCTGTAGCCGGGGGCGCTGACCCGGCCGCGTTCCACGCCCGCGGCTACAACGAGATGAGAACTGCTGTCGCGCTCGGATCGAATCTTGGGAATCGCCTCGAGAATTTGCGCGCCGCGCGGCAGGGGATCGGCGTATTAGCGGGTGTACAACCGCCGATTCGTTCGTCGGCCCTTTACGAAACCGAACCAATCGACTGCGAACCGATGGCGGCAAAGTTTCTAAACGCAGTCCTTGAGTTTGATTACGAAGGCGATCCTATTCACTTACTTGAACAACTACTCCACATCGAGGAGTCGTTAGGCCGCAAGCGCGATCATCCAAAAAATGTCTCGCGCACTATCGACATCGACTTGCTGTACTGCGGTGAGCGACAGATCGACAACGAACGTTTGCGATTGCCGCATCCGCGGATGTATTTGAGAAGATTTGTGCTTCAACCGCTCGCCGATATCCGGCCCGGTCTGGTCTTGTCGGGCCAAAGAAGAACAGTGCGCCAGTTGCTCGCGGGCCTGAAAGCATCTGGCGATGTAGCCCGATTGACAGATGATTGGTAGAGGTCCGTTATGACTGCTGTAGCCACGGCCCTATGGGCCGTCCCTTTTGATTTACACCCTTGAGGTGGACCGGCCATAGGCCGGTGGCTACAACGTTTGCTCCAGCTTGCGTTCTGGGATTAGCGGCTGATCTTCCGGCCAGATCAGATGAAAGATTTTCGGGAAATGAAACGACGCGGCGAAAGGATCACCGCTTTGACGGCGTACGATTATCCCACGGCACGTCTACTGGACGAAAGCGGCATCGACATCATCCTGGTAGGAGATTCGTTAGGCATGGTCGTGCTCGGTTGCGAGGATACGACCGGCGTAACGCTGGAGGAAATGCTGCATCACACCCGCGCCGCGGCTCGCGGTGTCAAACAGGCGTTACTCGTGGCGGATCTGCCCATACACACCTACGACACACCCGAGCAGGCTGTGGAGACCGCGAGGAAATTTGTCGACGTCGGCGCGCAGGCGGTGAAGCTCGAAGGCGGTGTGAGTCATGTGGCTCAAATCGAAGCGATCACAAAGGCAGGCATCCCTTTCATGGCGCACATTGGCATGCTGCCTCAAAGTGTGCGGGAGGAAGGCGGCTACCGGATCAAAGGCCGAACTCAATCTGAGGCAGAAGCACTACTGGCTGATGCGCGTGCCGTGGAAGAAGCCGGCGCGTTTTCGGTCGTGTTGGAAATCGTAGTCGCAGAGATTGCACGGCAGATCACAAGGACAATCGGCATTCCAACGATTGGTATCGGGTCCGGTAAACATTGTGATGGGCAAATTCTGGTCACACACGATTTAATCGGACTGTTTCCGTGGTTCACACCTAAATTTGTTTCACCCGAGGCACGTGTGGCTGATGAAATCCGGCGTGCCGCGAGAGCGTTTATTGAGCGGACGCAAGCTGGAACGTAGCCCAAGGCGTATTCCGCTTTCCGGTACCGTGGCTCGCAGGGCTAAATGTGATATGTTGGAAGCGCAATGAGAGTTTCCGATTTCGACGACATCGACCGGTTCGAAACCGAAGGATTACTCACGGGGAGCAAAGAGCGCAGTTGGCTCTGGTTTGGATTGATCGTCTCGCTCGGATTGCACTTCGCGTTATGCGCTTATTTTTACCGGACACGTTTCCAGTCGATTGAAACTCTGGTTGCTCAAAACGACCAGACACCAACGTTCAAGGTCAAAAGCATTAACGCGTCGGATTTGGGTAAAAGCAGCGTCGACCAGACAAATCCCGCAGCGAAACCGAATCCCGATAATACCGATGTGCAGCTGCCGGACGAAAAGAAATCGTTCGACAAGCTATTGCAGGACATTCAAGCCAGTGCGGCCCTTCCGGACGACATGCGGGACGTTTTACCTGATCAACCCAAGGTAGAACAGCCAGAGGTAAACTCCGTGCTAACCGAAATTGAGCGCTCGACTTCGCAGAGCCTCGCGAACGATCCAAACGCGCTGCGGGAACAATCTCTGCTCAACGACAGTTCCCAGTCAGGTCGTCCACAGCCTGCCCTCAGCGGAACAGAATTGGCCACCAGTACGACGATCAAGCGTCCCAATACCTTTACAAGCAAGATACCAGGCGACAGCGCCGGGCCAATTAAAGGTCATACTGCCGGCTTCAGCGATCTGGACCAGTTGCTCTCGCAAAAAGGCGCGCTGGGATCCGGCACAAAATTGCAGCTGCCGGACGATCAGCTTTTCGAATATGACAGTGATGTCCTTCAGGCAAGCGCCATCGGTCAACTGCAAAAACTGGGCACTCTCATCCAACGGAATCCCAAGGCGAAATTTTCGGTCGAAGGTTACACGGATTCGTTTGGAACATATGAATACAATCTCGACCTAAGCCAGCGCCGTGCGGACAGCGTGAAGCGCTATTTGGTGGAGGTAATGCGTATTAATCCTGTACAAATTGAAACGCGCGGTTACGGTCCGACGAAATTCCGAGCCTCACCAAACGGATCAATTGAAGAACAAAATGCCAATCGTCGAGTGGAAGTCGTCGTGCATACGAGCGAAGGGTGAGCCAATTACGGATCCGCCTTTGCTAAAGCTACGGCGGACAGGTCGCGGAGGTCGGATTGCGGATCTGTCTGTAGCGGCGCTCATTGAGCGCCGAATGGTGGTTGGGCCTACCAGTTTTTGATCCAGCGAAGCTGATATTGCTGGAATGTTTCACCTGCTTTAGGTGCGGTTTCGCCCGAGGTTGACCACAAATCGAACGTGGGATTATAACCCAAATTATTCGGATCAGCTTGGTTTGCGGTCGAGTAACCATAGCTATACCCGAACGGGTCAGCAATGGCGGTTACCGTCCCAGTGCCACCTGAAGGCTTGAGCATGTTTGGCCTGAATTGCATGTAACTCTTTCCAGTCGGGCTTCGGGTTCCAGTGCTGTCGCCACTGAGCAACGTGTATAGGTAAAGGCTGCTCTCGCCGTATGTGGGATTCGTGTTGTTGGTAGGATCGCCTTTTGTCCTAGCATCCAAACTGTCAGTTACATTTGCCGGAATCGTCACGGTACCGATCGTTATGGCTGTAGTAGGCCCGCGCGGATAAGTCCCATTATCAGCCTTGTAATTTTCACAGGCAGCGGACATCGCTGCAATTTCTGTTTCAGCCCGGGCGCGTGCGCCTTTCTTTTGGACGTAGCCGACTGTGCTCAGAACTAATCCAGTCAGTATGACGATAACTGTCATCGCAACGATGAGCTCAATAAGAGTGAAGCCGGTGTAGCGGTGCTCGCCGCGGCGAGCGCCGAACTCATTCGTTAGGCGTTCACCGCAGCGAACGCCTCTACAATATTCTTCATTCGACATTCGGCCGGCTATGTTTGCTGTTGCAGGCCGGTGATGATGCTGATGAGCGGCATAAAGAGGGCGAGCACGATCGTGCCGACAATCAGCGCCAGAAATACGATCATGATGGGCTCAAGCATCGACGTGAGCGCCGCGACCGCGTTATCGACCTCGTCGTCGTATACGTCTGCAATCTTGAGGAGCATATCCGGAAGTTTACCGGTTTCTTCGCCTACATCGATCATGCTGATGACCATCGGCGGGAAAGCGCGGCTGGCTTCCAGCGGTTGAACGATTGATTCGCCTTCTTTTACGCTGTCATGCACCTGTGAAATCGCGGCGGCAATAGCGGCGTTGCCAGCGGTTTCGCGGGTGATATTTAATGCCTGCAAAATCGGAACACCGCTCGTGACCAGCGTTCCGAGCGTGCGCGCAAACCGCGAGATTGCCGTCTTGCGATTCAAATCGCCGAACAGCGGCATGCGCAGTTTAAAACTGTCAATCACGAATCGCCCGCCTCGCGTGCGGCCAATGAATTTGTAAGCCGTGACCGCCACGATGACCGCTCCGAGCAGAACAAGGCCATGGTTTTTTGCAAGGTTGCTCGCTCCGAGAACAAACATCGTAACAGGCGGCAGCGGCTTATCGCCAAGCATGTCGTGAAAGATGGCTTCGAACTTCGGCACAATGAAGACAAGGAGAAAACCCATGATGCCCACTGCCATCGTCATCACGATGATGGGGTAGATCATCGCGGACATGACCTTGTTCTTAACCTTGTTAGCTTTTTCCTGAAATTCCGAGAGCCGGTTGAGCACTAGCTCGAGAACGCCGCCGACCTCGCCGGCTTTGACCATGTTAACGTATAAGTTATTAAAGATCCGCGGGTGCAGTGCCAGCGCGTCCGAAAACGTGTTTCCACTCTGAACGGCATCAGCCAGTTTGTTGATGGTATTCTTCAAAACTTTATCCCGCTCCTGGTTGGCCAAGACGTTTAAGCTTCGCAGCAGTGGCAGCCCGGAATCGATTAGCGTGGCCAGTTGACGCGTGAAAATCATCAGGATTTTCGGCTTAACCTTGGTGCGCTGGAAAAGAACAATTCCGGTCTTCGCACGCGGTTTCGTTGCGCGCGCGATCTTGGCCGCGCGGCGCCGAGCTGCCTTGTCGTCGGCACGGGCGACAGCCTCCTCGTAGACACTCGTGGGGAAATAGCCGGCCTGCCGCAGTCGGCCAATTGCGTCGTTGGTCGAAGCTGCTTCAACTAACCCGGTCGCTTCCTGTCCCCGGGCGTCCAGAGCTACGTAGTTAAAGCGCGGCATGCGGCGGATGATAACAAGTTGCTTGTATGCTGTCGAGCTACACGAATTCGCTACGTGTAGCGAAGCACTTCCTCGACGGTCGTGTCACCAGCGAAGATGCTGCGCAAGCCGTCCTGGCGTAGTGTTACCATTCCGAGCTCCACAGCCTTTTGCTTTAAGGTAACTGTTGGCGCGCGTTCGTTGATAAGTTCCCGAATCGGGTCGGTGATTCTCAGAAGCTCGTAGATGCCTTTTCTCCCCTTGTAGCCGGTGTTGTTACAAGCGTCACAGCCTTTGCCATAGAAGAATTGCTTATCGCCGATGTCGTGACGCGAGAATCCCAACTCAGCCAGCAACGTGTCGCTCGGGTTGTAGGTCGTTCGGCACTTTTGGCAGATGCTGCGCAATAAACGCTGACCCAGGACTGCTTCCAGCGTGGATGAGATGAGGAACGGTTCCACACACATGTCGATCAGACGCGTGATTGCGCCGGGCGCGTCGTTTGTATGAAGTGTAGTGAAAACAAGGTGCCCGGTGAGAGACGCTTGAATTGCAATTTGCGCGGTCTCAAGATCGCGCGTCTCGCCGACCATGATGCGGTCCGGGTCCTGGCGCAGAAATGATCGCAGCACACGCGCGAATGTAAGGCCGATAGCTTCGTTCACAGGAACCTGTACGATCCCTTCCAGATCGTATTCGACGGGCTCCTCTGCGGTCAGGAGCTTCGAATCAATGGTATTGACCTTGCGCAGGCAGGAGTAAAGCGTTGTTGTCTTTCCAGAGCCGGTCGGTCCCGTGGCGATAAAGATCCCATTCGGACGCTCGATCATTTCCAGAAGAAAATTGTAGATGTATTTGGGCATACCGAGTGCCTCGAGGTCCAGATTTACGATGCTACGATCAAGAACGCGCAGCACGAGGCTCTCGCCGAATTGAGTGGGCAATGTTGAAACTCGAAGATCGACGTTGCGTCCGGCGATATGCTTCTGAATGCGGCCATCCTGGGGTAACCGCCTTTCTGCAATGTTCATATTTGCCATCACCTTCAGCCGCGAGATGACGGGCAGAGCAAGATGACGCGGTGGTGGCGACATTTCGTAGAGCGCGCCATCAACGCGATAGCGGATTTTAAACTCGTTTTCGAATGGCTCGAAATGAATGTCACTCGCTCGGTCCTGGATCGCCTGGTAAAGAATGAGATCGACAAAACGAATGATCGGCGTTGCGTTTGCCTCGGCTTCGACTGCGGCTTCGCCATTTCCCTCGGTTCCGGTTGATGCGGAGAGAAGTTCGCCAGATTGGCCGAGCTGCTTGAGCACCTCTTCCATGCTCGTCGTATCGGTGCCGTAATGCTGTTTGATCAGGTCTTCGATTTGATCCGTAGGCGAAACAACGACCTGGATGTCTTTACCAAGCGCAAAGCGAAGGTCCTCTGCAGCATGAAGATCGAACGGATCAACGAGGGCGACTCGCAACGTGGTCCCGCTCATCTCAACCGGAAGAGCACCGTGCAGCCGAGCCAGGCCGCTGGGAATGAGACGTAAAATCTCCGGCGCGATATCGCGCTCGGCCAGATCGATCAGGTCCGTGCCGAGCCCGTTTGCGATCGTCTGGTAAAAACCGTGCTCGTCGATGAAGCCGCCGTCGGTCATGGCCTGGGCAACAGTTTTGCCGTTCAATTCTACTTCGCTCAGGACGTCTTCCGCCTGCGAAGGTTCGAGTACGCGCTGCTCGACAAAAAATTCAGCTAACTGTTTATCCTTCACGCATCACGCCTCCGGGTAGCGCACGCGTCACGCGTGCTGGTTTCGGCGTCGCGCCGAAACGAACTTTCCTCGCGATAATCATCATCCTGAGTCCAGATCCAGGGATAATCTTCGTTCTGGCGCGCTACACCCGAGTCCCATGGATTTCGAAGAATGTAGTGGAATTTCTCTTCCAGATCGCGATCCCCGCGTACGTAACGATCGAACTGCTCTCTCTCCCAAACCGAACCGCTCTTTTTCTCGAGCTCATTAATCTTGTGTGCCGAAAACGACTTGATTGAATGCATTAGCTCGTTCAGCGGCCAGAAGACAACGCTTCCCTTCTCATCGTCTCCTTTGGGCCACGGTTGGAGCAGGAGATGCACGTGGTCGGGCATCACGCAGGCAGCGAATAGTTCGTAGCGTTGATTGTGAAAATGACGCAGCGAATTCAGAACAATCGTGCGCGCCTTTGGCGGCAGGCAGCGGTGCTTCTTCGCGGTAATTGTCACGGCATAGATTGCCCATGGCTTTTCAAAGTGCGGAAGCCTTCGCCGAGAATAGTGGGCTCCATCTTCCTGTCGCGTCTCAAGGGAAGCCCGCGACGGCGCGACGCCGTCGCCAACACGCGAGACGCGTGCGCTACCCGTTCTGACACTCGCCGCGCTCATCAGCTCACATCCCCGACTGTGATGGAGATGATTTCTTCCGCAGAAGTGAGACCGGCGAGCATTTTGCGGATTCCGTCCTCGCGGAGCGTGTGCATACCGAGTTCACGCGCTCGTTGTCGCAACAACAGAGTCGGGCTGCGCTTGTTGATCATGTGGCGCACGTCGTCGTCGATCTCGAAAATTTCAAAGATGCCCATTCGACCCTTGTAACCGATTTGACGGCATCGCTCGCAACCTACCGGCTTCATCACTTGAGCCTCCGAGAGCTGACCGGGCTCGATTCGCAACGCGCGCAATTCGGTTTCACTCAGTTCTGCTGGTTGCTTACAGTGCGGGCATAATCGGCGGATAAGCCTTTGCGCCATGATTGCTCGCACAGAGGAAGCTACCAGAAACGGCTGAACACCAAGATCGATCAGGCGTGCGACCGCAGAAGGGGCGTCATTGGTGTGAAGCGTACTAAAAACAAGATGACCAGTGAGGCTTGCGTTGGTGGCAATGCTCGCTGTCTCGAGGTCTCGAATTTCACCAATCATGATAATGTTCGGTGCCTGGCGCAGAATGGAACGCAACGCTGCGGGAAAAGTCATTCCGATCTCAGTGTTCACCTGCACTTGATTGATGCCGGTCATTTGATACTCGACCGGCTCTTCCACTGTGACGATTTTGCGGTCGGGTTTGTTGATGTAATTCAGGCAGGCGTAGAGCGTGGTTGTCTTTCCCGAGCCGGTCGGACCGGTAACGAGCAAGATGCCGTCTGCCAGCTTGATCAGGCGTTCGAAAGCCTCCTGATCGTCTGAGAAAAATCCAAGCTCCGGGAGACCGAGCTTGAGACTGGATTTATCCAAGAGGCGCATCACAACGCTCTCACCGTGATTGGTGGGAATCGTTGAGACGCGAAGATCGATCGGCTTTTTTTTGATTTTTACCTGGATGCGTCCGTCCTGTGGCAGGCGTTTCTCTGCGATGCTCATCGAACCTGTCATGATCTTGAGCCGGCTGACGATGGCTGACTGCAAACGTTTCGGTGGTGCTTGCATCTCCTGCAGAACGCCATCGATCCGGAATCGAACGCGAAACTTCTTGTCGAGCGGCTCCAGATGAATATCACTGGCGCCTGCCCGGTGCGCCTCAATCAGCAACATCGAGACCAGCCGAATAATTGGCGCATCGGCTTCATCCACTACGCTCGCTTCGGAGCCATCGCCAATTTCCAACCCAAGGTCGATCTCTTCTCCGATCCTTTTCTGCAGAACATCGGCTGCTTCGTCGGCCGTCCCATAGTATTTGATTAATGCGTCGCGAATTTTTTGGGGACTGGTGCACACCAGTTCCAATTCGCGCTGCAGGAGAAAACTCAGACTGTCGATCGTATCGATGTCCAGTGGATTACCGACGGCCACCACCAGGCCGGTCTCGCCGAAGGCCACCGGGATCACTTTGAAACGACGCGCGTCATCGCCTCGGATTTGGTTGATGATTTGTGGCGGAATCACCATGGACGAGATATCGATCCAGTCCATGTGTGCTTGCGCTGCCAGCGTGCGTGAGATCTCCAGGTCGGAGACAACGCCGTCGTTAATCAAAAAGTCGACAACGCCGGGTTCGCCGTTTAGAAGCGACCGCGCGCTGTCGATCTGCTGACGCGTAATGAGTCCACCTTCTTCGAGGACTTTGAGCACGTACTCTTCGTTGTGTTGCACCGGAGGAAAGGATGCTTGAGCGCGCGCAGTCTACCGCAAAACCGCTAAATTTCCAGCACCGGAGGTCGGTATAGACACTGCGATCTTCCTAGAAGCGCAAGATCATTCGACCGTTACGCTCTTGGCGAGATTCCGTGGTTTATCGACATCGCGGCCGAGCTCTACCGCGAGGTGATAAGCGAGAAGTTGAAGCGGCACGACAGCCAGGATGGGCATCACGTACTCGGGCGCTTCTGGTAGCATGATAATTTCGTCAGCAATTTCTTTGAGTTGTTTTGCGCCCTTTCCGCTTGTCACGGCGATGATTGGGCCTTTGCGGGCTTTCACCTGTTCGATGTTGTTCAGGTTTTTGGAAAATACCGAATCGTCCGGTGCAATAAACACCGAGGGAAGATCGGGCCGAATGAGCGCGATGATGCCATGCTTTAGCTCCGCGCTCGGATGACCTTCCGCAAAAAGGTAGGTGATCTCCTTCATTTTGAGGGCGCCTTCCAGCGCGACGGGGAAGTTGAGTTGCCGGCCGAAGAAAAGCATGCCATTTGCATTCACATACTTCCTGGCGATTTCCTTTATCTGATCGCTCAGTTCCAAAACTGCTTCCATCTGGCCCGGCAACGCTTCGAGCGCTTCAATCACCCGGCTTCCGTCAGTTGCAGCGAGATTTCGCATCCGCCCAAAGAGCAAGCCGAGCAGCGTAAGAATGACAAGTTGCGATGTAAACGATTTCGTGGCCGCGACGCCGATTTCCGGTCCGGCGTGCATATATACTCCGCCGTCGCTCTCGCGCGCGATCGTGCTTGCGACGTTGTTACAAATTCCGAGCGTGCGAAAACCTTTTCGCCGGCTTTCGCGCAATGCGCCGAGTGTATCTGCTGTTTCGCCGCTCTGACTGATGGCGAAGACCAATGTCTCGGGAGTCATCGGCGTGTTGCGATGGCGGAACTCGCTCGCGTACTCGACTTCGGTTGGAATGCTGGCTAGGCGCTCGATCAAATATTCGCCGACTCTTCCGGCATGAAGCGCGGTGCCGCAGCCCATAAGGACGATACGGCCGACATCGCGAAGCTCGGGAGGCGTCATGTTCAAGCCGCCCAACTTTGCAGCGGATTCCTCCGGATTGAGACGGCCACGCATCGCGTCGCGCACCGTGTTTGGCTGCTCAAATATTTCTTTGAGCATGTAATGGGGGTAATCCCCTTTTCCAATGTCTTCGGCGGTAAATTCGACCTTGCTGACTGGATGCTCGGTGCTGTCTCCCGCGAGCGACGTGATCTCGAATTTGTCTCGCCCCGCCGCAACCACATCGAAGTCGTTTAGATAAACAGCGTCACGGGTATAGGCGACGATTGCGCTCACGTCACTGGCCAGAAAATTCTCGCCATTGCCCACTCCGAGGACGAGCGGACTTCCACGCCGCGCGCCGATCATGAAATCCGGCACGTCAGCATGGACCAGAGTAATACCATACGTCCCTATCACCTGTCGGAGCGCGGCGCGTACCGCTGCAAGGAGACGCACTTTTTTTTCCGGCACATCCACGGTGTTAGCGCACGATTCGTCGTAAAGTTTTCCAATCAGATGCGCGAGCACTTCGGTATCAGTTTCAGAGCGAAAATTTGTATCGCCGCCCCGGATCAACTCATCTTTAAGCGTCTGATAATTCTCTATTACCCCGTTGTGGACCAGCGCCAGTTTGCCGCTGGCGTCGAAATGCGGATGCGCGTTTTGATCAGTGACTTTACCATGCGTTGCCCAGCGTGTGTGACTGACACCGAGCGAACCTGAAACCGGTTCTTTCCTCATCAGGTTTGCCAGCGCGGCGATTCGTCCGGCACACTTGCGGGTTTCCACATGTCCGCCGTCTACAATAGCGATGCCAGCCGAGTCGTAGCCTCGATATTCAAGACGACGCAGTCCATCGAGCAAAATGGGCGCCGCTTCAGCGCGCCCAACGTAACCAATTATTCCACACATGTTCAGCTGAATTGTAGCGGCGGCTGTCCTCAGCCGCAAGAAACCGTGTTACCGATGCGCTTGCCCTTGCTCTTGTTCTTCGGTCCGCGTGCCACCTCGATCATGAGCATGAGCAACAGTAAGAATGAAGCCAGGCGCAAAAAAGATACCGCAAAACGGCAGTCGCTGAGTTATTGATTGATCCCGATGCAGCATCAACCGCAGGGCGATTTGCTTCCTAAAAATCCCAGCGCCAATGCGTCCGGGGCGCTGCCGCCAGGCACGCTTCAGCGAACGCTTGCGATCATCATGGGCGGTGGCGCCGGCACACGCTTGTTCCCGTTGACCAAGGACCGCGCCAAGCCTGCCGTGCCGCTCGGTGGCAAGTATCGCATTGTCGATATTCCCATTAGCAATTGTTTGAATTCCGGGCTGCGCTCGATTTATGTGCTGACCCAGTTCAACAGCATGTCGCTGCATCGACATATTCAGGCCAGCTACAAGTTCGACAATTTTTCGCGCAGCTTTGTGGACATTCTCGCTGCTCAACAAACCCCTGCCGGGTCGCAGTGGTATCAGGGGACAGCAGATGCTGTCCGGCAAAACATGCGTTACTTCCTCGAGAGTCCCTTCGACTACTACCTGATCTTGAGCGGGGACCAGCTTTACCGGATGGATTTTCGTGCTCTATTGCATCAGCACGTCCGCTTGGGCGCAGACATCACCCTGGCCACCAAACCCGTTGCCCTGCATCAAGTTTCTGAGTTCGGTATCATGCAGAGTGGCGTTGATCGGCGGATCACGCGCTTCGTCGAGAAGCCAACGGATAAAGCAGTTTTGCAGGAAATGAAAATGAGCCGGGAGTTGCTCGGCGCCATCGGTTCCAACGAAGATGGGGAATTGTTCCAGGCCTCAATGGGCATTTACGTCTTCAACCGCGACGTGCTTATACAATCTTTGCAGAACGAACTGTTCGATTTCGGCAAACATATTATCCCGCTGTCGATTCAAGACCGGCATGTCAGCGCGTTTATCTTTGAAGGGTACTGGGAAGACATCGGAACAATCCGCGCGTTCTATGAGGCGAATCTGGATCTCACCGACGTAGTGCCGGAGTACAGTTTCTTTGAACCCGAGGCTCCTATTTACACGCACCCGCGCTTTTTGCCTGGAAGCAAGATCAACGGTGCCACACTGCGGCAGGCGATCATTTCGGATGGATGCATCATCTCCGATGCGCATCTGGAGCGATGTGTGGTGGGAATTCGGAGCGTTATCCGGAGCGGCGCGACGATTCGGAACAGCATCGTGATGGGCGCGGACTATTTTGAGTTGGGACAAACGGATTCGTCACAGCCGCCCATGGGCATCGGGCGAAATTGTGTGATCGATCGCGCCATCATCGACAAAAACGCGCGCATCGCCGATGGAGTCGTGATTACACCCGAGGGTAAGCCGTCAAATTTCGATGGAGATCATTACTTTATCCGCGACGGCATCGTCGTAATACCCAAAAACGCAGTGATCCCAGCCGGTTTCTGGATTTGAGCGGCCAACTGTAGCGGCTTCGATGTGCGAAGCGCATACCTGGGCGATGTTTGCGATTCGTTAGAGGCGCGTCCCACAGGGACGCGGCTACAGCTACAGCTAGCGTCTGTCGGTCATTCCGGCAAACTGCCCGGTGGTCTCCCATTTTTCCTGCTTGTTCCACGGAATCATTGAGTCGTGACGGTCGTCCGGATCGTTAACCAGTGCGGTTTGCTTCTGTGTTGTTGCGCATGAGGTCATGGCGACCATGAATGCACACAACAGGACGGGAACGACTATCGTTCGAAGGTTACGGACTTGTGCCAGCATAGATCACATTGTCTCCAGGTTGCATTTGGGCCCCACGCGCCAAACTGCTGGTGATGATATCGCCGATGGCGGTCGCCGGTTCAACTGAAGAAATTCGAATTTTTCCGACCAGTGCTCCATCCCGCAAAACAAGCATCTCCGCATTCGACTCCACCCCGTGCCGAGCGCCGAGATTCAATACCACGAAGTTATACGCCTGATTGACTGCAAGAACTGTCCCGCGCAAACCTGTTCGGCGCGGGGAGGTCTCACGAACAACTTCCCGCCGTTTTTTTCCTTCCTTTGGCTGATCGGCTCGCTCTTGCATGTCCTGGAGTTTTTCGGAAAGGAAAGCCTTCTCTTTTTCTGCGCTGTCCAGTTGACGGCGAAGATCATCGAGTTGCGACTGCACATCCGCGGCGGGCGACGTTGCGACGGAACTATCCGTCACCGAAGCAGTCGAATTTTTTTCGACGTCTGGCACCGGTGTCTGTGAGGAAGCGCTCTCTTTTTGATTCTCGTTCAATTTGGCCTGCAAATCAGCCTTCTCTTTCTGTACTTGCGCGAGTTCGGCCTCGGCTTTTGCGGCCCTGTTTTCCGCTTCGGCGACTTTGGCCTGTTCTTCTGCAGTACCGCTGGGCGTCGTATTCACTTTTTCGCGCGTGCGGCGTTCAGCTGCATCGCGCGCAGCCTGTGCATTCGCCACGCCGGCTCGGAGAGCCTTTATTTTTTGGCCGTTTAAAAATCCGAAAACCGCTGCTAATGCGAGCAGCACAATGGCCAAACCGGCCACGCTTTTCGGTGTGAGAGTGGATACCACCGATTGAGGGTGCGCCATCGAATGCGCTTTTTTAAACGAATCGCGCAGAAACGCAATCCCAAAATCAACCGAGCAGTTCGAGACGAGTGATTAGGCCCAATCGCGATTGCGTTTTTCGATGTTTCAACCGATAGACATGCCGTGGGACAACAGCATCGTGTACGAGCCAAACGCAGGCGACATAGAGCATATCTACAGCGTAAGAAAGCAGCGCTGCGAGCCAGCGCCAGGCAATCAGCGCCAGCCAAACAGCGGACAAAGAAGGAAACCGCCGCAGCCGCAGAGGCGTCATCCTGAGCGAAGCGAAGGATCCGCCATACTCGTCGTAGCGTCACACAATGTAGGCAGTGTGACAGCCACTTCGAAGGTGAGGTTCCTCGCTCGGCTCGGAATGACTGATATGTATGAATGTAGCGATGCCGCACCGAACCCGTTATCTGATCGTCGATGGGCACAGCGTTATTTTTGCCTGGCCTGAATTACGCAAACTCCACGCGCGACGGTCCTCGCTGGCGCGCGAGGCGCTGATCAAACGCTTGCGAGACTACCAGGATTGGACCGGTGTGCATGTGGTAATCGTCTTTGACGGCAAGGGAAGGAAGATCGATGCCACTTCCGATCCGGCTGACGTGCAAGTCTTTTATTCCCGCACCGGTCAGACAGCCGACGCCATCATCGAGCGACTGGCGAGCAAATACGCGAAGCGGTTCGAGTTAATGGTTGCTACTTCTGACTCCATGGAGGGAGAGACTGTTGAGGCATGCGGCGCAGAATGGATCTCACCTGAAGCGCTTCGCTGGCTCCTTTCGAGTGCGCGATGAGATTAGGAGCCCAATTTTTTCTCAATCTCTTTTACCCGTGCAAAGAGTTTTCCGAGCCGGTGGATCCAGGCAATCTGTTGCTTCGTTTCCTCAATCGGCCCTGCAGGATAGCCAAACCATACACCGCCAGGTACGCTCTTCGATACACCGCTTTGCGCGGCGATGATGCTGCCATCGGCAATTTCTACATGACCGACAATGCCCACCTGGCCGGCCATTGTGACGCGTTCTCCGACGCGGGTGCTGCCTGATATGCCAGTCTGCGCCACGATCACGGAATTTTTCCCAATAATCACGTTGTGCGCGATCTGCACGAGATTATCGATCTTCACTCCTTGCTGGATCCATGTCCGGCCAAACCGGGCGCGGTCAACGGTGGTATTTGCGCCGATCTCGACGTCATCATCGATTTGTACGATCCCGAGCTGCTGAATCTTTTGCTGTTGACCATCGACCACTTCAAAGCCAAAGCCGTCTGCGCCAATTACCGCTCCGCTGTGAATGATTACACGCGAACCGATCCGGCTTCGCTCACGGATAGTCACGAGCGGATAAATCAGGCACGCGGACCCGACTATTGCTTCATGTCCAATGTAGCTACCGGCACCAATAACTGTGTCATCCCCGATTTGGGAACCGTCTTCGATCACCGCGTGAGGCTGAATCGAAACACGTTCCCCAAGGCGAACGCCAGATCCGACAATCGCGCTGGGATGAACGCCTGGCGCAAAGGTGATCGGTTTGGGTGCGAATTTGAGCACAACTTGCTCGAACGCTTTGGTAGGATTTGGGACGCGAACCTGAGCGGCAGCCAGCGGTTCGGCGAAATCGAGGGAAACGAAAACAGCCGAAGCGCGTGTTTTGCGCAGAAGTCCGATATATTTTCGATTGGCAAAAAAACTGATCTCTCCGCTGCTCGCTTCGGCCAGCGATGCAGCGCCGGTGATCGTCAGCTTTGGATCGCCAACCAACTCGCCGCTCGACATCGCGGCCACTTCTTGAAGAGTAAAAGTCACGGAAAAGTTAGAAGATTAAAGCGGATTCGCCGCGTCGCCGATTCCCCGGTGCGACGTTTCATTCATTTTTGCGCCAGTGCGGCGGGCGTTTGTCAATGAAAGCCTGAACGCCTTCGAGCGCAGCCTCATTCATCATGTTGCACGCCATGGTTTGCGCAGCTGATTCATAGGCTTGAGCGATGCCCAGTTCAATTTGCCGGTAAAAGAATTCCTTCCCGATGGCTACGGCGACACGCGGTTTTGCAATGATTGCCGCAACGAGTTTCTCAACTTCGGCATCGAGCTGCTCCGGTTCCACGACGCGATTGATGAGCCCGCGCAGTTTTGCTTCGTCGGCGCTGATAAACTCGCCAGTTACCAGCATCTCGAACGCGGCCTTACGCAAGACATTGCGAGCCAGCGCCACACCAGGCGCCGAGCAAAAGAGACCAAGGTTAACTCCGCTGACTGCGAATTTTGCAGTACTCGACGCGACAGCGAGATCGCACATCGCCACCAGCTGGCAGCCTGCCGCGGTGGCCAAGCCTTGAACCCGAGCGATGACGGGCACCGGCAATCGCTGGATGCGAAGCATCATCTCGGAACATTGGCCGAAGAGAGCTTCATAGTACTCAAGCGATGGCTTTGCGCGCATCTCTTTTAGATCGTGGCCGGCGCAGAACGCTTTGCCTTCCGCTGCGAGTACGACCACTCGCAATGACTCGTCTTCGGATACTGCTTCGAATTCACGCCGTAGTGCCATGAGCATTGCTTCCGACAGTGCGTTGAACGCGTGCGCTCGGTTGAGCGTCAGCGTGACTACACCGCGCGGGTCCTGGCTGCGTAGGACAACAGGTTCCTCGCGCTCAGGGGGCTTCTCGAGTGGCGCTGGTTCGATTGGTACTGAAGGAGCTTTCACGGCGTTGGACGTTTAAAGGCTACTGCCGAAATTCAAATCTGAAATCCTAAAAATTTAGTTTCCGTTTACGGCGACTGGCAACATCATCTGGCGAACTTCGAAGACCGCAAACAATGCTGTAGTCCCGATTGATTAGATTGATTACTCTGATTTATGAAGATCGTCGCGATCGCTAATCAAAAAGGCGGCGTGGGCAAAACCACTACAGCCGTTAATCTCGGCGCTGCTCTGGCCGAGATGGGCCATCGCGTTTTGATTATTGATCTTGATCCGCAAGCGAACGCTACCAGTTCGTTTGGCTTGCAGGCCGTAGAGCAGACCAGTCTTTATGAGCCATTAATCGGCGACGCCTCCATTATTGAAAGAATCTTCCCCACAGAACGTGACGGCTTGTTCATTGTCCCTTCCGATCTCGATCTTGCTGGCGCCGAGGTCGAGATCGCGCGGATGCCGAGTCATCTGACGCGCCTGGCGGAAACGCTCCGGCCGCTGCACGCAGATGAAACGTTTGATTTTGTTCTACTGGATTGTCCCCCGTCGCTTGGAATCCTAATGACCAACGCGCTCGCCGCCGCCGATGAACTGCTGACTCCAATTCAGTGTGAATATTTCGCCTTGGAAGGATTGGTAAAGATTGTCCGACTGATCGAGCAGGTGCGCGATTCAGGCGCGAATAAACGTCTCCAATTGGGCGGCATCGTCATGACGATGTACGACGGGCGGACAAATCTCAGCGAGCAGGTGGTAGCTGAGGTCCGCCAGCATTTCGGCGAACGTGTTTACCAAACCGTAATTCCGCGGAGTGTGCGTTTGAGCGAGGCGCCGAGCTTTGGAAAATCGATACTGGAATATGCTCCGAGTGGAGCCGCCGCCGAAGCCTATCGAGCACTTGCGCGCGAGTTCATTCAGCGGCATGTGCCGCCTGCCAGCGCTCCCGAGACAACGCAAACACAATCGTCGGAAAACCGCGAAACGTAATTTCCTTTTCCGGCATCAGTCCAATTTTCTCCGCCACACGACGCGAGGGGCTATTTTCCGGGTGAATCAGCGAAATCACTCGTGGCAATTTCAAACAGACAAACGCGTAGTCGCGCACAGCCCGTGCGGCTTCCGTAATCAGACCACGGTTCCAATATGCAGGGTCCAGTCGGTAACCAATTTCCACTTCCCCGGGCACTTCTACGTGATGGAGAAATCCGCAATAGCCGAGAACGCCCTCTTTCTCGCGGAGAACAACGGCAAACGGCGAAGGCCAACCGGTCTGTTTCCACGTAAGAAATTTCTGCAGGAGTACCTGCGTTTGCTCGCGTGAGTATGGACCGAGCGAAAAGCGCATGAAATCGCGGTTCGCCATGAGTTCGGCGAGGCGTTCGATGTCTTCTTCTCGGAATGGGCGCAGAATCAGTCGGGGCGTTTCCAGAATCATTTAGTTAAAAAGACACAAATTGTAATGCGGCTGCGATTTATAGTCGAAGATGGCCACAGCGACTGAAGAATATGCGCGGCCGGCGCAACCGCCGGACACATCAAGCCTGGCCGAAGTGCGCGATGCGTCGCTCGAATGTACAGCATGTCATCTCTACAAGCGGGCCACACAAACCGTGTTTGGGGAGGGTCCGAAGGACGCGGCGATCATGCTGGTCGGCGAACAGCCGGGCGATTACGAAGATCAGGAAGGTAAACCTTTCGTTGGACCAGCCGGGAAAATCATGGACGAGGCGCTCGAAGAAGCCGGAATCAATCGCAAGGAAGTTTACGTCACGAACGCGGTGAAACATTTCAAGTGGGAGCCTCGGGGGAAACGCAGAATTCATCAGAAACCAAACTCGCGTGAGATCGCGGCGTGTCGCCCGTGGCTGGAAGCGGAGCTGCGCCTTGTTAAACCAAAGTTGCTTCTCTGCCTCGGCGCGACAGCAGCGCAGGCGGTTTTCGGTCCATTATTTCGGGTCACTCGCGAGCGCGGCAAAGTGTTGTCATCCAGGCTTGCTCCTAGAGCCATGGCCACAGTGCATCCCTCGTCTCTGCTTCGACAACCTGACGAGGAATCAAGACAACGCGAGTATGAGCGGTTCGTGGTGGATCTGCGCGCGGCCCGAAGGGCAGCAAGTAAACAATAGATTCATGGTAGGGAGCGCTCGCGTAGCGCCCGTATCGTGCGGCACTCCGTCTCTCCTTCAATCGGCCATCGAGGCATCTCGCGTTTTGTATTCTCCCACAAACGCTTTGCGAAACTGATCGAACGTTCCCTTTTCAATTTCGGTGCGCGCTCGGTTCATGAGATCTAAATAAAAATGCAGGTTGTGCAGCGTGATGAGGCGCAACCCGAGAATTTCTTCCGCCTTTATAAGATGCCGAATATAGCCGCGCGGAAATTCGCGACACGCCTCGCACGCGCAGTTTTCTTCAATCGGATTCTTGTCCAGAATGAACTCTGCATTTTTTAGATTGATCGTGCCCGTCCTGGTGAATGCCGTCCCATTTCGCGCCAGGCGAGTCGGTAACACGCAATCGAACATGTCCATTCCGCGCGCGATTAACTCCAGCAGCTGTGGCGGCGTACCAAGTCCCATCGCATAACGCGGTTTATCCCCGGGCAGAAATGGCTCAGCCCATTCGACAGCTCGCATCATTTCCCCCTCCGGTTCGCCCACGCTCACTCCGCCGATGGCGTAACCATCGAAACCAATATCCACAATCGCCTGCGCATTTTCCTTGCGCAGATTCTCGAAGGTTCCGCCTTGAACGATGCCGAAAACGACTCGCCCATTCGCCGTTTCGCCCATTCGCCGTTTCCACTCTTTGCATCGCCTTGCCCAGCGCGTCGTCATCTCCGCGCTTTTTGCCGCGTAATCGTATTCGCACGGATACGGAACGCACTCGTCGAGCGCCATCGCGATATCGCTGCCGAGCAGCATCTGAATTTCCATGGCGATCTCTGGTGAAATAAATGCTCGCGCGCCATCGATGTGATTTTGAAATTCAACGCCGTCCTCCGTGATTTTCCGCAATTTCGCCAATGAAAAAATCTGATAACCACCGCTGTCGGTCAAAATCGGCCCGACCCAGTTCATGAAATTGTGCAGGCCGCCAAAATGTTTAATCACATCGAGTCCCGGCCTAACGAATAGATGGTACGTGTTTCCAAGAACGATTTGCGCGTTTAGTTCACACAGCTCCCGCGGACTGACGCCTTTCACCGAACCTTGCGTTCCCACTGGCATGAACGCCGGGGTATCAATCGTGCCATGCGCACTCGTTAGGCGTCCCCGCCGCGCTTTCGAATGTGCATCGGTAGCTAAACCTTCAAAGATTTTCCGCATCGCAATCAGAGATTCATCGACTCCACTCCGAATGACAAACGGAGTGTAAAATATTTTTTGCAGACCGCGTTTTTCCCTCTATATTCACGCCCCACCGCATCAGGCGCGTGAGAGAGTTTGCTGCGCGACCTGGGCGGGTTTTTTGTCGCCCCGCGCACAACGCTTTCGGCGGCGCTTTGTTTGTGAAATTTGGAAGATGCCTACGATTAATCAATTGATTCGGAAAGGACGCCGTAAGGTGTCGGTGAAATCCAAATCACCGGCGCTCATGGATTGTCCTCAGCGGCGCGGCGTGTGTGTGCAGGTGATGACGCGCACACCGAAAAAGCCGAACTCTGCGCTGCGCAAAGTAGCAAAAGTGCGGTTGACGAATGGACAGGAAGTGATTGCCTACATTCCGGGCGAGGGGCATAATTTACAGGAGCACTCGATCGTCCTCGTCCGCGGGGGACGGGTGAAGGATTTACCGGGCGTCCGCTACCATATTGTGCGCGGAACGCTCGACGCGCTGGGCGTGGATGGACGCCGGCGCGGCCGCTCCAAATACGGGGCGAAGCGTCCGAAAGCTGGTGCTGGCGGAGGTGGCGCAGCGAAGGAAGCCGCCGCCGAGAAGAAGTAATTCTGGACAGGAAAATCGACTATGTCGCGACGCAAAAGAGTTTACAAGAAAGACGAGCATGTCGATTCCCGTTATGGGAGTCCGGCGGTTGCGCGACTCATTACGACCGTCATGAAACGCGGCAAGAAATCGCTGGCCGAGCGAATCGTTTACACAGCGATCGACAAATCCCGCGAAGGCTCCGACTCGGTCGATCCGCTGGAAGTGGTAAACAAGGCGATCGAAAATGTCCGCCCGCGCTTGGAAGTGAAATCGCGCCGAGTCGGCGGAGCGACTTATCAGGTCCCCATGGAAGTGACGCCTGCGCGACAAATTTCCCTGGCTACTCGATGGATCGTTCAATACGCGGACAATCGCAAAGGGATGACTATGGCCGAGGCTCTGGCGCAGGAGATAAGGGACGCGGCAGCCGGCCAGGGAAACGCGATTAAGAAACGTGAAGACACTCATAAAATGGCGCAAGCGAATCGCGCGTTTGCGCATTTCAGATGGTAAAGGTTATGGCGACGGCGACGATGGAACAGAAAAAGACTGCGGCGAAAAATCCAAACTCGCCGAATCGCAAGTTCCCGTTGGAACGGACGCGGAACATTGGCATTGCAGCGCACATCGACGCCGGCAAGACAACCATCACGGAGCGCGTGCTGTTTTACACCGGCATGATCCACAAGATGGGTGAGGTGCATGAGGGCACCACCGTCACCGACTGGATGGAGCAGGAACGCGAGCGCGGGATCACGATTACTTCGGCAGCCACAACCTGTACCTGGGCGCAACGCAAGGAAGAAGGCGTCTACAAAATTTTCGAAGGCATCAAGGAACGGATCAACATCATTGATACGCCCGGACACGTCGATTTTACCGCGGAGGTGGAACGTTCGTTGCGTGTTCTCGATGGGGCGATCGCAGTTTTCGACGGCGTTGCCGGTGTGCAGCCGCAGTCGGAAACAGTCTGGCGCCAGGCGACCAAATACAACGTGCCGCGGCTGGCGTTCATCAACAAGATGGACCGGGTCGGCGCTGACTTTGAAATGTCGGTGGAAAGCATCCACAAAAAACTCGGCGCGAACGCTTGGCCGGTTTTGTTACCACTGGGCAAAGAAGATCAGCTGCGCGGCCAACTCGACGTCATCAACAAGAAGGCCATCATTTATTCCGAGAACGATCAGCTCGGATCGACGTATGAAGTGACCGAACTCCCCAAGGAATACGTTGAGATTGTTGACAAGGCTTACAATAATCTGGTCGAACAAGTTTCAAATCTCGACGACGAGGTCGCCGAGGCTGTTATCCACGAAAAACCGGTCACGCCAGAGCTGTTGAAGGCTGGAATTCGCCGGCAAACAATCGCCAACAAGTTTGTGCCGGTCATCGGCGGGTCGGCGCTGAAAAACATTGGCATCCAATATTTGGTCGACGCGGTCGTCGATTATCTTCCGAGCCCGCTGGACATCCCGCCGACGAAGGGTCAGGACCCCGATACCGGCGAGCCGATGGAGGCACCGACCGATGACAACGGCAAATTCTGCTCGCTCGCTTTCAAGCTTTGGAGCGATCCGTTTGTTGGAAAGCTGGTTTTCTTCCGCGTTTACTCCGGTACGCTGAGCAAAGGCGACACTGTTTACAACCCGCGCACGAACAAACGCGAACGCATTTCGCGATTGATCCAAATCCAGGCAGACAAGCGCGAAGACATTGAGACGTGTTATTCCGGTGATATCGCGGCGATTGTTGGCATCAAGAACATCACGACGGGCGATACATTGTGCGACGAAGATCATCCGATCCTTCTCGAACCGCCGTCTTTCCCTGATCCCGTTATCTCGATGGCCATTGAGCCCAAGACGAAGTTAGACCAGGAAAAAATGGCGACCGCGCTCCAGCGCCTCGCTGAGGAAGACCCGACCTTCCGTGTCTATACCCACGAAGACACCGGCCAAACGATCATCGCCGGGATGGGTGAGCTGCATCTGGAAATCATTCGGGACCGGATGTTCCGCGAGTTCAAAGTGGACGCAAACGCCGGTAAACCACAGATCGCGTACCGTGAAACAATCACGGGCAGTGCGCATGGCGTTGGCAAATTGATCAAGCAATCGGGCGGGCGCGGCCAGTACGGCCACGTAGAAGTGGACGTACGGCCAACGGAGCGCGGCAAAGGGCTGACGATAGAAAACAAGATCGTCGGAGGCATTATTCCGCGCGAGTACATCCCCGCGGTCAAGAAAGGCATCGAAGAAGCCGTGTTGAACGGCGTTTTGGGCGGTTATCCTGTTGTCGATGTCGAGGTCGATATCGTTTACGGCTCGTTCCACGAAGTCGATTCCAGCGAGCTTGCCTTCAAGATGGCGGCGATCTTTGCGATGAAAGACGGATTCAAACAGGGCAAACCGATTTTGCTCGAGCCGATCATGAAGGTGGAAAACATCACGCCGGACGAATTTCAAGGCGACATCTGCGGCGATTTAAGCCGGCGTCGTGGCAGCATTAATAATATCGAATCGCGAAGCGGCCTGGCGATTGTCCACGCCGAAGTTCCGCTCGCGGAGTTGTTCGGCTATGCGACTGCGATCCGCTCGTTGTCGAAAGGGCGCTCGAGTTACTCGATGGAGCCGTCTCACTTTGCACCGGTGCCAGCGAACCTGGTTTCGGCGATTCTCGATCAGAAAGACGCCAAATGAGTAATGGCCAGCGCATCCGAATCCGCTTGAAGGCGTTCGATCACCGCATGCTCGATCAATCCGCGGTGGAGATAGTGGAGACTGCGAAGCGCACAGGAGCGCGCGTGGCCGGGCCGATTCCGTTGCCGACATTAATTGAAAAATTTACGGTAAATCGTTCCCCGCACGTTGATAAAAAATCGATGGAACAATTTGAAATTCGCACGCACAAACGGCTGTTGGACATCATTGAGCCGACGGCGAAAACGGTGGATGAACTAAAGAAATTGAATTTGCCTGCGGGCGTTGACATTACGATTAAGATTTAAGCGGAGGCCTTTCTGAAAGATTTGCGATTAGACGGTCATGAGCATCGGACTTCTTGGACAAAAAATTGGTATGACCAGCGTTTACGACGCCAAAGGTCGATTGCGTTCCGTGACCGTGATCGCGGCCGGCGATAACGTTTTGCTGCGTCGTTTGACCCAGGAGAACGACGGATATTCGGCGGTGCAGATTGGGTTCGCCGTGCAGAAGGAATCGCGCGTGACTAAACCTTTGCTTGGCGAATTCAAAAAGGCTGGCGTTGAGCCACAGAAATTTGTGCGCGAGTTTCGCCTGACCAGCGATCTCCCTGAAGGCGAGATCAATCTAAACGTCACGCAATTTCAAGCGGGCGACTATGTCGACGTGATAGGCCGATCGAAAGGCAAAGGATTTCAAGGCGTGATGAAGAAGCACAACTTTCACGGCCAAGGTGCGGCGCACGGTTCGAAGATGCACAGGCGCATCGGTGCAGTCGGCAATCGTTCTACTCCGGGGCGAATTTGGAAAAACATGGGAATGCCCGGCCACCTCGGCGACGAACGTGTGACCGTGCAGAATCTCCAGGTCATGCAGGTGCGCGAAGCCGAAAAGATTATTTTGGTCAGCGGCGCCGTCCCGGGCGCGAACGGCAGTTACGTGATCGTTAGGCCGGCGATTAAGCATCCGGAGAAGGTTTTGGCGGCACACGCGGAGCATCGCAAACATGATCAGGAGGAAGCGGCGAAGAAGCCCGCGATAAGAGTTCGATGAGCGCGAAAGTTCTGACCAAAACCGCTGCCAAGGAAGCCGGGATTGAGCTAATCGAAGACGGAAGAGGCTCCCAGGCTGTTCATGATACCGTCGTTGCGATGCGCGCGGCGCGTCGGTCCGGTTCTGCCAACACGAAAACCAAAGCAGAAGTGGATTTGTCCGGTGCAAAGCCGTGGAGGCAGAAGGGCACTGGCCGCGCGCGGGCGGGCTATAAATCGTCGCCCATCTGGCGTGGTGGTGGGGTGGTGTTTGGGCCAAAAGCGCGCGATTATTCCAAAAAGATTTCCAAATCCGTGCGCCGTCTCGCTTTTCGAAAGGCGTTAAGCGAGCGGATCAAGGCAGGCGACGTTTTGACGATCGACAAATTCGTTGTGCCGGAACTAAAAACGAAGTCGTTCGTCGGATTGCTGAAAAAGCAAACAGACGCCCGGAAAGTTTTGTTAGTCTCGGATGCGTTTGATCAAACAACCTTGAAGTCGGGCCGCAACGTGGAGCCAGTTACGCTTGCTACCGCATCCGACGTGAATACAGAGCAACTCCTCGCGTTCGAGAAAATTCTCGTCACGCAGAAGGCCCTGGAAAGATTGGCGGAGCGAACTCGCCCGGCCCGAACCGGCGAACACGCGAAGTAAACGATGAACGAACCGCACGAGATCATTCAAACCGCGTCGTTGACCGAAAAGTCAACCCTGATGAGCGAAAAACAGAACAAGTATGTCTTTCGCGTTAGTCCGCGTGCGAACAAGATTGAAATCAAGAACGCAATTGAACGCCTGTTCCAAAAGAAAGTGGTCGATGTGAACACCTGTAATTACACAGGCAAGGAGAAGCGAGTCCGGGGACCCATGGGACGACGACCACGATGGAAGAAGGCCATTGTCACGTTGAAGGAGGGCGAGAAGATCGATCTCATCTGACGCAGAGAAATCGAATTCTTGAATCGTTATGGCTCTAAAAGAATTTCGCCCATTAACGCCGACGCTGCGCTTTAAGTCGCTGCCTGCGTTCGATGAAATCACAAAGTGGCGCCCTGAAAAAAGGCTGGTTGAACCGAAGAAGAAAACCGGGGGCCGCAATAGTTACGGTCGGCTCACGTCACGTCACATCGGTGGCGGACACAAGCAGAAATATCGCAAGGTTGATTTCAAACGACGCAAACAGGGCGTCTCTGCGGAAGTTGTCGGAATCGAGTACGACCCGAACAGATCTGCGCGCATTGCTCTCGTCAAGTACGCTGACGGCGAACTAAGCTACATTCTGGCACCGAATGGTTTGCAAGTAGGATCAACGGTCGCAGCCGGAGACAACGTCGCACCCGATCTGGGAAACGCGTTACCGCTTCGTGCGATTCCTCTGGGCACCAATATCCATAACATCGAATTGAGTCCGGGCCGGGGTGGACAGGTTGCACGGAGCGCGGGGCAACAGGCCACGTTAACCAACATCGAAGGTGGTTATGCATTGGTGAAAATGCCTTCCGGCGAAATTCGACGCATTCACGAAAACTGCTTCGCCACAATTGGCCAGGTGGGAAACGTCGATCACATGAACGTATCCAGCGGTAAAGCGGGACGTACTCGCTGGCAAGGACGCCGCCCCCACGTGCGCGGGATGGTGATGAATCCAATCGATCATCCGATGGGCGGCGGCCAGGGTAAATCAAAAGGCGGCGGCGGCCGGCACCATCCGGTGAGTCCCTGGGGACAACTGGCCAAAGGATATAAGACGCGGAGCAAACATAAACCGAGCGATCGTTTTATTTTGGAAAGGAGAAGACCGAAGAAGAAGGCTTGATTTTGTCGGAGCGGGAAGCGGCTCTTACTTCTCACTGTTCTCACTTGATTTTTATGGCTAGATCGTTAAAGAAAGGACCCTTCGTCGAGTTGCATCTTCTGGAGAAGATCGACAAGATGAACAGTTCGGGCGTGAAAAAACCGATCAAAACGTGGTCGCGGCGCTCGATGGTGACGCCGGATTTTGTCGGCCACACGTTTTTGGTGCATAACGGAAAGACGTTTAATTCCGTTTTCGTAACCGAGAACATGGTCGGTCATAAGCTCGGCGAATTTTCGCCCACGCGCGTGTTCAAGAAGCACGGTTCGCATACGGCGAAGGTCACGAAATAGTTTTAGTTACGAGTTGAATAGTTGATAGAATGAACCTGTGCGTGTTGCCAAGGTGAACCTATCAACATTCAGCTATCGGTTATCGGCTTTTTTGATAGTGGGCTGCGTTACGCTGGCGCAAGGGCTGGCCGCAGAGGGAAATAGTTCTTTGTCAGAATCCAAAACTGAAAACGCGAGAGCGGGCGACACCGCAGCAGCGAATTCCGAACCAACACGGTTACCTTCAGAGGTGACCGCGGCTGGCTTGCTTCACCAAAATGAGGACCTGCAAAAGCAATTATCAATTGCCCAGGAATCGCTGAAGGCGCTGACCAGCAGCCTGGCGGAGTCCAATGCGGAAGCAGAATTGTTTCGCCGCAAATACTCCGATCTGCAATTGCAAATGGAGGCACTCGGGCTTGCATCAGCGAGCAAAGACCGGGCGAAACTGGAGCAGCGTTTGCTGGCCGCAGTGAGCGATCTTCAATTCGCACAGAAGGAGCGCGATGAGTATCGCGACCAGATGCTTCGCCTGGACGAGGCTGTGTTGTGTTACTTGAAAACGTCGCAGAGCGCGGATCCGAAGGCGCGAATGGACGTGGAGACTCAGCTACGTGGTGTCGACAAGGTGGTGACAAAGTCGACGAACGAACCGGAGTCGCCTGAGCGAGGTTTGATGGACGGGAACGTGATCAGCGTGAAGGATGAATGGTCGTTTGTAGTTGGTAACCTTGGCGAAAAACAAGGTGTCAAGGTTGGGATGCCAATGCGGGTAATGCGTGGCGATAAACGGATCGCGACCCTGCGAGTAATCGATGTCCGACAAAGGATCTGCGGCGCCGTGATTCAGGAAATGGATTCGAAGAAAGAGAGAATAAAAGTAGGAGACCGCCTCCAGGTGGATGCGCAACCGAACGTGAGTGTGAGGTAAGAACGAGAATCGAGAACCGAGAATTGTGAGTCGGGTAACCGAGTTACGAATTTCGATTCTCGAATCACGGAACGAAGTAATGGAAGTCAGATCGACATACAAGTATGCGCGGATTTCGCCGTTTAAGGCACGCGAAGTCACGCGTGAGATCCAGGGTCTGCCCGTGTCGGCAGCACTCGATCTACTTGCTTTTACACCTAAGAAAGCGGCGTTCCTCATTAACAAAACGCTGAAAAGCGCGATCGCCAATGCCGAGAACAACGCCAACCTCAAACCCGACGGATTAGTCGTAAAGGAAGCAGTCGTGGGCGAGGGCCCAACGTTCAAGCGGATCATGGCGCGTGCCCGGGGTAGCGCCAGCCGGATTTTGAAGCGAACCAGCCATATCCGCATCGTGCTTACGGACGAAATCAAGGTTGAGACGCGCGACACCAGAAAAGCGAAAAAGAAAGCGGGACAAAGGGCCGAGAAGAAGAAGGAAGCCGCAGCAGGTGACGCGACTGAAAACGCGGCGCCGGAGAAAAAGCCGCGAGCGAAAAAGGCAGCCAAGAAATCGAGCAAGTAAATTTTATGGGACAAAAAGTTAATCCGATTGGCTTTCGCCTGGGCGTAAACCGCGACTGGCGCTCGCGCTGGTATGCCTCGCCACAGGAATTGCCGGAATTTCTGCACTCCGATCTGGAGATTCGGAATTACGTGAAGAAGAAACTGCAGTATGCCGCTGTCTCGAAAATTGTGATCGAGCGGGCGTGGAACAGCATCCGAGTGACCATTTTCACCGCGCGTCCGGGAATCGTGATCGGACGCAAAGGCGCCGAGATTGAAAAGATGACAGAAGAGATTTCCAAGATGGCGCAGGGCAAGCAGGTCAAGATCGACATTCAGGAGATCAAGACTCCGGAGTTGGATGCGCAACTGGTGGCGGAGAATGTGGCATTGCAAATTGAACGCCGAATTGCGTATCGCCGAGCAATGAAAAAAGCCGTGCAGACGGCGATGGATTTTGGCGCCGAAGGAATTCGGCTCCGTTGTTCGGGGCGACTCAACGGCGCGGAAATTTCGCGCTCTGAATGGTATCGGGAGGGTAAGGTTCCGCTGCACACGTTGCGAACGCCGGTCGATTACGGGTTTGCAGAGGCAAATACTGTCTACGGAAAAATCGGAGTGAAGTGTTGGATCTGTAAGAAGCAGGAGGAAGCAGCCCAGCCGGCTTCTCCGCCTCCGCCTCCACCTCCACCAGCTCCGGCACCAGAGCCGGCTGAAGTCTAAGGAGACATTTTTATGCCGTTAATGCCAAAACGCGTGAAGTATCGAAAGTCCCAGCGGGGAAGCCGCAAGGGGACCGCTTCGCGCAATCTCAAGATCGATTTTGGCGAGTTTGGATTGCAGACACTCGAACGCGCGTGGATTACGAACACGCAATTGGAAGCTGCGCGCGTCGCCCTCACTCGTAACATGAAGCGTAAGGGCAAACTGTGGATCCGTATTTTCCCGGACAAATCGGTAACCGCCCGTCCACCGGAAACGCGCATGGGCAAGGGCAAAGGCCAGCCTGAGTTTTGGGTCGCGACGGTGCGACCTGGCAATATTTTGTTCGAGTTGGACGGTGTACCGGAATCTGTGGCGCGCGAGTCCCTGCGACTGGCTGCGGATAAATTGCCGGTACGAACAAAATTTCTTACGCGCCACCACGTCAGGCCCGCTTAAGCATCATGAAAATGAAAGAAATCACCGAACTAACCACCGACGAGTTGCTGACAAAAAGGCGGGACCTGCGCCAGGAAAGGCTTCACCTTCGTTTGCAGCAGCAGAGTGGGCAGTTGGAGCAGCCCAGCAGATTGCGGCTGTTGCGGCGGGATATTGCAAGAATCGAGACCGTGCTATCGGAGCGCGAGAGACAAACTGAAGCGAAGTAACTATGGCTGACGAACTCCAACCGCAACCTGCTCCCGCTGCTGGCGACCGTGGCTCGCGCAAGACACGCACCGGCGAAGTGGTTTCCAGCGACATGAATAAAACAATTGTGGTGCGCACGGTGACGCGTGTGCCGCATCCCAAGTTTGGCAAGATCGTCAAACAGATGAAAAAATTCTACGCCCACGATGAGCAGAACCAGGCAAAAACGGGCGACAGGGTTCGCATTATGGAGACACGGCCGCTCAGCAAGCTGAAGCGCTGGCGCCTGGTGGAGGTCATCCAAAAGTAAGGAAGGTTTCGATGGTACAAATTCGATCCAGACTGGATGTGGCAGACAATAGCGGCGCGCGCATGGCTACGATGATTGGCGTTATCGGCAAGGCCACGCGTTACGCAGGGATCGGCGACGTGATTACGGCAAACGTCAAGGAAGCAAGCGCAACCGGGGCGGTAAAGAAGGGCGAAGTCGTTCGTGCCGTACTGGTTCGCACCAGGCAACCGATCCGGCGCGAGGATGGTTCGCTGCTGCGTTTCGACAATAACGCCATCGTTATCATCGATAAGGATTTGAATCCCCGCGGCACGCGCATTTTTGGGCCGGTCGCCCGAGAATTGCGCGAGCGGAATTTCATGAAAATTGTATCGCTCGCTCCAGAAGTCCTATGAACCGCATCAAGTGTCACGTTAAAAAAGGCGACCAGGTCGAGGTGATCTCCGGGAATTTTCGCGGTTCGTCAGGAAGAGTTCTGGCTGTGTTCCCGGGCAAACAGCGCGTCCTCGTCGAAGGTGTGCGGATCATCAAGAAACACCTGCGAAAATCCCAGGATAATCCGAGCGGAAAGATCGCCGAGCGCGAAGGCCCCATTCATATTTCCAACGTAAAATTGATCGAACGCGAGAAGAAGGCCGAGAAAGCGCCGGCAAAGAAACCGAAGACGGAGAAAGAACAGAAGAAAGCAGCCTAACCGATTAGAGGTGTCTCGACTTCGCTCGACACGACAGACTGAAAATGGAAAACGAATTTCATCGCCATTACAAGGACCGCGTTATGCCGGCGCTGCAAAAGCTGCACGGTTATAAAAACGTTCACCAGGTTCCCAGAGTCGAAAAAGTGGTCATCAACACATCGGTCGGCTCGCAATCTGATGTGAAGCAGGCGCTGGAAGAAGCGAAGGCGGAACTGGCGCTAATCACTGGCCAGCGGCCCATGGAAACACTGTCAAAGAAGAGCATTTCCAACTTCAAGTTGCGCAAAGGTCAGGCCATTGGGGCAAAGGTGACTCTGCGGGGAGAGCGCATGTACGAATTCCTCGAACGTTTCATCAAAGCCGCACTGCCGCGTATCCGGGATTTTCGCGGCGTATCGCCGCGCAGTTTTGATAGCCAGGGGAACTATACGCTTGGGATTTCCGATCAATCGATTTTTCCTGAGGTCGAGCTCGATAAAATCAAGCGCAACATCGGATTTGATGTTACAATCGTCACCACGGCACGAACCAACGAGGAAGCCAAATCGCTGTTAAGCGAAATGGGAATGCCGTTTAGCGACCGGGCAAAGAAACCCGCCGCACAAACCGCCTGATTTTCATGAGTACTGTTACTGATCCAATTGCCGATTTTTTGGCGCGTGTGCGCAATGGCACACGTGCGCAGAAACCGGAAGTGCTTATTCCGTACTCGAAAATCAAGGCCGAGATCGCGCGCATTCTCAAGGAGGAAGGTTACATTTCCGATTACTCGATTGACACGAGCGCTGCGCATCCGCGCCTCAAGATCACCAACAAACTCGTGAACCGCTCGAGTGCTATCGCAGGGCTGCGCCGGGTAAGCCGCCCAGGATTGCGGCGATATGTTGGCGCCGATGAGATTCCAAGGGTTCTCGGTGGAATGGGTTTGGCGATTCTTTCTACTTCGCGCGGTGTTTTATCTGGACGCGAAGCGCGGAAGCAAAAAGTCGGCGGCGAACTACTGGCCTACGTTTGGTAAATTTATGTCACGAATTGGAAACAAGGCAGTCGAGATTCCCGACAAGGTCAAAGTGAACATTGACGAGAAGGGAGCAGTTTCGGTCGAGGGGCCCAAGGGGAAACTTGACTGGAAACTTCCGCGTCAAATCCGGGCCAGCGTGAAGGACAGTCGGATATCCGTCATACGCGAAGCAGAGACACGCAGCGTGAAAGCGTTGCATGGGCTTTCGCGCAGCCTCGTGCACAACATGGTGCAGGGTGTAAGCGAGGGTTTCACCAAGCAACTCGAGATCGAAGGGGTTGGGTTCAAGGCTGCTGTTCAGGGGTCCACCCTCAATTTGAGCCTGGGTTTCTCTCATCCGGTCCCATTTTCAATTCCAAAAGACATTAAAATCACAGTCGCGGAGAACACAAAGATTACCGTCCAGGGCGTGGACAAGAAATTGGTTGGCCAGGTAGCGGCAGACATCCGTCGTTTTTATCCTCCCGAACCGTACAAGGGTAAAGGCGTTCGCTACGCGGGCGAGCAGATTCGTCGCAAGGTGGGCAAGACTGTTCAATAATTATGGCGACGTTTCGTAAGGCAGCGCGACAGCGCGTTCATCAAAGGATCAGGAAAAAAGTGTCAGGCACACCAGATCGGCCGCGGCTGTCAGTTCATTTTTCTGGCAAACACGTTTACGCTCAGGTGATCGACGACGATTCCGGACGGACTCTGGTGGCTGCATCGACTGCCGAGCGGTCTTTAGTAGAGAAAGATAAAGCCGCTGCAAACAAGAACACGGCGGAACAAGTCGGCAAAGCAATTGCAGAACGTTTACTGGCGAAGAAACTCGATCGAGTCGTTTTTGATCGTGGCGGGTTCCAGTATCATGGAAAAGTGAAGGCATTAGCAGACGCGGCGCGTGCAGGCGGTTTAAAATTCTAATTCATGGCTCAGACAACTTCAGCAGGCAGACGACCGGATATGCGCAGGCCAGATAAGGCGCCGGCGGCAAAGGGCGATACGACTGAGAAAGTCGTGTTCATCAACCGCTGCGCGAAGGTCGTGAAAGGCGGACGTCGTTTCAGCTTCAGCGCGTTGATCGTCGCTGGAGATCACGACGGAAAAGTTGGATGCGGATTCGGCAAGGCCAATGAAGTATCAGAGGCCATTCGAAAGGCATCCGAAGCAGCGCGCAAAGCGATGGAGAAAGTTTCATTGAACGAAAACACAATTCCCCACGAAGTGATTGGCGAATACGATGGGGCGCGAGTTCTGTTGCGTCCCGCGTCACCGGGGACCGGGGTCATTGCTGGCGGCGGTGTCCGGGCCGTAGCTGAAGCGGCCGGCATCCGCGATGTGCTGGCCAAGTCGCTAGGGTCAAGCAATCACGCAAACGTAGTGAAAGCGACGATTGCTGCATTGAAGTCGCTTCGCCGCCGGGACGAAATTTTTAAAGTACGCGGAATTCGTTTCAACGATGGAAAACGTGAACAACATGATGCGTCTTCATAATCTGCAACCGCGTCCTGGCTCGCGACATCGCGTAAAACGCCTGGGTTGCGGCGAGAGTTCAGGTCACGGAAAGACGAGCGGTAAGGGTAACAAGGGGCAGAAGGCACGCTCGGGCGGAAGTATTCGGCTTGGGTTCGAAGGCGGCCAGATGCCGTTGATTCGGCGATTACCGAAGCGTGGATTTAATAACGCCGCCTTTCATCAGCGCTATGCGATCATTAATCTTGATGATCTTAATGCGTTTAAAGCCGGAACCGACGTCAACGAACAGCTGCTGCGCGAGTCGAAACTCGTCCGTGGTAATTTTGTAGGAATCAAAATTCTTGGTGACGGCGAATTAAAGCACGGCCTGAATGTGGAAGCTGACAAGATCAGCGCTGCGGCCCGTGAAAAAATCGAAAAGGCTGGAGGAACAATAACGCTGCGCGAGAAAGCAGTGCACCCCAGTGCTGCTGCGGCGCCAGAGGCTGCGGGCGAAGAACCAAGTGGCGAAGGTGTGCCGGCGGGGACCCGAAAGAAGAAGTCGTCCAAGAAGACCTCGGCCAAGGCAAAGAAGAAGGCATCACGGGAGAGCTAGCTTCCCGGCACATGATGTTTCACATTTAGCGGATGGTTTCGGCGTTTCTCAACACGGTCAAGATACCAGAATTGCGCCGGCGCATCTTGTTTACGCTGGCGGTAATCGTGATTGTGCGTCTGGGAGCGGCGATTACAACCCCCGGAGTCAACCAGGCCGTGCTGCAGGAGTGGTTTCGCACCTCGCTTAGCCAACGCACCGGAGGTGGTCTCGCTGCCTTGTTTAACTTGTTCAGCGGCGGTGCGCTGGAAAATTGCGCGGTTTTCTCGCTGGGGATCATGCCTTATATCAGCGCGTCGATCATGATGCAGTTGCTAACTGCAGTGATCCCTCAGCTTGGCAGGCTGGCTCGCGAGGACGGCGGCCGGCAAAAGATCATGCAGCTGACCCGGTACGCGACAGTGGGGCTGTGCATTTTCCAGGGGTATTTGCTGGCGCTGTCGTTCCAGCATCCGGAATCGTATCACACCATGCTGCCGGGGATTACCGATACCATTAAAACTCTGGGCATTCCTTTGGTGGATGATCTCGGCTGGAAGTTTCGAATCGTAACGGTGGTCTCTCTAACGACTGGGACACTTCTGTTGATGTGGTTGGGCGATCAAATTACCGAGCGCGGGATCGGAAACGGAATATCGCTCATCATTACCGTCGGCATCGTTGCGCGCCTGCCCGCGGCGCTCGCGCAAGCGTGGAAGACGTTTGTGCCATCGGCGCAGACTGGGTCGAGCCAGGTGAATCCGATGGTTCTTGTGTTGCTCGTGTTCTTCTTGATCGTCGTCATCGCCGCGGTGATCACAATCACTCAGGGCGTGCGCAAGATTACCGTCCAGTACGCGAAGCGGGTAGTTGGCCGCAAAATGTACGGAGGGCAAACGCAATACATGCCTCTGAAAGTGAATTATGCGGGCGTCATGCCCATCATCTTTGCCTGGGCGCTGCTTCTCTTCCCGGCTACGATTGTTCAGTACGGATTTCGAAACAGCCCTACGGCTAATCGGATCGCCAGCGCGCTTTCCACCGGCTGGCCTCATTACGTCGCTCTAGCGGCGATGATTTTCTTTTTCAGTTATTTCTGGGTCGCAACGCAGTTTCAACCAACGCAAATCGCGGACGACCTTAAAAAATACGGTGGCTACATTCCTGGCGTGCGGCCGGGCAAGCCGACCGCAGACTTTCTAGATTTCACGATGACACGGCTCACGTTCGCAGGCGCGATTTTTCTGACGGTGATAGCCGTTTTGCCAAGTCTTCTAAGTCAGTGGTTGAATGTGCCGATGATCACGGCGCAGTTTTTTGGCGGCACAAGCTTGTTGATCATCGTGGGCGTCATGCTCGATACCATGCGGCAGGTGGAGACACACCTTATTCAGCGCCATTACGATGGTTTCTTGCGTAAGGGGCGCATTCGAGGACGATCCTTTGATCGCGCTACTTACAGCCGGGGCGACGCGGCAGCGAGCGGCACACTAATGTGGTTGTACGTTGGGATCGCCGTGCTCGTAATCGCTGGAGTCGCCATTTTCCTATACGGTAGGTGAAAAGACGGCTCGTTCTTCTCGGTGCGCCCGGTTCTGGCAAGGGAACCCAGGCTGAAATGATTACGCGCCAATTCGGGATTCCTGTCACGTCGCCGGGCGCGATCTTACGGCGTGAAAGAGACCTCGGAACCCCGCTAGGAAAGAAGACCGGTGAAGTGCTACAAAGCGGCGGGTTGGTCTCTGACAAAATCATCATTGAACTAATTGACGATTGGTTGCGCCTGCATGGTGGCCACGGATTTGTATTCGACGGTTTTCCCCGGACGCTGCGCCAGGCGGAAAGCTTGATGGCTATCCTGGCGCGATTGCGTAATGCTTTGGATTTGGCGATCTGGCTTGAGGTATCAGAACAAACCGTGCGCGATCGCATCGCGGGACGACTTCAATGTGGCGAATGCGGTTTTACTACGAGTGCATCGAGCGCGCAGTTTTCTGAACGAGCGGTGTGCCCTTATTGCGATGGCCCGCTAGTACGCCGCAGCGACGACGATCTCGGCGTGTTACAAACGCGTTTGCAAGAGTTCCGTACCAAGACCGAGCCGCTGGCATCTTTTTATAGCAAAATGTCGATCCTGCATCGGATCGATGGCAACCGGGACCGCGAAGCAGTTTTCGGCGACATTTCCCGGCTGATCGAAGACAAACGATGATTCCGATCAAGAACGCGAAAGAGATTGAGAAGATGCGCCAGGCCTGCCGCACTGCGAGCGATATTCTCGACCGCGTCAGCGATCTGGTTCGTCCAGGTGTTACAACAAAAGAAGTGGACGAAGCCGCAGCCGACTTCATGAGCGATGCTCATGTGAAAAGCGCTTTTCTGGGCTACCGGCTTGGACACCGTGTTTTTCCCGGCAATATTTGTATTTCGCTGAATGACGAAGTCGTGCATGGCATCGGCAGCCAACGACGCATTCAATACGGAGACATCGTAAAACTGGATATCGGTGTCGTTCAAGAAGGTTGGGTGGGGGACAATGCAACAACTGTGCCGGTCGGAATCGTGGAGGAACGAACCGATCAGTTGCTGCGCGTAACGGAAAATGCCTTGGCCCGGGCAATTGGGGCTGCGCGCGAAGGCCAGCGCGTCGGCGACATCTGCGCCGAAATCGAGGATGAAGCGCGCCGCTTTGGTTTTTCAGTCGTGCGCGAATTTGTTGGCCACGGCGTGGGACGAAAAATGCACGAGGAGCCGCAAATTCCCAATTACGGTAAGCGCGGCAGCGGCCCGAAGTTAAAGGCCGGCATGACGCTGGCAATTGAGCCGATGATTAACATCGGCACTTCCGACGTAAGATTGCTCGATGATGGTTGGACAGTGCGCACGGCCGATGGAATGCCCTCCGCGCATTTCGAGCACACGGTTCTGATCACGAAGAGCGACCCGGAAATTCTGACATGGCGCGCAAGGACGCAATTGAAGTAGAAGGCACAGTCGTCGAGCTGCTGCCCAATACCATGTTTCGGGTCGAACTGGCCAATGGGCATCGTGTTCTGGCGCATATTTCTGGAAAAATGCGGCTGCACTTCATTCGGATCTTGCCAGGAGACAAAGTTATGCTAGAGATTTCACCCTACGATTTGTCGAAAGGGCGAATTACCTATCGCCAAAAATGACAACGCGGAGGGCGCTCCGGGTTTCGTTGGATTATGAAAGTACGACCATCAGTAAAAAGGCTTTGTGCCAGTTGCAGGATCGTGAAGCGCAAGAACGTGGTGCGCGTGATCTGCAAAAACCCGCGCCATAAACAGAGGCAAGGGTGACGGGTGAAAAGTGATTAGTTATGCCAAGACTACTAGGAGTTGAAATTCCAGCAGAGAAACGCATCGAGGCGTCTCTCACTTATATTTACGGAATCGGGTTTGCCACAGCCAGGCGCATTCTCGAGCAGACAAATATCGACCCAAATTTGCGCGCGAAAAATCTTACCCCGCAGCAATTGAACGAAATCATTCACGCGATTACGAACAACAAGATCAAGATTGAAGGCGATCTGCGTCGCGAGATCCAGGGTAACTTGAAACGCCTGCAGGCAATCAATAGTTATCGCGGTATTCGGCATCGCAAGGGCCTGCCTGTGCGCGGCCAGCGCACTTCGACAAATGCGCGCACGCGCAAGGGCCCGCGCAAGACCGTAGGCGTCGTGCGCAATCCGGAAGCTAAGGCCGGTAAAGTTTAATTGCGTCATTAGAATTATGGCTGAGCCAGAGAATCCAACCAATACAACTCCGGAAGAACCAAAGACCACGGAGCCAAAATCAACTCCGCCTCCGACGGATTCCCAAAAAGCGGAGCCGGCTTCGACTCCAAAGGCTGAGGCACCAGCCAAGCCAGCTAAGAAAGCAGCCAAACCGAAAAAGGAACAACCAGCCGCTGCAGCAGCACCGACTTCGGAAAATCTTTCGCTTTCATCCGATGAGATTGAAAAGCCAAAGATCGTCAAGGCCAAAGGCAGCAAGAACGTTCACTCAGGTATCGCGCATGTGCTTTCAACCTTCAACAACACAATCGTGACCATTACCGACATGAAAGGCAACGTGATCGGCTGGTCGAGTGCTGGTAAAGTGGGCTTTAAAGGTTCGCGTAAAAGCACTGCCTACGCGGCACAAATGGTCGCGCAGGACGCCTCCCGACAAGCGATGGGCCACGGACTGAAAGAAGTAGAAGTCCTGGTAAAAGGACCTGGAGCCGGGCGTGAGTCTGCGGTCCGCGCGCTACAGGCAATCGGGCTCGATCTCACTGTGATCCGCGACGTGACTCCCGTGCCGCACAACGGTTGTCGCCCGCCGAAACAACGTCGCGTCTAACGCTCTCAGCTCTCAATTTCTCAAAATGGCTAGATACACAGGACCAAAAACCAAAGTGAGCCGCCGCTATGGCGTGCCGCTATTCGGTTCGTCGAAGGCACTGGAGCGAAAGAATTATCCGCCCGGCATGCACGGTCCGAGAGGTTCCCGGCGCAAACAATCTGATTACGCGATTGCTCTCGGCGAGAAACAGAAGCTGCGTTACCAGTATGGGCTTCTCGAGCGTCAGTTCCGACGCATTTTCCAAAGCGCGTTGCGCAAGCGCGGCGTGACCGGCGAAACGCTTCTCCAGTTGCTGGAGACGCGCCTCGATAACGTCGTTTACCGCCTTGGCCTTGCCAACACCCGTAGCGCTGCGCGGCAACTGGTATCGCACGGCCATGTGCTCGTGAACGGGCGCACCGTGAATATCGCGTCCTACAATGTGAAAGCGGGCGACGAAATCACGATCAAAGATAAGCCAAAATCGCGCCAATTGGTGCTGCGTAATCTCGATCTCACACAAATCGTTCCCGTGCCCGATTGGTTAACGGTCGACCGCGACGCGCTCAGCGGTAAAGTTTCCCGCATTCCGTCTCGAGAAGAGATACAGCCTATCGTGAACGAACAGTTAATCGTCGAGCTGTATTCGCGTTAAAATCTGGCGCGCTAGGCATTCCTTTATCGGGGGTGCTCTCTGGATAACGCAGAGAGAGACGAAACAACTTTCGTTGAATCGTAGTTGTCGCTCACTGCAGTTTAGGAGAATGCAGACATGAACAAAGGCAATCTTGGCGCTATCGACGAATCGCGAACGAAGCGGTTCTACCATGGCACTCGGGCTGAGCTGAAGCCAGGAGACCTGATCGGACCCGGCTACAGTTCCAACTACGGTAAGAGGAAGAAGGCGAACTACGTCTACCTGACCGCCACGCTGGATGCAGCCACGTGGGGAGCGGGGCTCGCCCTCGGCGAAGATCCCGGCAGAATTTACATCGTGGAACCGACTGGCCCGATTGAAGATGATCCCAATCTGACAACTAAGAAGTTTCGGGGTAATCCGACGAAGGCATTTCGCTCCCGTGAGCCTCTACGGATTATTGGCGAGATCCCGGACTGGCAGGGGCACTCGCCTGAAAGACTCAAAGAGATGAAGGACCGTGTCGAGCGACTTAGGCAACTTGGTGTAGAGGCAATTGGGGACTGAACAGAGACCACCTACAGCCGATGAAGCCAAACCAGCCGCTTGTGTTAGGCCTGCAGCGAAATCGAAGTTTTTGCGCCAAGTGGCTGGGTGGTGGTTCATTCCGACTTCGTTGGGCAGCAGCCTAACTAGTAAAGGTGTTGGCGTCGTACGATGGAGAGCCGTGCGTTCATTGTTGGGGTGATTGTGGGCATCCTTGCCACCGTCACGATGGACGTCGTGGCCGGGATCGCTCTCCGGCTTGGCATCGCCGGCCGGGGACCGCGCCGAACCGGCCCTGATTTGATCGGACGCTGGATCGGCTACCTCTTGCAAGGCAAGTTCAGGCACACGGATATCCTGCAAACACCGCCTATGCGAGGAGAACTGGTCTTGGGATTAGCCGCGCACTATTTGATCGGGATCGTGCTGACCCTTGTGTACGTCGGCCTGTTGGTCGTGGTGCACGCGACGCCGACAGCTCTCAGCGCGATCCTCTACGGGACGGCCACCACAGTCCTCCCCTGGTTTTTTATGTTCCCATCACAAGGAATGGGCTGGCTGGGACGCGATGCACCCGGTGACGCTCATCTGGCTCGCGCAAGCCTGTTCAATCACATAATCTTCGGCCTCGGCATAGCGATGTGGATGGCAGTGATCAGGCCAATCTGAAATCTAACTTGTTTTCAACGATAGCCGTGGCTTATCTCTGTGACTCATGACCGTCCCAGCTCATTCGCCCTCGCAGGCTATCCCGTCCATCTCGCAGATTCCCAATCTGCTCGATTCTCGTTAGAATCGGCCGTGAAGTTTTGGTTTTGGTTCCTCTGGTTTATCGACGCTGCTGTCGCAGGCGTAGCGCTGTATTTCTTTTTTTCTCTGGCTACTAGCGGCAGGGTTGCATCATTCAATATTCTGCCGTGGCTCGCGATCCTGGCAGCTTTAGCAGCCGTGGTAGGAGGCAGTGTTTGGTTGCGCTCGGTCGGACAGCACGTTGTCGCGATTGTTGTTCTTCTAGCGTTAGCAATCCCCGCAATGCTGGTTGTATTATTGTTTCTTCTGCTCCTAATTCTTCGCCCCAATTTTCACTGAGCTAAGGATTCGGCGCTCGCCGCGCCGAGCGCCTCTACAACGCCCGGACGCTTGAGGTCAATCGTCCCTACCTTCCAGGAATTGCAGCGCTTTATCGTAACTACGACGCTCAAGATAATGTGCCAGTCGCGGGTCGACCGGCTGCGGAAGTGCGGCTTGTAGCGTGTCGATCTTTTCCGAAATAGCGCGCAAGCGCGCGATGTGCTTTGGCTCGTCGCGGCGGCTCTGCTCGTCGCGAATCACGGCCAGGCGGTCTCGCAGAGCCTGTGTTAACTCGATGAGAGCGCTTTCCATTTCATTAAACCCGCGATTTGCAATCATCGGCTCTAAGCTCAAAGATGACCGGCCTCTGACAGCAGTTGGCGCTTTGCTTCAAGCCAATCAGACTCTGCGTCGCCAGGCAGCGCAAATCGACGTCGGCGTTCCGAGATGAAGTACGCCCGGAGTCGAACCGCTTCGTCCGATGGATCTCCGAATCCCTCAGGTTCACGTGGCAATTGGCCTTTTGCCACGGTTGCGCTTTTCTTGGCGCGTGTCTCTTGCGGTTTTCGGTTCGCAGTCGCACTACGCGTGCGGCTGACCTTGGCAACTTTTACTTTTGAAGACGCGCTCGTCTCCAGGGGCGTCTCCTTTTTATCTTGGACAATTTTCTTTTTTTTCGGCACAGATTTTATCGTTGATGGTTTTAATTCGTTTATCGTTCATCGGTCGGTTGGCAAGTGCTTTCTCGCTCTTCAGGGAGTAGATTTGGAAACGTTACGGGTATGAGACATTTTGTTTTTCGCTGGATCGTGACCACAATCGCGGTGTTTGTGGCTGCGCCGATCGTCGGCATTAATTACGGCGACCGCCTTGGTTGTCTACTAGGGGCATCGCTTCTGCTCGGCATCATCAACGCTTTTATTCGCCCAATTCTTCTTTTGCTGAGTCTCCCGTTGATTCTCGTTACGCTGGGCATTTTCATTTTGATCATCAACGCGTTGATGTTGAAATTCGTTGGCGAGATCATGCCATGTTTTGAAGTTCCCGGTTTCTGGCGCGCCTTTTTTGGAGCGATCATCATTTCAATCGTCAGCTGGGTGTTAAGCGCATTTTTTCGTGGCAGTGACGGACGCGTTCACGTGCTTACACATCACAGCCAGATAAAGCGTGTTCGGGGTCGAGTGATTGAGCCCTAACGCGTGTAACGCAACGAATCAGGGCGGCCCGCCCAGATACTTGCTTAATTGCGACCGCAGTTCTGTCCGAGCGCGAAAGAGAACACTTTTCACGGCGGGAACTGACAGGTCGAGAACCTCGGCAATTTGCTCATAACTAAGTTGCTCATATCTCCGAAGCACAAGCGCCATTCGCTGGGTCTCTGGGAGCTGGAGAATCGCTCTTTCGATCGTTCGTTGAAGCTCCACTTCGAGCAGGGAAGCGTCAGGGGCCAGGTTTGCCTCGTCTTTTAGAGGCGGATCTTCTGCTCCCGCCTCCGGTTGAAGCGATACATGGGCGTGGCGCTTGGCTCGGCGGAGCTCGTTAAAAACCAGATTGCGGGTGATTTTCAGTAACCAGGTCGTGAATTTTGCGCGTGGAACGTAACGACGCGCGCTTTTCCAAACTCGAATGAAGACCTGCTGCGCGATATCTTCCACGTCGGAATTGCTGCCCAGCATGCGCGCTACCGTGCCCGCCACCAAAGCTTGATGTCTCTCGATCAGGCCTTGCAACGCATCGGTGTCGCCCCCACCAATAAGCCGCATGAGGCGCACGTCATCGGCGTCGTCTTCCGATCTCCCTTTGTTTCCTCGATCGTCGGCAGACATCGGTTCATTTAGACGTTTGTCCGAGACAAAGCTTGCCAGAAAAACGACAACTAGCCAAAATTCGCCTGTCGCCGCGCTCGTGCCATGGTTTTTGTTGCAAGGCCGAAGCGGCCTGTGCGATGCTTGGTTAACGAGGGCTTGGCCTCGCGTCCGAATGAATTATCAGCTTATTCCGAAAAAACTCAGGCCTATTGCAGAGAAAGTTGAGGCGGTCCAGCGGATTTCAGAGGCAGACGCTCTCGCTTTGTATCGTGCGACTGATCTTAACGCCCTGGGAATGATCGCCAACGTGGTGCGCGAACGAAAGAACGGCAACTACGCAACCTATATCCACAACCGTTACATCAACTACTCGAACGTTTGTATCTTGTCTTGCCAGTTCTGCGCGTTTGCGGCCAAGAAACGCGACGCGCACGCCTTTGAATACGCGATCGACGAAATTATCCGTGTGGTGGGCGACGCGCTTCCGCTCGGGGTGACCGAGGTACACATGGTTGGCGGACTGCACCCCACGCTAAAAAAGGAATGGTATCTGGAACTTTTACAAGGACTGCGCGCCCTGGATCCTGGACTTCATATCAAGGCCTTCACCGCGATCGAAGTTCGGCATTTGGCCAAGCGAATTTTTCGAATGCCGATCCGCGACACATTGGAAACTTTGCGCGGGGTTGGACTTGGCTCCATCACTGGAGGTGGCGCGGAGATTTTCGATCCTGCCGTTCGCGACAAGATCTGTCGCGGCAAAGAAACCGCGTCCGAATGGCTGGATGTTCATCGAACCTGGCACTCGATGGGTGGCCGCAGCACGTGCACCATGCTCTACGGGCACATTGAAACGCTTGCTCAGCGGGTGGATCACCTTCGCCAACTCAGGGAATTACAAGATGAGACAGGGGGATTCACCGGCTTCGTTCCGTTTGCGTTCGAACCGTCGCAGGCTCTTGGAGTCCTTGCCGACATCAAACGTGCCTCTGCGTTTGAGCAGCTTCGCAATCTCGCGGTGAGCCGTATTTATCTGGATAACATCGATCACCTGACTGCCTACTGGGTTAGTCTCGGACTGCCTCTCGCGCAGGTGTCACTGAGCTATGGTGTGGATGATCTGCACGGTACAATTTTGGAAGAGAAGATCTTCCACATGGCCGGAGCAAAGACTCCGCAGCAGCAGACTGTGGTTGCTCTCGAACACGCTATTCGGGAAGCTGGTCGCGAGCCGATGCAGCGTGACAGTTATTATCGACATTTGAATGGCGTCAGCGGAGCCGGTCGGCCTAACGAAAGCGAACTAGCCTGCGCATAAACGGTAGGGCGCGACCGCCGGGCGCGCCGGGAACGGAATGCTCCGCATCGGTTGCGTAAAATATCTCAACGCTCGTCCGCTCATCCACGGCTGGGAAGGGGACGTGGACTTCGATGACCCGTCGGCACTCTGTAATAAACTTGCTGATGGAAAACTCGATGTTGCGCTGGTTTCCAGTTTCGAACTTCTGCGCAATCCGATCTATAGCATCGTTGACGACGTTTCCATTTCCTCAGACGGATCGGTACACAGCGTCGTCGTCGCGCACCGCGGCGAGCTTGGAGACATCGAAGAGATAGAACTCGATCCCGCATCAGAAACGTCCGCAAACTTACTGCGCTGTTTAATCGCAGAGCTCGGATTGCATCCGCGTCTGGAGAGCACTAACTCCCAACGTGTTGTTGTCGGCAGTTGGCACACAATCCATAAGGCACGGCTGTTCATTGGCGATCAAGCCATTCGGTTTCGACAACAGCACGCTAATGAATTTTCGTTTTGGGACCTCGGCGAACAGTGGCGCAAACTCGTCGGCTTGCCATTCGTTTATGCGCTCTGGCTTGTCAGGCCCGAAGTGACTGATCCGGCGCAAATCGGGGGTCGACTGCGAGGTTTGCGTGATGAAAATCTGTCCCATCTCGATCACGTGATTGAAGACGCTCTCGCGGTAGCCGGGGGCGCCGACTCGGCCTCCCGCAAGGGACTCGACCGCGAATTCCTCTCGCGCTATTACCGTGATCATCTTCGATTCAGGTTTGGTGAAAAAGAAAAAGAAGGTCTGCGAGTTTTCACAGATTTGTGCGAGAGACGCAGTCTGCTTCCGACGCGCAATCTTGAGTTCCGTCTTGTTTAGTGGGCTGTTTGATCCTCGGAAGAAGTATCCTTTGCCTCTTCCAGACCAAGGTCGACGTCATAGAGCTTCCAACCCCACCCTGTGAAGCGGAACCGAAGTTTAATTCCTTCTCGATCGACCACAAAAGTGCGGGGACCCGTAAAAAATGCATGTTTTACTTTCGACCAGTCTTCCGCCTTGCCGGTAGGGAAGCGAAATTGTTGCGGATGTCGAAGGTTCTTCAGGACTTCCGGATTCGATATCAGCGCCGCGATCCCTTCGGGAGTGACGTAAGCATCAATGATCGTGTCAATTAGTGATGGTCCAAGGTTTTCCCACCACTTGTGAGTCGTTTTTCTCTGAGCGAACCGCGCGACAAGCTGTTTCTTGAGCGATGCTCGAATGGCGGGAAAATCCATACGCGAACTTAGCGCTGCACTGTCGCCAGACCGCAGCGCTGCCGTGAATCGCAAAAACGAAAAGTACGGCGACGCTCCGTATACCAACAAGAGCAAAATGCAGACCAGTGCCAGCCAACGGAATCTCATTTGATCGTGATTATTTGTGGGCGAGATCGAATTTCTAGCAGGCCCTGGATGTCTCATCAAGTCGAGCACCGCGCTGCGTCTTGTCAGAAACTTGTCCGCGAATAAAGTGCTCAGTGCAACACCGATGGATTCTAGCGCCGCCGGAGGAATTGAACGGCAGCGTCATTTCATGGGGTGAAATCTGTGGGTCGGAGTGCATCGCACGGTTGCTTTTGCGAAAAGGATTTCGCTGCGCCGAAGAGGTTGATGCATTTCTACGGCCGCGCCTCAGCTCATTGAGCGATCCATTTTTACTGCCGCAAATGCGGACGGCGGTTTCCCGGATTCTAGCGGCTCTGGATCGAGGGGAACGGATCGTGCTCTTCGGCGACTACGATGTCGATGGCGTAACATCACTGACATTGCTTGCGGAAATGTTGCGCGCATACGGCGGGGCTCCGGAATTGTTTTTGCCGTTGCGCATGGAGGAGGGGTACGGCTTAAGTCCCGAAAGCATCGAGCGTTGTCTCGGGCAACATCGACCCCAACTGCTGATCGCGGTCGATTGCGGCACGTCGTCAGTGAAGGAAATTGCCGACCTCCGAAAACGAGGCGTGGACGTGATCGTGCTCGATCATCATGAGCCCAAGTCGGCGTTACCCGACTGCATCGCCATCGTAAATCCGAAAACAACGGACTGCGGTTTCGAGTATCTTTGCAGCGTCGGCATTGTCTTCAAACTTTGTCACGCCTTGCTGAAAACGCGGCCGCTGCCTGAGTTCAATTTGAAATCCAGGCTCGATCTTGTGGCACTCGGCACGGTGGCGGACATCGTGCCGCTTTGCGCTGAAAACCGCGTTTTGGTGCAGCGCGGCGCGATCGAGATCGCGCGCACGTCACGTATCGGACTGAAGAAACTGATGCAGGTTGCAGGCGTGCGGCCGCCCATCCTGCCGGAAGATATTGGTTACCGGCTTGGTCCGCGATTGAACGCTGCAGGACGTTTGAGCACAGCGGAGAAATCGTTGCGTCTATTGCTCACTGACAATGACGGCGAGGCGACCACGCTGGCCGCGGAGCTCGATTGCCAAAATCGTGAGCGGCAGGATGTTGAAAAACAGATTTTCGACCTGGCGGTGGAGAAGATAGAGGACCAGTTCGATGCGGAGCACGACGCAGCGATCGTGGTTGGCGCGCGCGGCTGGCACCAGGGGGTACTGGGGATTGTGGCATCGCGGATCGCCCGGCGATATCATCGACCGACCATCGTCATCGGCTTTGATGAGCGTGGAATTGGCAAAGGGAGCGGACGAAGTATTGAGGCATTAAATCTCGTCGAAGCTTTGAGCCGTTGCGCGTCTACGCTCGACAAATTCGGCGGACACGAAATGGCGGCGGGTCTTGCGCTGCACGAGAGAAATTTCGACCTGTTTGGCGAAGCATTTCGCAAAGCGGCGCGTGACGTTCTTTCCAAAGAAGCTCTTCTACCCTGTGTGCGATTGGATCACGAGCTGGCCTTCACGGAAATCGACATAGATTTTCTGCGTTCGCACGAGATGTTGCAGCCATTCGGAAATGGAAATCCCCAGCCACTTTTCCTGGCGCGCGAGATCGAGCCGGTCGCACCTCCCAGGGTAATCAACGAGAAGCACCTTATCTTTCGTTTGCGTCAGGGGAATCGCCATCGCCGCGCCGTTTTTTTTGACGGCCTAACCAATCCACTGCCGCCGGCGCCTTGGGATATCGCATTTCGGATTCGCGCCGACGAGTATGAGGGCGAAACTCTCGTTGCCATTCAGATCGAGGCGGTGCGAGCGGCGGAGTGCCGCCGAGGTGATCAGTGAACAGCGTGAAGTCAGCTAACCGATCACCGAGCACCGAGCATCGAGCACGGGTCCCTGCGGAACCAACCCCTGCATTTTCGCAGCCGCTCGACGAGCTCACTTGGATTCCACGGCCCCGTTTACTCGCGTTGCGACGTCTCGGCATTGAGACGGTCGAGGATTTGCTTACGCACTTTCCGCGCCGTCATGAAGACAGGACGGAATTCGCAAAGTTTCCCCGGAACGAGAGCGATGTTCCGATCTGTCTTTGCGGAGAGGTGGTCAAGACATCGCTGCGGCGCTTCGGCGGTTGGAAGAAAATTTTTGAAGCCACCTTGGAAGAATCAAATCCAAACGCTCTGAGCGAACCACTGGTCTGCCGGTGGTTCAATCTGCATTACGTGCAGAAAATGATCGCTACCGGTCAACGCATAGTGGTTTTTGGAAAACCGCGGCTACGCGGAAAGCGAATTTGCATGGACCATCCGGAGTTCGAAGTCATTGAGAATGACGACGAAATCTCGATTCACTTTCGCAGAATCACGCCGATTTATCCGGCGACAGAAGGTCTTTCGCAGCGTGTCTTTCGCAGCATGATTTTCAGGGTGTTAAACGAACTTCCTACCACGAGTGCCGGATTGGAAAAGTTGGCCCCACAGGATCTTGTTCATGGTGAACGGCGTGACGCGATTCGCGCGATCCATTTTCCGGCTAGCTGGGAAGCACGTGACGCCGCGCACGATCATCTGGTGCTGACTGAATTCTTCATGATGCAAATGGTGATCGCGTCGCGACGTGCCGCTGCTTCCATTCGACATGGCGAGAAACACTGTGGGGCGGGAACGCTGCTCGACAGATTTCTGAAGTCGCTACCATTCGAACTAACTGCCGCGCAATCCAAGGTGATTGGTGAAGTTCGCCACGATCTCGCCGCGAGCCATCCGATGAATCGTTTGTTACAGGGCGACGTCGGTTCGGGGAAAACGGTCGTCGCGATCGCTGCGATGCTGCTCGCTGTGGAGGACGGTTATCAGGCGGCGTTTATGGCGCCTACGCAGATTCTGGCGGAGCAACATTACGATGTGTTGCGACGCTGGCTTGAATCGCTGGGGGTACGCCTGGCGCTGCGAACCGCCGCGCGGCAGGAGGACAGCGGGCCATTGCCGTTGTTCAAGCATGCGGACGATTCCGCGCGAGAGGAACCTCAGATTATTGTTGGCACACACGCGCTGCTGTATGACAAGGTCTCCTTTTCGAACCTCGGGCTCGTTGTCATTGATGAACAGCACAAGTTTGGTGTTGCGCAGCGCGCCCAATTGAGCGCTCGCGAACCGGCTCCCGACGTGCTGGTGATGACCGCTACGCCGATCCCGCGGACACTAACGATGACCATCTACGGCGATCTCGATGTGTCGATTATCGACGAAATGCCGCGGAACCGGGGAAAAATCGTTACCGCTGTGCGCCATGAGTCGAAGCTAGGCGAAGTGCTTTCCTTCCTGCGAACACAGTTGGAGACTGGCCGCCAGCTTTATGTGATTTATCCATTAATCGATGAAAGCGAAAAGCTCGATGCGAAAGCAGCCGCGGCGGAGTACGAATTGTGGAGGGAGCGTTTACGTCCGTTTCGCTGCGAGCTGCTTCACGGCCGGATTTCCCCGTCGGAGAAGCAGGAAATTATGGAACGCTTTCGTCGTGGTGAGACGAAGGCGTTGATCAGCACGACCGTGCTCGAGGTTGGTGTGGACGTTGCCAACGCAACCATGATGCTAATAGAAAACGCAGAGCGTTTTGGGCTCGCGCAACTGCACCAACTTCGGGGGCGAATCGGGCGAGGGGAGCACAAATCTTACTGCATCTTACTGACCTCGGCCCGATTGAAAGAGGCCTCGGCCAAGCTAGCTGTTTTAGAACGCACAACCGACGGCTTCGAAGTGGCGGAAGCAGACTGGGAATTGCGCGGCCCAGGGGACCTGCTTGGCACAGCCCAGAGTGGTCTGCCTGCTCTCAAGATTGGTAATTTGAGGACTGATGCTCATTTGATGCGACGCGCGCGAGCTGCCGCGGTAGCGATTTTGGAGAGGGATCCGGGTTTGGAATTGCCTGAGAATCAACGTTTCCGGCACTTAATTGTCGAACAACAGGGACGAACCTTTTCTAACGTTAGTTAATGAAAAACTTTGCGAAATTTTTGCTATTTGTCCTGCTGGTTAGCGCGGGAATATCTCTTCTGTACGACTATCGCCTGAAACATGGCGGGTTGAATCTGCCTTCTGAGCGAAAGCCGGAAAAATACACGCTGGCATCGAATCCGAGCGTGGATCCCAAGCAGGTTCCGTCGCTGGAGGCGTTAAACCGGGAGCGGCGCGAACTTGTCAAAAGCGTGATCCCATCAGTTGTCGCCGTGAAGACATCGAAAAAGATCGGTATTCAGCGAGAATACGGGCGCGATCCATTCGATTTCTTTTTCGGTAACCCGCGGCGATTTCGTAATCCGCGGGACGAGGCGCTCGTGCAGAATTCACTCGGTTCAGGGGTGGTTGTGACGGAGGAAGGCCACATTATCACCAACAATCACGTGGTCGATCAAGTGGACGAGATTGAAGTACAGTTGAGCGACGGCCGAATGCAAAAGGCGCGACTGGTCGGTGCGGACGCGCAGATGGATCTGGCCGTGCTCAAAGTTGATAACGCCGGCGTGAAGCCGCTCGTGTTGGCTGACTCCGACAAGGTACAGGTGGGCGATTTTGTGCTGGCAATCGGTAATCCTTTTGGTCTCGCAGAGACGGTCACAGACGGGATCATCAGCTATAAGGGGCGAGCAAGCGATACTGGCGAACTCTTGCAAACCAACGCTGCTATCAACCCGGGAAATAGCGGCGGACCGTTGATCAACCTGCGGGGTGAAGTTGTAGGCATCAACGAGCAGATCGCCTCCACCAGCGGCGGCTCGCAGGGGATCGGTTTCGCCATTCCGTCAAACACGGTCCGAACCGCGTTGGAAAGTCTGTTGAAACAGGGGCGAATCATTCGCGGTTATCTTGGGATTCAAACGCGAGCGTTACAGCCCGATGAAAGCAGCTCGGATACGGACGGCGTGCCGGTCGCGGACGTGATGCCTGGATCGCCGGCAGCCCAGGCTGGCGTTCAAGCAGGTGACATTATCCGTAAATTTGATGGTCGTGATGTGAAAAATTTCGGCGCGCTGCGGACTCTCGTGGCCCAGACTCCACTAAATAAAGAAGTGGATCTGGACGTTCTGCGTAATGGAAAACCGATTAAGGTGAAAACGCAGATTAAAGAGCAACCAATTGATTATCAAAGTTCGGGTGTCGCGCCTCGACGAAGCCAGCCACAAACAGGGCCGCAGCCGCAACGCCCGGTGCAACCCAATGATCAAGAAGCCGCCGGCGGAGCTATCGCTGCAATTCACGTGGACGAGCTGACTCCAGAAACGGCTCGTCAGCTCGATCTGCCTGCAAATGTAAAAGGTGTTGTGGTTAACGGAGTCGATCCTGACAGTGGCATCGCAGAACTGCGAAAAGGCGATGTGATCGAGGAAATCAATCAACAACCGGTCACTTCGGTTGGGGACTATAACAAGATCGCTGCCTCGCTGGACCCCAGTCAGCCGCAGGTCTTATCAGTGTGTCGCGGCCGGATGCGTTCGTTCCTGGTTCTGCGGCCGCGATAAGCTGTAGCCGCCTCGCTGTGTCGAGGCGTTGACTGGCACGGCGACGCAGCGTCGTGGCGACAACTAACGAGCAAAAATGTTCCTCAGCACGCGATCGCGTGGCGGCGGCAAACGCCGGAGAGCATTTCCCAGAGCGCGTCGAGCACACGGTTCACCGAGGCTTTTACTGATGTGAAATTTTGGTCGTCGATCTGATCACTCAGCATTGCGCGTTCGACGGAAGAATGTTCGCGGTCTGCTTCGATGTGAACAGTGAAATATTCGTAATGCTTTGGTTCTGTGAAGCCGTAATATTTCTTGAGGCCATCGATTTTCGATTCACAAATTGCGGAAATTTGGCTTTCGTAAGCATATAATGCCGCGAGACCTTGAGCGGTTGATCCCTGGTTGCAAACGGAGCGGAATGTACTGACCAAATTCTTCGTCTCCGGTTGCTTCTCGGTTCGCGCCAGTGCCGCGTTTTCAACGCCCAGACTACGCGCAAATTTCTTCCAAAGGTCGGGGTGATTCGGCGAGCCGGCTTCTTCATCGATTAAATTGTTGAGCACCTGTTTGCGGATCGCCTGATCTTCGCAGTTCGAATGCACTGCCGACAAATACGTCGGAAATGCCGCGACATGATGATAGTACTGTTGCGCATAATCCGTGAGCGCGTCCTTACTTAATTCCCCGCGCGCCCACGCGAGATAAAACGGATGTTTCAAGAGATGTTTCTCCGCGATGTCATTGTCGATGTTGTCGAGATATTGGTTCATAATTTGGCTGAATGTGCTTATAAGCGCAGGCTAGATCGCTGCAAGTATTTAGTGTGGTTGGTGAAAAGAGCGCTGCATTAAAACGTACATTTCGACGCTGGAGAAATCGCAGTCACACCGATTTCAAAATGTGTTTAATTCCCCGGACGGGAATGACGACCCAGGCCGGCCGATTGTTCAGCTCGTAGCCAATCTCGTAGACCGCCTTATCCAGCAAATAGGCTTCAAGCATGATTTGAAGGTCTTCGCTGTTCTCTGGAATGAAGACGGCATTCCCTGTGGTCGCCAAGTAACTCTGCAGAAAAACGCTGCCCATGTGCCGATACCAGAGGTCGGCCCAGCGTTCCAGGAATGGCACATCCTCTTTGCGCATGGCCGGTTGCCAGAGCGCGCTGTAGGCGGCGTATTGAAAGGAGCGCATCATGCCGGCGACATCACGTAGTGCGGAACGTTTGAGTTTTCGTTCGCTGAGTGGTCGCGCCGGCTCGCCTTCGAAGTCCAGAATGACGAAGTCCTTTCCCGTATAGAGCAACTGACCGAGATGATAGTCGCCATGAATCCGGATTTTCGCTGCATTGGTACGACGATCCAGCAGCCGCTTTTCCCGCGAGAGTATTTCTTGTTCCGCACCGAGTACCTCTTTTGCCTCGTCGCGGAATTCTGCTGGAAGGTCGTACAATCTCTTTTCCAAAAGCGTCAATGCGCGCCGCAACGACGCACGCATGTTTTGATAAACAGAACGTTGTGCCATCGCATTGAATGGCTCGGGCCGAAACGCTGGATCATCCGGATACGACGCGAGCGCGAGATGTAACTCGCCGGTGCGTTGCCCCAGCAACTTGGTTTTTTCAGGATGAACGCCACCGATCAATTCATCGAGCAGCGCTCCCGGCGGCGTCACTTCGTTCTGAAGATCGGCTTTACGACCTAGCACACGCTCGTAATAGCGACCCAGTGCGTCCAAAACCAGCGTCCAAACATCGCCTTCGCTGGTCACGGCGCGTTGCAGAAGACAAACGACCTTCGGTTCCGCCTTTGGCCGCCGATATTCAATTGCGCCGACAAACGCCGGTACATTTGGAAAGTTAGTGTGTTCGGTAAGAAATCGAGTTATCTCAACATCAGGGTTTATGCCGTCCTCCAGTTTGCGGTAAAGCTTGAGGAAAAATTTATTATCAAAAAGCATCGAAGAGTTGCTCTGCTCTGCACTCAAAACGCGCGAGTTCTCTGAGGCAACGGGCTGATCCGTGTCGCTCGTTTTCGCAGTGACGCCCACAAGTTCTCCGGCCCGCGCTTTGATTTTCTCGCCGTCGAGGATCGTTGAAAGGAATTGGGAGCGGCATTTCGCATCCCAAATAGCGTCAAACAGAATATTTTCTCCGCTCCCTTCGAAACGGGCGATAATCGCATGGGGTGCGGCTTGCAAAATTGATCGCGCAGCGTCGTCGGAAGCAATTTTGACGGGAAGCGCGTAGGTTTCCGTAGGCGCATCGAGGTAGTTGACTTCAACGAACCAAAGTTGAGCAGCATCGGTTTCCTGCGACATCGCAGGGTGCTCAATGACTTTCAAATTACGAAAAGTCCGCGCTTTCGAACCGAACCATCGGCAGGTCTGAAGGTAGCGAGGTAAGATTTCATCCTCGATCCCAGCGCGTTGACCATCGGCAAGGAGCGTCCCCA
>Ga0081455_10000329_pt1 | contig 62107 bp, 58 predicted proteins | sample TabmetS3T2R1_FD_70207 | JGI IMG/M metagenome (GOLD analysis project Ga0081455, IMG submission 70207) | Tabebuia heterophylla rhizosphere microbial communities from the University of Puerto Rico - S3T2R1 | ecosystem: Host-associated > Plants > Roots > Rhizosphere ...
ATCGACGCCCCTCCTTCAAGCTTCACCGCCTGTACGCCGGCCTCCTGCAGCAGCCGCCGCGAGGCATCGAGCGCCGCGTCGATACCGGCATAGGACAGAAACGGCAGATCGGCGACCACGAGCGCCTGTTCGGCGCCGCGCATCACCGCCTTGGCGTGATGAACCATGTCGTCGACGGTCACCGGAACGGTCGAGTTGTATCCAAGCACAACCTGGCCGAGGGAGTCGCCGACCAGAAGCACGGGAATGCCGGCGCGATCGGCAATCTGCGCGGCCGTGTAATCATAGGCCGTCAGCATCGCGAAACGTTTGCCCTGCACCTTCATCTTCTGCAGGTCGTGAATCGTGGTACGCACTTTACCCTCCTTGTGCGGGCCGGCCCGCCGGCCTTCGCTTCGCCCGATCGTCAACGCCCGCGCGATGTTTCGGTCCCGGCCAATGTCGCGCGATGGTCAGAGATCGCGAACGATCGCGTTGTTCTGATCAACCAGCACGATCGAAGGGCGGATCGGCTTATCCGTCAGTTCGAACCCCATGATGATGATCTGCTCGCCTTCGCGGATCAGATGCGCTGCCGCGCCGTTCATGCAGATCCGGCCCGACCTGCGCGGCCCTGGAATGACGTAGGTCTCGAGCCGCGAGCCGCTGGTGTTGCTGACGACCAGCACCTTCTCCTGCGGCCACAGACCGACGGCCTCGATCAGGTCCTCATCGATCGTGATGCTCCCGACATAGAACAAGTTCGCCTCGGTCACCGTGGCATTGTGTATTTTCGAGCGCAAAACCCAGCGCATGCCCTTGTCCCGATCCCGCTCAACTTGGGCGGTAGGTACACGCCGCAGGCGCCGAAAACAATACCGAAGGACCTGCCCAAGGCGGGCGGACAGTTTACCAAAATTTCAGCCTCTAACTCCATTGTAGGAGGGCGAATCCTGCCTTGGACCGGCCGCGATATCGACTGGAACTGCCACTGGGGGGCTAAGCGAAGGCTCGGTCCTTTGTCCGGTCTTTTGACGGACCTTTGAAAAGCTCGGGATTCTCGCCATGCTGGCTACATTTTCAGTCCGCTCGAAACTCATTGCGGTCGTCTCTTTTCTGATTCTTGCGCTGGTCGTAATCGGCAGTCTCGCCTTCGTCGAGACCCGCGCCATCAACAGCGCCGCTCATGAAATTCAGACCAACTGGCTGCCAAGCGTCCGCTGGCTCGGCGAAATGCGGGTTCAGGCCGCACGCTATCGCGCCGTCCTGCGCGACAGCCGGGGACGCGACGCGGCCGCCGGCCGCACGCTGGACGGACCGCATCTGACCGATCTCGAGGTCGTCTATGCGCCGAAGGCGATGCCGGCGAAGGACGCCTCCACCGGCGAGCAGAAGGCCCTGCTGATCGGCCTCGTGCTGGCTCATGCAGGCCTCGTCGCCGAGATGACCGGGCTGGTGCCGCTGCTGCTGCTCGACGAGGTGATCGCGCATCTCGATCCGAACCGGCGCGCGGCGCTGTTTGACGAACTTGCGCGCCTTCATGCGCAGGTCTGGATGACCGGAGCCGATCCGGCTGCATTCGAGGCCATCAGGCGCACGGCCGCCATGCTGGAGGTCGAGAATGGCCGGATTTCGCAGCGTCCCTGATGCACGGCAAAGCCTCGCGAATCAGCTTTTTGAACGGCCCGAAAAAACGCCTCCTCGAGCCTTGAAAAATCGCAAAATAATCCCATTTTCTCAGTAGTTTACGGACCATCAGATTGCCCTGTACGCTTGCGTGGTTTCATGGCACAAATCGACCCTGCGCATTGTCACGCGCGCGACTGATTCGGCAGGGCCGCTCAAGCCTTGATCTGGTGCGCTTCCCGAATCGGATTTTTCTCTGAAAAGGCCCCCGGAATGACCGAACCCGCCCGGCAAATCGCCGAATCCTCCCATGCCGAGTCCGCTGAATATGGTGCGGAGTCGATCAAGGTCCTGAAGGGACTCGACGCCGTTCGCAAGCGGCCGGGCATGTATATCGGTGATACCGACGACGGCTCGGGCCTGCATCACATGGTCTATGAGGTTGTCGACAACGCGATCGACGAAGCGCTCGCCGGCCATGCCACCGCGGTGCATGTGATCCTCAATCCCGACGGCTCGGTCACCGTGCGCGACGACGGGCGCGGCATCCCGACCGACATCCACAAGGGCGAAGGTGTCTCGGCGGCCGAAGTCATCATGACGCAGCTCCATGCCGGCGGAAAATTCGACCAGAATTCCTACAAGGTCTCGGGCGGACTGCATGGCGTCGGCGTCTCGGTCGTCAACGCCCTCTCGACCAAGCTGGCCTTGCGGATCTGGCGCGGCGAGCACGAACACTTCATGGAATTCGCCCATGGTGTGCCGGTCGCACCGCTCGCCGTCATTGGCCCGGCCAACGGCAAGCGCGGCACCGAGGTGACTTTCCTGCCCTCGCCCGAAACCTTTTCGATGGTCGAGTTCGATTTCGCCACCCTCGAGCACCGGCTGCGCGAACTGGCGTTCCTCAATTCCGGGGTCTCGATCGTGCTGTCCGACATGCGCCATGCGGTCGAGAAGCGCGAGGAGATGCGCTATGACGGCGGCATCGAGGCGTTCGTCAAATATCTCGACCGCAACAAGACCGGCGCGATTCCGGCGCCGATCACGATCCGCACCGAGCAGAACGGCATCACCGTCGAATGCGCGCTGTGGTGGAACGACAGCTATCATGAGAACGTGCTGTGCTTCACCAACAACATCCCGCAGCGCGACGGCGGCACTCATCTCGCCGGATTCCGCGGTGCGCTGACGCGGCAGGTGACCGGCTATGCCGAGTCCAGCGGCCTGTCGAAGAAGGAAAAGGTCGCGCTGACCGGCGACGACTGCCGCGAGGGCCTCACGGCCGTTTTGTCGGTCAAGGTGCCCGACCCGAAATTCTCATCGCAGACCAAGGACAAGCTGGTGTCCTCGGAGGTCCGTCCCGTGGTCGAGGGCGTGATCAACGAGGCGCTGCAGGCCTGGTTCGAGGAGCACCCCTCCGAGGCCAAGACCGTGGTCGGCAAGGTGATCCAGGCCGCCGCCGCGCGCGAAGCGGCCCGCAAGGCGCGCGAGATCAGCCGCAAGACCGTGCTCGGCGTGTCGTCGCTGCCGGGCAAACTTGCCGACTGCCAGGAGCGCGATCCGGCGAAATCCGAACTCTTCATCGTCGAGGGCGACTCGGCCGGCGGCTCGGCGAAACAGGGCCGCAACCGCGAGTTCCAGGCCGTGCTTCCGCTGCGCGGCAAGATCCTCAATGTCGAGCGCACGCGTTTCGACAAGATGCTGTCGTCGGAACAGATCGGCACGCTGATCACCGCGCTCGGCGCGGGCATCCGCGAGGATTTCGACATCAACAAGCTGCGCTACCACAAGATCATCCTGATGACCGACGCCGACGTGGACGGCGCGCACATCCGGACGCTGCTGCTGACGTTCTTCTTCCGTCAGCTGCCTCAGATCATCGAGGCCGGCCACCTCTACATCGCCCAGCCGCCTCTCTATAAGGTCACCCGCGTCAAATCCGAGCAATATCTGAAGGATGAGCGCGCGCTCGAGGATTACCTGATCTCGACCGGCCTCGAGGAGACGCTGCTTCGCCTCGCCAATGGCGAAGAACGCTCCGGACGCGACCTGCTCGCGATCGTCGAGCAGGCGCGCACCGTCAGGAACGCGCTGCGCGGGCTGCATTCCCGCTACAACCGCACCGTTGTCGAACAGGCGGCGATTGCCGGCGTGCTGAACGCCGGCGTCACCGGCGATCTGGCCAAGGCCAACGCCGCGGCCGAATACATCGCACGGCGGCTCGACGCGCTGGCCGAGGAGGTCGAACGCGGCTGGATCGGGCGCTTCGTCGAGGGCGAGGGCTTCAGCTTCGAGCGCACCGTGCGCGGGGTGAAGGATTTCGCGATCATCGATGCGGCGCTGCTCGGCTCGGCGGAAGCCCGCAAGCTCGACGAATACGCCGCCTCGCTGCAGGAAACCTATCCGCGGGTCGGCATCCTGCGGCGCAAGGATTCCGAGACGCCGATCCATGGCCCGGTCAGCCTTTTCGACGCCGTTACGGAAGCCGGACGGAAGGGTGTCGGGCTGCAGCGCTACAAAGGTCTCGGCGAAATGAATCCGGACCAGCTCTGGGAAACCACGCTCGATGTCAACGCCCGCTCGCTGCTGCAGGTGAAGGTCAAGGAGGTCGACGAGGCCGACGACATCTTCACCAAGCTGATGGGCGACATCGTCGAGCCGCGCCGCGAATTCATCCAGGACAACGCGCTCTCGGCCAGCGTCGACGTCTGACGGGATTTCTTTTTTCCACGGTCGATTGCAAAGGCGGACGTAACCGATGGATCTGCATCTGCGCGGCAAGAGCGCGCTCGTCACGGGAGCCTCGAAGGGAATCGGCGCCGCGGTTGCGGAAGCCTTGGCGGAAGAAGGCTGCCACCTGCATCTCGCCGCGCGCAGCAGCGACGCCACCAAAGCCCTGGCGGAGCGGCTGCGCAGCACCCACCAGGTCAACGTCACCGCGCACACGACCGACCTGCGCAATTCGGCCGACCTGCAGCGGCTCGCCCGTGACGCGGCCGGTGTCGACATCCTCGTCAACAATGCCGGCGACATTCCCGGCGGCTCGCTCGACAAGGTGGACGAGGCGACCTGGCGGCACGCCTGGGAGCTGAAGGTGTTCGGCTACATCAATCTCACCCGGCTGGTTCATGCCGAGATGCAGAAACGTGGCCATGGCGTCATCGTCAACATCGTCGGCGCCGCGGGCGAGCGGTTCGACTACGACTACATCGCCGGCAGCACCGGCAACGCCGCGCTGATGGCCTTCACCCGCACGCTCGGCGGCCGCAGCCTGCATTACGGCGTCCGTGTCGTCGCCATCAATCCGGGACCGGTCGCGACCGATCGCTTCGTCACCATGCTGAAGACGCGCGCCAAGCATCAATTCGGCGATGAATCGCGTTACGGCGAACTTACCAAGGGCCTGCCGCAGGGGCGCGCCGCCACGCCGCGCGAGATCGCCGACATGGCGGCTTTCCTCGCGTCCGACCGCTCCGGCTACACCAGCGGCACCGTCATCACCATCGATGGCGCGCGCTGAGCGGCAGACGAGACCCATCCCCGATGGCAGTACGAGCAGGCCGCGAATTTCTGGCGATCCCCGGGCCGACCACGATGCCCGACGAGGTGTTGCGGGCGATGCACCGCCCGGCGATCGACATCTATGCCGAAGCACTGCCCAAGCTCACGGCAAGCCTGCTCGCCGATCTGAAGACGCTGTTTCGCACCGAGGGTCAGAGCTACATCTACATTGCCAACGGCCATGGCACCTGGGAGGCGGCGCTCACCAATGTACTGTCGCGGGGCGACAAGGTGCTGGTGCTGGAGAGCGGACGCTTTGCGATGGGCTGGGGCGAGGCCGCGCGGCGCATGAAGGTCGACGTCGAAATCCTGAAAGGTGGCTGGAATCGCGCGGTGCGGCCGCAGCAGGTCGAGGACCGGCTTCGGCAGGACACCAAGGGCGAGATCAAGGCGATCCTGGTGGTTCAGATCGACACCGCCTCCGGCTGCATCAACGACATCCAGGCGATCGGCCAGGCCATCAAGGCGGCCCGGCATGACGCGCTGTTGATGGTCGATACCGTCGCTTCGCTCGCCTGCGTTCCCTTCGAGATGGACGCTTGGGGCGTCGATGTCGCGATGTCGGGATCACAGAAGGGCTTGATGACGCCGCCGGGGCTGGGCTTCATTGCCGCCAACGATCGCGCCCGCGAGATCCACAAAAGCGCCGACCTGCGCACCGCCTATTGGGACTGGACGCTGCGCGAGGGCAAGGAGCACTACACCCGCTATGCTGGCACCGCGCCGATCAACCATCTGTTCGGCCTGCGCCAGGCGATCGACATGATCCTCACCGAAGGCCTCGAGAACGTGCATCGCCGCCACCGGCTGCTGGCCGACGCAACGCGCACCGCGGTCGGTGTCTGGAGCGAAGGCCAGGCGCTGAGATTCAACATCACCGAGCCGGCCGAGCGCTCCGATACCGTGACGACGATCCTGGTCGATGATCCCGACCGGCTGGCCGCGTTGCGGGCCTATTGCAACGTCAGATGCGGCGTCGTGCTCGGCGCCGGCATCGGCGACCTCACCGGCAAGGCGTTCCGCATCGCCCATATGGGCCACGTCAATGCGCCGATGCTGCTCGGCACGCTCGGCGTGGTCGAAATGGCGCTGCAGGCGCTCGACATCCCGCATGGCAAGAGCGGCACCTCGGCCGCGATCGCCGCGCTCGGCGCTAGTGTCGCCGTCTGAATAGCGTCCTCGCCGGACATGGAAGGTGCTCACGATGCAGGAATTGCTGCCGGTTGCCGGGGAGATCGCGGCCAGGCTGTCGGAGAAAAAACAAACCATCGCGATCGTGGAATCGTCGTCCGGCGGATTGATTTCGGCGGCGCTGCTCGCCGTGCCCGGCGCCTCGCGCTATTTCATGGGCGGCGCTGTCGTCTACACCCAGGCCGCGCGCCGCAACCTGCTCGGCCTCGAGGGCCTGCCTCCGGGCGTGCGATCGGCGACTGAACCGTTCGTGCTGATCCACGCCAACCGGATCCGCGAACAGTTCGGCACCACATGGGGCCTTGCGGAAGCCGGCGCGTCGGGGCCGCCGAATGCCAAGGGGCTCGGCAACCGCTATGGCGACGCCGCCGGTCACAGCTGTTTTGCGATCTCATCCAAGATCGGCGCGGACATTCAGGAAGCCGCAATGACGCTGGAGACCGGCAAAGGCGACCGTTACGAGAACATGCTGGCCTTTGCGGAGGGCGCGCTGCGGTTCTTGCTGAAGCAGCTGTGAGGCCGGGGTTCGGTGAGCTCGAATTTTCCCACTCCGCAGCTAGCCATCCATGTCGTCTGCATCGACAGGCTCCCAGAGCCCGACATGGGCGCCGACCGAATCGAGGATCAGCGCAATCCGCGCCACGTCGGGCATGAGGACAGGCTCGATGATCACCTGGCCGCCGAGCGAGATCACCCGGCGCACGGTCCTGTCGAGGTCGTCGACCTGGATGTACGGCGTCCAGTGCGATGGCACGCCCCGCGCCAGATGCGTACCGCTCAATTGATAGATGGAGGCGACATCCACGCCCGACAGCCGCTCGCAGCTGAAGCTGCCGCCGAGCGCCTGCTGCGCCACCGAAGACCATCCGAGCAACCGGCCGTAAAAATTCCGGGCGCCCGATGCGTCGGTGGCCGCGAGATCGAGCCAGCAAAAGCTGCCGGCTCCGGCCTTGCCTGAGGGGATCATGGGAATGTCTGTCCTGCCGTTGTCGGAAAGTCGCGGCGCCACCGGCCTGTCAGGCATGATGGCGCCGCGGAGTTCAGTGGATTGTCATGGCTGCCGTCATCGGATCGATGACGGTGCGCACTTCGGTGATTTTGGTTGCCGTAAAGCCGCTGAGCTTGGCGTGCTCCTGCACCGCCGCCTCGTTCTCGGCGAGGTAGATGCAGAAGGTCTTGTTGTCGACGACGAAGGATTGCTGCCACTGCACCCTCCCCGACAGCTTGGCGAGCGCGTCGTTCGAAGTGCAGGCGACATCCCTGAACTGCGCAGCGCTCAGGCCGCCGACGCCGGGAATGTCGCGCTCGATCACATAACGTTTCATCTCAGTCACTCCTGTTGGTGGAACGAAGCTGGGTAGTCGCTGCTCGCCCCGTTTTCGATCAGCGGTATTTCTGACAAAATGGGGGGCGATCATCACCTTGCCGAACTTGGTGGCGCAAAATGGCTAGCGCCGTCGCTATTCGGACGATGGTTCGACGGATCGGACGGATCGCATGGAGGCACGATGAGCTGGTTTCCCACCGAAGACCCGGAATTCGGCGACGCGAAATCCTGCGATGCGCTCGATCTCGTCATCGTGCCGCGGGTACGCGATCTCGGCGACGGCTTCAACGTCCGCCGCGCGTTGCCGCACGGCAAGCGGCAGATGGTCGGCCCCTTCATCTTTTTCGATCATTTCGGTCCGGTGCAGTTCATTGCCGGCAAGGGCATGGACGTGCGCCCGCATCCGCATATCGGACTGGCCACGGTGACCTATCTGTTCGACGGCCACATCATGCATCGCGACAGCGAGGGCAACATCCAGGAGATCACGCCCGGCGCGATGAACCTGATGACCGCCGGGCGCGGCATCGCCCATTCCGAGCGTACGCCGGATCTGCAGCGACACGACGGACAGCGCATGATCGGCCTGCAAAGCTGGATCGCGCTGCCGAAGGACAAGGAGGAGATCGCGCCGTCCTTCGAGCATTACGATGCTGCGCGGCTGCCGACGGTGACCGACAGCGGCGTCAGCGCGCGGATTATCGCCGGATCGGCGTTTGGCGCCACCTCGCCGGTCAGCCAGATTTCCGACTGGTTCTATGTCGAGGTGGCGCTTGAGGCCGGCCGGACGGCGCCGCTCGACGCCGACCATGAGGAACGCGCGATCTATCTGGTCGAGGGCGAGATCGAGATTGCGGGCGACCGATTCGAAGCGCCGCGACTGCTGATCTTCCGCCCGGGCGACCGCATCACGGTGCGGGCGGCAAAGCCAACGCGGATGATGTTTCTGGGCGGCGCCGCGCTGGAAGGACCGCGCCACATCTGGTGGAATTTCGTCTCGTCCAGCCAGGAGCGGATCGAGCAGGCCAAGCAGGACTGGAAGAGCGGCCGTTTCGCGGCCGTGCCGCAGGAAACCGACTTCATCCCGCTGCCCGAGCGCTGAGACGCGCAGCCTGTCGGCAGTAGCCGCTGCTCCAACGCGGCCAAGAAAATCAATCCAGGTGCCGGAACGGTTTGAAGCCTATTCCCTTGAAGACGCTGAATTGCAGCGCCGGCGTAGCGCCGCGATTCACCGTCACCCGCACCGGCGGCTCGAAGCGCTCGAAATTCTCCGCCATACCGTGGCTGATGGCCGCCTCCTCGCTGGCATAGACCACCACGAATCCATTTTTGCCGGCGAACGCCTGCTCGTTCTGCTCGAACGAAAAATGATGCATATCGGTCTTGTAGCAGAGACAGAGCAGCGGATAGGACGGCCCGAACGCATAGCCGATCTTGGTGGTGGGCAGGGTGAAGATGCCGGCAACGAAGGCCACGTCCTTGGTCAGGCCGCGACGTTCCATTTCGGTCCGCACCGGCGTCCAGTCGAGCAGATCGGTCGACGGTTCGCGCCGGCTGAGCTTCCCGATCTCCACATATTGCCCGGCCATCTCCGTCAGCGCGCCGGTGCGGACCTGCACCACCAGCCCGGCGAAGCCGAGCGCGACGCAGAGCCCGGCCAGCACCGCAAGCCGCGTCATCCATGCGCGCGCCGCGACCGTCATCTCCGCGACCTCGATGCCGAGCAATGCGAGCACGAACAGCCAGCCCGGCATGGTCCAATGCGGGCTGCCCTGCTGCAACAGATTGAGCGTGGTGAAGACGACGATCGGACCGGTCGCGAGACAGACGAAAAACCAGCGTGGCTGATCGGCCGGTCCGCGCAGCGCCGACTTGACCAGCACAAAGGCCATCCAGAGTCCGAACCACGGCACGAGATAGCCGAGCTGACCGACGATGCTGCCGGTAAAATGATTCCAGCCGCCGTTCAGGGGCAAAGCGCGGACGCCCTGAAACACGAACGACACCCACTGATGCTGCGCGTTCCAGATCAGCACCGGTGAGAAGACGAGAAGCGCAGCGACAAGGCCGAGCCATGGACCGGGGGTCAGCAACTGTCGGCGCAGGCGTGGCGTGGTCAGCAGAAACAGAAAAGCTCCGGCGAAAAAGAACACGCCGATATATTTCGACAGGATCGCGGCGCCGCCGGCGGCGCCGGTGCCGAGCCAGTACAACCGCGGATGACGCTCCGGCTCGCCGAATGCGAGCAGGCTGAGCGGATACGCCGCGAGCAGAAGAAAGAACAGCAACGGTCCGTCCGGCACGACGAACCAGGAATAGGAGAGCGTGAAGGCGCCGCAGAGATTGAGCGCGACCGCCGCCCACAGGCCCGCGCGCAGGCTGTGCGCGATCGCAACCACCCTGAACATCAGCCAGGACGAGCCGGCGAACAGCAGGATGAACGGCAGCCGCACGACCCAGGGCGCTTCGCTGCCGAACAGATGCGTCGACAGGTAGATCATCCAGTAATGCACAGGCGGATGATCGAAATAGCTCAGCGACCAGGTTCGGCCCATGATCGCCGAATAGGTTCCGTCCATGTCGAGACCGACCAGCGCCGCCGTGATCAGCCGCACCACGGTCAAAGCAGCGATCATCCAGCCCACGATGGCCGCCGCACCGAGGCGTGCCGGCGCGGCGCGGGCATCGCTTGGGCCGCGCGCCAAATCGGCCACCTGTTGATCGGAACCGGTCATCGGCACGAGGGGACAATCATCAGTAAAAACAATGACATAAAGAGGTCATCGGGATCGTACACGCGCCTTAGCATGCCGCCTGCGAACAGGCAAACCACGCGACTGTCGCCGAGCCGTGAGAGCGCGGGTCAGGTGAGCGCCGCGCGAACCGACTGCATCACCCGCGCGGGGGACAACAGCTGCATGCAGATCGGATCGTTGCACGCGCTCTTGCGGTGATTGGCGGCCGACACGCATGGCGAGCATGCGAGGTTGCTGGTCAGCGCTTCGCTGTTGCCGAGGCTGCGATATAGCGCCGGCGTCTCCGGGCCGAACAGCACGATGGTGCGCAAATCGGTGACGGCCGAAAAATGGCCGGGACCGGAATCATTCGTCACCATCAGTGCGGAGATCGTATAGAGCGCCGCGAGTTCGCGCAGCTTCACCTGCCCGGCGAAGTTGAAGACGCGGTCGTGGCCGGCCTCCTGTCGCAGGCTCTCCGCCTGTTCGCGTTCGCCGGGCGAGCCCGTGAGCAGAATGATGACGTCGGGCCATTCGACCGCAATCTGTCGCGCGATCGCGGCGAAATGATTTTGCGGCCAGCGCCGTTGCGGCAGCAGGTCCGAACCGTTGGAGTTCAACAGCACGATCCGGTGATCCGCAGCACGATAGCCGGGAGCGACCGTCTGCACGCGCGCGCGCATCTGGTCGAGTTCGCCCGACGTCACCACGGCCTTGGCAATCTGCACGTCGGCATCATCGATGACGGTTTTTGAGAACGGCACTTCGTCGGCGGGTGACAGCAACGCATTCACCATCGCGACGAGGTTCTTCGCCATGTGAATATGCGGGTTGTAGGCCACGCGATGCGTCAGCAATTCGCCGCGATAGAGCCCCTCATTGTGGAAGCGATAAAAGCCGACCCTGTGGGTCGCGCCCGACAGGAATGTGAGAAGCGCGGTGAAGCGCGAAAACAACTCGAGGTCGATCGCCGCATCGATGCCGCGCTGGCGCGCCCACAGCAGGAAACGCAGCGTGTCCAATGCCAGCACGACCACGTTGTCATCCCGGATCGTGTAGACATTCTCCGCCGGAACGGTGCGGAGGAAATCGAGGCTCGCGGCGTTGTTCCTGAAGATCAGAAAAAACAACTCGGCGCCGAGCCGATCACGCGCCTTGCGCATCGCCGGATCGGCCAGAATAGCCGTGCCCATCTCCGACAGCTCGATGAAAAGCACCTTGCGCGGCGGCAAACTCGGCCGGCGGCGGGTCAACGGCCAGCTCAGCAGGGTCAGCATAAAACAAAGCGGAACGCCGACCCAATGGTCGATCTTCCGCATGGAATCGACTTTCACCCACGACCCTCCGCAACCCAAAGACAGTCAGCGCAACGGTTTTGGCGCCCACCCCGGCCGGCGCCGGCCCGGGAATAGCACGGCGATCAGGGATGTGAACCCCGAAACTGCCTTTAAATGGACTTGGGCTGAAAATGGACTTGGGCTAAGGCCGCGGCACTGTCGGCGGCCGTTTCGAGCCGTGACGCTCGGCGAAGACACGGGTGAACTCAGCGCCCATCAGCACGATCTGGGCGGTGTAATAGACCCAGATCAGGACGACAACGAGCGAGGCGGTGGCCCCGAAGGCGGAGTCGAGACCTTGCTTGCCGATATAGTAGCTGATCAGGAATTTTCCGAGCTCGAACAGGAGCGCGGTCAATGTCGCCCCGAGCAGCACGTCATGCCAGGCGATCTCGGCATCGGGCAGCCATTTGAACATCATCGCGAACAGGCTGGCGAGAATCGCGACCGAGGCGAGCGATCCCACAAACTGCAACATCGCTTCCGAGCCCGCGGCAAAATGCTTGCCGAGCGCGCTGAGGACCGTGGTGACGACAAGCGACACGATCAGCATGAAGCCGAGCGACAGCACGCCGGCCATCGACACGACATAGGTCCTGATAAAACCGGCGATGCCTGACGAGCGCGCGGGATCGACTTCCCACACGCCGTTCAGCGCGTCCTTGAGCTGCACCACGATGCCCACCGCCGCGAACACCAGCGTCGCCGCCCCGATCAGCAGCGCGACGCCGCCCTGGCGCGGCTGACTGGCACCCGCGAGCAGGGCCTCGACCATGGCGCCGCCGGTGGGCCCGACCAGGCTCTTCAAATTGGCGCCGAGTTCACCGCGGACGAGATCGGCGCCGAACACCAGGCCGGCGACCGCCGTCACGATGACGATGATCGGCCCGAGCGAAAACACCGAGTAATAGGCTAGTGCTGCGCCTGCGCGAGCATCCTTGTGCTTCGACCAGTTTGAAGCCGCTTCGACGATCGCAGAGGTCAAATCCTGCAGCCGCATGTCTTCGCCTTTGCACCGCCGGACGTTTGCGCCGCCAGTCCGTCACACCATCAGGCCCTGCCTGCATAAGCGCCACCTGCTGCGGATGTTCCTGGGCGTGCCTGCACTGCCGGTCCGCCACCTCGACACAATGCCGCGGCGCGCGGTCTTGCCGAGGAGCGGCAAGTCCTTAAGATGTTGCGCCCGACGATACCTCCTGCGAACTGGACCGACCGCTGATGCGTTGCCTGGTTGTCGCCGACCTGCACTATTCGCTGCCGCAATTCGACTGGTTGCTGGACGCGGCTCCGCAATTCGATCTCGTGATCTTCGCGGGCGATGCGCTCGACATCGGCTCGGTCGTCGATTTCCGCGCGCAGATCGTGGTTGTGCAGAAATACCTGTCGATGCTCTCGGGCGTCACCCGCGTCGTGCTCTGCTCCGGCAATCACGATCTCGATGAACGCAACGACGCGGGCGAAAAATACGCCCGCTGGGTCGGCCAGGCGCGCGACTATGGCGTCGCCTGCGACGGCGAAAGTTTCACCCTCGGCAATACGCTCTTCACGGTGTGCCCATGGTGGGACGGTCCGCTGCTGCGGCAGCAGATTGCCGAACAGCTCGAACGGGCCGCCGCCGATCGTCCGGAAAAATGGGTCTGGATTCATCATGCGCCGCCGGCCAATTCGCCGACCAGCTGGAGCGGCCAGCGCTTTTTCGGCGACGTCGAACTGGTGCAATGGGTCGAGCGCTTCCAGCCGGACATGGTGGTGTCAGGCCACGTGCACCAGTCGCCTTTCGTCAAGGACGGCTCCTGGTACGACCGGATCGGCAAGACCTGGTTCTTCAATGTCGGCCATCAGTTCGGCCGGCCACCGGCGCATATCGTGCTCGACTTCGATGTCGACGCCGCGTTCTGGATGTCGGCGGCCGGCGATCAGACGATCAGTCTGAGCGCGCCTCTGCAGCGGCCGGCGGCGGCGCTCACTGCGCCACCGGACTGGGCGCGCTGATACGACGTGCTGACGGGCCGACGATGGCTCACATGCGGGGATCGGGTTGGCGGTCCGACCCCGGCGACACCGCCGCGGGTGCCAGATTGATCATGCTCTGCAGGAGGTCGCCCACCATCGCGAGGTGGTTGCCCTGCCCGGCATATTGCCGCTTGATGTCAGCCAGATAGGTGGTCGCCACATAAAGCCGGCGCGCCAGCAATTGCGCGATCAACAGCGCAACCTCTGGACTCGCGCGCAGGAACGCCGAGGCGTCATCGATTTCGTAGATCGTCGACGGTGCCGCCGCCCTGACATGGGCGGTGTGATCCTGATCGAGCAGAATGGACATTTCGCCGAAGATCGCGCCGGGTTCGGCGACACTTGCGACCACGGTGTCGCCCTTGACGACCTCGAGCAGCCCGTCAATCAGCACATAAAGCCGCCCGGTGCGACGGCCTTCGTTGATGACCATCTCGCCGGCCGCCAGCTCTCGCTGCGGACGGCCCGAGCAAAAATCCAGAATCGCGCGCATGGCCCCGTCGCCCCCCAACCCGGCCGAAGACTACGCGCCGCAACAGGCAGTGTCGAAGCGATTTGCAATTACTCCTGCCGAAAAACACGGCAAACGCCACGCGCGCTCATCCCCTGCCGGCCAGGAAGGCCACCGTCGTTCCCTTCGTGACCGCGGCAGCCAGTTGCTCGGCGTCCCAATTGGTCAGCCGCACGCAGCCATGGGATTGCGATTTGCTGACCTTGTCCGGAGCCGGCGTGCCGTGCAGGCCGTAGCCCTGCGCCGACAGGCTGATCCAGACCGAGCCGACCGGGTTGTTCGGCCCCGGCGCGATCTCGAAGGCGGTTTTCGATTTGACGCCCTTGAAGTGATACTCGGGATTGTAGCGATAAGTTGGATTGTGGCTCACTGAACGCACCGTCAACACGCCCGAGGGCGACGGCTTCTCCTCGCTGCCGACAGTGGCGGGATAGAACGCGACCAGCTGTCCCGATTTGTCATAGGCCTTGACGGTCTGCCGGGCCTTGTCGATGTCGATCCTGACGACACGCGGCAGTTTGTCAGGCGGCATCGTGACATTGACGACCACAAGCCGGGTCCCTGCCCGATCAAAACGGGCGTTCGGATTGAGCGCCGACAACAACTCCGCGCTCATATGGAAGCGCTCCGCGATCTGCTCGCGCAGGCTGGTGTAGCTCAGCGCTTTCAGGCCCTTCATGTCGTCGAGCCGGGAGGGAAGCTTGTCCAGGAACGGGCCGGCTATATCCGCGTCGGTCAACGTGTAATCGCCGATGGTCGGCTGGGTGTCGGCGGTGAGCAGATCCCAAGCCTCGCGCGACAGGCTGTCGGATGACGGCAGCTGCTTGGCCTCCGTGAAGGCGCGCACGGCCTTTCGGACATTCTCGCCAAATTTGCCGTCGATCTCTCCCGGCGAGACGTGGGCCCGGTCGAGCAGCACCTGAAGCTTCACCGTCTGTGGCGAGATCTGATCGCGCGACAGTTTCGCGGCGAATTGCGCGTCATTGATCGCGGCAGCATCGAGCGGCGCCGAGGCGAGCGGGCCGCAGCTTCCGATCAGAACAAGGACGGCGCAAAGGAGCCGACGCATGCGAGATCTGTCCGGGCATTGTCCGCCGGGACAACCCGCAAGGCGGCAAACCGATCCCGTCGGCGGGTGCGACTTAAGTCGTCACAAGGCCGGCGAAAAACTCTCCGCGCGCGCCAGCGTCCAGGCGTCGCGGAATCTCGGATCGGTCGTGGTGCCCTCGAGCAGTTCGCCCGGACGCAGCTCGGGATAGAGCTGCGCGAACGAAATCACCTTTGTGGTCGAGATGCGGTGCGAGAGGTGGATCGGCCGGATCTGCTCGGGATGATCGAGACCGGCGGCCGCGATCAGCTCGGCCAGCGCATGCAGCGTCGCGTTGTGATAGTTGAACACGCGCTGCTTCTTGTCGACGACCACCAGCGCGCGGCTGCGGGTCGGATCCTGGGTCGCCACTCCCGTCGGACATTTGTCGGTATGGCAGCTCAGTGACTGGATGCAGCCGATCGAGAACATGAATCCGCGCGCGGCATTGCACCAGTTGGCGCCGAGCGCCATCGCACGGGCGATATCGAACGCCGTCGCAATTTTGCCGGAGGTCCCGAGCTTGATCCGACCCCGGGCATTGATGCCGATCAGTGCGTTGTGGACGAAATTGATGCCCTCGCGCATCGGCATGCCGAGATTGTCCATGAACTCCAGCGGCGCCGCTCCGGTGCCGCCTTCCTTGCCATCGACGACGATGAAGTCGGGATAGATTCCGGTGGCGAGCATCGCCTTGCAGATCGCGAGAAATTCCCAGGCGTGACCGACGCACAGCTTGAAGCCGACGGGTTTGCCGCCCGAAAGCCGGCGCAGGTCGGCGAGAAACGTCATCATCTCGAGCGGCGTCGAGAAGGCGGAGTGCTGGGCGGGCGAAATGCAGTCCTGTCCGAGCCCGATGCCGCGGATGCGCGCGATCTCCGGCGAGACCTTCGCCGCCGGCAACACGCCGCCATGACCGGGCTTCGCGCCCTGGCTGATCTTGATCTCGATCATCTTGATTTGCTCGTGGGCGGCGACCTCGGCAAACCGTTGCGGATCAAAATGGCCGTCCGGCGTGCGACAGCTGAAATAGCCGGAGCCGATCTCCCAGATCAGATCGCCGCCATTCTCCTCGTGATAGGGGCTGACGCCCCCTTCCCCGGTATCATGGGCGAAATTGCCCATTTTTGCTCCGGCATTCAGCGCGCGGATGGCGTTGGCGCTGAGTGAGCCAAAGCTCATGGCGGAGATGTTGAATACCGAGGCGGAGTAAGGCCTTTTGCAATCGGGACCACCGACCATGATCCGAAAGGATTCGTCGGCCTTGGGCTTGGGCGCGATCGAATGATGCATCCATTCATAACCGTCGCCATAGACATCAATTTGCGTGCCGAACGGCCGCTTGTCGAGCACCATCTTGGCACGCTGATAGACCACCGCGCGGGTGTCGCGGCTGAACGGCGTACCGTCCTTTTCACTCTCGAAGAAGTACTGCCGCAGTTCGGGGCGGATCTCCTCGAACAAAAACCGCAGATGCGCCGAGATCGGATAGTTGCGCAGGATGGCGTGGTTCTTCTGCGTCAGGTCGTGGATACCAAGCCCCGACAGTCCGACCAGGAGAAGAAGCGGAATCAACAGCCAATCGAGCGATCGCGGATCGCCAATGGCGACGCCAGCCAACACCAGCGTCAACACAATACAAATTGTCAGCACGTAATAGCGTGGCGTGAACGGAAGAAACAGCATCTGCATGTTTGGCCCTTCGGCACGGCGATCTTTTGCGAGATGTCGGCGCGAGGTCGTGCCGGAAAGCCGCAATCCAGCTCTCGGCACAGCTTAGCATGAATCGATCATGCGTTGAATGACGGCCGCCGTTGTGCGGCACAGCACATCTCGCCTTGTAACCGTCATGCGGCATGACTAGTCTCAATGGCGGACGGGGGCCGAACAGGAGAGCCAAATGGGTTTGCTCGATGTGCTCAACGGTATGCAGCACGGTCCGCGCGGCGTGCGTGATCCCAACGAAACCAGCAGCGGGATGTCGCCGATCACGATGGCGATCCTGGGCCTGCTCGCCTACAAGGCTGTGAAGCATCTGACCGCTGGCCAGCAGACCTCACCGGCAGGCGCACCTGCAGCACCCGGCGGAACGACAGCTGCAGGGGGCGGCCTCGGCGGGCTCCTGAAGGGCGGACTTGGCGGCGGACTTGGCGGACTGCTCGCCGGTGGCGCGGCCGGCAGCGTGCTGAGCGGCGGACTCGGCGACCTCCTCAATCAGTTGCAGAAGAGCGGGCTCGGCAATGAAGCCAATTCGTGGGTCAGCAATGGCCCCAACAGGCCGGTCTCGCCCGACGATCTCGGCAAGGCGCTTGGCGGCGATCAGATCAATGCGCTGGCTGCGCAAACCGGACTCTCGCGCGACGAATTGCTGAGCAACCTTGCAAAGTATCTGCCTGACGCCGTTAATCACCTGACGCCGGACGGACGAGTCCCGGCCGCGCACGAAGTTTCGAAATTGCTGTAGGTCGGAGCGCGTCGGACCGGGCGGCCAACTGTCGCGACGAAATTATCTCACCTATTTCTCACAGATGAGGTTCTCAGCATGAGTGGCGTTCTCTGGATCGTTATTGTTGGACTGGTCGCGGGTTTCATCGCCCGCATGTTGTCCCCTGGACCGAACAATCCTTCCGGCTTCATTCTGACCTGCATCCTGGGAATCGCGGGCGCATTCCTCGCCACCTGGATCGGTCAAGCGCTTGGCTGGTACGATGCCGCGCGGGGGCAAGGCGCGGGCTTTATCGGCGCCACTGTCGGCGCGGTGATCGTGCTCTTCATCTGGCACCGCCTGGTCGCGAGCGGCGTGCTGCCCGATCCCTCGCGCAAGGTTTGATACGATATCCGCCCTCAGGGCGGTCATCGTTGAGCGCAAGGCGTCAAACGGAGATGCCGCGGCGGGTTGCGCATCGATTGAGGATCGCGATCGCGGTCCTGTGCGGCGGCGCTCTTGTGCTGTCGACCGCGGCCGGTCACGCCGCCTGCGAGTTCGAGACCGTGCGCACCGGCTCCGTTGCCGACATCATCGACAACACCACCTTTCGCCTGCAGGACGGCCAGGAGGTGCGGCTCGCCGGAATCGTGGTGCCGCCGGAGCAGGCGGCGCAACCGTCGGCCCTGGCGACCTTGCTGCGCGGCCGTGACGTGACGCTGCGGGCATCGGCGGCGAAGCCGGACCGCTATGGACGATTGCTGGCGCTCGCCTATGTTTCGGGACAGGCCGAGCCGGTGCAAATAACCCTGCTGGAGCAGGGCGTCGCACTGGCGTCAGGCGAGTTCGGGCCGGCAGAGGCGGCGCTGGCCTGCGTGCGGGAGTTCCTGGCCCATGAAGGGATGGCGCGCCAGGCCCGCCGCGGCTATTGGGCCGACCCCGCTGCCATAAAAAACACGGAAAGAACGGACGATATTTCGCCCCGGATTGGGCAGTTCATCGTCGCCGAAGGCAAGATTGCGTCGGTTCGGGAGGCCGGCGCGACAATTTATGTCAATTTCGGCCGGCGGTGGACGCGGGACTTTGCTGTGACTATTTCAAGGCGCATGGTCCGGGGGTTCGAGGCTGCGGGGTTGGCGCCGAAGGCTCTTGAAAACCGGGTGGTTCGGGTGCGGGGCTGGGTGGAGCAGCGCACAGGTCCCCGCATCGAAGCCTTGGGACCGGGTCAAATCGAACTGCTGCGCTAATAGCGAGATGGGCGATCAGGAAAGCTGGCGGATGAGGGCCGCGGGGTTACGGAGCTTGCAGGGGACGTTGCAGATCAACCGGGCGCAGGTCGGCGCCGGGCTGATGGCGGCTGCGTTGCTGCTCGGCGGGTGCGGCGACAGCACGCGCTTTGCCATTGCGCCCTCGGTCTCCATGCCGGCGGCAAAACCGGCGCGGCTGTTGATGACGCCGACGCCTGCGACCGAACGCGAGCACGATCGCATCCTCGCCTCTTATGGCGGCGCCTATGATGATCCAAAGCTCGAGGAGGTCATCACCCGGACGGTGAACCGGCTGGTCGCCGCCTCCGAGAGACCCGACCTCGTCTACAAGGTGACCATCCTCAATTCCGCGGCCGTCAACGCCTTCGCGCTGCCGACCGGCCAGCTCTACGTCACCCGCGGCCTGATTGCGCTCGCCACCGACACCTCGGAACTCTCCTCGGTGCTCGCCCACGAGATGGCCCATGTGATCGCCAAGCACGCGACCATTCGCGAAGAACAGGTCAAGCAGGCGGCGATTGTCAGCCGCGTGGTCAGCGACATGAGCAATGATCCCGAGCTGACGGCGCTCGCGCTGGCCAAGTCGAAATTGACGCTGGCGAGTTTCTCGCGCTCCCAGGAATTCGAGGCCGACGGCATCGGCGTCGGCATTTCCGCGCGCGCGGGATTCGATCCCTATGGCGCGGCGAGATTCCTGAGCGCCATGGAACGCAACGCGCAGCTGAAAGCGGCGCGCGCACCGGTCGACTCGCGCACCCAGGATTTCCTCTCCTCGCACCCGGCGACCCCGGAGCGGGTTCAGAACGCGCAAGCCAATGCACGCCAGTTCTCCTCGCCGGAAGGCGGCGAGCGCGATCACGAGACCTATCTCGCGGCGCTGGACGGCATGATTTACGGCGAAGATCCGAGCGAGGGCTTCGTGCGGGGCCGCCGCTTCCTGCATCCCAAGCTCGGCTTTACCTTCCAGGCGCCGGACGGGTTTACCCTCGACAACACCGCGCAGGCCGTGATCGGCGTGCGCGAAGGCGGCAGCCAGGCGATGCGGTTCGACGTGGCGCGGGTGCCGGCCGAACAGTCGCTGACCGATTATGTCGCCTCGGGCTGGATGGACAATGTCGACAAGGCGAGCGTCCAGGAGGTGGCCATCAGCGGCTTCCCCGGCGCCACCGCAGAAGCCCATGGCGAGGAGTGGAACTTCCGCATCTATGTGCTGCGCTTTGGCAGCGACGTCTATCGCTTCATCTTCGCGGCGAAGCCGAAAGCCGAGGGCGACCGCAGCTTCCGCGAATCCGTCAACTCGTTCCGTCGGCTGACGCTGGCGGAAATCCAGTCCGCCCGTCCGCTGCGCCTGAAGATCATCACCGTGCAGCCGGGCGACACGGTGGAATCGCTGTCGCACCGGATGGCCGGCCTCGACCATCAGGTCGATCGTTTCCGGGTCCTGAATGGCCTTGACGCCAGGGGCGCGGTGAAACCGCGAGACCGCGTCAAGGTCGTGGTCGAGTAGACGAAGAAACGCAGCACCGCCGAGCGCTCACTGAGCCTCGTTTGACCGCAACTTTCGAGCGGCGCCGGTCAACATTTGCCGCCACCGTACTTTCCTTCCCGGCCAGTTGGCGGTAAGCTCACCGTGCCGCGCCCGGATTTGCGTGGCTTTTTTGCGTAAATTTGCATGCCGATTGTGTAGAGCGTAAAGCTATTTTGTAGGGCGTAAGGCTGGGGAGCTTTATTCATGCGTCCTTCTTTTTCGTGCGCGATAGCTGCGGCTTTCGCGGTGGAGTTGATTTCGACGAGTTCGGTCCGGGCGCAGACCGCTCAAACGCTTTTCAGCCAAATCACAGATTATCGGTTCTTCACCTCGCGGCGGCAGAACGACGTCATGGGCGTCGAGTCAGTGTTCGATGACTATCGCAAGAATTGGCTGAGCCGCAGCAGTTCGACCATCCAGTTGGGTCTCGATAGCCGAAACCCGCAATCCGACACGCCGGCATGCGTCGATTCCAGCATTGGCACGGTGAGCAAGGAGGCAGGAACCCTTTGCGGAAATGGCCACGTGGTTCGGGGCGACACGTCCTTCTTCGCTGCGAAGGATACAAGAAATGGCGGAGATATCAGAGAGGGCGGCAATCTGAGTTATGTCGGCTACGAAAACATGCTGACCAACAACCTCTTTCTTGGAAGCGGAGTTTCGGGCGCGGTATCAGAAATCAAGAACAATGCCGGTCAGGGCGTCAACGTAGGTGTAGCCGAGCTTACCGGGCATCTTATTGGCGGCTATAAAATCGGCAACGATGACATGGTTTTGTGGAACGTAAGTTATGCCAGATCCTTCCAAGAGACGCGACGAGGCAGCGTGACTGGCGATTTCAATACGTATTCTGTCCTCGTCACCGGCGTTTGGTACCACAACGTCATGCTCACTCAGACCGCCTATGTTTCGCTCGGATTGGACTACACGCTTGAGATCACGCGCGGCGGCAATTTCGTCGAGTCCGACGGCACCGTGCATGCGGGCCTGTACAGGACAAGCCGTCAGTGGCAGGGCGATTTCACGCCGTCGGCTTTGTTTGTGCAGCCGTTCAAGGATGGAGAGCTGTTCGCCAGGATCGGCGCGAACATCGACACGCTGAATACAAAGAACCCGCGCCAGGTTGATGTGCCGATCGACATCGGCGGTTCATTCCGCCTCAATAATCGCTTCGTCTTGACAAGCTCTCTGGGAACCACCTTGGCGCGTTCCGACTACTCCGATGTGCGTGCCATGCTCCGGATAACGGGACGTCCCTAAGCGGCTGACCAGACCATGTTCCGTGCCCGGCTGCGCGTTTGTTTGACCATGGTGGCCGTGCTGCTGCTGGCAGCCTGCGGCGGCGGGCGTTACGCCGGCGAGCCAAATCGGGCATACATTGCGGGAACGCGGGCTTACATCGGTCGCCCCGCTGTCACTCATCCTACCGACAACCCGCCAACCGTTGGCAAGATCGACCTCGGGCGCAAGCTCTTTTACGACAAGCGGCTGTCAGCGGATGGCAGCGTGTCATGCGGAAGCTGTCATGATCCCGATCAGGGATACACGCGGCGCGACGTGCCGATTCCGCCCGGTGCCGGCGGCAAAGTGGGGCGTCGAAATCCGCCGAGCCTCTACGACGTCGGCTATCGAAAGACGATGTTCCATGACGGTCGTGCGGCGTCGCTGGAGGGCCAGTATCTGGTGCCGATGGTTGGTTCAACGGAAATGGGGAACAACTCGACCGAAGAGGTCGTTGCGAGAATTCGCGGCCTTCCGGACTATGAGCTTTTTTTTGCCAATGCGTTTGCCAGTTCTCCGTCTTCAGACAATGTCGGTAAGGCGCTTGCTGCCTACGAACGGGTTCTTGTAACCGGCCCCAATCGCTTCGATCGCTGGCGCAACGGCGAGAAAGACGCGCTGTCGAGCCGGGAGATCGCCGGCTTTCGCATATTTGAACGCGCCAACTGCGGCTCGTGCCATGCAATCACCGGCAAATCAGCCGAATTTACCGACGACCAGTTTCACGGTAACGGATATGCGAAACTGCGTGCCGAATCGGGCGCGCGGGACGAAGGCCGCGGCGAGATAACCACGCGCGCGCAAGATCGCTACGCATTCCGCACGCCGACCTTGCGAAACGTTGCCCTGACTGCGCCTTACATGCACGACGGCGGACTCGCTACACTTCCGGATGTTTTGAGCTTTTATGCTGACTATGGACTGAAAAGCATCTCGAAAGCCGGGTCTTCATCGATAACGACGCTCAACGAAGATGAACGCGCCGATCTTCTCGCTTTCCTGCAGTCCTTGAGTTCAGACGTGTTGCCTTGAGGCTGAAACGAAACGACAGGGCCGGATCGCCCCGCACGCCAGGGCTGGGCTACTTGGAGCGTTCTTCGCGATTCAAAGAAACGCGAAAACAGTCTAGACCCGGCTCACTTACCTGAATCAAAAGGCCCGGCTGCAGCAGCCGGGCCTTTTTCGATCGCGAATGTCGAGATGCTCTCGACTTAAAAGTTTACTTCGAGTTCGGTGGCGCGTGGGGCGCCCCTCAGGCGGCCTCGTCCTCCGCCACCGCATCGCCGCCTTCGGCATCATCGTCGCCATCGGCATCGCCTTCCGCATCGACTTCAGCTTCCGACTTCGCGGCGCGACGGGGCGATTTGGCGAGATTGGCTTCGATCTCCTTCACCGCCTCGGTCTCGGTCATGTGCTGCACGGCCGCGATTTCGCGCGACAGGCGATCGAGCGCCGCTTCATAGAGCTGCCGCTCGCTGTAGGACTGCTCCGGCTGCGATTCCGACCGATAGAGATCGCGGACGACTTCGGCGATCGCGACGATGTCGCCGGAATTGATCTTGGCTTCGTATTCCTGCGCGCGACGCGACCACATCGTGCGCTTGATCCGCGCCCGGCCCTTCAGGGTCTCGAGCGCCTTCTTCACCAGCGCCGGATCGGACAGCTTGCGCATGCCGACATTGGCGATCTTGGAGGTCGGCACCCGCAGCGTCATCTTGTCCTTGATGAAATTGATGACGAACAATTCCAGCTTGGCGCCCGCAATCTCCTGCTCTTCGATCGAGAGGATCTGGCCCACGCCATGCGCGGGATAGACGACGAATTCGTGAACCTTGAAGCCCATCCGGTTGGTGGTCGGCTTGCGGACCTCCTCAACCTTGGGCGCAGCAACCGCCGCCTTGGCGGCCGGCTTCGCGGCAACTGGCGGCTTCTTCGCCGGCAGCTTGGCAGCCACCACCGGTTTGCTGACCGGCTTCACGGCCTTGGCAGCAGACTTCGCGGCGGTTTTGGCGGCAGCGGTTTTGGCGGAGGTCTTGGCAGTCTTCGGGGCAGTCGATTTGGGCATTACACTTCTTGCTGTTTTGGATTTGCCATGGACCGTCTTGGCTTTCGCCGTCCGGCCATGGGCTCGCGAGGTTGTCCGACCGGACGCCGGAGCCTTGGCGGTCTTCTTCAGACCCTTTGTACTCTTGCTACGCGCAGATTTTGTTGACACAGCCTCTGCGTGGCGACCGGCCACGCTCCTGTTCGCGGTTTTCCGGGGAACCCGATTCGCCCAATTTCGGGCTGGTTATCGGTTCCGACATGACTGAATGTGCTAAAAATAACACATTTCCCGCAAAAATCAATGATTTATGACCGGAAAGCGCATCCGCACCCCGGCTTTCCGATCACAAATCGGTCGCAAGGTTAAGCTCGACGGACCCGTTTGGTTCAGTTTGTCGCGGGCCACAGCCGCTCGCAGAGGGATTTAGTCCCCAGAGCCCGGATTGGCAGAAAAATACTTCTCGAATTTGCCGTCCATGCCGTCGAATTCTTCCGCGTCCGGCGGCTGATCTTTCTTCTCCGTGATATTCGGCCAGCTCTTGGCGTATTCGGCATTCACCGTCAGCCACTTTTCCAGATTCGGCTCGGTATCCGGCTTGATCGCCTCGGCCGGGCATTCCGGCTCGCAGACGCCACAATCAATGCACTCGTCGGGATGAATGACGAGCATATTCTCGCCTTCGTAGAAGCAATCGACCGGACACACTTCGACGCAATCGGTATATTTGCACTTGATGCAATTCTCGGTGACGACATAAGTCATCGCTAACTCCGGAAACCCGCCATATTTCGTGCGCTGGCCTAGCGCAGGATGTGCATCGCCGCAAGGGAATGCCCGCTTTCCTGCAATGCAAGGCCGGCTCAGCCCTTGCCGATATCGGTGTAAAGCGTCCGGGCCAGGCCGGAGTCGCCGCGCCGCTCGGCAAAATCATCGATCCGCCAGACACAGATGCGGCCGTCGAGGGCGACCGTGACGACATCGCCCCGCTTCAGGGCGTGGCCGGGCGCGTCGATTCGCCGGCTGTTGACGCGCACCCGCCCGCCCGTCACCAGACCGGCGGCATCGGCGCGTGTCCTCACCATGCGTGCGTGCCAGAGCCACTTGTCGAGGCGCTGACGATCCACGGTCCGGTCAGTGCTTTCCTTTCGCGCCGCTTTCCAGCTGCTCCTTCAGCGCTGCAAGCTTCGCGAAGGGCGAGTTTGGATCGATCGGGCGTTCGCGCGGTGGACGCGGCGTAAAATCACGCGGGCCGCTTCCGCGCTTCTCATTCGGACGGCCATGCCGTCCATGACGCTTGCCGTGACGATCGCCATTGGCCTCGCGCTTCTGGTCGGCCGCATTCGAACTGGCCGAGGCCGCAACCTGATCGCTGCCGGCAGCGACAGCGTCGCCGGGCGCTTGCGGCCCCTGCTCGGCTGCCGGTCGGTTGCGGTGCCGATGGCGGTGGTCGCGATGCCGCCGTCCCTGACGCTCGCCATGGCGATCGCTCTGGCGCTCCGACGCCTCCCCGGGACTCTCGGTCGGCGCGGCGGTGTCCGACCGCGATTTGTGCCGCTCGTGGCGCGGACGACGGTCCTCAAAACGCCCGCCTGGTCGCCAGACTTCAACGAGTTCAGGCGCAGCTGGCGCTGCGGCTTCGGCATTGTCCGCAGTGGCATTGTCTGCAGGAGCATCGTCTGCCGTCGCGTTGACCGCAGAGGCATCGCCCACCGATTCCGCGGGCGACGCGTTCGCGCCATCGCCGGGCTCGGCTTCTGCCGCAACATCCGAGGTTGCAGTGCCGGTCTCAACAGGTTGCTCCATGGCGGGCTGAGCCGGAGCCGCAAGGGTCTCTTCGGCCGGCGCCGGCGCGACGTCGGCCTGCGCCGGAGCGGCCTCGCTAGCAACGGCGCTCGCCTCGGACACCACAGATTGCGCAGCCGCCTCGGGCGCGGCATCGGCGACGGAATCCTCGGCCACAGACGCTTCGGGTGCGTCCGGGTTCGGCGCGACACTTGCCGCCATGTCGGCCGACGGCGCCTCGGGCGGCGGCGCCGGGGCCGGCATTGGCGGGCGCCGGTCCATCCGATAGCCGAGCGCGCGCAGGATCACGGCAAAATCCTCGCCGGCCGAGCCGACCAGCGACGTCATCGCCTGTGTCACCAGGAAGGACCGGCCATCGAAAGCACCCGGCGGCTTCGGCGCGGGCGAGCTTTCGCGCCAGCTCAACGCGGCGCGGATCAGATCGGCCAGCCGCTCCAGGATATCGACCCGCACGGCGCGCTCGCCGCACGCTTTGTAGCCGAGCACGCGATAGATCTCGCGGTCGAGCGTCTTGTCCACGGGAAACGAGGTTCGCCCGGCGTTTGCGAGCTGCTGCACGCCGGCGAGCGACGACACGTCGACGTCGTTGCGCTTCAACGCCCAGAGTTGCAAGGCGAGGCCGCGCGCCGCCGGCTTCGACAGCGCGGGAATGTAGATGTGATAGGCCCCGAACCGCACCCCATATTTGCGCAAGCTCGCGCGCGAAGCCTGGTCCAATGACTTGATGTCATGGGCGATGCGCTGCCGCTCAATGACGCCAAGAGATTCGACCAGCTGGAAGGCGATGCCGCGGGCGATGCCGGTAATGTCCTCGGCCTTCGACAGGTCGAACAGCGGGCCGAGCAATTTTTCGATGTGGGTCTTCAGCCAGAGATCAAGCCGGCCCTGCACGGATTCGCGCGGCGCACCGGCGAGCCTGTCATCGGCAACAACAAGGATGCGGGGCGCCAGCACATTGTCGGCGGCGAGCAGTTTGCCGACCGCGTCCCCCATCCAGCGCAAGGTGCCGTCGGAGGTCAGCAGGAATTGGCTGTCCGGCGCTTCGGCAAGGCGCGCCGCGCGGCTGTCGATCTCGCCAGCCAGCGCCTTCTGCGCTGCCGCCTGCAGCGCCTTGGCCTCGCTGCCGGCCTCGGCGGCATCGGGCGTGAACATGAAGCCGTCGAGTCGACCGATCGAATGGCCCTCGACAACGACTTCGCCGGCTTTGCCGATTTCAGTGCTCAAAACCGCGTCTTCCCGCAATCGTCGCATTAAGAAACTGGTCCGGCGATCCACGAAACGCTCGGTGAGCCGGTCGTGCAGGGCGTCGGACAGCTTATCCTCTACCGCGCGCGTTACGCCTTGCCAATGCTCGGGATCGCGCAGCCAGTCGGGGCGATTTGCCGCAAACGTCCAGGTCCTGATCTGGGCGATGCGGGCCGAGAGCGTGTCGATGTCGCCATCGACCCGATCGGTCTGCGCCACCTGAGCGGCATACCAGTCGTCGGGAATGCGGCCCGGTTTCATCAGGAAATTGAACAGGGTCGTGACAAGTTCCGCGTGAGCGGCCGGCGCAATGCGCCGGTAATCGGGAATCTGACAGACGTCCCACAGCCGCTCGACTGTCGCGGCATCGCGCGCGATCTCGCGGATCTCGCTGTCGCGCACCGCATGATCAAGCACACGGATGTCCTCGGCGACCGGCGCCCGGGTCAGCGCTTCATGCGTCGGCGCCAGGGCGAGCGTCGCCTGCAGGGCGCCGAGCGAGGAAAAATCCAGCGCCGAATTGCGCCATTGCAACACCCTGACGCTGTCGAAGGTGTGGTTCTGCAACGCGTTGACCAGTTCGGGTTCGAAGGGGTCGCAGCGGCCGGTGGTACCAAACGTGCCATCACGCGAGGCGCGGCCGGCGCGGCCGGCGATCTGGGCGAACTCGGAGGGCGTCAGCCGGCGGTACTGATAGCCGTCATATTTGCGGTCCGAGGCAAACGCGACGTGCTCGACGTCGAGGTTCAATCCCATGCCGATCGCGTCGGTGGCCACGAGATAGTCGACCTCGCCGGATTGAAACATCGCGACCTGCGCGTTGCGGGTGCGCGGTGACAGCGAGCCCATCACGACCGCGGCGCCGCCGTGCTGGCGCCGGATCAATTCGGCGATCGCATAGACTTCGTCGGCCGAGAACGCGACGATCGCCGTGCGGCGCGGCTGCCGCGTGATCTTGCGGTCGCCGGCAAACGACAATTGCGACAGGCGCGGCCGGGTCACCACGCTGACGCCGGGCAGCAGCCGCTCGACGATGTTGCGCATGGTCGCGGCACCAAGGATTAGCGTCTCGTCGCGGCCGCGGCGATGCAGGATTCGATCCGTGAAGACATGGCCGCGCTCGAGATCGGCGCAGATCTGGATCTCGTCGACAGCGAGAAACGAGACGTCGAGATCGCGCGGCATCGCCTCGACCGTGGAGACCCAGAAGCGCGCCTTCGGCGGCTTGATCTTCTCCTCGCCGGTGACGAGCGCGACGTTCTCGGCACCCGCCCGGTCGACCAGCTTGTTGTAGACCTCGCGCGCCAAAAGGCGCAGCGGCAGCCCGATCAGGCCGGAGGAATGGGCCAGCATGCGCTCGATTGCGAGATGCGTCTTGCCGGTGTTGGTCGGGCCAAGCACGGCCGTGACACCGGCTCCGGCAGCGCGTCGGGCCGCCACATCCGGCGACAGACTCGAATAACTCATTGATTCAACGATCCTGTCGCCAGCCTGCCTGTGCCAACTGCTGTACCAAGACGCAACGCCCCGTCGCGCATCGCTTAAGCTTCGGAACGAGTCCGGAACGAATCGCGCCCGAATCGCTGACTCCCGCGCGGAGCGCTTCGTTCACCTCAACATCTCGCGCCGATAGCGGTTAGCGACCACCAGATCAAGCAATTCGAGCAACCGCGACATGGATTATCGGCGGCAAATGTCTTAATGGCGCGGCTGCCGGGCGATCGCAGTGATGTCAACCGGATTCCCGCATCGCTGACCGACGGCACGCAGCAGGCTCTCCCTCACTGCGTTTTCGGCGCCGGGCCACCGCGCGCCACCGTCGCCGTGCTGACAAAGCGCGTCGCCTGCAGTTTGCCGGTGCCGATCGGGGTCGGGATGGTGAGACGATAGGGCACGAGCACCCGCGTGCCTGCGATGGGCGCGAGCCAGAGTTCCATCTGGCGCTGCGCGGCCAGATATTTGATCGCCGCGCGGGTCGGATCATAGCCGGCAATCGGGGTGAAATAGATCGCGCAGACCGCGACGGGCCCCTGATAGCCGTCGACCTTGACGGTCTCGATCCGCTTGAATTCGAGCGTCAGTTCGTAGCGCATCCGCCCATCGAACACGGCGCCCCCGCCATTGCAGGCCTCCGCACTGACGGGGTCGCCATTGCCTGGAATATTCAACAGCGATGCCGTCATCGGGTCGATCACGCCGCGCTTATGCGCCTCGGTCAGCGGGATCCGGTTCGGATTGTCAGGCGGCGGCGGGGGCGGCTCGATCGAAAAATCCTTCACATTGCCGCCGCCGAGCGTCATCCGCAGCGTCTCGGATTTCCGATCGGTCGTGATCGTGGCGGTGTAGGTCGCCGGTTGCAGCTGTCCCTTGACGACGCGGCCTTGCGAACCGCCGCTGCCATGCCCGCTGGCGATGGCGCTCATGATCCCCGAGCTGCCGCCCGTGACGGTCGCGGAGAACTGGTCCTCGGCGATATCGACCTCCCAGGTTCCCTTGCCGATCAGGATGCCCGCGACGGTGACCTCATAGCGGGCGTCCAGATGGCCTTGCGCACGCGCGTCACCTGGGACAGCCAGCATCACCAGCAGGCTCACGGCCAAAGCTGCGGCAGACGAACCGGCGATGCGGATCAACAGGGGAGCCACGACAACAAATCCTGGACATCGGGAACAAGATCATCGGGAACGAGATCGACCGCGGGCGGTCTAACAGGCACGACGCCTTGCCCGCGACGCTTTGCCTGATGTCTGCCCGCGACAGGGAGGGCTTTTTGAGAGCTTCGCTCCCCGATTGCGTCGAATATATGGACCCCAAATCCGCGGCATGCGAGTAAGAGCCTGAAATATCGTAAAATTCCGCAAGATTGGCAGAACCGGCGGCCGGACTGCGCCTTGACGCCCAACCGCCGCGCCCTTATACGTCCGCGGTTCCTGAAAATGGACGTGCTGAACCGGATCGCGCCGCCCCAGCGGCTGGCAGCGCCGAGTTCTTTGTGAACCAACCGACCGAATTTTGAGGATTTGAAATGTCCCGGCGTTGCGACCTGACGGCCAAATCGGCCCAAGTTGGCCACAAGGTGAGCCATTCCAACATCAAGACCAAGCGTCGCTTCCTGCCCAACCTGTGCAATGTGACGATGATCTCCGACGCGCTCGGCCGCTCGGTGCGCCTGCGCATCTCCGCCAATGCGGTGAAGTCGGTCGATCATGTCGGCGGCCTCGATGCCTTCCTGTTGAAGGCGAAGACCGACACGCTGTCGCCCCGCGCGCGCGACCTGAAGCGCCAGATCGAGAAGAAGAAGACCGAAGCCGCCGCGAGCTAAGCACCGCGTCGCTGTCGAATTTCAAAATGGCCGGGCATCTCGCCCGGCCATTTTCGTTTCGCGCGTGGGATCGCGTCAACTGGTCAAGGCTCGACCAGCTTGAATTGCAAAAGCAGCGTCCGCTGCAGCATCGAGAAATTGTCGTCCGAGACCATGGTCAGGATGAGATCGCCTTCGGCGTCGCGATGCAGGTCGATGCCTTCCATATTGTCGACCTCGTAGCCGAAATCAGCCTCGAAGAGCGTCGGCCCATCCACGAGCGCGCCGGGCTTGATCGTACCCAGCGCGACACGCCGGATGCGGATGCCGAGGCCGGCGGCGAGCGAAAATTTGCGCTCCAGCACCAGCAGGTCGCCCGAGGGCGCGATCACGCAATCGCTGATGTCGAAATCGGCCGTCCGGCGAATAGTGAATTGACCAGGCGAAGGACCCCCGATCAAAAAACCCAAAAGATTGCCGTCGCCGTCAAGCCCGCGTTCCGACAACGCGATCAAGGTGCCCGCCAGTGGCAAGCCTTTCGGCACGAACGCCAGACCTTCGAGCCCTTTGTTGAAAGGCAACGTCTTCACCGCAGGCGGCGTCTCGATCGCGATGCCGCGCGAGGCGATGCCGCCCTGCCGAAAATCAAAGCGCAGAATGCGGTTGACGCGTTCCAGCCCGACATATGCTGACGCGCCGTCGAAGGCGAGCGACTCGCTGTCGAACCAGCCTTTCCGGGTAATCGGGCGGCCGTCGTCGCCGAGCATCGGCGCGGATTCGACATTGGCAAGCGCGGTCATCGTCTTGCCGGAATAGACGATGGCGCCGGTGAACCAGTCGCCCTTGTCGCTCAGCGCGACAAAGGCCTTGCCATCGTCATGGAGGCGGATCGCGGAGAGGCCGCCAAACCCCTTGAACGACGAGGTCAATGCCAGGCCAGAGCGGAATTCCAGCGCGCCGAAACGGACGCGCGCGCTGTCGCGCGGATCGAATGACGCAATCGGAACCGCCGTGACGTCGAGCTTGACGATCTCCGCATGCGCCGCCGCGGCCGGCCCAAACAGCAGAGCCGCGCCAAGCAGACCAGCACGGAGCGCTTTGGCTGGACAGATGCTCAGTGCAGCCAACGCGGGCCGGAGCGTTTCGGCGGCGGCGCCTCACTGGTCTCGCTGAACAGTTCGGCGAGCTTTTCGGTGATTGCGCCGCCGAGTTCTTCGGCATCGACGATCGTCACTGCGCGCCGGTAATAGCGCGTTACGTCATGGCCGATGCCGATCGCGATCAGCTGCACGGGGCTGCGCGTTTCGATGTCCTCGATGATGTGACGCAGGTGTCGCTCGAGGTAATTGCCGGCATTGACCGACAATGTCGAATCGTCGACCGGCGCGCCGTCCGAGATCATCATCAGGATCTTGCGCTGTTCGGGCCGGCCCAGCAGCCGCTTGTGCGCCCAGTCGAGCGCCTCGCCGTCGATGTTTTCCTTCAACAGCCCCTCGCGCATCATCAGCCCGAGATTCTTGCGCGAACGCCGCCACGGCGCATCCGCCGCCTTGTAGATGATGTGGCGAAGATCATTGAGCCGCCCCGGATTGGCCGGCTTGCCGGCAGCGAGCCAGGCTTCGCGCGACTGTCCGCCTTTCCAGGCGCGGGTGGTGAAGCCGAGGATTTCTACCTTGACGCCGCACCGCTCCAGGGTGCGCGCGAGGATATCGGCACAGGTGGCCGCCACCGTGATCGGGCGGCCGCGCATCGACCCGGAATTGTCGAGCAGCAGCGTGACGACGGTGTCGCGGAAGGTCGCTTCCTTCTCGTGCATGAACGAGAGCGGATGCATCGGATCGGTCACGACGCGCGACAGCCTCGCCGGATCGAGGATGCCCTCCTCCAGGTCGAAATCCCAGGCCCGGTTCTGCTGTGCCATCAGCCGGCGCTGCAGGCGATTGGCAAGCCGCGCGACGACGCCCTGCAGATGCGCGAGCTGCTTGTCGAGATAGCTGCGCAGCCGTTCCAGTTCGTCATGGTCGCAGAGGTCTTCCGCGGCAACGACCTCGTCGAAGCGAGGCGCAAAGGCGTGATACTCCGGACCGCGCGGTTCGTTGCCGCCGCGGGTCTGCGGCCGGGTGGTTTCGCCCGGCGTCTCGTCCTCGCCGATCTCGCCATCGTCGAAACTGTCGCTGGCCTGCGCCTGCGCGGCTTCGGCGCTGTCGGCTGCCTCCTCCGCGGAGGCTTCGACCTGATCGGTCCCCATCTCCTGCTGGCTCTCGCCATCGGCCGAGCCGTCCGCGCCGGACTGGTCCTGCTCGCCTTCCTGCTGGTCGTCCGACTCCTCGTCGTCCGGATCGGCCTCGGAGCGATCGCCAAGCTCGAGCGCATCGAGCATGTCGTGAATGATATCGGCGAAGCGCCGCTGGTCCTCGATCACGTCGTCAAGCCGGTCGAGCGGATTGCCCGCCTTGGTCTCGATGACCGGGCGCCAGAGATCGACCACCTTCTTGGCCGCGGCCGGCGGTGGCAGACCCGTCAGCCGCTCGCGCACCATCATCGCCAGCGCTTCGGCGAGCGGCGCATCGGCGCGATCGGTGATCTCGTCGAACTTGCCGCGATGAAAATGATCATCCAGCATGGCCGTAAGGTTCTTCGCCACCCCCGACATGCGCCGCGCGCCGATCGCCTCGACTCGCGCCTGTTCGACGGCGTCGAAAATGCCACGCGCCTGCTGGTTTCCGGGCATCTGCTTGCGATGCACGGCCGGATCATGACAGGCGAGCCGCAGCGCCATCGAATCGGCGTGGCCGCGCACGATCGCTGCGTCACGCTTGGACAGCTTGCGCGGCGGTTCCGGCAGCCGCGCCTTGCCGGGCGCCAATCCCGGCCGCTCGGCTGCGAACGCCACCTCAAGCTCCGGCTGCCTGGCAATCGCGCGCAGGCACGATGTCACCGCCCGTTTGAACGGCTCGGTGGGCGCTTCCTTGGCGCCGCCACGGAATTTGCTGTTCGTTGTCGAAGGCGGTGCCATGAACCGTCCATCCTCGGATCTTGCCTCGACATGCTGCCCGCTGGCAGGCGGCACGCCACCAAACTGTCGCGGCTATCGCTGTTGCGGCGCCAGCCGATCAAAGACCTTCTTGAAACGAACCCAGGACATTCCGGATTCGGGGAAATTCTCGACCTGCCCGTAGGACGAATAGCCGTTCTTCCTGTAGAAGGCCGGCGCCTGAAACGAATAGGTATCGACCAGAATGCCGGCCGCGCCTCTCTTCTTCGCTTCAGTTTCGGCCGCGGCAAGCAGGGAGGTGCCAAATCCCCGCCCGCGGAAGCTTTCTTCAACCCACAACAGGCTGATGACCATCCAGTCGCCGATACCTTCAGCGACCAATCCGCCATATGCCGCGTCGTTCTTTCGCAACGTCACTGCAAAGGATTTCGGCGGACTGGACGTCAAATGCTGCCGGTTAAAGCCTTCAAGACCGGCGGCGACGAATTTCTTCGTCGCGCCATAGGTGGTCTCGAGACGGACATCCATTCGCGTCAATCGTTCAGCTCAGCGCGACATTCACGGCCGATTCGGGCAACTCGGTATTGAAGCAGCGCTGGTAGAATTCAGCGACCAGCGGCCGCTCCAGCTCGTCGCATTTGTTGAGGAAGGTGACGCGGAACGCGAAGCCGACATCGCCGAAGATCTCGGCGTTCTCCGCCCAGGTAATGACCGTGCGCGGCGACATCACCGTCGACAGATCGCCATTGGCAAAGGCGTTGCGCGTCAGATCGGCGAGCCGCACCATCTTGCCGACGATGTCGCGTCCCTGATCGGTGCGATAGTGCTTGGCTTTCGCCAGCACGATCAGCACCTCCTCATCATGCGGCAGATAATTCAGCGTGGTGACGATCGACCAGCGGTCCATCTGTCCCTGGTTGATCTGCTGCGTGCCGTGATACAGGCCCGTGGTGTCGCCGAGACCGACGGTGTTTGCGGTCGAGAACAGACGGAAGGCCGGATGCGGCCGGATCACCTTGTTCTGGTCGAGCAGCGTCAGCCGGCCCGATACTTCGAGCACGCGCTGAATCACGAACATCACGTCCGGACGTCCGGCATCATATTCGTCGAACACCAGCGCCACATTGTGCTGCAGCGCCCATGGCAGGATGCCGTCGCGAAACTCGGTGACCTGCTTGCCGTCGCGGATCACGATCGAATCCTTGCCGACCAGATCGATACGGCTGATGTGGCTGTCGAGATTGACGCGGACGCATGGCCAGTTCAGCCGGGCGGCGACCTGCTCGATATGGGTCGACTTGCCGGTGCCGTGAAAGCCGGTGACCATGACCCGGCGGTTCTTGGCGAAACCGGCCAGAATCGCGAGCGTGGTCGCCCGGTCGAACCGGTAGTCCGAATCGATGTCGGGAACGTGGGCCTCGGCCTTGGAATAGGCCGGCACTTCGAGGTCGGTATCAATGCCAAACAGTTGACGAACCGAGACTTTCAGGTCCGGCAGGCTGTCCGGCTCAGATGCGGTGGCAGTCATTGGAACTCCTGTCGCGCCGGCCGGATCACGGGCCACCGGCGCGGGTCATCAGACCAAATCTAACAGAAACCGGCTGTCAAGCGGAACCCGCGTTGTCGCCACCCAGCCTTGTCGAACGGTCCGATTTGGGAACCGTTCCTCCCGAGCAGATTTGTGGCCGCGCCACCCTTATATGGTATCTCGTCGCGATATTTCACGCGGGGAGCGGGAATTGGGGGCGCGGTGGATTTGCACCTGCACGCACTGATCGATTTTGTCGCGGAGCATGCCGGCTGGGCCTATGCCACGGTGTTCCTGGCAGCATTGCTTGAATCGGTCCCGGTGATCGGCTCGGCCATTCCAGGGACGACCGTGATCGTCGCCCTCAGCGCCCTGATCAGCTCCGGCCATCTCAGCCTCCCCATCATCCTGACCGCGGCCTGCTGCGGTGGCGCGCTGGGCGACGGCCTCGCCTTCTTTGCCGGCCATCGGCTGAAACGCACGATCCTCGAGCTGTGGCCGCTATCGGCCTATCCGACCGTCATCGCGCAGAGCGAAGAGTTCTTCCGCCGGCGCGGCGAGCTCGCCGTGTTCTTCGCCCGCTTCGTAGCTCCCGTGCGCGCCTTCGTGCCCGTGATTGCCGGCGTCCTCAAAATGCCGCCGACCCGATTCATCGCGGTGAATATTCCGGCCGTGGTGCTGTGGGCGGCGGCGCATGTCCTCGCCAGCGCCTTCGCCGGCACGCTGCTTGGAACATGGGGAAATCAGATCGAGACTTACGCGTTGCCGGCGCTTGCGATCGTGACGCTGATCATCTTCATCGTCTGGGTCGCGCGGCACTGGCACCTTTGCGCAGCCCATGTGCGGACGGCGCCGGACGCCGGTCTCGCGACCGATCAGCCGCGGGCGACCGATTTGAGGTAAGTGTAGGCCTTGATGATTTCGATCAGGCGATCCTCGGTCGAGCGATCGCCGCCATTGGCATCGGGGTGGTGCTGCTTCACCAGCGCCTTGAAGCGAACCTTCACTTCGGCAGTGGTCGCCGAACCCTCCAGACCGAGCACCTGCAGGGCCTTGCGTTCGGCGTTGAAGATCGGCCGCGCTTCGGGTGCTGCGTCCGGACCGGGCCGCCAGCGGCCGCGCCCGTTCAACTCGCTGAACACACCAAACGGATCGGCGGCGCCGTCCATGGCCTCGCCCGGCTTTGCCTTGCCTTTCACGCCGCCATTGGCGCCCATCTTCCAGGTGGGACGGTGGCCGGTCAGCGCATCCTTCTGATAGCGCGCGACAGCGTCATCGCTCATGCCGGAGAAATAATTATACGAGTGGTTGTACTCGCGCACATGCTCAATGCAGAACTGCCAATACTCGCGCTCACGCCCGCGGCCTTTCGGCGCGCGATGCGAGCCGGCGCACGCGCAGCCCGGCCATTCGCAGGGCGCCTCGGTCTTTCGCACCTGCTGCTTCGGCTCGGCCGAGCGCGGCTTGATGCGAATCCGATCGAACATTTTTGAATCGAAATCCATGAGTTGATAAGACGCTGCCTTTCGCAAACCTTCAAGTCTTGACATTCAAGACGACGCACAAATGCATTGACGTCGGCGCAGGAAACACTATCTCGGCACGCTGAGAGACTCCGACTGGATGGAGTTTCAACGTCGCGACAGTCACCCGCGGCGGCTGCCAGACAGGTCAAGGCGTCAACCATGCTTGTGCGGGATATCATCACGAAGAAGTTGAAAGATGCTTTCGCTCCCGAAAGCATCGATGTCGTCGATGAGTCACATTTGCATGAGGGCCATGCCGGACATCGGCCAGGCGGCCAAACCCATTTCAGAGTTCATATTGTGTCGCAGGCGTTCGCCGGCAAGAGCCGGCTCGACCGTCATCGCATGATCAATGCAATTCTGACCGACGATCTGGCCGGCGGCATCCACGCGCTTGCCTTGCATGCCAGCGCGCCTGGCGAGCGCGGTCACTGATCAACTCGATCTAAAACGAGGTTCCGGCGCGGGGCTTTGGCGAGGTGTCCGCCTCTTCGAGCCGCAACGCCCGCGCAATGCGCAGTGCCGTGATCCGGTTGCGCTCGCGACGGAGCACGCTGAAGCGGAAGCCGTGAAAGGTGAAGCTCTGGCCACGCTCCGGAATGGCGCGCGCCTCGTGGATCACGAGGCCAGCGACGGTGGTGGCCTCCTCGGCCGGCAGGTTCCAGCCCATCGCCCGGTTTAAGTCGCGGATCGGCACCGACCCATCGACCACCACGGAACCATCCGGCTGCGTGCGCACGCCCGCGACCGTGACGTCGTGCTCGTCGGCGATGTCGCCGACAATTTCTTCCAGAATGTCCTCCAGCGTGACGAGCCCTTCGACCTCGCCATACTCGTCGACCACCAGGGCAAAGTGCGTCTTGCGCCGGCGAAACGCCTTCAGCTGTTCTGACAGCAGCCGCAGCTCCGGCACGAACCAGGGCTGCAGCATGATCCGGTTGATGTCGATCTGGCCGAGATCGCCGTCTGCTGCGCGCATTGCCCGCAACAGATCTTTCGCGTGCAGCACGCCGACGATGTTCTCGGTCTTGTCGCGCCAGAGCGGAATGCGGGTGAATTCGGTGGCAAGCACCTGACGAACGAGTTCTTCCGGCGGCAGGTCGGCGTTGATCATGGTCATTTCGGTGCGATGGATCATCACATCGCCGACCGACAACTCGCCGAACCGCAGCAGGTTCTGGATGTATTCGGCCTGGCTCTCGCCGAGATTGCCGTGCTCGGCCGAGACCTCAACGAGATCCTCGATCTCGGTCTCGGTCAGAATTTCCAGATGCGACCCTTCCGGCACGCCGAGCACGCGCAGGATCAGGCTCGCGGCGCCGTTGAGCAGCCAGTTGAGCGGGTAGAACGTGACGAAAGACACGAGCAGCGGATAGGCGATCCAGCGCGAGACCGGCTCCGGCTCGCGAATCGCCAGCGTCTTCGGCACCTGCTCGCCCAGCACGATGTGGAGCGACGAGAACACCAGGAAGCCGATCACGAACGAGCTGAGGTGCAGCGCTCCTTCCGACAGCCCGAGCGGAACCATCAGCGGACCGAGCAGGCTCGACACGGTAGGTTCGCCGACCCAGCCGAGGCCGAGCGAGGCCATGGTGATGCCGAGCTGACAGCAGGCGAGGTAGACCTCGACATTGCTCATCATCTTCTGCGTCAGCCGCGCGCCGAACCGCCCCTCTTCCGCCATCGCATTGATGCGGAAGCCGCGACTCTTCACCAGCGCGAACTCGGCGGCGACATAGAAGGCGTTCGCCCCTAGCAGAACGATCGCAAGAAACAGGTTGAAAGCAGTTTGGCTCATTGTCGTGGCAATGCGGCCCTTCTCAATCGTCGCGCAAATGGTTCGATGATCGACTCACTTGTTACCGGCGAGCTTGCGCACCAGAAATGCGCGAACCGTCGCGGGATCGACATCCGAGGCGATTACCGCCTGCCCCAGCCCCTGCAGCAGGATGAATGTGAGCCGTCCGCGCTTGACCTTCTTGTCCTGCGCCATCAGCGCCATCAGCGTGTCGGCGGAGCCGACGCCCTCCTGCGCGAAACCCGCGATGTCCTGCAGCCGCACCGGCAAGCCGACCGCGGCGAGATGGCGGGCGACGCGCGATACGTCATCGGCGCCGATCATGCCGAGTTCGGCGGAGAATTCGGCGGCGAGCGTCATGCCCACCGCCACCCCCTCGCCATGGAACAGCCGGTCGGAAAACCCGGTCACCGCCTCCAACGCATGTCCGAAGGTGTGGCCAAGATTGAGCAACGCGCGCTCGCCGGTCTCGCGCTCGTCGCGCGCGACAATTGCCGCCTTGGCGCGACAACTGGTTGCGATCGCCTGTTGCCGGGCATCACCGCCCGCGAACACCTGCTCATGATTGGCTTCGAGCCAGCTGAAAAACACGGCGTCACCGAGCAAGCCATATTTGACCACCTCGGCATAGCCGGCGCGAAACTGCCGCGCGCTCAACGTATCGAGCACATCCGTGTCGGCAACCACCAGCACGGGCTGGTGGAAAGCGCCGATCAGATTCTTGCCCTGCGGCGAATTGATCGCGGTCTTGCCGCCGACCGAGGAATCAACCTGGGCCAGCAGCGACGTCGGCACCTGCACGTAATCGACGCCGCGCCGCACGATCGACGCCGCGAAACCCGTGAGATCGCCAATCACGCCGCCGCCCAGCGCAATGACAAGATCATTGCGCTCGATCCTGGCGCCGATCAGGGCTTCGCTGACCTCCTGCAGGTGCTGATAGCTCTTGGTCGTTTCGCCCTCCGGCAGCACGATCGCCGCATGCGCAACCCCTGCGGCGTCGAGCGCGGCCTCGGTTGGCGCCAGCCAATGTGCGGCGACGGTTCGATCGGTGACAACGGCAGTGCGCGCGCCCGGCCGCAGCTGCGCGATCCGCTCGCCAAGCGATGTGAGCACGCCGCTGCCAATGACGATGTCGTAGGTTCGCTCGCCAAGAGCGACGGGAACGACGGCGTCCTCACCCGCTGATCCTGTCGAAGTCACGGCCAGGTTCATTGTGTGTCCGCCTTTACGTCCGATTTGCGAGCGAGATAGTCCCGCAGCATTTGCACGCATTCATCGACGATCTTCTCATGCGGCACGTCACGCGACAGCACCGTGATGTCGGCCTGGGCATAGATGGGATAGCGCTCATCGACCAGACGCCTGATCGTCACAGAGGGATCGTCGGTCTGCAGCAACGGACGATCGGTGCGCCGCTTGACCCGGCGCAGGATCACATCCGGATCCGCGCGCAGCCACACCGAGATTCCCTTCTCCTGAATGCGCCGCCGCGTCTCCTCACGCATGAAGGCGCCGCCGCCGGTCGCAAGGATGCTTGGGCCGCTCTCGAGCAAGCGGGCAATCACGCGAACCTCGCCGTCGCGGAAATAGGCCTCGCCATATTTTGCGAAGATTTCCGGAATCGTCATGGCGTGGGCGGCCTCGATCTCGTTGTCCGCGTCCGCGAAGGGCAGATCGAGCCGGGTCGCGAGCCGTCGTCCGATCGAGGACTTGCCGGCGCCCATCATGCCGACAAGCACGATCACCCGCGAGCCGAGCGCGGCGCCGAGCGCAACGTCCTCCGCCGCGCCGGTCGATCCACTGTCCAGGACGTCAGCCATGACCTTAACCTTTGCGAGCCGGCCCGAACGGCCGGTCCCGCCCTCCTATAGCGCCTGGACCGTTCCGCGGGCCAGAGACTCTTCTCGGGACTCTTGCCAGACTCCGGCGAACATGGTCCGTAGGGCACGTCCGGAGGGTTAATCCGGCCACGACTGATCCGGCCCCGCACGACCGGAAAAGAGCCGGGCCAACGGCCCGACCGGTAACCACCCTGTATGAGACGGCGATGCCGAGCCTGTTCCGCTTCCTGACCATTGTCGCGGTGATCGGTGGGCTGATCTATGGCGGCATTTTTGCGCTGGCGAACCTGTTCGATCCGAAGCCGCGGGAGATCACCGTGACGATCCCGCCCGATAAATTTTCGCGAAAATAGCCATGGCGGCACCGCGCGCCTCCCGCACTGCCCGTCCCGGTGACGCCCAGCTCGCGGCGCTGTTCCTCGACATGCTGGCCGCCGAACAGGGCGCGGGCGCCAACACCCTGGCGGCCTATCAGCGGGACCTCGATGATCTTTCGGCTTTCCTCAGGCAGCGCAAGCGGACTTTCCGGGACGCCACGACAGATGACCTGCGCGACTTTCTCGCCGATCTCGACTCACGCGGTTTCAAGCCGGCCAGCGCGGCGCGGCGCCTGTCGGCGATCCGCCACATGTTCCGCTTCCTGCTGACCGAAAATCTGCGCAAGGACGATCCTGCTGCCATCCTGTCGGGACCGAAGCGTGGCCGCCCCCTGCCGAAGGTGCTTTCGATCGCCGACGTCGACCGGCTGTTGTTGCGTGCCAACGACGCCGTTGCGGCCGCCGCCGATAAACCCGGCGATCGCGTCCGCGCCGCGCGCCTCGCCTGTCTGCTCGAGGTGCTCTACGCCACGGGGCTGCGCGTATCGGAACTAGTGGCCTTGCCGCTCACCGCCGCGCAACGTGACGCCCGTCTCATCGTTGTGCGAGGCAAGGGCAACAAGGAGCGCCTGGTGCCGCTCAACGAAGCCGCCCGGCGCGCGATGGCGGTTTATCTCGACGCGCGCTCAGCTGCGGCGAAATCATCGGGATCGATGCGGCAGCAAAGCACAAGGCCGAACGCGTCAGGCGGCTCCAAATGGCTGTTTCCATCCTCCGGCGAGAGCGGTCATTTGACGCGCCAGCATTTTGCCCGCGAGCTCAAGGAGCTCGCCGTGGCGGCCGGCCTGCCCGCGACCAAGGTCAGCCCGCACGTGTTGCGCCACGCCTTCGCAAGCCACCTGCTGCACAACGGAGCCGACCTTCGCATCGTCCAGACCTTGCTCGGACACAGCGATATTTCAACCACGCAAATCTACACGCATGTGGTGGAAGACCGGCTGAAAAGCCTGGTGCGAGACCTGCATCCGCTGGCGGAGAAATAATTTTCGGCGATCCCGACGCTGTCCCGGGCCACGAGGATGAGGTGTACGGACATCGAACACGGCGATTCGCTTGTTGACTTAAGCCAGCCGGTCGACTTGAAAGAGGCCGAATTTCAGTTTCACCGCCGGTCACACCCGATCGCCGCCCGCTTGAAGAGAATGCGCACCTATCTCGATTTCGAAAAGCCGATCGCGGAACTCGAAGCCAAGATCGATGAACTGAAGGCGCTCGCGGCCACCGGCAGCGATATCGGCGACGAAGTCGCACGCCTCGAGGAAAAGGCGGCGCAGGCCCTGCTCGACGTTTATGAAAATCTGACGCCCTGGCAGAAGGTGCAGGTCGCGCGCCACCCGCAGCGGCCGCACTGCCTCGATTATGTCAACGCCCTGATCACCGATTTCACCCCGCTCGCCGGCGACCGCAAATTCGGCGAGGACGAAGCGATGATCGCGGGCTTCGGCCGCTTCAAGGGCGAAAGCGTGTGCATCCTCGGCCAGGAAAAGGGCGCGACCACCGAGGCGCGCATCAAGCACAATTTCGGCATGGCGATGCCGGAAGGATACCGCAAGGCGGTGCGGCTGATGGAGCTTGGCGACCGCTTCAACATTCCCGTGCTGTCGCTGGCCGATACTGCGGGCGCCTTCCCGGGACGCGGCGCGGAAGAGCGCGGCACCGCCGAAGCCATCGCCCGCTCGACCGACACTTCCTTGCAGCTTGGCGTGCCCAATGTTGCCGTCATCATCGGCGAAGGGGGATCGGGCGGCGCGGTCGCGATCGCGACCGCCAACCGCGTGCTGATGCTGGAGCATGCCGTGTACAGTGTAATCTCGCCGGAAGGCGCGGCCTCGATCCTCTGGAGTGATTCGGCGAAGGCGCAGGAAGCCGCCACCAACATGAAGATCACCGCGCAGGACCTGCTGCGCTTCGGCGTGATCGACAGCATTGTGCGTGAACCTGCCGGGGGCGCCCATCGTGATCCCTCGGCGATGATCACGGCGGCCGGCGAAGCCATCGACAGCGCGTTCGGCGAATTGCGCAACCTCGACCGTGACGCGATCCGCAATCTGCGCCGCCAGAAGTTCCTCGAGATCGGCCGCAAGCTGACCTGAGTCAGCTAGGGGGCCGTCTCATTTGGAAGTCGACCGCCGCGGTCAATTGTGGCTTTTTCTCGGCAAGCTTTTGCCGGCCTCGCGCGTAACCAATTGGAAATTTTAACGAAGTATTCACCGCTTCGCGGTCCCTCTTGGGCGCAAGCGGCAAATCGCCTTGCGAGCCGGGGCGCTTAAGGATAACGATTGCTCAACGGCTTCTTGGCAATGCGCTGGTTTTGTTGCTTGCTTGTCGTTGGTCGGTCCGCGTCTCGGTCCGCTTGGGGATTTCCAGTCGGGGAGTTCGCTTTGCCATTTCGCAATGTCCGCGCGCTGACGATTTCGGCCGCCTTCGCGGCTGCTTTGGCGTTGGCGGGCTGCAACGGCGAAAGCATGGTCGGCCTTGGCGACAACGCGAAAGCGAATCGGCCGATTCCCGACAGGCTGCTCGCCGACATGCAAACCAAGGACATGGACCCGCAATCACCGATGCTGGTGCGGGTGTTCAAGCAGGAAGCCGAACTCGAGGTCTGGAAGCAGAACCGCTCGGGCCGCTTCGAACTGCTCAAGACCTATCCGATCTGCCGCTGGTCCGGCGATCTTGGTCCGAAGGTCCGTGAGGGCGACCGGCAGGCGCCGGAAGGTTTCTACAACATCACGCCGGCGCAGATGAATCCGCAGTCGGCCTATTTCCTCTCCTTCAACACCGGCTATCCGAACGCCTTCGACCGGGCGCTGGGTCGCACCGGCTCCGAACTGATGGTGCATGGCGACTGCTCGTCGCGCGGCTGCTACGCCATGACGGACGAACAGATTTCCGAAATTTACGCGATGGGCCGCGAGGCGTTTTTCGGCGGCCAGCGCTCGTTCCAGTTCCAGGCCTATCCGTTCCGGATGACGGCGAAGAACATGGCGAGGCATCGCAACAATCCGAACCTGCCGTTCTGGAAGATGCTGAAGGATGGTTACGACCATTTCGAGGTGACGCATCTCGAGCCCAAGGTCGACGTCTGCGAGAAGCATTATGTGTTCGACGCGCAGCAGCCGGCGAATTCCTCCAAGCCATTGCGGTTCGATCCGGCCGGCAAATGCCCGGCCTATGAGCTGGCCCCCGACATCGCCGACGCCGTCAAGGCCAAGAGCGACCAGGATGACGCGGAGACCGCCCAGTTGGTCGCACGCAATGAGCCGACGGCGCCGATGCGTCGCGGTATCGACGGCGGCATGAACGCAGTCTTCGCGGCCAAGCTTCCCGACGGCCAGACCGGCCTGTCCGACAACAAGAGTTTCACCTTCGCCTCGTCCTCGTCCTACAACGACGTGCCGGCGACGCTGCCCTATTCGATCAATCCGCCGCGCGCTCCCGATCAGGCGCCGGTTACGGCCTCGCTGCCTGCCGGTGACGGCACGCCGCCGACAGCCCCGGCGGCTGCGACCCCAAGTGCCGCGCGCGTCGCGGTCACCGAAGCGCCGAAGTCGGACGGATTCTTCTCCGGCCTCGCCCGCAAGATGGGCCTCGGCCGCAAGGCCGAGCCGGAAACGGTGGCGGCTGCACCTGCGCAGAAGCCCAAAGTCGCCGAGATCAAGCCGGCGCCGGCCGCAAAGCCTGCGGCGCCGCGCTCGGAAGCCGTGCAGGCGACCTTGAAGCCTGCCGTGCAGGACACCAGCCGGTCCGACACCGCCACGGGCGCTCTGCCGGGATCGCAGCCGGTCGTGTCGTCAAACTCGTTCGACAGCCGCTTCTCGGCGATGCGCTGATTCTGATTTCCCAACACCGCCATTCGACCGAGACGGCCTGGTCCCGCGCGAGGGAACAATCTCGAAGCTCGGTCAGGCCGGTTCGCTCTCGCGCTTGGCCGCCACGGCCTTGAAGGCCGGGCGAGACCGGCACGCCGCGAACCAGGCTTTCACGCGCGGGGCGATCTCGAACAACTCCGGCGCACCCTCGGCATAACGAATGACTTCCGCCAGATTGATATCCGCGACCGTGAAGCGGTTGCCGACCACGAATCCGCTTGCGGCCAGCGCCTGATCGAGCACGGCAAACGGCGCCCGCAGCGCGGCTGCCGCGGCGTCGGCGACCTTGGACTCGCGCTCGGCGGGCGGCAGCGACATGCGGTTCCGGTTGATCTGGATCGCCAGAGGCTCGACTTCATTGGCCGCCCACAGCGACCACATCATCATCAGCCCGTCTTCTTTCAGATCGGCCGGCGCGAGCGGACCGCCATGCTTGCGCGCGAGATACAGATTGATCGCCATCGATTCATGCAGCACGAAACCATCATCATCGATGGACGGGACGTGGCCGTTCGGATTGATCTTGAGAAACTCCGCCGAGCGGGTGTGAAGCGGCGCATCCGCGGCGGCTGGGTCCTTGAGCCGGCGGGCCTGGATCACCGGCACGTGGCGAAAGGAAATGCCGAGTTCGTGGGCGAGCCACAAATTACGCAGCGCGCGCGAACGGTAGACGCCGTAAATCGTCAGCATGTTACCCCCCGATCATCCGCCGACCTTGTGGAGCGGCCGCAGCAGCGACGATCCCGCGCGACGCCTTGACGCCAAAACAGCGTTGGTCAGGAGTCGCGGCCGATCACGCCAGCTTGCCGTGACAATGCTTGAATTTCTTGCCCGAGCCGCATGGGCAGGCCTCGTTGCGCCCGACCTTGCCCCAGCTGTTCGGGTCGTTGGCGTCGCGGTCCGAAGGCACCGTCGGTGGCGATATCGTCATGTTTGAGAATGAGACTTCGTCCTCGCCGGTGACCGGATCGGCCTTGTGCGCCTCCATCGGCGGCAGCACGGGCTGCTGTTGCTGATCCGGCGGCACGATCTCGACCCGCATCAATTGTGCCGTGACGGCCTCACGCAGGTGAGACAGCAGCGTCTCGAACAAGGCGAACGCCTCGGCCTTGTATTCGTTCAGAGGATCACGCTGGCCGTAGCCGCGCAATCCGATCACCTGGCGCAGGTGATCGAGCATGATCAGGTGTTCGCGCCACAGATGGTCGAGGGTTTGCAGCAACAGCGTCTTCTCGACATAGCGAATGACGTCCGGCCCCCACTGCGCGACCTTCGCCGCCATGCGCTCGTCGGCATGCTTCTCGACGCGCGCCAGCAGCTCCTCGTCGGCAATGCCTTCTTCCTTCGACCATTCGTCGACCGGAAGATCAAGATCCAGCACGCGCTTGAGCTCGTCCTTCAGCCCGGCGACGTCCCACTGCTCGGGATAGGCGTTCTCCGGCACATGCTTGGAGACCATGTCGTCGATCAGGGCGTGGCGCATGTCGGCGACGGTCTCGGCGACGTCGGCGTCCTTCATCAGATCGACGCGCTGGTCGAAGATCACCTTGCGCTGATCGTTCTGCACATTGTCGAATTTCAGCAGGTTCTTGCGGATGTCGAAGTTGCGCGCCTCGACCTTCTGCTGTGCTTTTTCCAGCGCCTTGTTGATCCAGGGATGGATGATCGCCTCGCCTTCCTGCAGGCCGAGCCGGGTCAGCATGGTGTCGAGCCGGTCCGAGCCGAAGATGCGCATCAGATCGTCTTCGAGCGAGAGGAAGAATTTCGAACGGCCGGGATCGCCCTGACGGCCGGAGCGGCCGCGCAGCTGGTTGTCGATGCGCCGCGATTCGTGACGTTCCGAGCCGATGATGTAGAGCCCGCCGGGCTTGGTGATCGTCTTTGCCGGCTTGCCGCCCTTGGCCGGCTCGAGTTCGACGACCTCTTCGGCCTTCAGCACGATCTCGCGGAACCGCTCGATGTCGGCCTTGATCTGCTCGATCCGGGTTTTCTTCTCGGCCTCGTCGGTCATTCCCGCGGTCTCGTGCGCCGCGCGCATGTCGAGCGAGCCGCCGAGCTTGATGTCGGTGCCGCGGCCGGCCATGTTGGTCGCGATCGTGATCGCACCGGGAATGCCGGCCTCGGCGACGATATAGGCTTCCTGTTCGTGGAAGCGGGCGTTCAGCACCGCAAACAGCTTCGCCGGTTTGCCGGAGCGCGCCGCGGCATAGAGCTTCTCGAGCGCCTTGGCATCGGCGAAGTCGATCAGTTTGTAGCCGTTCTTCTTCAGATATTCGGCGAGCAGTTCCGACTTCTCGATCGAGGCGGTACCGACCAGCACCGGCTGCAGGCGCTTGTTGGCCCGCTCGATCTCGGCGAGGATCGCGGCGTATTTCTCCTGCGCGGTGCGGTAGACCTCGTCGTCTTCGTCAAGGCGCGCCACCGGCAGGTTGGTGGGGATTTCCCGCACTTCGAGCTTGTAGATGTCGAACAATTCGTCGGCTTCGGTCGCCGCCGTGCCGGTCATGCCGGCGAGCTTCTGATACATCCGGAAATAGTTCTGGAACGTGATCGAGGCCAGCGTCTGGTTTTCCGGCTGGATCGGCTGGTGCTCCTTGGCCTCCAGCGCCTGGTGCAGGCCCTCCGAGTAACGCCGGCCCGGCATCATGCGCCCGGTGAACTCGTCGATGATGACGACCTCGCCATTGCGGACGATGTAATCCTTGTCGCGCGTGAACAGCGTATGGGCGCGCAGCGCCTGGTTGATGTGATGAACCGTCGAGACGTTCTCGATGTCGTAGAGCGAGTCTGCCTTCAAGAGTCCGGCCTCGCGCAACAGCGTCTCGGTCTTCTCCATGCCGGCTTCGGTCAGCGCGACGGTGCGCTGCTTCTCGTCGACGTCGTAATCGCTCTTGTCGAGCTTCGGGATGTAGGCGTCGATCGTGTTGTAGAATTCGGAGCGATCCTCCAGCGGACCGGAAATGATCAGCGGCGTGCGCGCCTCGTCGATCAGGATCGAGTCCACCTCGTCGACGATGGCATAGAAGTGCCCGCGCTGGACCATGTCCTCGAGGCGGTACTTCATGTTGTCGCGAAGATAGTCGAAGCCGTATTCGTTGTTGGTGCCGTAGGTGATGTCGCAGGCATAGGCGGCCTTGCGCTGCTCATCATCCAGCCCGTGCACGATGATGCCGGTGGTCAGGCCGAGGAAGCTGTAGATCTGCCCCATCCATTCGGCGTCGCGGCGGGCGAGATAGTCGTTCACGGTGACGACATGGACACCGCGGCCGGCCAGCGCGTTCAGATAAACCGCCAGCGTCGCCACCAGCGTCTTGCCTTCGCCAGTCTTCATTTCGGCAATGTCGCCCTCATGCAGCACCATGCCGCCGACCAGCTGCACGTCGAAATGCCGCTGCCCGAGCGTGCGCTTGGAAGCCTCCCGCACCGTGGCGAAGGCGGGCACCAGAAGGTCGTTGAGCGCGCGCTGGATGTCTTCGAGCGTCTCCTTGCCCGCAAGTTGCGCCTTGAAGGCCGCCGTGCGCGCTTTCAACTCTTCATCAGAGAGCTTTTCGAGTTCCGCCTCCAGCGCATTAACGGCATCGACGCGCGGCTGATAAGCCTTGATCCGGCGGTCATTGGCGGAGCCGAACAGTTTGCGGGCGAGCGCACCGATCATGCCTGGTAGTCCTTCAGCTTAAGTGCGTTCCCGGAAAAAGGGTGCGGCAGGTCAAAAAGGGCGAAGCAATGGCCCTGGTGCCCGGTTTTCGACGTTCGTTATACGGTGCGGCGCCTTCTTCTACGAACGTCGAAAACCAAAGGCCACCAGCAAGCCGATGATTCCAGTACCGCTTTCGATCTGACATTCCTGAGATGAAGTTGCGGCAGATGGTGCAGGAATGTCAGATCGAAAGCGGTACTGGATCGGGGGAAGCCTGCCGGGCGAGAGATATTGGCGGCCCCCGATGTTGTCAACGGCGCGGGAGTTGCCTTTAATTCATGATTTCGCCCGACTTTCCGCATTGCTAACCGCCCGAGGTTAGGCGAGTGTGCCGCCGAATTCACCAACCAAAGGATTGATCATGACTATTCTGCCGCGGCTTGTGACGCCTGCTCCCCGCATTGGTTTCATGCTCGCCGCCGCCGCAAGCCTGCTGGTGATCGCCGGAACGCCGTCCCGTGCCGCCGACGAGGTGCTGGCCAAGGTCAATGGCAGCGAAATCCACGAAAGCGATTTGAAGCTCGCCGAGGAGGAGCTCGGGCCGAGCCTGCCGCCGCAGATGGATGCCGCCACCAAGCGCGAGAATATTCTGAACTATCTGATCGACATGCGGATCGTGGCCAAGGCGGCCGAAACCCGCAAGCTCGGCGACAGCGACGATTTCAAGCGCCGCATGGCGTTCGTGCGCGAGCGGCTCTTGATGGAAACCCTGCTGACCGCCGAGGGCAAGGCCGGCATCACCGACGAGGCGCTGCACAAGGTCTATGACGAGGCCTCCAAGCAGATCGGCGGCGACGAGGAGGTCCATGCCCGTCACATCCTGCTCGAGACTGAGGACGAAGCCAAACAGGTGGTCGAGGAGCTGAAGAAGGGCGCCGACTTCGCCGAACTGGCAAAGAAGAAATCCAAGGATCCCGGCGCCTCCGACGGCGGCGATCTCGGCTTCTTCACCAAGGATCAGATGGTACCGGAATTCTCGGCTGCCGCCTTTGCGCTGGAGCCCGGCAAGATTTCCGATCCCGTGAAGTCGCAGTTCGGCTGGCATGTGATCAAGGTCGAGGAAAAGCGCGCGCGCAAGCCGCCGAGTTTCGATCAGGTCAAGCCGCAGCTTGAAAGCTATGTGACACGCAAGGCCCAGGCCGACGTGGTCGGCAAGCTGCGTGCCGAAGCCAAGGTCGAGCGGATGGACAAGCCGGCGGATCAGAAGACCGATGCGCCCGCGGCCGCAGCGAAGGATGCAGCGCCAGCGGCCAAGGATGCGCCGGCGAAGAAGAAGTAATCGACTTCTCGCCGCGATTTCACTAATAGACGACGTCATGGCCGGGCTTGTCCCGGCCATCCACGTCTTATGATCCAAAACCAGAATGGCGTGAATGTCCGGCACAAGGTTTACACTTGGGCCGGCCGAGGCCGCACCGGAGTGCCGGACATAACGGACCCATTCGACTGACCGCAGGATCAATGCGATGTCCTCCACCGTCTCGCCGCTCGCCCCGAAAGATGTCCCGCGGCTGCCGCCGCTCGAAGGCGTGCGCCTGGCGACCGCCGAAGCCGGCATTCGCTACAAGGGGCGCACCGACGTGCTGCTGGTGCTGATGGACAAGGGGACCACCGTCTCCGGCGTCTTCACCACCTCCAAATGCCCGAGCGCGCCGGTGGAATGGTGTCGCGCCCGGCTCAAGGACGGCACCGCGCGCGCACTCGTCGTCAATTCGGGCAACGCCAACGCCTTCACCGGCCGCACCGGCCGGCAGGCGACCACCATGACCGCTGCCACCGCGGCGAAAGCCGCCGGCTGCAAGCCGGCCGAGATCTATCTCGCCTCGACCGGCGTGATCGGCGAGCCGCTCGATGCGACCAAATTCGATGGCGTGATGGGCGCCTTGGTCGAGACAGTCGATGCCGATCGCTGGCTCGAGGCCGCCCAGGCGATCATGACCACCGACACGTTCCCGAAGGTGGCCACGGCCACGGTCAAGCTCGGCACCACCAAGGTGACGATCAACGGCATCGCCAAGGGTGCCGGCATGATCGCGCCCGACATGGCGACCATGCTGTCCTTCATCTTCACGGACGCGCCGCTCTCGGCCGCGGTGTTGCGGGCGCTTCTGAAGAGCGGCGTCGAGGACACGTTCAACGCGCTCACCATCGACAGCGACACCTCGACCTCGGACACGCTGCTGGCATTTGCGACCGGCGCCGCCGCCGCGCGCGGCGCGCCGAAAATTTCGCGCGCCGCCGATCCGCGGCTGAAGGCCTTCGCGAAAGCCTTTCACGGCGTGCTGGCCAATCTCGCCGAGCAGGTCGCGCGCGACGGCGAAGGCGCGCGCAAGCTGGTCGAGGTCGTCGTCGAAGGCGCAACCTCGAAGCCGTCGGCGCGCCGAATCGCGATGTCGATCGCGAATTCGCCGTTGGTGAAAACCGCAATTGCCGGCGAGGACGCCAATTGGGGCCGGGTCGTGATGGCGGTCGGCAAGGCCGGCGAGCCCGCGGATCGTGACAAGCTTTCGATCTCGTTCAACGGCATCCGCGTCGCCACCAAGGGCGCGCGCGATCCGTCCTATGACGAGGCCGAAGTCTCGGCGGCAATGAAGCATCCGGAAATCCAGATCAAGGTCGCGCTCGGGCTCGGCAAGGGCCGCGACCGCGTCCTGACCTGCGATCTCACCAAGGAATATGTCGCGATCAACGGCGACTACCGCTCGTGAGCCATGGCAAAGCTTGACTGACCGTCCCCTGGAGGGGGAGGGTCGACGCGAGAGCAACGAGGGTCGGGGTGGGGTGAATGGTCCAACTTTCGACAGGCAAGGCAACCGTCAAAACACGATGAAGCTCACTTTGGTCGTCGCCTGCGCGCTGATCGACGCCGACAACCGCGTGCTGATCGCGCAGCGGCCGGAGGGCAAGGCGCTGGCGGGCCTCTGGGAGTTTCCCGGCGGCAAGCTCGATTCCGGCGAGCGTCCGGAACAAGCCTTGATCCGCGAGCTGCACGAAGAGCTCGGCATCACCGTGCGCGAGGCGTGTCTCGCGCCGCTCACTTTCGCGAGCCATGCTTATGAGGATTTTCACCTGCTGATGCCGCTCTATATTTGCCGGCGCTGGGAGGGCACCGTGACCGCACGCGAGCACCAGAACCTCGCCTGGGTGCGCGCCAACAGACTGCGCGATTATCCAATGCCGCCGGCCGACGCGCCGCTGATTCCGGCGCTGATCGATCTGTTGATGTGAATTCGCAGGTCTGAGCGATCCTCCTCGCGGCATCGATCGATTCCGGCCAGCCCTGGGAGGCCGCTAAAATACCGCGCAAGATTTGCGGAAAGTATGCTAACTTGCGATCATGACAACCAGGGCACAACAGCTGCTTGAGCGTGTGGCTTCCTGGCCGGACGAAGACATCGAGAGACTGGAAGACGCCGCACGTCAAATCGAAGCTTGGCGGTCGGGCATGTAACAGGCGAGCGACGCCGAACTGCGTGCGATTGACGAGGCGATCGCACAGCTTGACCGGGGCGAGGCGGCAAAACCGGACGAGGTTCGCGAGGCGTTCAGGGCATTCCGACCTGCATGAAGGTGGTCTATGCACCTCGAGCCATTCGCGACCTTCGAGACATTGCACACTATTATCGTTCCGTCGCCAGCAAGGACATCGCACTCGGTGCAGCTGCGCGAATCGACCACGTCATAAATCTGGTCGCACGCCAACCGCATATCGCACCCGAGGTCCACGATCGTCCTGGCGTAGGTGTGATTCTCGTGGGGCAATATCCCTACAAGATTTTTTATCGCACCACGGCTGATCTGATCCAGATTCTGCATATCCGACACATGTCGCGGCGTCCGCTGTAACTTTCGTTACCACGCTCGAAATTCTCCGATCGCCTGTTCAGCCTCGAGAAATATCGCGCTTCACCGCCTCGGCCAGGCTCTGCTGCGCCGAGCCGGGCTTGAGCGGCTGCTGCTGGCTCTCATGCGGCGCCCAGCCCGACAGCCAGAGAATGTCGAAGGTGGCACGGATGCGGCCGTCGGCGTCAGCGAAGCGCTCGGCATAGATCGCGGCCATGCGCAGCAATGTGGATCGGCGCAACGGCTTTCGCCGCCGCTCGACCATCACATTGGTTGCGCCCATCCGGCGCAGATCATGCATCAGCGCAAAGGCATTGTCGTAGCGCACCACCGTGCGGTCGCTGTCGATGACAGGCAGCGCAAATCCGCTCCGCTGCAACAGCGCGCCGAGATCGCGCAGATCGGTGAACGGCGCGACGCGCGGCGACACGCCGCCCTCGCATTCGGCTTCCGCCGCGGCGAATGCGTCTCGCAACTCCGTCAACGTGTCGCCGCCAAGCATCGCGGCCAGAAACAGGCCGTCCGGGCGCAGCGCCCGGCGGAACTGCGCGAAAATGCCCGGCAGATCATTGGCGAATTGCAGCGCCAGCGCCGAGACCGCAAGATCGATCGATTGCGGCACAAGCCCGAGATTCTCGCTCTGCAGCGTGAACAGCTCGCAGCGATCGAAACGTTCGGCCCTGCCGGCGATCAGCGGCCTCAATTGGTCGCCGGGCGTGGCGACATCGACCGCGTGCGAAAATGTTCGCAGCACCGCGCCGAGCCGCTCCGACAGGTCCTCGCAGGCCATATCGAGCAGGAACGTTGCCGGCTGTTGCCGCGCGGCACGCGACATCCGCGCGCGTAACGCCGCGTGGTCGAACAGCACGGGAACGGCAGCACCCATGCCCTCGCAGCTAGCGCAATCTCGCGCCGCGCGCTAGCTTTTGCCGATGACGATTGCCGGCGATGTCAACGAAGGCTTACGCCCACCTGTGCCGCGGCGTTTTCTGACCGGCGTCCGGGCCGGCCTGACCGCGATCGGCCGCCTCGCGCTCGACATTGCCTTGCCGACGCTTTGCGTCGCGTGCCGGGACCCTGTTCATGGCGCGGGCGTGTGCGCCACCTGCTGGTCAAAACTGTCCTTCATCGCGCCGCCGTTCTGTCCACGGCTCGGCATTCCCTTCGTCTATGATCCCGGTCCCGGCGTGCTGTCGATGCAGGCGATCGCCGACCCGCCCGCCTACCAGCGCGCCCGCGCCGCGGTTCGCTTCGACGAGGTGGCGCGACGACTGGTGCATGGGCTGAAATATCACGACCGCAGCGATCTCGCGCCCACCATGGCAGGATGGATGGCACGCGCCGGCGGCGAATTGCTGGACGACGCCGACGTCATCGTGCCCGTGCCGCTGCATTGGCGCCGCGGCTGGGCGCGGCGCTACAATCAATCGGGCATGCTTGCGCTCGCGATCGGCCGCGCCCGCCAGGTTCAGGTGGCACCGAACGCGCTGAAGCGGATCAGACCCACACTGCAGCAGGCCGGGCTGACCCGCGCCGAGCGGGCGCGCAATGTCCAGGGCGCCTTTCGGGTGCCAACCGAGCGGCAAGCCGAGATCAAAGGCCGGCGTGTCGTTCTCATCGACGACGTCCTGACCACCGGCGCCACGCTCGATGCGTGCACGCGTGTCCTGCTCCGCGCCGGGGCCACCGAGGTCGATGTTCTGGTGTTTGCCCGGGTTGTCGATTCAGCCCAGAACCCCATATAATCCGGACCCTTACCGCATCTGACGGCGAGTGCCGTCAGGAGGACCGCAGGATGACGGCGCCGGTTGAAATCTACACCACGCAATATTGCGGCTTTTGCCGGATGGCGAAGTCGCTTTTGGAGCGCAAGCACGTGGCCTTTACCGAAATCGATGTGGGTGGCGATCCGGCGCGCCGCGCCGCCATGACCGAGCGCGCCCACGGCCGCACCACAGTACCGCAGATCTTCATCGGCGCGACGCATGTCGGCGGCTGCGACGATCTCTATGCGCTGGACCAGGCGGGCGGGCTCGACAGATTGCTGGCCGGCGAGGCGGCGTCGACATGAACGGACCTTTCACCGCGGCGATGGTCCAGACCAGGACCAGGCTGTCGCCAGACGAGAATCTGAAAGAGATCAGCGCGCTGATCCGCGAGGCCAAGGCCAAGGGCGCCGATTACGTCCAGACGCCGGAGATGACCAATATCCTGGCCGCCAATCGCGAGCAGCTGTTTCGCGTCATCACCGATGAGAGCAACGATGCCTCGCTGAAGGCCTATCGCGACCTTGCGCGCGAACTCGGCATCTATCTGCATCTCGGCTCGATGGCCGTGCTGGCGACGCCTGACCGTGCGGCGAACCGTGCCTTCCTGATCGACCCGAAGGGCGAGATCGTCGCGCGCTACGACAAGATCCACATGTTCGACGTCAGTCTCGCCAATGGCGAGAGTTACCGCGAATCCCACAGCTATCAGCCCGGCGATACGGCTTCATTGGCCGATCTGCCCTGGGGCCGCATCGGGCTCACGATCTGCTACGACATGCGTTTCCCTTCACTCTACCGGGCGTTGGCCGAGAGCGGCGCGCTGTTTCTGACAGCGCCTTCGGCCTTCACCAAGCCGACGGGCGAGGCGCATTGGCATGTGCTGCTGCGCTCCCGCGCCATCGAGAACGGCGCCTTCGTGTTCGCGGCAGCCCAGGGTGGCACCCATGAAAGCAAGCGCGTGACCTACGGCCATTCGCTGATCGTCGATCCCTGGGGTGAGATTCTCGCCGAGGGCGGCATCGATCCCGGCGTGATCACCGCGAAAATCGACCCGGCGCGCGTCGCCGACGTGCGCGGCAAGATCCCGTCCTTGCAACATGGCCGCCGCTTCAGCGTGCCGGAGGCCGGATCGGCCCACCTCCATCTGGTCCGGACACAGGGATGATCCGCTATTCCCTCAGATGCGATCGGGGCCACGAATTCGAAAGCTGGTTCCAGGACTCGGCCGCCTACGACAAGCAGGTCAAGCGCAAGCTCGTCGCCTGCCCCGCCTGCGACTCCGTCAAGGTCGAAAAGGCGATCATGGCGCCGCAGATCCCCCGCAAGGGGCGCAGCGGCGTAGCGCCGGCGCCGGCGCCTGCCCCTGCGGCCAGCGAGGGCGGCGACAGCGCGCCCGCGACGCCGTTGGTGATGCCGCAGGAGACCGAACTTCGCGCCAAGCTGAAGGAGCTGCGCGACTTCATCAAGACCAACGCAGAAAATGTCGGTGAGCGTTTCCCCTCGGAGGCGCGCAAGATGCATTACGGCGAGATCAAGCATCGGCCGATCGTCGGCGAAGCGTCGCCCGACGAAGCGAAGTCGCTGGTCGAGGAAGGCGTCGAGGTGATGCCGCTGCCGGTGCTGCCGGAAGACCGCAACTAGGGTGTGATTCGGAAAGTGCAGCCCGCTGGCGTGTCAGTGCACCGCGACCAGGAGCCCGACGCCGAACACGATCAGCACGATGCCCAGGATTTCCGGCCCCGTGATCCTCTGCTTGAACCGGTAGATCGACAGCGCCTGCGCCGCCAGCACCTCGATCAAGGCGAGCGTCCGCACATTGGCGATCGTCGTCGTCGCAAAGGCCAGAAACCAGAATTGCGAGGCGACCGCGCCAAGAAAGCCTGCCAGCAACGACGGCCGCCACAGCCGCAGGATCGCCAGCATCGTCGCGCGGTTCCACACCAGCAGATACACCGTGAGGATCAGCGCCTGAACCGCGAGCCCGATCACCAGCGTCACGGTCGCCGCGGTGACGAAGGAGACGCCGAAGAGCGACAGGATCGCGCCGCGATAGGCGACCGAGGACAGCGCGAACGCCGCGCCGGAGGCGAGACCGATCAAGGTCGGCTTGAGATCACCAAACGCCTTGGTGCCGCCCGGCCGGACGGCGGTCATCACCACGCCGAGCGTGGCGATGATGATGGCGACAAACTTCCACAGCGTCAGTGAATCCGACAGGAACACGAAACCGAAGACCGCAGCCTGGATCGGCTCGGTCTTGATGTAAGCGGTCGTAACGACGAACGAGCTCGATTTCATGGCGGTGAGCATCAACGCGGTCGCGCCGACCTGCGTCAGTGTCCCGAGCAACAGCCAGGGCCAGAATGACGGTCCGATCGCCGGCCAGGGATCGCGGGTCGCCGAGAGCACGATGAAAAGAAAAATCACCGCAAACGGCAGCCCGAACACGAAGCGGACCTGGGCCGCGCCGGCGGTGCCGAGCGACACCGTCAGCTCGCGCTGCATCGCGTTGCGCGCCACCTGGGTCAACGCGGCGACGACGACAAAGGGAATCCACAGGAGATCGGCAGCAATCATCGGCGGGCAAATTTTGAGGATGGTCCGGCAGCATCAATCGCGGCGCACTACCATCATCATCGCCGCGCGCGGTCAATGCCGCCGCGCTCATGCCAGCGCTGCGCGACAGGACCGCGGCTCAGCCCTGCGCCTGCGCGATCACCATGTAATTGACGTCCATATCCGCCGACAGCGACCAGCGATCCGCGAACGGGGTGTAGATCACGCCGCTCTGCTCGGCGATCTGCAGGCTGTTGCGCTGTAGGTGCTCCCTCAATTCGTCCGGCGTGACGAACTTGTTCCACTGATGCGTGCCGCGCGGCAGCCAGCGCAGAATGTATTCTGCGCCGACGATGGCGAGCGCGAAGCTCTTCATCGTGCGGTTCAAGGTCGAGACCACCATGAGGCCCGACGGCCGCATCAACAGCGCGCAGCGATCGAGGAACATTGCGAGATCGGCCACGTGCTCCACCACTTCCATCGCCAGCACGATGTCAAACCGTTCGCGGGTATCCATCGCTTCAATTGTCGTCGCACGATAATCGATCATCAGATGGGCGCGATCGGCATGCAGCCGGGCCGCGGCGATGTTGGCTTCGGACGGATCGACGCCGATCACCTGCGCGCCGAGCCGCGCCAGCGGCTCGCACAACAGTCCGGCACCGCAGCCGATATCGAGGATGCGCAAGCCCTGCAGGCAATTGAGGCTACGCGGATTGCGGTCGAACTTCCGGCAGGCGGCGTCACGGATGAATTGCAGCCGCAGCGGATTGATCTTGTGCAGCGGCGCCATCTTGCCCCTGGGATCCCACCACTGCTCCGCGAGCTGCGAGAACCGCGCGACCTCGGCCGGATCGACCGTGCTGCGCCCCTGGGCCGCGGTATTCGAACTGTCTGTCATGGGCTGAAGCGATCTAGCGGGTGGTGATGGCGTTACGGAATTGCAGCGGATGGGCGATGGTCTTGATGGTTTCCCGGCCCTCGCCGACGCCGTTGATCGTGACGTCGCCATAGCTCAGAATACGCCCCAGGATGCTCTGGTCGACATCGACGCTTTCGACCTTGTCGTGGTTCATCTCGAAGGTGCGCCGCCGGATGAAGCCTTCCTTGTGGACCACCCGCATATCCGTGACATCGGTCTCCGTGGTCCAGTGCCGGAACCAGGCGCGGAACGTCCAATAGACCGCGACCAGCGCCGCGACGATCGAAACCGCCAGCCAGAAGATGTTCGCCGGGTCCGTCTCGGCGCGCCGTGCCAGCACGAAGGCTGCAATCGCGATGATCCAGGCCAGCACGCCGGGAAGGTAGAAGATCCAGTGAATGCTGGTTGAATACAACAGCTTCTCGTTCGGTTGCAGGATTTCGTCGATATAGCGCGCCATATCTTGCTGCCTGTCTCCTTGCCGCCTTTGCGCCGCCAGACGCCGCAAATACCGACTTTGTCCCGGTTGCGGTCGCCGCACCTCATCGGTATGTATACGCGCCTTTTTATGGCCGCGCTGCATTTTTGCTCGCGGCCCCTGCCAAGGGATCGTTAAGCAATCGTCATGGGCCGGCTGGTGATGAAATTCGGCGGCACGTCCGTCGCCAATGTGGAGCGCATCCACAATGTCGCGCGGCATGTGAAGCGCGAAGTCGACGCGGGCCATGACGTCGCCGTCGTCGTTTCCGCGATGTCCGGCAAGACCAACGAACTCGTGGGCTGGGCGACCGAAGCCTCCACGCTTCACGACGCACGCGAGTATGACGCCGTGGTCGCCTCGGGCGAACAGGTGACGTCAGGGCTGCTGGCCATCGCCTTGCAGGCGGTCGGCGTTCCCGCCCGCTCCTGGCAGGGCTGGCAAATCCCGATCCGGACCAGCAACGCCCACGGTTCCGCGCGGATCGCCGGCATCGATGGCGGCGAGATCGTCAAGCGCTTCAAGGAGCGCAAGGAAGTTGCGGTGATCGCCGGCTTCCAGGGCGTCAGCGAGGAGACCGGCCGGATCACGACGCTCGGCCGCGGCGGCTCCGACACCTCGGCGGTGGCGGTCGCGGCCGCGATCCAGGCCGATCGCTGCGACATCTACACCGACGTCGACGGCGTCTACACCACCGATCCGCGCGTGGTGCCGAAAGCCAGGCGGCTGGACAAGGTCGCCTTCGAGGAAATGCTGGAGCTTGCATCGCAGGGCGCGAAAGTCCTGCAGGTACGCTCGGTCGAACTCGGCATGGTGCACAATGTGCGGATCTTCGTCCGCTCGAGTTTCGACAAGCCCGAGGACATCGATGCGCATGCCAAACAACCGCCGGGCACGCTGATCTGCGGCGAGGAGGATATCGTGGAACAACAAGTCGTCACCGGCATCGCCTTCTCCAAGGACGAGGCCCAGATCTCGATCCGCCACGTTCAGGACAAGCCCGGCGTCGCGGCCGCCATTTTCGGCCCCTTGGCCGAAGCCAACATCAATGTCGACATGATCGTCCAGAACGTGTCCGAGGACGGCGCCACCACCGACCTGACCTTCACGGTGCCTGCCGCCGATTACGAACGGGCCAAGACCACGATCGTCGCGGCCAAGCCGCAAATCGGCTACAACCGACTGGACAGCGCGACCGACGTCGCCAAGGTCTCCGTCATCGGAATCGGGATGCGCAGCCATGCCGGCGTCGCCGCACAGGCGTTCAAGGCGCTGGCGGCCCGCAACATCAATATCCGCGCGATCACCACCTCCGAGATCAAGTTTTCGCTGCTGATCGATGCGGCCTACACCGAACTTGCGGTCCGTACCCTGCATTCGCTCTATGGGCTCGACAAGGATTAGCCGTTCGGCCAAACGCCCCGGCGGCCGGCCCGCACCCCGGCGCCCAAATCGCTACCCTTCGGGCGATCCCGATCCCTGCCCGCCGACCGGTCACCCCAGCGGCAACCGCAAAGCGGACAGCGACGTGGTATGGCCCTTCGGGGAGCCGGCTGGCGCCTGATCGCGGGGCAACGGCGCAGAATGCGGGCTTGCCGACATGCAGCGGAATCCATTACGCACTATGTTCAGGACCTGGGACAGCGGCCGGAACCGGTCGTCCCCCGGATGAGCCACGGACAGGATTGAAGGCATCGACACATGCGGAGCGCGCTGGGAGGACCACGCGTCTTGCTGCGACGGCTTCGCGAAGTGATGGCGGAGCAGGTCTCGGCACAGGATCGGCTCGACAAGATCGTCGTGCTGATTGCCGCCAATATGGTCGCGGAGGTTTGCTCGACCTATGTTCTGCGCGCCGACGGCAATCTGGAACTCTACGCCACGGAAGGTCTGAAGCGGGAAGCCGTCCACCAGACCGTGCTGAACGCCCATGAAGGTCTGGTCGGTCTTGTCGCCAGCGAGGCCGCGCCGCTGAACCTGTCGGATGCGCAAAGCCATCCGGCCTTCTCCTACCGGCCGGAGACCGGCGAAGAAATCTACCACTCCTTCCTCGGCGTGCCGATCCTGCGCTCCGGCAACACGCTCGGCGTGCTGGTGGTGCAGAATCGCGCCCATCGCACCTATGTCGAGGAAGAGGTCGAGGCGCTGCAGACCACCGCGATGGTGGTCGCCGAGATGATCGCCTCGGGCGAATTGTCGGCGCTGGCGAAACCAGGCGCCGAGCCCGCGGCGCGGCATTCCTCGCACCTGACCGGTTCGATTCTCTCGGACGGAATCGCGCTCGGGCATGTCGTGCTGCATGAGCCGCGCGTCGTCATCACCAATTACATTGCCGAGGACCTGCCGCGCGAAGTGAAGCGGCTGGACACCGCGCTCGATACGCTGCGCACCGACCTCGACAACCTGCTGGATCGTGGCGACGTGGCCGAAGGCGGCGATCATCGCGAGGTGCTCGAAGCCTATCGCATGTTCGCCAATGATCATGGTTGGTCGCACCGGCTGCACGAAGCCGTGGCGACGGGCCTCACGGCGGAAGCGGCGGTCGAGCGCGTGCAGTCCGACACCCGCGCGCGCATGCTGCGCTCGACCGATCCTTATCTGCGCGAACGCCTGCACGACCTCGAAGACCTCGGTTACCGGCTGATGCGGCAGCTGATGGGGCGCGACCATGCGCCGTCGCGCGAGCAACTGCCGGACAACGCCATCCTGATCGCCCGCACCATGGGCCCCGCGGCGCTATTGGACTACGACCGCAAGCGGCTGCGCGGCCTGGTGCTGGAAGAAGGCACCGCGAACTCGCATGTCGCGATCGTGGCGCGGGCGCTCGGCATCCCCGCGGTCGGCGAAGTGCCGAACGCGGTCGGCGTCGCCGATCCCGGCGACGCCATCATCGTCGACGGCACCTCGGGCTCGATCTACCTGCGGCCGACGCCGGAGGTCGAGGCTGCCTATGCCGAGCGTGTCCGCTTCCGCGCAAGGCGCCAGGCTCAATATCTGGCGTTGCGTGATCGTCCTTGCATCAGCAGGGACGGCCAGAAGGTCGAACTCCTGCTGAATGCCGGTCTCGCCATCGACCTGCCGCATCTGGAAGACACCGGTTGCGCCGGCATCGGCCTGTTCCGCACCGAGTTGCAATTCATGGTCGGCCAGACGCTGCCGCGCTCGAACGAGCAATTGGCGCTGTACCGCACCGTGCTCGATGCTGCGGGCGATCGGCCGGTGACGTTCCGCACCCTCGACATCGGCGGCGACAAGGCGCTGCCTTATCTCGACACCATCGTCGAGGAGAATCCGGCGCTCGGCTGGCGCGCCATCCGGCTCGGGCTGGACCGGCCCGGCCTGCTGCGCGGTCAGGTGCGCGCGCTGCTGCGCGCAGCCGGCGGGCGGGCGTTGCGGATCATGTTCCCGATGATTTCAGTGGTCGAGGAATTCGACCAGGCGAAGAGCGTGGTGGAGCGCGAACTGACCTATCTGCGCCAGCACGGCCACGCGCTGCCGGAGCGCGTCGATGTCGGCACAATGGTCGAGGTGCCCGCGCTGCTGTTTCAACTCGATGAAATCCTCAAGCGCGCCGATTTTCTGTCGGTCGGCTCCAACGACCTGTTCCAGTTCATGTTCGCGGTCGATCGCGGCAATTCGAAAGTCTCCGAACGGTTCGATCCGCTTTCGGCGCCCTCCTTGCGCGCGCTCCGCACCATCGTCGCGACGGCGCAGAAGGCCGGCAAGTCCGTCTCCCTCTGCGGCGAACTGGGAGCGCAACCGCTCGGCGCGCTGGCGCTGCTTGCGCTCGGCTACCGCTCGCTATCGCTGTCGGCGACGGCGCATGGCCCAGTGAAAGCCATGATCCTGGAGCTTGACGTCGCCAAGGCCGAAGCGATGATGCGGCCGCTGCTCGAAGCCTCGGCCGGCAGCGTGTCGGTGCGCGACCGCCTGCGCGCCTTCGCCGAGGCCGAGAAGCTTCCGCTCTAGCTGGATCGCCCGATGCTGCCCGAGGCAAAGCTCGATATTTTGCTGGCGCGCCATGCGACGCTGGAAGCCGAACTGATGGGCCAGGTCGCCGCCGAGACCTACGTCAAGGCGACGCGCGAGCTGTCGGACCTGACGCCGGTGGTCGACGCGGTGAAGGCCTATCGCGCCGCGGCCGCCGAGATCAAGGACCTCGACGCGCTGATCGCCGATCCCGCGACCGACCGCGAGATGCGAAACCTCGCCGAGGCGGAGCGACCGACGCTCGAGGACAAGCGCGTCGCGCTCGAACAGGAAATCCGCGTCGCGCTGCTGCCAAAGGACGCGATGGACGAGCGTAGCGTCGTGCTCGAAATCCGTGCCGGCACCGGCGGCGACGAGGCGTCGCTGTTCGCCGGCGATCTGTTCCGGATGTATGAGCGCTACGCCGCCCATCACAATTGGAAGGTCGAGATTGTCGCCATCAGCGAAGGCACCGTCGGCGGCTTCAAGGAAATTGTCGCAGCGATCGAAGGCCGCGGCGTGTTCGCGCGGCTGAAATTCGAATCCGGCGTGCACCGCGTGCAGCGCGTCCCCGACACCGAAGGCTCCGGCCGCATCCACACCTCGGCCGCGACGGTTGCCGTGCTGCCCGAGGTCGAGGATGTCGATGTCGACATCAAGGACACCGATCT
>Ga0081455_10000330_pt1 | contig 62025 bp, 64 predicted proteins | sample TabmetS3T2R1_FD_70207 | JGI IMG/M metagenome (GOLD analysis project Ga0081455, IMG submission 70207) | Tabebuia heterophylla rhizosphere microbial communities from the University of Puerto Rico - S3T2R1 | ecosystem: Host-associated > Plants > Roots > Rhizosphere ...
GCCGGCGCTGTACATGGCCGCGGTATCGAAGAAGTTGATCTCCGCCGCCAGGCTGGCGTCGAATGCGGCCTGCTCATCGGCGGCATTCGTCCCGCCGTACGAGCTCTTCGCTGGCATCAAGCGCTGCGCACCGCTCGCCTCGCCCCAGATCATCACGCCCAAGCCGAGTCGCGGTACGCGAACCTCGGTGCGGCCGAGCGTTACCGTCTCCGCCATCACGACACTCCCCACACGCTGTCGGAATATGCCGGCCCGTTAGCCAGTGCTAGCGATCCTATTCGCCGCCAGCGGCCGAGAAATAAATACGGCAGCGTTCCGGTTCTCTGCAGCAAGCGGAGACAGGATGGATTTATGGGAATCACACGCTTGAACCACGCAGTGCTCTTCGTACGCGATATCGAGCGCAGCGTAGCGTTTTATACCGACGTATTGGGTTTCGCACGGATCGACATGACTCCTGAGGGATTCTCTGGTGCGGCGTTCCTGCAGGCTCCCGGTTCGACCAATGATCATGACTTGGGGCTGTTCGAGATCGGAGCCAATGCCGGCCCGTCCGGCGCGGGACGTAGCACGGTCGGGCTGTACCACCTGGCCTGGGAGATCGACACCCTCGCCGAGATGAAGCAACTCGCGGCGTCGCTCGCGCAGAACGGCGCCCTCGCCGGTTCGTCCGACCATGGCACAACCAAGAGCCTCTACGGCAAAGACCCCGACGGACTGGAGTTTGAAATTGCCTGGATCGTTCCGGCCGATCGGTTGGACGAGGCTGCCCGCGAGGCCCGCAAGCAGATCCGTAGGCTCGACCTTGACCAGGAGATTGCCCGCTATGGCGATGACACCCGCGGCGGGATCGGCATCTCCGTACCGATCGGCTGACGGAGGCGTGCGGCGTGGCTGAGTCCTTTACCGTGGCGGCGGTCCAGGCCGCATACGTGCTGATGGATCGGGAGGCCACGACGCGCAAGGTCGAGGAGCTGATCGCCTCGGCTGCCGCCAGCGGAGCCAGGTTGATCATCTTTCCGGAGGTGTTCGTGCCGGGAACGCCGATCTGGATCGACTCGGTGCCGATCTGGGATGGCGACGAAGCGTGGTTCGCCCGGCTCGTCGACCAGGCCGTCGTTGTGCCGAGTTCGACCACCGACCGCGTCGGGGCTGCGGCGCAAGCGGCTGGTGCCTACGTCGTGCTGGGAGTAGACGAGCGCGAGCCCAACGGAACGACGATTTACAACACGATCCTCTACTTCGGACCTGACGGCCGGATCATCGGCAAGCACCGAAAGCTGATGCCCACAGGTTCGGAGCGGACCGTGTGGGGAATGGGCGACGGCTCAATGCTGGATGTCGTCCCCACCGAGCTCGGGCGGATCGGTGGCCTGATCTGCTGGGAGAACTACATGCCGCTCGCCCGGTTCCATCTTTATGCGCAGGGCATGGACATTTGGGTGGCCCCGACTCTGGCCCGCGGCGACGGCTGGATCGCGACTATGCGACACATCGCCCGGGAGGGCCGCGTCTGGGTAGTCGGCGTGAACCCTTGTGTGCGAGTCGACCAGATTCCCGCCGACTTCCCGGACCGGGACCGCGTCTGGCGGCCGATGGACGGAGACGACGCCGAGTGGGTCGAGCCTGGCAACAGCGTGATCTGCAGCCCGAACGGTGAGATCGTCGCCGGCCCGCTCCGCTATGAGGAGGGGATTCTCACGACCACCGTCGACCTGACACGGGTTGCCGAAACGCGACGCATGTTCGACCCGGTCGGTCACTATCACCGTCCCGATGTCTTCCAGCTGACCGTCGATACCCGATCAAGGCGGGCTGTCAGGCTGGTCAGCGAGGACACCGCCGGCGACAACTGACGCCGTCGGCTGACCGACGCCCTGCCTAGTCGTCAGTAGTCGTCAGGCGGAACGCCGTGCCGTCCCGCCGGATGCGTCCGGCGACTGGATCAGCGAAATGGGTACCGATGATCAGCGTGTCCGAGTCGGCGAACCGCTCGATGAGGTTCAACCTCGAAGCCTGAGCTTGACTGGCATCGAAGTCCGATGCACCCCAATCTGGATACGCGATCTGGCACGGATGGTGCATCACATCACCGGTAATCACCGCTGACTCTCCGCGTGACTCGATGATCACACTGACGTGATGCGGTGTATGGCCCGGTGTGGGTAGCAGCCGGACGCCCTCGGTGACTACATGATCATCGGCAACCAGATCAACGAGTCCGGCCTCGTAGACCGGGAGCACTGAATCGGTGAAACCGGCGTGCTGGTCGGCGACCTGGTTCTTTGGCACCGACTGCCAGTAGCGAAACTCCCCGGCAGACATGACGTACCGAGCGCCGGGAAAGGTAGGCTGCCACGTCCCATTCACCTGTTGCGTGTGCCACCCGACGTGATCAAAGTGCAGATGGGTGTTGACGACGTAATCGATTTCGCCCGGCTCGACGCCGGCAGTCTGCAACCGGTCGAGAAAATCGGTGTGCAGGTTGTCCCAGCCAGGGACCGCGGTACGTCTCTTCCCATTGCCGACGCCAGGATCAACGATGATCGCCTGGCCGGCGATCACGATCAAGAATGCCTGCACTGTCCCCAGCAGCCGACCCATCCCGTCAACAAAGTTGGGTGTCAACCAGGCCGCACTCGAGACGGCTGCCGGAGTGAATTTGGAAATCAGCCCCTGGAGCGCTGCGGTGGCGTCCACATCTGCAATGCGGAACACGCTCGCATCACCCACCTGCCAGCGCAGCAGCTCCATGTCGCCACTGTCCCATGGCTCCCGTAGCCGGTCGACTTCGATCGGGAACGCGGTCTAGCCTCGAAGATTGTGAGGACCGCCGACGGCGCACAACCCGCCCCGCGGCTGAGTGGCTCGCCCGTACTCGGGTCAGTGCGGGAGCTGCGTCGCGACTATCTCGGCACTATCTCGCGCGCGGCCAGCGAGGTTGGCGGACTCGCTCGCATCAGTGCCGGGCCACCCGGCTGGCGTGTCACGTTCTACAGCGTGTCGTCGCCGGAGCTGGCCGCCGAGGTCCTCAGTCAGCCGGACCGCTTCCGCAAGAACGGGCCCGGCTATCGAGAGCTACGCCGGGAGCTTGGCGAGAACCTGCTGACCAGCGAAGACGAGAGCTGGCACCGGCAGCGCCGCTTCCTGGCGCCGATCTTCACGCGGCGCCGCATCGCCGGCGATTACGTCCACATCATGATCGAGGAGGCGGAGCGCCTGGTACGGCGCTGGCAAGCCGCCGCAGCAGCCGGCCGCAGTGTCGACCTGTACTCCGAAATGGTGGGAATTACCTCACAGGTGATTGGCCGCATCCTGTTCGGCGCTGACGTGACACGCGCCATCCCTCAGCTGACTCGCTTCAAGATCGTCAACGAAGAACTGCTGCGCCGCTTCGTCAATCCACACCCGATGCCGCGATGGCTGCCGACGGCCCACAACAGGCGGCTGAGCTATGAGCTGGCACAGGTCCGCCACATCGTCGATGAGATCATCGCCGAACGGCAATCCCAAAGGCTGGAGCAACCCGCCGCGGACATGCTCGGCTTGCTCCTTGGTGCCCGCGACGCGGAGAACGCAACTGATCGGCTCAGCGAGACTGAAGTCAGCAACCAGGTGCTGCTCTTCCTCATCGCCGGCCGGGAGACGACGGCGGTAACGCTCGCGTGCACTTTGCTCCAGCTGGCGCTGACCCCGCAATGGCAGACCACACTCCGCGACGAAATTAGCGAACTGCTGGGCGGCCGGATGCCATCGGCTGAGGAAATCCCCCAACTGGACCGGACCGGCCGCTTCCTACGTGAGTCAATGAGGCTCTTTCCGGGTGCCCATGGCATGAACCGAAGTACCCGGGACAACGAGATCCTCGGCGGCTATCACATTCCCGCAGGATCGTGGGTCGAAGTATCGGTGTGGGGAATCCACCATTCACCTGCCGTGTGGCCGGAGCCTGAGGTCTTCGATCCGCAACGCTTCGACGTCCCGGCTGGACAGTTCCCCGGCGGACACCGGTACGCGTGGATGCCCTTCGGCGCCGGGCCGCGCGCATGTATCGGCATGCAGATCGCAATGCTGGAGATTCCGATCGTGATCGCTGCCATCCTCCAGTCCTTCGAGCTGGAAACTCCGCTGAGTTCGGTGCCACTGCATGCCGCAATCACTGTGCTACCGAGCGCTGCTCTTCCGCTGCAGCTACGGCAACTCTGAATCCCGCATAGCAGGGGCGCGATACTGATCGGGTGGTCGAGCCTGCTCTGCAATGGCATCCATCGCTCTATGCGGGGAGCGCCCGCTATTACGCGATCGGCCGCGTTGGTTACCCGCCTGCCCTACCCGAGGCTCTGGTCCAGGAATTGGGGCTGGACGCTTCCGGTCGCCTGCTGGACGTCGGCTGCGGTCCGGGTTCACTTACGCTGCTGCTCGCGCCCTGGTTCGAGCAGGCAACCGGCGTCGATGCCGATCGGGACATGCTGGCTGAGGCGCGGCGATTGGCGGCGCAGTCCGGGATTGACAACGTCGAATGGGTACACCTGCGCGCCGAGGAGTTACCTGCGGGGCTGGGCCGATACCGGGTGATCAGTTTCGCGCAGTCCTTCCACTGGATGGATCAGCTCCGGGTGGCCGGTACGGCGCTTGGAATGCTGGAGAACGGCGGAGCATGTGTGCACGTTCACGCCACCACCCACCAGGGGGTGGATACCGAGGCCGACCTGCCGCATCCCAGGCCGCCGCGCGCGGCGATCGGCGAGCTGGTCGAGAGTTACCTCGGGCCGGTTACGCGGAATACCAAGGGTTTTCTGTCGCCGGATAGAGCCAACCGAGAGGATGAGGTCTACCGAGCCGCCGGTTTCAGCGGCCCGAAGCGGATCGAAGTTCCAGGGGACATCGTGGAGCGTACCAGCGATCAGATCGTTGCCGGCATCTTCTCGCTCTCCAGCTCGACTCCGCGCTTGTTCGCAGAACGCCGTGATGCGTTCGAAGCTGATCTTCGGCGGCTGCTGCACGCTGCCAACCCGGACGGGATCTTCAGCGAGCAGATGCGCGAAGTCGCCGCAGACATCTGGCGACCCAAGCAGTAATGCTAGGGCTGGCTTCACGTCGAAACCGGTCAGCTACAACCGTGCTGCATCGATTAAGAGATGTGGTTAGCGACCGGTTTCGTGTACGACGCCGTCGAAACTCACCCCAGGTGAGCTGGCGATCCACAACTGGTTCCAGGGTGGCATAGAGAACGTTGCGTATCTTCAGCACCTACCCTTAGGCTATAGAGAACGGAGCGTTTCTAGGGAGGAGCGCGTGCAGCCATCATCGTCGGTCGGGCGGGTCTTGCCGGGACTGCTGTTGGCGATGCTGCTCGGCGCCTTGGACCAGACGATCATGGCGCCGGCCCTGCCAGCCGTCGCGGAAGATCTTGGCCGGCTCGATCAAATGCCCGCTGTGGTGATCTCGTATCTAGCTGCCGCCACAGCGGTCATGCCTCTGTACGGGAAATTGGGCGACCGCTTCGGTCGAAAGCGGATCATGCTGGTCGCGGTCGGGGTCTTCGTTGTCGGCGCGACGCTGTGTGCAACGGCAACCTCGATTGCGCTTTTGGCGGTGTTCCGGGCGGTGCAGGGGCTGGGCGGTGGCGGGCTGATGGTCGGTCCGCAGGCGATCATCGGAGAGATCGTTAGCCCGCGGGAGCGTGGTCGCTACCTGGGCTACATCGGCGCGGCGTACGTGGTCGCCGCGGTCGGCGGCCCAGTACTCGGCGGGCTCATTGTCGAAGGGCTTGGCTGGCGGTGGATCTTCGCGCTGTACCCGCCGCTCGGGGCGGTGGCTTTCGCGCTACTCGCTGTCATGCTCAGGCTCCCGCGGCCGACCGAGCGACCACCGATCGACTATGCCGGGGCGTTCACCTTGGCCGCCGCCGTGGTTGGCGTTGTGCTGTTTGGCCAGACACGGCATTTCGGGTGGCTCATCCTTGCCGTCGTTGCCGCCGCTGCGTGGCTCATCAGCACCCGATTCGCAGCTGATCCGATCCTTCCACTGCGGTTGTTTCGCGACCGCGGGTTTGCGATTCCGGTGGCGATCAGCTTCCTGGTCGGCTTCGCACTGTTCGGCACACTCACCTATCTGCCGGCCTACCTGCAGGTCGCTCTCGGGCTCTCGGCAAGCAGCGCCGGTCTGGTGATCACCGCACTGATGGCCGGCGTTCTGATCACTACGGTGCTGTCCGGCCGGCTCATTACCCGCACCGGCCGCTACAAGGCCTATCCGGTGGCGGGAGCCGGAGTTGCCGCAACAGGCTTGGCGCTGCTCGCGACTTGGGGTGCGGGTAGCGGCCCGGGTGTGATCACCGCGATGATGGCGCTGATCGGGCTTGGCGTCGGACTGATCATGCAGGTCATGGTGCTGGTTGCCCAGAACTCAGTCGGCTACGGCGACCTCGGCACCGCGACGTCCTCAGTGGCCTTCCTCCGCCAGATCGGTGCCTCGGCAGGAGTGGCCGTGGCTGGAGCGCTGATCACCACGAAGCTCGCCGAACAGCTACCGGCCGCGGTGGCATTGAGCCAAGTGATGCCAATCGTCTTCGGCCTCATGTCGCCGTTGCTCGCGCTGGCCTTCGTACTCGCCGTGTTCCTGCCGGCCCGGCCGCTGCGTACCACCGCCTATGTCAAGGAGACGGTATGAGATCCGTCGCACTGCTATCAGACTTCGGCCGCGACGACCTGCCCTCAGCTGGAGGGAAGGGCGCCAACCTCGGGGAACTGATACGAGTCGGGCTACCGGTGCCTGCTGGCTTCGTCATCACGACATCCGGCTACGCCGAGGCGGTCCGGCCGCTCGATGTGCGGATCGCCGACCGGTTCGCCGCGGGCGACAGCGCGTCGATCCGCGCAGACATCGAGGCCATCTCGATGCCGTCGGAGCTGCGCGCCGACATCGCCGCTGCCTATTCGGCCTTGGGAGCCGGTCCGGTGGCGGTGCGCTCCAGCGCCACCGCCGAGGACCTGCCAGGTGCCGCCTTCGCCGGCCAGCAGGACACCTACCTCAATGTCATAGGTGAGCCTGAGTTGATCAACGCCGTACAGCGGTGCTGGGCATCACTGTGGACTGAACGTGCGATCTCCTACCGTACCCGGCTCGGCATCGACTCGACGGAAGTCCGGATCGCCGTCGTCGTCCAGTGCATGATCAACGCCGAGGTGGCTGGTGTGCTGTTCACCGCCGATCCTGTTAGTGGCGACCGAGAGACGATCATGATCGACGCGTCGACTGGGCTAGGTGAGGCGGTCGTCTCGGGCGTGGTGACTCCGGATCACTACGCTCTCGATGGTCAAGGTCGGATTCGCCAATTCCACCCTGGCGACCCTGATCGTACCCAGCGCCTGCCCAACCGCGCACTCGCGGAACTGGCCGGATTCGGCCTCGCCGTCGCCGAGCACTTCGGGCGTCCGCAAGACATTGAATGGGCCTACGCAGAGGACCAGGTATGGCTGCTGCAGGCGCGCCCGATGACGGCGCTGCCGCCGCCACCGATCGAGCTGAACGCTCGACAGCGGATGCTTGGCTCCGTACTCCTGGACTACGTTCCAGTACGCCCATATCCGATCGATATGAGCACCTGGGTGCCGTATGGGCCCGCCGGTCTGATGGCCAGGGTGACCGGACGATTTGGGATCCGGGACGCGTTTGAAGAATTCCTTCCTGAGGATGAGGACGGAGTGGTGGACCGGCTCGTTCCGGCCGCACCGAGGCCAACGCTCGGCGTGCTGCGAGCACCGTGGCGGATTGTCACCCTGGCACGCCGGTACGACCCTGCTCGCTGGACCGAGGACCCTCGCTTCGCCGAGTTTCTTGGTGGAGTTCGCGATCTCGCGGCCCAAGAGCTGACGACGATGCCCTGGCCGCAGCTCAAGGCGATGCCACGACAGGCGCTCGCCCTCGTCAGACCGATCGGCGATCTGCGAATCGACTACCTGCCTCGCACCGGGCTCGCGTTGCTTCGGTTGTTCCTGGTGCTGCGCTTGCTGCGCCGGTCCTCGTTGCTGGCGGACCTGCTCGTCGGCGCCCCAACCCGGACTACGGACGCCAACCGCGCCCTCGAGGTGCTTGCCACTCGTGTCCGAGAGAATTCAGAGTTACGCGAAACAATCAGCAAAGCCGATCTGCAAGCGCTCGGGAATTTTCCTGAGTTCGAGGCGGAGTTCACGGCATATCTGGCTGAATACGGTCACCGCGAAACGGTCACACCAGTCCTGGTCACACCGCCCACCCAGGGCGAGGCGCCGGAGGCCGTACTCGGCTTGATCAGCGTGCTGGCGGCGGAGCCGCCGCGCCCTCCAGTGGACTCTGACCGCGCCGTCGCGGAACTGCTGAAGCATCCGTTGCTGCGAGGGGATAGTCGGCGACGAATGCGCATCGAGCGATGGATTGCGGCGGCACGCTCCGGGATCGTGTTCCGCGAGGACAGCCACTTCTACTTCCTCATGCCGTTGCCGATCTTGCGCAGGTCGCTGCTGGAGATGGGCCGCCGGCTGCGAAACGCTGGAGTCCTCGATGAAGCAGACGATGTTTTCCATCTGCGGCTCGAGGAGCTCGAGGCAATCGAGGATCCGGCCGCGCTCCCTAGGTTGCGCGCCGCTGTACGCCGGCGTTCGGCGCGCCGCCAGGAGCTGGCCGGAGTTCGGCTGATCGATCCCACAGCGGTGTTCCCGCAACCCGACCGCGGTGATGCGCTCATTACGGGTACGCCTGCCAGCAGCGGTTCTGCGACTGGCCCGGTCACGGTGATCCATGAGCCCGCCGAGTTCAGCCGACTAACTCCCGGCGACGTTCTGGTCTGCCCCTACACCAATCCGGCCTGGACAACTCTGTTCCAGCGCGCCGCGGCGGTGGTCGTCGACTCCGGCGGACCGGGCTCGCACGCCGCAATCGTGGCCCGCGAGTACGGCATTCCCGCAGTCATGGGCACCGGAATCGGCACCGCTACCCTCACCGATGGACAACTCGTTACCGTCAACGGCAGTACCGGCCGAGTCATCGCCGCGGCCATGGACGGTGATGGCCGATGACCGACCACCGAACACGGCCCCGCCGTCGCGGCGACGTACTCAACAGCGCGATCTTCGAGGCGACGCTCGATGAACTCGCCGAGGTTGGGTACGCGAAACTGACCATGGAGCGGGTCGCAGCGCGGGCCGGTGCCAGCAAGGCATCGGTGTACCGGCGCTGGCCGAGTCGCATGGAGCTGGCGCTCGACGCCGTCCATCATCTTGCGCCTGATCCGACCGACGCGCCCGACACCGGCAGCCTGCGCGGAGATGCCCTCGCCTTCATGCGGTCCGCCGCCGCTCTCTTGGCTGGGCCCGGCGGCGAGGCACTGCGTGGCCTGCTCGGCGACGCCCTTGCTGACCCATTACGCACGCTGGAGCTACGCAGGCACTCCCGAGGTACCGGGCGTCGCATCATGCAGGAGCTCACCCGCCGGGCTGTCGAGCGCGGCGAGATCAACGCCGACGCGATCACCCCACGCCGGCTCGATGTGGCACAAGCGATGCTGCGCGAGCAGTTCCTGTTCCATGGGCCACCTATCCCCGATGCTGTGATCGTCGAGATCGTGGACGAGACTGTCCTTCCGCTGTTTCGGTAGGGTCCAGACATGACGGCCACTCCAGTTGAGAAGACCTACGTCATGCTCATGGTCGCTGACATGACCCGTGCCCTACGGTTCTATACCGAGGCGTTTGCCGTCACTGTCGTGATGAGCTCACCGCACTGGAGCGAATTCATCGTGGCTGGTACCAACATTGCGCTCCATCCGGGAGGCAGCGGCGAGGAAACCCGCACAGGACTTGGCTTCGAAGTAGATGATCTTGATGCGACGCTGCAGCGGGCAACCGAAGTCGGCGCGCGGATCAGCAGCCCGCCGCGCGATAGACCCGAGGAGCGCATCAGAGTCGCCGAGATTGCAGACACCGAAGGAAATCTGATCACTGTCGCCGAAGTCAAGGCCTAGCTGGCCAGAGTCGTCAGATCCACCGACGACCGAGGTACGGCGGCAAAACGCGACGGCGGGAACCACTGCGGCACTGCTCGACGCAACCGCTCGGGCCCGCGCAGCTCGATCACTCCGGAGCGAATAGCTTGCGGCCACTCAAGATCACCGCGCCAGATCAGCACCATCCGGCGCAGGCTTCCGGTGACCGAAACACCCACTTCGTATCCGGGATCGAAGTCGCACACGTCCACCGCGTCTGTGGTGATCACGATCCACCAATCGCGGATCTTGGCCGGAACGTCGAGGAAACGAAAGTTGACCACGGTACGGCCCGGAGGAACCAGTGCGGAGTCGACGTTGCGACGCAGATCCCACAACAGCAGCTTGGGATCGAGGTCGTCGTCACCGATGCGACCGATCCAGCGCGCTCCCCAGGCACCGAGAGTTTCGACCACCGGCCGAAGCTCCTCACCCGCCGCGGTCAACAGGTAAGCGACCTCGCGTCCGTCGTCACGCCGCTCGACGATGCCGGCCCGTGCCAGATCATGCAGCCGCTTGGACAGCAAAGTCGGCGACATCTTCGGCACGCCACGGCGCAGGTCATTGAAATGCCGGCTGCCAGCCAGCAGCTCACGGATCACGAGCATGGTCCACCGCTCATCGAGAAGCTCCATTGCCTTCGCGACAGGACAGAACTGGTGATACGAAGCACCCATGCCCTCACCGTAAGCCCGACTGCTGCCTGATACAGATTTGGTACTAGCACATCGTCGTTGCGGTTCCTAGCCTCATAGGTACAAGATCAACTCTTACCAGGGAGGAAGTGCGAATGACGCAGCTGACACACATCGAGCCAGCCGATCTCGGCGAGGCTGACCGGACACTAAAGACCAAGCATCGAGCGATGTGGGCCTCTGGCAACTACCAGGCTGTGGTGACCGATATCGTGTCCGAGCTCGGCCCGATCCTGGTTCAGGAGGCCGGCATCTCCTCAGGCGATCTGGTGCTGGATGTGGGCGCCGGCAGTGGCAATGCGGCTATTCCGGCAGCTCGCACCGGCGCGCAGGTCATCGCCTGCGATCTCACGCCGGAGCTCCTTGAGGTCGGTCAGAAGTCGGCCGCCGAGGCCGGGGTCGAGTTGACCTGGGAGACCGCGGATGCCGAGGCCCTGCCGTACGCCGACGGGCAATTCGACGCAGTCTTGTCGTGCCTGGGCGTGATGTTCGCTCCACATCACCAAACTGCGGCTGATGAGCTGATCCGGGTCTGCCGCCCGGGCGGCACCATTGGTCTGGTCGCGTGGACCCCGCCGGGTTTCATCGGTCAGATGTTCGCCACCATGAAGCCGTACGCGCCACCGCCGCCGCCTGGCGCGCAGCCGCCGCCGCTGTGGGGATCGGAAGATCACGTACGCGAACTGTTCGGTGATCGCGTCGAGGATGTGCGTGCCCAGACTAGGGCGTTGCGAGTTCACCACTTCGCCACACCGGAGGCGTTTCGCGACTACTTCAAGAGCAACTATGGCCCCACTATCGTGGCCTACCGAGGCCTCGCCGACGATCCTGATCGGGCTGATGCGCTGGACCGCGACCTTGCTGATCTTGGTCGGCGCTTCGATCTGGGCACGGATTCGACGGTGCTGGATTGGGAGTATCTGCTGTTCATCGCCCGTAAATCTGGCTAGCTGTTCAGCGCAGCTCGAACGGCTTCTCTAGCGGTAGCGGGCGAGTCTGAGTCACAGGCCGCCCGCGCCGCCCGGCGACACTGCTCCAGGCTCAGGGTCTCCAGGCTGCGACCAACCTTTGCCAGCGCCCTGGGGGCCATGGAGAGACTCGAGATGCCGAGACCGGCGAACACCAGCGCCAGCAATGGATCCGCTGCAGCCTCGCCACAGACGCCGACTGGCTTGCCACTGGTTGCAGCTGCGCTGGCCACCATCTCGATCAAGCGCAGTAACGCCGGCTGCCACGGATCGTTGAACGGGGCAAGACTCGCGGATTGCCGATCCGCGGCGAAAGTGTACTGAGCAAGATCGTTGCTGCCGATGCTGAGAAAGTCGACCTCGGCAAGGATCTGCGCAGCATGTATGGCGGCTGCGGGCGTTTCGATCATGACCCCGATGGTCGGCAGGCCGACGGCATGTGCTGCTTCGGCAAAGGTACGTGCCTCCTGGACGGTGGCGATCATCGGCGCCATCACCCAAACTTCAGCCGGCTCAGCCACCGCTGCCTGTTTGATCGCCGTCAGCTGATCATGAAGCACCTCGGGGTAGGAGCCAAACGCCCGCAACCCGCGTACGCCGAGAGCCGGGTTCGCCTCCTCGCCGTACCGGAGGAACGGGAGTGGCTTGTCGGAGCCGGCATCTAGCGTGCGTACCACCACGCGATGCCCGGGGAAGGCTGAAAACACAGCTCGATAGGCAGTGACCTGCTCAGTGACCGCCGGCGCTTCGGCTCTGCCCAGGAAGCAGAATTCTGTGCGGTACAGCCCTATCCCCTCCGCGCCGTACTCGAGAACCGTGGCTATCTCCTGAGCGGATCCGATGTTGGCAAGCAGCGCGATGCGGTGTCCATCGGCAGTGCCGCCAAGGGCTTGAAGCATCTCTCGGCGAGCCTGGCTGACCGTAGCGGCCGTGCCCTGTTGATCAATGGTCGGCTCCTTGATCAACTCGCCGGTGCCGCCATCGACCAGCAGCAACGTCCCATCAGGGATTGCCATCACGCCAGGTGCCGCGACGACGGCTGGAATGCCAAGCGCCCGGGCGATGATCGCGGTATGGGAGGTAGGCCCGCCTGCCTCCGTGACGATTGCCAGACAGCGGGTGGCATCGAGACCAGCAGCGTCTGCCGGCGCAAGATCGACTGCAAGTAGCACGAAGGGATATCCGGGATCAGGAAAGCCTGGGGCTGCTGCATCGGTGAGTGAGGAGATCATGCGGTTGCGGATGTCGAAGAGGTCGGAAACCCGTTCTGCCTGACGCGATCCGAGACCGCGGATCGTGTCGGTGACTGACCCGATGGCATCCCAGATGGCACGTTCTGGGGTCAGGCCGTCGTCTCGAATGCGCGTACTTGCGTCGGCAATGAGATCAGGGTCGGTGGCCATTGCTGCAGTGGCGTCGAGCAGCTGGCCCACGGTCCCGGCTGCGGTGCTGCTACTTCGCAGCTGGTCGGCTAGATCGGTAGCGAGTCTGGTGAGCAGCCTGATGGCGTCCGGCCGTTCGGCCTCTGAGATGCGGAGCGTCGGATCAGGCTCGATGATCGGGTCGGCCATCCGTAGCGCCGGTCCAACCACCCGTCCGGCGCTGACCCCTAACGGCTGCTGGCTGCGCGCACTTTGGTGTGCCCTGGCCTCGTCGAAGGACTCAGCGCGCATTTCACCAAAACCATCGCGAACCAGCGCAACAATGCGGTCAACTGCGGTCTCGGCGCCGGCGCCGTCCGCTTCGATCCGGAGCACATCACCCGCCCGGGTACCGAGTGACATCAAGCCGATCGGGCTGCGCGCTGAGACAGGTGGCGAATGATCGGTCGCAATCGTGACCTGCGCATCCGACGATCTCAGAGCCTCGACGATCAGCGCCGCGGGGCGGGCGTGTATGCCGTCGGGGTTGGCGATGGTCGCCGTCACGACAATGGCCGGCCGAGCAATAGTCACATCGGGACTTGGCTGAGGCTCAGGTTGGCCAAGCTGAACGGCCTTGGCATCGAGTGCCTGCTCGGCGGCTCGAGCGACGGCGTCAAGTTGGCCACCTCCAGCAGCTGAAACGACAGCAGCAAAGATGCCCTCGACAAACGCCGCGGGAGCCAGCCGAACGTCAATGCCGGGCTCCGGTAGCAGCTCGAGAGCAAGCTCGGCACTGAGCACGGCCGAACCGAGGTCCATGATCACGACGACACCTTCGCCGTCGTCAGCTGCGACGACGGCCTCCGCTACCGCGGCCGCGTCGGTACCCAGGCGATCATCCGACGTGCCGGCCGCGATCTCGATGCGTGGAGCGGGTCCGCTCACCAGTTGCAACGCCAGACTCACTGCCGCACGGGCCAGGTCTGTGCTGTGGGAGACGACAACGATCCCGACCATTGGCTACTCCGCGAGCTCACCGGCAAGTGCGTCGAAGAGTAGCGACATGGAGGCAGCGCCGGGATCCATGTGTCCGGCGCTGCGCTCACCCAGATAACTGGCTCGGCCCTTGCGGGCGATCAGCGGCACGGTTGCATCCCGACCGGCAGCCGCGGCATCACGCGCCGCCGTCACCGCAGCGGCAAGATCACCATTGTTCTTGATCACCATCTCGATGGCGTCGACAGCTGGCGAGAGTGCATCCACCATGGTCTTGTCACCGGGCTCGGCCTTGCCTCGCTCGACGATCCCGGCCAACCCAGCACGTAGTCCGGTTGCAAGAGCGGCAAGATCGAGTTCGCTGGCGGAGCCGGTTGCACGCCCGAAGCGTAAGAAGAAGGTCCCGTACAGTGGGCCGCTGGCTCCGCCCACCGAGGTAATAAGTGTCATCGCGACCGTCTTGAACAGCTCGTTGGGGTCTGCAGGATGCATGTCGTCGAGCTTCTGCATGACTGCCGACATGCCTCGCACCATATTGCTGCCATGATCGGCATCGCCGATCGCGGCATCCAACTCGGTCAGCTCTGCCTGATTCGTGATCAGCAGATCCTGGAAGCGCCGCAGCCAGCCGGTCAATCGATCCGTGGTGATCGCAGCGTTCGACACAGTCCCTATGTTCCCCACCTAAGCCCAGCCGTGTTCACCGGGGCATCCCATAGGCGGATCCATTCTTCGCTCGCCCGGAGCAGGGTGACCGAGCAGCCTGCCATCTCCAGCGAGGTGATGTAGTTACCGACAAGATTTCGCGCCACCGTCCCTCCGGCCTTGTCGATGATCTTGGTGACTTCGCCGTACATCAGATACAGCTCGAGCAGCGGCGTACCACCCATCCCATTGAGCATGACGATGACTGGACTCGATGTGAAGTCAAGATCAGCGAGAACGGGCTCCATCAGCTGTTCGGCGATCTCGCGCGCAGTTCCCAGCGGCACCCGGCGCCGGCCCGGTTCGCCGTGGATTCCGATCCCGAGCTCCATCTCATTCTCGGCAAGCTGGAACGTCGGTTTGCCGGCCGCCGGCACAGTGCAACTGGTGAGTGCCATGCCCATGGAGCGACCGGCATCGTTTACCGATCGCGCCAGATCGACAAGATCGGAAAGCTGCCGACCTTCCTCGGCAGCGGCGCCCACCAGCTTTTCCAGCAGCACCGTGACACCGACGCCGCGCCGGCCGGCCGTATAGAGCGAGTCCTGGACCGCAACATCGTCATTGATCACGACGCTGTCAACTGCAATGCCGGTCTCGTCCGCTGCGAGTTCAGCCGCCATCTCGAAGTTCATCACGTCGCCGGTGTAGTTCTTCACGATGTGCAGCACGCCGGCGCCGGCATCGACACCCTTCGTCGACTCGAGCATTTGATCAGGCGTCGGGGAGGTGAAGATCTGTCCGGCGCAGGCCGCATCGAGCATGCCGAGCCCGACGAATCCACCATGCAACGGCTCGTGCCCAGAGCCGCCGCCCGAAACCAGGCCGACCTTGCCCGACTTCGGTGCCTCGCGGCGATAGACGATCCGGTTGGCATGATCAACACGCACCTCTGGACGAGCAGCCTCAATGCCCAGCAGCGCCTCCGCGACAACATCTTGAGGGTCGTTGATGAGCTTCTTCATAGCCGCGACATTACAAACTCGCGGTTCGGCTACGTAGGCGGCTGCCGAAAACCTACGTTCACGTAGTTTTCTGACGGTCTGCACGGGTTGCTACCTATGCAGACCGTCAGCAACCTGGGTTTACGTAGCTTTCTGCAAGGGGCCCGCGAAGGAGATCGCCAGGTGATCAGATCTAGGAACCAGGCGGAATGTTCTGATTGATGTGAAAGAGGTTGTCCGGGTCGTAGCGCTTCTTCACCCGAGTCAGCCGGTCATAGTTGCCGCGGTACGACGCCCGGATCCGCCCTCGACCAATGAGAGCCTATTCAGCTCTGTCGTTTGCGGCCACTCTCAGCAAGCGATGAGCCAGCCGTTGCATGAGCTGAGCTTGCGGGCGAGGAGGTTGGGGCTGGGTGAGCCGACCCGCTGGGCTGTGCCGGCTCGGTCAGCTCCTCGAGGCTGCTCGCACCTGGCAGCTGGATGGTGAACTCCGCCCCACCCTGGGCCGAGCGACCGGCACGGACCCAGCCTCCATGCTGAGTGACTGTCTGGGCAACGATCGACAGACCCAGCCCGGTACCCGGGGTTTGCCGCGCGGTATCGCCACGGTAGAAGCGGTCGAAGATGAACGGCATGTCGGCATCCGTGATACCGGGACCCTGATCCGCCACGCGAAGCCGATCACCCTCGAGCTGCACTCGAATGGTGCCGCCCGCCGGGCTCCACTTCACCGCGTTGTCCAGCAGGTTCGTGATCGCGCGCTCCAGCGTGTCGGAATCGCCGATGACATAGAACGGATTGAGCTCGACGTCGAAGATCAGTCCGTGTGCCCGCCGCCGCACCCGGTCCAGCGCCGAGTTGACGACATTGCGGAAGTCCAGGGCCTCTGGCGTAGCGGCGGTTTCGTCGCGGGCGAGCTGGACAAGATCACCGATCAGGTCGGTGAACTCCACCAGCTGGGCCTTGACATCGGCCAGGATGGCAATTCGATCTTGCTGCCGCAGCATGCCGCTGTCGGCATCGGCGGCGAGCAGCTCGATATTGGTCCGCAGACTGGTGAGCGGGGTACGAAGCTCATGTCCGGCGTCGGCGATCAGCCGCGCCTGGCGATCCCTGGACGAGGCCAGCGATCGAAGCATTTGATTGAACGACTCCGCCAGCACCGCGATATCACCGGAAGCTTTGATCGTGATCGGAGTCAACTCCTTGGTGACGCTGACGTGTTCGACGGCTGCGGACAATTCGCGTACCGGACGCAGGCTGGAGCGAGCCACGTACGCGCCAACCACTGCGGCGATGATCACGCCACCGACGCCAAAGATGATCAAGACCAGCCATAGGGAGCTGAGGATGTCATTCGTCGGTTGCAACGGGCGCCCCAGCACCAAGGCGTAGTTCCCAAGATCGGTGATCGGAACGGCGACGATGCGATACTCCTCACCTCCCGTTGTCACACCAGATCTGGCCGAGTAGCCGCTCTGCAACCGAGCAACGGCCAACTCCTTCGCGCCTAGCACGAGATGATCACGCTCGTCGGGCACATTGAAGACCTCGCCGTCGGTGCGGATCGCCGCCACGCTGACGTTTCCGGCCCGCAGCGCACGTTCAGTGAGGCCGCCAAGGGTCCGGATGTCCTGGGCAACCGGCACCACCGCCAGCGACGTCGCCGTCTCGACCATCTCGGCGTCCAACGCCCGGTACAGCGAAATCCGCAAAGTCAGGTAACCGGCGACGCTGGTCACCGCGACGGCCAAGGCCACCGCGACCGTGGTCAGGTACGCGACACGCCGCTGCAGCGGGAGCGCCCGCAGCCACGCCCTCAGTTGACGAAGCACTACAAACCCTCCGTTGCCCGCCCCGAGCTGATCATGGTGGCGTCTCGCGAAGTACGTAGCCGACCCCTCGTACGGTGTGGATCAGCCGGGACTCATCGGCGGCCTCGGTCTTGCGGCGTAAGTAGCCGATGTAAACCTCCAGCGAATTTGCAGTTGTCGGAAAGTCGAAGCCCCACACCTCGTTCAGCAGCCAGCTACGCTCCAGCACCCGTCGTGGATGGTGCATGAAGGCCTCGAGCAGTGCGAATTCGGTGCGCGTCAGGTTGATCGGCCGGGTCCCGCGTAACACCTCCCGGGTCTGGGTGTTCAACACGAGGTCGCTGAACGACAGGTTTTGGGTCGATGGATCGGTGGAGTCAGCCACCGTGCCGGCCCGCCGGACCAGAGCACGCAGCCGCGCCAGCAGTTCGTCCAACGCGAAGGGCTTGGCCATGTAGTCGTCGCCACCCGCGTCGAGCCCGTCCACCCGGTCGCCGACAGCATCGCGGGCAGTCAGTACCAGGATCGGCACGTCGTTACCAGCCGCACGCAGCATTCGGGTCGTTTCCAGACCATCCAGCCGCGGCATCATCACATCCATGATCACGGCATCTGGACGGATGGCGGCCAGCCGTGCCAGCGCCTGAACTCCGTCCTCGGCACCACTCACCTCATAGCCGTTGTACTCCAGCGAGCGTTTCAAGGAATCGCGAACGGCTTGATCATCGTCGACCACCAGGATGTGCATGCACCCAGGGTGCCAGACCAGACAGCCGGAAGCTGCTGTCATGTGCCCTGAGCTTGTCGAAGGGCCCGGCCTGCAGCACGTTCAGCCCGCATGAGTCAGCGGAACCACAGCGGCAGCTGCGCGAACCCGCTGCGCGGGATAGACCGCGCGCACCGCTTCCTCCTCCTCAGCCACCTCAATGCTGCGGGTCCTCCGCAGCAGCTCCTCGCAGAGAACGCGCAACTCGAGCCGGGCGAGTGGGGCGCCGGCGCGATCTGATCAGTGAGTACCGCAGGTGAACGCGGGTCCCAGGCCTCGTGTGGATTCTCGGTCATCGGAAACCTCTGATGATCTCGCGACATACCCGGTGCAAAAGCATCTACGCCCGGGAATGCATTTCTCGTAATCTTCAGGACATGCCGTCTGGTCGGTTTTCTCACAGCAGCCAATAGGGAATGCTGGTTCTGTGGGCATCCCCCAAGCCCCAACTCAAGACCGAGTTTTCCGCCGGATTTGGCTATGGGCGATCGTCGTGGCCGCGAGCGCCTTTCTGTTCCGGCTGGTTCCTGTGCTGCGTGGCGGCGGGCTTTTCGGCATCGGCAACTACGACGACGCGGTGTATTACGCCTCGGCCACCGGGCTGGTCCACGGCCTACTTCCTTACCAGGACTTTCTGCTACTCCACCCTCCAGGAATGCCGCTGTTGTTGGCGCCCTTCGCGCTGCTCGCACAGCTGACCGGCGACCCGTACGGTTTCGCCGCCGCGCGCGTGGGGTGGATGGCACTCGGAGCCGTGAACGCTGTACTGGTCTGGAAAATCCTCCGGCCCATCGGCATGGTCGCGGCCCTGTTCGGTGGGTTCGGGTACGCCGTATTCCATCCAGCGGTCTACTCCGAGAAGTCGACACTCCTGGAGGGCCCGGCCACAACGGCGCTGCTCATCGCGATGCTCCTGCTGCAGCCCCTCGTCCACGACAGTTCGTTGCCTCGAGCCAAGGCTCTTGCGGCTGGCGCGCTGCTCGGACTCACCGCGACGATCAAGGTCTGGGGAGTCATCACTGTCCTGATCGTTCTTGGCTGGTTGCTGCTGCTCCGCAGGTACGGTGCGGCGCTGCAGGTCATGATCGGAAGTGCCATAGCCGCGACCGTGATCTGTTTGCCGTTCTTCGCCGCAGCGCCGACGGCAATGTGGCATCAGGTGGTGCGTGACCAGCTCGGCCGGCGAGGCGGGTCCGACGTCAGCTCCCTCGAGCGGCTCGATGACATGGTTGGGCTGCACCTGATCGGCCGCCCGCACCTGCCCCTAACGGTGGTTGCGGTGATTGTGCTGCTCTTTTGTGCCTTTCTCGCCTGGAGTTATGGCGAGGCGCGGCTTGCAGTGCTTCTGATGCTGGGGCAGGGGGCGTTCCTGCTGACGACGCCGACCTGGTTTCCGCACTTCGCGGGCTTCACCGCGGCTGCCGTCGCTCTCACCGGAGGTGCCGCGATCGGGCGCTTGACGGCGCTGGCTCGACCTGGACCCGTCCGGATCGTCATCGGTGTCGTTACTGCCGTCGCGTTACTGGGATACGCGAGCGGCTGGCGCGACATCACCTACAACCGCCCTTTCCCCGAACACTTCCGGGCCTTCACTGCTGCCGCCCCGGGATGCGTCACCTCCGACGACGCGGCTGCGCTGGTGGAGACGAACTCCATGAGCCGCAATCTGAGTCGCGGTTGCCAGTTCATTGCCGATCTTGGCGGACACTCCCACGACATGGCAGCCGCCGCGGGACTCAGAGTGTCACGCAACCGCAATCAAGCCTTCCAACGATTCGCGCTGGACTATCTGCGCAGCGGTTCGGTGACGATCTTGATCAGATATCGGGACGGCGAAGGCTTCAATGCGAAGACCACTGGCGTTCTTGATCAGTGGCCGTTGCTGGCGCGCTCTGGCGGATTTCAGGTGCGGCGACCGGTCGAGTTGGGTCGATCGGCAAGGAGAGAGTCACCGAAGCCCCAGCGTCGTTAGCCAACTTGATGGCGCCGCCATGTGCCTGAGTGATCGCCTGCACAATGGCTAGTCCAAGCCCAGTGCCGCGCCCGGTGCCGGCCGTTGGCGCAAAGCGCTCGAAGGGATGGGCAAGGTAGCGGTCGGCGAAGCCGGTGCCGTGATCCCGGACCAGTATCTCGACAGCGTCACCGCGCTGACGACCGACCAGCTCGATATCCCCAGCGCCGTGGGTCAGGGCATTGTCCATGAGGTTGCCCAACGCATACTCCATCCGCTGCCGGTCTGCCGAAACCACACTCTCATCCGATTGAACCTTGATCGTTCGCTCTTCCAGCTGGGCTCGACCGCGGCCACGCTCGGCCATCTCAGTGAGCAGATCACGAACATTCACCGACTCCCGGTTGAGGCTCAGCCGATGTTCGTCGGCCGCCGCCAGCACCAGCAGCTGCTCAGTCAGCCTGCTGAGCCGGTCGGTCTCTTCACCGATCGAGGCCATAGTCGCGCGAAGATCATCACCTTTGGTCGTCTCGGACTGGGCGAGCTCGACCTCGGCCTTGATGATCGCCAGCGGCGTGCGCAACTGGTGACTGGCATCAGCCAGAAAACGCCGCTGCTGCTGCAGCGCATCCCGCTGTGCGGACTGGGCACGTCCGATTCGGTCCAGCATGTCGTCTAGAGTGCGCCCGAGCCGTCCGATCTCGTCAGCAACCGGCGACACCGGCAGCGGCTCGCGGTTCCCATCCGCAAGATCATCTCCGCTGATCGCCGCCGCCCGCTGCCGCAGGGCCTCGACCGGACGCAGTGCAAGTCCGGCAACCCAGTATCCGACGCCGCAGGAGGCAACCAGAGCAGCACCGAGTCCGATGATCTCAACGCCCAAGGTCGACGCTAGCGTCTGGGCTCGCTCGTCCAGGGAGTCGGTGACTGCCACGATGTAGGTTCTGCCCTGGGCATGGACTGGTTTCGCGAAGACTCGGAGCGACTCGTCAACCATCTCATCGCCTGGCCGGTCGACGAACAACTCCCTGGTGGTCGCCACGTCCAGCTGTTCGGGTGTCAGCAACTTTACGTTGGCGTACGAGCTGGCCGCCACCACTTCGCCCCTCGGGGTGAGGATATGGGCGATCGTCTCATCCGGCTCCAAGTCCTCAGAATGCGTCGTGGTCAGCGCAGATGCACCCTCCCGGATCAGTAGTCCACTGAGCTGATCGGCGCGTAGCCGGAGGTCGCGTTCAATAGCGATATCCACGTCGGCGCTGAGCTGGGAGTACAAGAAAATGCCGGCGGCGCTGAGCACCACTGTCAATGCCACCGCGAACGCCAGGGTGAGTCTCCAGCGGATAGGCAGGCGACTCATCCCGGCTCTTCCTCTGTTCTGAGCCGGTAGCCGAAGCCACGTACGGTCTCGATGTCGTCAGTACCGAAAGGCCGGTCGACCTTCTGCCGGAGGTATCCGATATAGACGTCGACGATGTTCGACCGGTTGTCGTAGCTGTCGTCCCAGGCGCACTCCAACAGGTCGAAGCGGGATACCGCCTCGCCGGGCCGCCGCATCAACGCCTCCAGCAGCGCGAACTCCTTTCGCGTCAGGTCGATCAGGGCATCGCCGCGGTGCACCGTACGCGCTGCTGGATCCAGCTGAAGTTCGCCGACAGCCAGCACCGGCGCCCGCACCTCGCGGGGTCGGCGCGCCAGTGCTCGCAGCCGGGCAAGCAGCTCGGCAAAAGAAAAGGGCTTGGCGAGATAGTCATCGGCGCCGCTGTCCAGCCCGGTCACCCGATCGCGGATCGTGTCGAGCGCTGTGATCATGAGCACCGGCGTGGTCACTCCCTGCCGGCGGAATTCTCGGCACAGCGCAAATCCGTCGGTGTCCGGCAACATCACGTCCAGGGTGATCGCATCGTAAGCCGTGGCCGTTGCCATGTACATTGCCTCGTCACCCTGGCTTGCGATGTCCGCGGCGAATCCCTGTGCGGTCAAACCTTTCCGCAGCAGGCTCGCGAGCTTCGGCTCGTCCTCAATGATCAGGACTCGCACATCATCAGGATTTCACGATCAACGACGGCGGACCATAGCCGCACATCGCGGGTAGATCACGGATTCGGCTTGCCGATCGGCCCGGTGCCGGCCTTCGGACCGGCCTTGTCCATCTTGACAAGAGCCTCGCGAGCCGCCCCACCGGAAATATCTAGCGCGAGCAACGGACCGACCCCATGCCCGTAGAACTTGTACTCCACGACGTCCGGCTCGATCGTGCTGGTGTCCATCGTGACCAGCGCGCCTTCATAGCTTCCGGTCTCCACCTCGACCAGATGATTTGTGGCCAAGACCTCGCCGTTGTCCTCGGCCTCGCCCTTCTTGTACTCCTGGCGGTACTTCTGGCCGACCTGCGGTTGAGCAGGCAGCATGATGCCTGGCATCGCGCCATCTTTCCCTGCCTCCCAAGAACCAGCCCGGCTGACGATCTTGCCCTCCTCGAATTCGGCGGTCTGCTCGCCCATGTACCAGACATTGCCCTGTGCGTCTTGGGCGTACCAGTCGAACGTGTCCTCGATGATCTGCCCCTCGCTTCGTGCTGTGTCACGAACCACCCGCGCGGTGATGCCATTTGCAAGCTTTTTGGTCGCCCCTGTGACAACGATGACGATGTCCTCCGGGGGGTTCCCCGCTTCCTCACCGCGGTAGGTCCATCTGGTGCCCGGCTTCATTGGCCAGTAGGGGTTGGTGATATCTGCGCTGAAATTGGCTGGATCGAGATTCACTGGATCCGCGCCAGTGGGCAGCTTGGGCCCAGCCTCATCGGTAGTCGCCGGTCGGCTCTCGAGGGCCGGCGGACTAGGGGGATTTGTGGCATCAGGTGCGCTTGTGCAGCCCCCGAAAATGAGCGTGGCAGCAAGTACCAGCGGCCACATGCGTCGTGGTTCCATCTCTTCGTTCCTCCCCCGAGTCCCTTCTCGGCGAGGATTACAACCGACCGATGAAAAACCGGTGAGAGGGCCGAGGCCGGACCCGGCGGTTCAATACCCAGGTGAACCGTGCTTATGCTCGCCCGCGCAATAATCCGCCGATGTGATCGAGTAACCCGGGCATGGCAGCTTCGATCGACGTAAGGGTGTCGTAGAAGCCAGCGTCGGAACCAAACCAGGGGTCCGGCACCCCTGACCCGGGCACAGCCGCAGGATCGAAATCGGTGAGCAGCCGTACGCGGCTCGGATCAGGGGCGAGCTCCAAAACGCGCTCCAAGTGAACGTTCTCCATCGCGACCACTAGATCGGCTGTCTCGATCTGGGCTTCAGTGATCCGGCGGGCCCGATGGTCCGCGTACCGGTATCCGTACTCCCTGAGTACCGCGACGGCGCGACGGTCCATCGGGTCGTCGTAATCCTCAGAGATCGTGCCGGCGCTGGAGAATTCGACGCCTGTGATGCCCGCGTCAGCGGCGGCGCGCTCAGCCACCCGCTCTGCTATAGGTGAGCGGCAGATGTTTCCCAAGCAGACGAATACGACGCGTACGGGGCGAGCATCCGTTCCTTCAGCCACGTCTTCCATCGTCCGGGTCGGGCAAGAAGACGTTCAACAGGAAGCTGACGATCGAGATGATGATGGCGCCGAGCACCGCAGTCCAGAATCCGTCGACCTCCCAGCCAAGATCAAACAAGCCGGCCAGCCACGAGGTGAGCAGCAACATACAGGCATTGATCACGATCAGGAACAGACCCAGGGTCAGCAGGATGAGTGGTGCGGTGAAGAGTGCGAAGAGCGGTTTGACGATTGCATTCAGCACACCGAAGATCAACGCGACGATCAACAGTGTGATGATCTTGCTTGCAGTGCTCGAGCCGGTCAGAGTCATGCCGCTCAAGATCCACGTCGCGATCGCCAGCGCCGCGGCGTTCACCACGAGCCTCAAAAGGAACCTCATGGGATCGATCGTCCCACGAATCTCAAATCAGTCACTGAACGACACCAGACGACGGCCTCCGAGACCGTCTCCAGGTGAGGGACGTGCGTCGGTTTCGGCCGCGCAATGATCACTACTGAAACACCCAAGTCGGCAGCGGCATCGAGCTTGGCCACGGTGTGGGCACCGCCTGAGTCCTTGGTGACGAGCACATCAACGGCATGGTCGGTCATGATCTGGCGCTCAGTGGCGTAGCTGTAGGGTCCGCGCGACATGATCAGCACCCAGCGTTCGGGCAGCGGGTCGGCCGGCGGATCGACCAACCTGAGCAGCACCTTCCGGTCGGCCCAGGGCAGAAAATCTGGCAGCGACTGCCGTCCTGTGGTGAGAAACGGTCTCCGGGCGGAATCTGCTTCGGCTCGTGCTGCGGCGACGTCCGGCACCCAGGTCCACGAACTTGCTCTCGGGTGCTCACCCCAGCCTGGGCGCTCTAGTCGCACCAGCGGCGTCGCGCTGATATGCGCAGCCTGTAGCGCGTTGTGACCGATCGTTGCCGCGAATGGATGGGTGGCATCCACCACGGCGGAAGCGTGCTCGCGACGCAAGTAGTCGGCGAGGCCATTGACACCGCCGAAACCGCCAATCCGGACGCGTCCGGGCGGCAAGCTCGGAGCGTTGACCCGTCCGGCCAGCGAAGAGATCACATCCATGCCATGGGCGACAAGAATCGCCGCGAGCTCTCTCGCCTCAGCCGTACCACCCAAGATCACGATCGTCATGGTCGTAACCCGCGAACCAGAACGGCCACGGCTACCGCGCTCATGGATACCGCCGAGGCGAGGCGGCTGGCTCGAGCGATGTCGGTGACGGCAACCGACCGGCCGTTGCCCAAGATGCCGCGATCCTCCACCGCACCGTGATAGATGTTCTGGCCACCAAGCTGAACATCGAGAGCGCCGGCGAATGCCGCCTCGACAACGCCGGCATTCGGGCTGGGGTGCTGGCCGGCGTCGCGGCGTACCGTATCGACCGCGTTCCTAGCGGCACCACCGACCAGCGGCGCCCAGACCGCTGCTGCCAGCGCGGCGAACCGCGCCGGCATCCAATTGACCAGGTCATCCAGCCGGGCGGCCGCCCAGCCGAAGCGGAGATACCGCGGCGAGCGGTGCCCAATCATGGCGTCCAGGGTGTTGGCAGCCCGATAGCCCAGCAGCCCCGGGAGTCCCGCGACCGCCCCCCACAGCAGTGGTGCGACGACGGCGTCCGAAGCATTCTCCGCAACCGACTCCACGGTGGCCCTGGCCACCTCCGCCACGGACAGTTCGGCGGTGTCTCGGCCTACCAGATGTCGTACCTGGTGCCTGGCTGCGATCAAGTCCCCGTCGGCAAGCTGCCCGGCGACCATCGCGGCCTCGCGGCTCAGCGAGCAGCCGCCGAGAACAGCCCAGGTGGCTGCTGCGGTCGTCGTGACGGTGATCAACGGGCGGTTCGAGATAAGGCGCTCGAGCACCGCACCCAATCCCACCGCAGCTCCGACCAGGGCACTGGTGTGAACGACGCCGGCACGTTGACGATCGGCATAAAAACGGTCCTCCAGCCAGCAGGCAGCGGTGCCGAAGACGGCGACCGGATGGCCACGGCGTGGGTCACCGAGAGCCCGGTCGGCCAGATATCCCAGCGCCAGACCCACCGCCGACGGCCACTGCCTCGATAGAGTCATCAACGATGACCCCACTGATCGACCCTGACGTCACCATCCCCGATCGGCGCATCCTGATCACCGGGGGCGTACGCTCCGGCAAATCGCGTTACGCCGAGACGCTGCTCGCCGAGAGTGACGATGTTACCTATGTCGCCTCCGGACCGGTGCCCGATCCTGCCGCGGATGCCGAGTGGGCGGCCCGGATCGCCGATCATCGAGTGCGGCGGCCAGCTCATTGGAGCACAGTCGAGACCACCGACATAGTCGGAGCGCTGCGAAATGTCTCTGGCGCGATCTTGATCGATTGCCTGGGTACCTGGCTGACCGCTGTGATCGACCAGCTCGGTACCTGGGATGAGCCGCTGCCCAACTGGCAAGGCGATTTTCGGGACCAGATGGAAGAGCTGGTCGCCGCCTGGCGGGAACGTCGCGGTATGGCGATCGCCGTGACGAACGAGACTGGTTGGGGACTGGTGTCGACGTATCGATCGGGTCGGGTGTTCACCGAGCTGCTGGGAGTGGTCAACCAGGAGATGGCCGCCGCCAGCGATGAGGTGATCATGATTGTTGCCGGCCGGCCGCTGCACTTGTGAGCTCATATGATCATCACCACGATCATGACGGTGAAGGCGACCTCGATCGCAGCGCCCATCACGTCGCCGGTGACGCCGCCCAGCCGACGCACCGAGCGATAGACCAGGATCCCCACCAGCAGAGCAGCGGCCGCCGTAGCCAACGCTCCGCCGGCCGCTAGGTGACCGGACAGCCAGCCGACCCCCATCATGATCAGCAGCACGGCTAGCCAGCAGCCAGCAGCCGCCAGGCGCGGCACCGAGCCGGCTACCGCGACCCCTAGACCGTCGCCTCGTGCTGCCGGTACGCCGCGCAAGCAGGTCAGACAGAGTGCCGCCCGAGAGCAGCACACGATGATGCCGACCAGCAGAGCACCGGCCAGACCTTGGACCAGCTCGCCGACAGCCACCGCCTGCAGGCCGATGACAACAATCAGCGCCACCACACCCATCGGCCCGACGTCGCCGCGCCGCATCACCATCAAGGAACGCTCCGCGTTCCAGCCGGAACCGAAGCCGTCGACGGTGTCGGCCAAGCCGTCCAAGTGCAGCGCCCTACTGCCCAGGGCCAGGCCCCCGACCACGAGCAGGCCAACGGCCAGCGGAGGCAGCCCAGCAAGTCGGCCAAGCCAGCCCGCGACTGCGACGGTGACAGCCAGCGGAAGTACTGCCAGCGGCGCGATGATCATGGCACGGGCAGCCGTACGGCGGTCTATTTCAGCGATCGCGCCGGACGGCACGATGGTCAGTGTCCCGACTGAGAGCCGCAGCGCGTCGAGCATGATCTCCCTCAGCTCACTATGTGCCCTGAGCTTGTTGAAGGGCTGAGATCGGCAAGCAGAGCCAGCTCGCGCAGCGCGAGAACAGCCGACCGCAATACCGGAAGCGCAGTGAGCGCTCCGGTGCCTTCACCGAGCCGCATACCAAGATCAAGAATTGGCTCCAGGCCCAACTTGTCCAGAGCCAGCTGCTGCGCCGGCTCCGTGGAGCGGTGGCCGGCCGCGCACCATGCCACAACGCCCGACTCGAGATCCTCGGCCACGGCTGCTTCGGCGAGCGAGACGATGCCGTCCAGCAGCACCGGTACCCTGCTGCGCGCTGCAGTACGGAGAAAGCCGACACCTGCAGCAAAGTCAACCGATCCCAACGCCACCAACCGCTCGAACGGATCCACGGCGCGCTGGCCAATCCGATCCAGCGCGGCTGCAATCACCTGAGTCTTGTGTTGCAGCCGGTCGTCATCCACTCCAGTGCCACGCCCCACGACCTCTTCGGCCCGCAGTCCGAAGCTGGCAGCAACCAGGGCAGCCGCCGGCGTGGTATTGCCGATACCCATATCGCCGATGATCAACAAGTCGGCGCCGGCCGCGATCTCCACCTCGGCGATCGCTTCGCCGGCACGGAGCGCCTCCCGGCAGTCGTCAGCTGTCAGTGCATCATCCTGGTCGATGGGGCGGGAGGAACCGATGTGGTACGCCGAAACCTCTGCCGGGACATCCTCAAGATCATCATCGACACCCAGCTCGAGCACCCGCAGTGCGACACCATGCTGCTGAGCCAGCACGTTGGCGCCAGCCAGGCCCGCGACCATGGCCCGTACCATCACGGCCGTGACCTCCCTCGGATAAGCAGAGACACCGTTGGCGGAGACACCATGATCACCGGCCAAGATCACCGCGCGCACCCGGTCCAGGGGACGTGGGGGGCACGTCCCCTGGCAGGCTGCCACCCAAGCGGCCAAATCCTCCAGCCGGCCGAGCGCACCCAGCGGCTTGGCCAAGGCATCCAGACGGCGGCGGGCCTCGGCGTACCCGCCGGCTGAGGGTGGCTTGATCACGTCAGTGAGACTGCTCCGCGTAGACAGGCTCGGCGACGTGAGCAGCGGTGCGGCGTTGCAGCCGATAGAGCAATTCACCGAGCGCCAGCCCGAGCGTCGCCCAGAGGGCGAGCTGAGTGATCAAACTGGCGAGCCGGAACTCATACAGCACCGCGGCTGGGAAATCCTCGGGAACCTCGGAGTAGCTCGGCAGCAGCGCGACCGCGCTCAGGGTCACCAGCAGGTAACCACCAATCGCGCTCAGAGTGGCATACCAAGGACCCCATCGAGCTGCCAGCTTGCGCCCGACCAGCACCGCCGTGGCGGCTGCGATGATCGAAATCGCGAGCATGATGAAGAAGAGTGCGGAGCGAGCGCCAATGGTGTCCGGGTCGCCAACCGCAGGCGGATTCGGCGGATAGGCAAGGAAGGGCATCAGACTGACGCTGACGAAACCGATCGTTGCAACGGACAGACTGACACCGCGTACGCCGAGCCGGCCGAAGCGGCCCAGGGCCAGCGCGCTGATCACTCCTACGAGGCCGCCAAGTGTGACACCGGCGACCGTGGTCGCGGTCAACAAGCCCACGGTGGACTGGAGTGAGCGCGGCACCTCGGTGCCGCCGGCTTCATCACTCGCGGTGGGCTCGTCGGCTGGGTGACCATGATCAAGTCCGGCCGACTCCTCGATAGCGATGGCGGCATTGACGGAGGGCTCACCGACGAGGTACGCCACGCCGAAGGCAACGAGGCCCGCGAACAGGCCTGCGAGCAGACCTCTCACCAGGAAATCGCGTGCGGAAATCATGCGCGGCTCAATGGCAGGGGAAGCCGAGCAGGTGGCGCCCGTCGTGGACCCACTCATGGACTCCAGTACCGGAGAACAAAGCGGTGGCGCCCTGCTCAGCGGAGATGAAGTACATGGCAACGAGCACGAGCATTCCTGCGAAGATCAGCCAGGGCAGTAGCTGCCTCAGTGAGAAAGGCGGAGCCGCGACTGCGACGGGCTGGGCGTGGGTGGCCTCTGACATCAGGTCCTCCTCCGGGTTCCTGCGACCCGCGTTGACGGAGCTCGTCGGAGAAAGGGTCTGACTCGAGCATGGCTGGGCAGCTCACACAGTGGCGCGACCGTGCCGGATTCTCACCGAACTTCCAAGTCCTCCGCGAACCCCTGCACTGTATCGCCACGCGGCGGACTTGTCAGCGAACAGCTCGGTATGGTGCGCGCATGAAGAGCGAGACGAGCTCCGGGCGCTCCTGCGAGGTGTGGCAGTGAGGGTCGTGCCCACCGGCGGAGTGGGGGGAAAGATTGCCAGCCACCCTTCTGCGATCTTGCTCGTAGTCCAGTTGCTCGGCGTGCTGGTCTACCCCTTCATGGAGCAGGGTGGCGTCGGGGTCCTGCTCTTCGAGGTGTTCGGGGCACTCGTACTGGCGCTGGCGATCTGGGCGACCCGTGAGTCGCCAGGGCCGACCTGGATAGCAGTGATCTTGGCCGTCACAGCGTCGGGGCTGTCCATCGCCGACCAGATCTATCCCATCCCCGAAGTGGACGCGGCTTCCTCGGTGTTGCACGCACTCTTCTACTTCTGGGCGGCGGGCAGCCTCATGGTCTACATGCTGGCGGATCGCACGGTGACCACCGATGAGCTGTACGCCGTCGGTGCCACGTTCACTCTGGTCGCCTGGGGGTTTGCCTACGTGTTCGAGCTGCTGCAGATTTTTCAGCCAGGCTGTTTCCTTGCGGCCGTGAGCCCCGAGCAACCACGCACCTGGATGGAGCTGCTGTTCTTGAGTTTCACAAACTTGTCGAGCACCGGGCTTTCCGACGTCATTCCTGTCACAGGGCAATCACGTGGCGTGGTGATGATCGAGCAGGTCGCCGGCCTGGGCTATGTCGCGCTGTTCGTCTCACGATTGGTCGGCCTGACGATCGCTTGGCAGATGCTTCCGACCAACCGCAAGCAGTCAGCCAACGAATGATGGCTGCGCGGCTGCTCATCATTGCCCACGCTGCGACGCCGGCAACCCGTGCGCTGGTATTCGGTGATCAGAGCACACTGCTAGCAGGGGATCTCCAGCCGCTGGGCCGTCGCGTCACGTCCTGGGTACGCGGGCCGGAAGAGGCATGCGCGGCCACAGCCCTCGGTCTCGGCGGAAACGCCGAACCGATCCACGAGCTGCGCGGCTGCGACTTCGGAGCGTGGGCAGGCAGAGCGCTGGCCGACGTCGCTGTCGACGACCCGACCGGCCTCGAGGCCTGGCTGCACGACCCGCAGGCAGCACCGCACGGTGGCGAAAGTCTCACGAAGTTGATCAATCGGGTCGGTCGGGTGCTTGACGATCATCCATGGCCGGAGGGCCGCACTGTCCTGGTCGTGACCCCGTTGGTGGCCCGCGCGCTGCTGGTCCATGCTCTGGACGCGGCGCCGGAAGTGATCTTCCACATCGACATGGCGCCGCTGGGCCGAGCGTTGATCAGTCGGAGTAAGCGGCTGTGGCGTCTCACCAGGCTCGAGGGGATAGCGTCGTGAGCATGTCAAGGATGACTCCGGTGAACATGTCTGTTGCAGACGTTCATGCCGCCACTGGGTTGTCGGGCGCGGAGATGCCGACACCGCCGGCGGCCGATGAGCTGGACAACTGGGCGCAGGAGAACTACAGCCTGAGTGCGAGCGCCGCGGCGAGCCTGGGCTTTCCTGTCGGGAGCGTCACCGCCACCGTGCAACGCAATGCGTTGATGTTCGGCTCATCCCGTTGGAAAGACGTCGTCGCCGGCGAGCACACCTACCGCTTCGGGGTCGCTTTACGCGCGCTGGTGGTGGTGTCCGACATCAAGGGAACTGGCGCCCTGACATTGCCGATTGTCGCCGCCAAGGTCGAACTCGAGGGGGCTCGGGCGTCGGCGCAGCTGCTGGTGCGCGGATACACAGGCGACGACGTGGGCGGGTTGCTACCGACATGGCAGTCATTCGGAGTCGACTCCTACGCCCAGTACATGGCGGCGGTATCAGATCTCCAGAAGGCGATCATGGGGGATGCCGGGAACATTCGGCCAGAACTGCTGGCCACCACTGCCGTCGACTCGAAGGTTGCGACCCCGGCGGAGGCGATCGGCTCGGTATACGGACTTCACGCGATCGCCGAGGGTGCCACTCTCGCTCATGCCCTGGACAAGCTCGGGATCGATGATCGTGAGGTATCGGAAGCCGTGAAAGCGCTGTATTGGAGCAGGATCGGCGAGGATGACCGTGCCGTCCCTGATCAGCAGCAACGACAAGATGCAGCTGATCAACTCCACGGCTTCCACCTCAGCCGGAGCTGGTTCAAAGGGTAAGTCAGGTGATCTTGGCGTCGACCGCGGCGCTGCCAAAGATCACATCGGCCACCATGGCCGCGCCTCCCATGATTCCGGCTCGGTCCGCGAGCGCGCTGGGCGCGATGGAGAGCCCGGCAGTTGCCAGCGGTTGGCTGCGCGCGAGCAGTGTCTCGCGTACGCCGGGCAGGAAACGCTCGCGCGCGTGCACGGCATCTCCGCCGATCACCACAACGTCGGGATTCAGCAGACTGACCGCCGTCGACAAGACATCACCCAGCGCCCGCCCGGCCGCAGTGACGACCCGCACGGCATCGGGGTTCCCGGCACGTACCAGCTGAACAACATCACGCAAGGTGGCTGGCTCGTGACCGAGACGGCGCAGATCACGCACCATTGCACGCCCGCTCGCGATCGCGGCGAGACAGCCGCGGGCTCCACAGCTGCTGCAGGTCTCCTCCACTCCGGTGATCTTGGCGTGCCCGATGTCGCCTTCGGCCGAGTCCGTACCCCGGAGCAACTCGCCGTCGATGATCACCGAGGCGCCGATACCGGTGCCTACCTTGATGAACAGCACCTGATGGGCGTTCGGGTAGATCTTCCGCTGCTCGCCCAGACCCATCAGGTTGGCGTCGTTGTCAACGACTGTGGGCACCTGGTAGTAGTCAGCCAGATGATCTTGAATTGGGTAGTTGTCCCACCCCGGCATGCTGATGGAGCGGGCGATCCGGCCGCTCTGCCAGTTGACCGGACCTGGAACCCCGATGGCGGCCCCGCGCAGGCTGGACGGGGTACGCCCAGACCGCTTCAGCAGCTGATCGAGCTTGCGCGTCACCATGGCCAGCACCGCATCCGGCCCCTTGCCGATGCTGCTCTCGATGACCGACTCGATCAAGACGTCCCCGGCCGGGGTGGCAACCGCCAGCCGGCCGTGCGTCGCGCCGAGGTCAGCTACCAGGATGGTCGTCAACTGATCATTGATCCGGAGCCGGGAAGACGGTCGGCCGCGCCCATCCGCGATGCTGCCGTCCTCGACCAGATACCCGGCCGCCAGCAGCGCGTCAAGCTTGTAGGTGACCGTCGAGCGTGCCAGGCCGGTCACCCGCTGCAACTCGCTGCGCGTGGCAACCGAGCCGGTCCGGAACAGCTGCAAGAGTTCACCGGCACTGTTGGGCACTGACGACACCCAACCCCTTCTTTCCTCCGGCCACCTATACGACACGTGCGGCTGTTATTGAAATTTGTCTTTCAAATCCTGATTTATGTCTTGCCATAAGTCCTAATTGGCGATTTGATGAGCCTAACGTGCGGTTCCAGGTACCGCAAGATCCCAGATGCTCAGCTGAGCAGGTCCCCCTAATGCTCAGCTGAGCACTTTCAGTGAAGGAGAGCCCTGAGTTGCGCAGATCACGATTCCTCGCAGGTGCTGCTGTCACCGCCATGCTGGTCGCAGCCGGCTGTGGTGGAGGAGGAGATGGCGGAGGTCAGTCGGACACCGGCTCCCAAGAGGACAACGCCCTGACCATCTGGACCACCGAAGACGTAGCCGATCGGGTGACCGCTCAGCAGAAGATCATGGATGCCTGGGCTCAGAAGTCGGGCGCCACCGTCAAGCTGGTTGCCGTTGCGGCGGACCAGCTGACGACCGTGCTCACCTCTGCGGCGGCTGCAAACGATCTGCCCGATGCCATCGCCGCACTCGACCTCAACGGCATGAACCAGTTGCGTACCGATGACCTGGTCGACCCTGAGGCAGCGAAAGAGGTCGTAGATGGATTGGGTCCAGACACATTCTTCAAACGCACGCTGGAGTTGACCAGCGTCGATGGCGAGCAGATCTCCGTGCCGAGCGATGGGTTCTCTAACCTGCTCTTCTACCGAAAAGATCTCTTCCAGGCGGCTGGGTTGCCTGAGCCGAAGACGTACGGAGACATTCAGAACGCCGCCAAGGAGCTCAAGAAAGGGAAGACAGCTGGCATCGTAGCCGCCACTGCACCGGCGGACTCCTTCACGAGTCAAACGTTCGAATGGGTTGCCCTGGCCAACGCGTGCCAGCTCGTCGATGACGGCGGCAACATCACGCTGAACAGCCCGCAATGCCAGGAGGCGTTCAACTTCTACGGGCCGATGATCAAGCAATCGTCGGTGCCCGGCAACCAGGATGCCGATACCACCCGCGCCAGCTACTTTGCAGGCGATGCCGCCATGGTGATCTGGTCGTCCTTCCTGCTTGATGAGCTCGCCGGCCTGCGCAATGACGCGCTACCGACCTGCCCGCAGTGCAAGAAGGATCCGCAGTGGCTCGCCAAGAACACCGGAATCCTCACCGACATGCAGGGCCCGAGCGGTTCCGCTCCGGCGGCCTGGGGCGAGGTGGTCTCCTGGAACATCCTGAAGGACGCCTCGCCCAAGACGAAGGATTTGGTTACCTACATGATGAGCGACGGCTACCTTGACTGGCTGGGGATCGCTCCGGAAGGAAAGATGCCTGCTCGCTCCGGCACTTCGGCAAATCCGAAGGAGTACTCGGAGGGCTGGATCAAGCTCAGCGCCGGCGTCGACAAGAAGGAAGTGCTGACCGATATCTATCCAGTCGAGGTTCTGAACAACATCGTTGCCAGTTCAGGAAACTTCCAGCGCTGGGGCATCCCCGAGGGGCAGGGCGAGCTGGCGGCCGCAGTCGCCGGACAGTATGTGGTTCCTCAAGCTCTGGCCAAGATGCTCAATTCCGGCGCCAGTGCTGCTGACGCCGCAAACGAGGCACAGAAAGGCGCGGAACAGGTCAAGAAGGACCTCGGCGGCTAGCCGTAACAACCGATTCGTGGACCCGGGATCTCCCGGGTCCACGCAATTCACAAGCTGACCGGCCTGGCGCGCCGGGACGTACGAACATCGAGGAGCACCGTGTCGACAACGGTAACCGAGACAAAACAACCCCCCACCCAGACAGGCACCACCAAGAAGCGAGTAACGCTCACCCAGCGCGACGCACGCCTGGGCCTGTGGTTGATGTCGCCGACCCTCGTGGTCGTGTTGCTGATCGTGATCTTTCCGCTGTTGTGGTCGATCTTGCTCTCCTTTCAGCGGATGCGTCTGATTCAGATTGGCCGGGCAGATTTCTTTGAGCCGCTGACGCTGGCCAACTACGAGCGGGTGCTTGGCTCAAGTGCCTTCTGGTCAAGCCTGTTGACCACTTTCATCTACACCTTCGGCTCGGTAGTGCTGGTGATCTTCCTCGGCGTGCTTGCGGCAATGGCGGTACGGCAGCCGTTCCGTGGCCGGACCTTCGTACGGGCCGCCTACTTGCTGCCGTACGTCGCGCCAGTGGTGGCGGTCACGTTCGTCTGGCGCACAATGCTCAATCCGCAGTTCGGAATCGTCAACATCATTGGCCAGAACGTGCTGGGTTGGGACGAGCCCATTCCCTTCCTGTCTCAGGCAGTGGGAACGTGGAACCTTTTCGGGCTGGAGATCCCGGTGCCCACCGCGCTGTTGACGGTCATTGTTTTCGAAGGATGGCGCTACTTCCCCTTTGCGTTCCTCTTCCTCATGGCCCGGCTTGCGGCCATGTCTGACGAGCCGGAAGAGGCCGCGCTTGTCGACGGCGCCACGCCCTGGCAGTCATTCCGGTTCATCGTGCTACCGCAACTCATGCCGATCATCGGCCTGCTCGCAGTGCTCCGGACCATCTGGACGTTCAACGAGTTCGACGACATCTTCCTGCTGACCGGCGGTGCCGCAGGCACCAACGTTGCGAGCGTGCAGATTTACAACTTCCTTACCGTGCAGCGCAACGTCGGCGCCGCCGCAGCCCAATCGGTGATCATGGCACTGGTGCTGGTCGCCATGCTCGCGTTCTATCTGCTGATCCTGCGCAGGAGAGGAGAGCGGGTATGAGCGCCGAAACCGCTATCACTCCGCCGAGTCAGGTCGCCGCCCCGCCGGAACCACGTCGGATGGCTCATGGGACCCGGCACCGGGTACAAAGCCGCGTCTTCCGAATCGGTCGCTGGGTGGTGATCATCGGATTCCTCATCGCGACGCTGGTGCCCTTCTACTACATGCTTTTGCTGTCGGTGAAGCCGATCGGGTCGTTGTTGCAGAATCCCGCCTCCTTGTGGGTCAAACCTTCCGAGTTCACTCTCCAGACCTACGTGGATGTACTCAAGCCAGTGGCTTCTGGCGGCCAGGGCTTTAGCCGCTTTCTGGTCAACAGCGGCATCGTGGCCCTCGCATCCGTGGCACTGGCACTGCTGATCGGAATCCCTGGCGCGTACGCCATCGCCCGATTGCCATTCCTTGGCCGCCGCTATGTGAGTGGCATCTTCCTGGCTGCCTACCTGTTCCCCGCGATCTTGATGGCCATCCCGCTGTTCGTCGGATTCACCCGGCTGGGACTACGCGGCAATCTCGTCGGACTGATCATTGTTTACACCGCACAAACCGTGCCGGTGGCGATCTACATGCTGCGGAACTACTTCGAGACAGTGCCGGAAGCCATCGAGGAGGCCGGTCTGGTGGATGGCCTGACCCGAATGGGCGTACTGCGTCAGATCAGCTTGAAGCTAGCCCTGCCGTCAATCATGTCCACCGGCTTGTTCGTGTTCATGATCGCGTGGAACGAATTCTTGTTCGCGCTCCTGTTCCTCGTTGATCGGCGGGAGCGCTGGACTGTCTCGCTGGGTCTATCGCAACTCTCCGGCAGTATCGAGGTCCCGACGACCGTCCTGATGGCGGGCTCGGTCGTGCTCACCCTGCCGATCATCATCATCTTCTTCGCCACCGAGCGGCTGCTCACTGGCGGCCTGACTGCCGGAGCAGAGAAGGGGTAGTTGTGTACGACCCGCTCAGCGTTGCCGATCTAGTTCACGATGAGGTTCGGCAACGCATCGAGAGCGGCTACGACATCTCCGGCGTCGAAGCTGATCTTGCTGCGACGGCAACCGATGATCTCGATCAGCTGGAGGAACTCTATCGGGAGCTGGTCAAAACGGAGCGGAGATCAGATTGGGCCTATCAGGAGCCGGAAGCCCTCGAGGACATTCTTGACGCTATGCCAGCCAGCCCGCTGCATATGCGGGCTGAGCCTGTCGAAGCCCGCGCCCATCGACAAGCTCAGGGTGCGGCAGTCGGCGACCTGGCCAACCGAATCCTCGGCGGCTGGTTGGGGCGGATCGCCGGCTGCAATCTCGGCAAACCCATTGAGAACGGTGACTTCTGGACTCCGGAACGGATTCGCGCGTACCTGGAAATGGCGGACGCCTATCCGCTGCGTGACTACGTCCCGGTGCTGGATCCGATGCCTGAGGGGTTCCAGTTTCATCGCAGCTGGCCCCAAGCCACCCGGGGCCGGATACACGGCTCGGCTCGTGACGACGACATCGACTATTCGATCTTGAGCGTGTGGCTACTGGAGCACTACGGCTTCGAGCTGAGCCCGAGTCAGGTCGCCAACGCATGGCTCTCGTTTCTGCCCTATCTGCAGGTGTTCACGGCGGAGCGAGCGGTGATGGTCAACCTGCTGCACAACGTGCCCGTTGCGTCGGTAGCCGAGACGCGGAACCCGTACCGGGAGTGGATCGGCGCACTGATTCGCGCCGATGTCTTCGGCTGGACGCTTCCTGGCGAGCCCGGGACCGCGGCGCGGCTCGTCTATGCAGATGCCTCTCTTTCACATCGGTGCAATGGGATCTATGCCGCTATGTGGGCGGCCGCACTGGTCTCATTGGCTTGTGTGGCTGCCAAAGTGCACGAGGCGGTCGAGCAATCGCTGGAATTTGTTCCCGCCGGCTCACGGCTGGCGGAGGCGCTGCAGGGCGTTCATGATCTCTACCGGACTGGATATACCTGGGAGGCCGCAGTCAAGACGATCCGCACCCGCTTGGGTCAGTACAGCTGGGTGCATTCGATCAATAACGCCTGCCTCATTGCCGCCGGCTTGCTTTGGGGCGAGGGAGATTTCACCACCACGGTCGGCCTGACGGTGCAAGGAGGATGGGACACCGACTCGAATGGCGCAACGGCCGGCTCTGTCGTCGGTACCGTGCTGGGCGCCGACCAGCTTCCCCGTCACTTCATCGAGCCGCTGGAGGATCGAACCCGATCTGCAGTCTTCGGCTATGACAACTCCCGGATCTCAGAGCTGGCGAGCCGAACGACAGCTCTTGCCCAAAGGGCTCGCTGATGGCGTACGTCGTGGAGCTGATCAAGCCCAGAGTTGTGGGCGTGCGGGAGTACCCGACACCCGAGCCAGGCGCTGGTGAGTTACGCGTCCGTACGCTCTACTCCGGCATCTCGGCTGGCACCGAACTCGCCACGTACCGCGGTACGAACCCGTACCTGGAGAAGCACTGGGATGCCGAGGCGGGACTGTTCGTGCCAGGTCAGTCGACGTTTTCCTACCCCGTCGACGTTTGGGGCTATTCCGAGGTCGGGGAAATCGATGCGTTGGGCGATGGAGTCACTGGACTCGAGGTTGGTCAGGTGGTCTGGGGAATGTGGTGCCACCGCTCGTCAGCGCTGCAGCCTGCTGAACGGCTTGTCGGGCATCAGTTGCCAGCCGAGGTCGACCCGCTGGCCGGCACCTTCGCGCGGGTTGGCGCTGTTGCGCTCAATGCCGTGCTGGCCTCCGGCGCCCGCATCGGGGAGACGGCGGTAGTTTTCGGGCAGGGCGTCATCGGTCTGCTGGCGACCCAGCTGCTCGTCGCCCAGGGCGTTGAAGTCTTCGCTGTCGACATAGTGCCCAAGCGGCTGGAGCTGGCACTAAAGTTCGGCGCCACACCTTTGTCGGCCGCAGAGGGTGATCTTGCCGTGGCGGTCCGGGACCTTACTCAGGGACGCTGTGCCGATCGGGTGATCGAACTAACCGGTGCCTATCCCGCTCTGCACCAGGCGATTCGGGTGGCCGGAGTCGACGGCACAGTGGTCGCCTCCGGCTTCTACCAAGGTCCAGCGACGGCATTGGCCCTAGGTGAAGAATTCCACCACAACCGGGTCACGCTGGTTTCTTCTCAGATTGGCAGCCTGCCGCTGGCTCTCCGCGATCGGTGGAGTCGGGAACGGCTGCACCAAACCGTGATCAAGCTCTGTGCTGCTGGCCGGCTGGATCCCATGCCCCTGGTGACGCATCTGATTCCGGCAAAGCGGGCGGCCGAGGCGTACCAACTGGTGGACAATCCGCCGCCCGATCTGCTGCAAGTGATCTTGGACTTCAGGGAGTCGGCGGAACCTTCCGACGGAGGGCCGATGTGAGACATACCGTCCGGCTGGCCGTACAGGAGCAGTATCTCCGCGGGGCGACCATGATCGAGAAGTGGGACCATGCGCGCCGCCTGGGGTTCGATGCCATTGAGCTGCGTGGCGCCGGTGACGGTCACTTTGCGGCACGACTGAACGAGCTGAAGGCTGCCGCGGCAGCGGGGGTGATCATGCCTACAGTCTGTGTAGACATGCGGCACTTCGTGGGTGACTTCGACCCTGAGAAACGCGCAGATGCCCTGCTCCAGATGAAGTCCCAGCTCTCGGTTATGGCCGAGATCGGTGGCCGGTTGGCCATGACCCCGGCGTCGTACGGGATGTTCAGCAAGCGACTCCCACCGTTCGTGCCGCCAAGATCAGATGAAGAGGACACCGAGATCCTGCTCGACGCCTTCGGACAGCTGGCGGACCATGCGGAGGCAGCAGGTGTGATCATTGCGCTGGAGCCGCTGAACCGCTATGAGAACCACATGATCAACACCCTGGCGGACGCGCAGGCGCTCTGCGAGAAGATCAGCTCTCAGCATTTCGGGATTGCGGCGGACACGTACCACATGAACATTGAAGAGGCTGATCCACCAAAGGCCGTGATCGAGGCGGGGCCCTGGATCCGGCATGTCCAGCTGAGTGACAGCAACCGGCTGGAGCCTGGTGCCGGCCACATCGACTGGCCGGCGATCTTGGATGCCATCTGGGCCATTGGCTACGACAAGGAGCTGGCGTTTGAGTGCCGGCTGTCCGGCGAAGCGGACGAGGTACTGCCAGTCGCGGTGCGGCGCATGAGGCAGTCGGCGTGGTCCTGAACGCCGAGCCCGAGAAACCGACGCGAGGCGAGCACGAGCGGTTGCTCCGCGAGGCCGTACGGGTGCTGCTGCGGAACTGGCACGGACATGCCACAGTGCCGTCGCGGAGCTTGTATCCCCATCAATGGAGCTGGGATTCTGCCTTCATCGCCCTGGGCCTGCAACACATTTCAGCGGCGCGGGCCGCCACTGAGCTGCTCAGCCTGTTCGGCGCACAGTGGGCAGACGGCCGGGTGCCGCAGATTGTCTTCAATCCAGCCGTTGCTGACGACGCCTACTTTCCTGGACCGTCAGTGTGGCAGTCTTCGGCCATCGATGGCCACCCCCCGGTCGCCACTTCGGGAATCATCCAGCCGCCGGTGCACGCTATAGCCGTGGCATCGATCGTGCCGCGTCTGGGCGAAGACGGATTGCGCTTTGCCGAGCAGGCCTATCCCTGTCTGGTTGATCTGAACGGCTACATCCGGAACCGGCGTACCGTCGACGGCGGCTTGGCTGTGCTGGTACATCCCTGGGAGACCGGCCTGGACAACTCCCCAGCATGGGATCACCCGCTGGCGGCAGTACCGGCCGATCACACGCTCTTCAACACCTACACGCGGCGAGACCTGGCACATGCCGGAGTCGGCGAGCGGCCGACAAATGATGATTACGCGCGCTACATCCGGCTGATGCTGATGTATCGCGATCACGGCTACGACGATGACTGGGTCCGCACCGAGGCGGAGTTCCGTGTCGTCGATCCGGCGTTCAACGCATTGTGGGCGTGGTCGGAACTCGCGCTTGCCGATATTGCTCGTCGCCTCGGTCACGACGATGGCGGGCATCTCGCAGAGGCTGACCGGATCACTGCGGCAATGGTCGACCAGCTGTGGAGCTCAGAGCGCAGGCTGTTTCTGGCACTGGACGAACGGGCGGGCCGGTTGCAGCCCGAGCGGACGGTGGCTGGGCTCATTCCGCTGGTGCTGCCGGGTCTGCCATCGGAGGTCGTAGCGGCGCTGGTGGAGACGGCGACCGGCGAAGCGTTCCGGCTGGGGGAGCCCGAGGTCCACGGTGTCCCAAGCTTTGACTTGACCGACGAACGCCACGAGCCGCGGCGCTACTGGCGTGGCCCGACGTGGCTCAACACCACCTGGCTTGTCGCGCGTGGGCTTCAGGTGCACGGGCATCGGGAGCTGGCTCGGCGGCTGGACGATGATCTTGTGCAGCTAGTTGCAAAATCCGGTTTTCGTGAGTACTTCCATCCGCGGACCGGTCGAGGGCATGGCACGCGTAGTTTCAGCTGGTCGGCGGCTCTACTGATTCACGTGCTCGCGGCGTCGGACTGAAGCCGGCCACCGCGCCGATGACAGTGATCGCAGGTGGTTTGATGTTCGCCTCCGCGGTGCGTGCGGCGATGTCGGCCAGAGTGCCGCGGACCGCCTGCTGACTGGGCATGGCGGCGTCGGCGACCGTCATGGCCGGGGTGTCTTGTGCCATTCCGTGCTTGATCAACTCGGCGGTGATGGCTGGCAGTGTGGCGACACCCATCATGATCACCAAGGTGGTGTTGGCGGCTGCTAGTGCTTGCCAGTTGAGGGTGGATCCGGGATCCCCGGGCGCGGCGTGGCCGGAGATCACCGTGAATCCCTGAGTGAGCTCGCGGTGGGTCAGCGGCACTCCCGCCAGCGCGGGTGCTGCGGTCGCCGAAGTGACCCCCGGGATCACAGTGACCGGAATGCCTGCGGCTGCGCAGGCCTGCCACTCCTCGCCACCGCGGCCGAAGACGAAGGGGTCACCGCCCTTGAGGCGTACCACTGTCTTGCCGGCTGTTGCCTGCTCGAGAAGGATCTCGTTGATCGTTTCCTGGGAGGTCGAAGCGCCTCGCGGGATCTTGGCAACCTCGATGATCTCTGCCTCAGGCCTGGCGTACTGCAGTGCCGAAAGCGGGGCTAGCCGATCGCAGACGATCACGTCCGCCTCCTTGACGGCCTCCAGTCCGGCGACCGTCAACAGACCAAGATCGCCAGGGCCGCCACCGACCAAGATCACAGATCCGACGCCCGTGGACTGCTCAATCACGGCTGCGACCGAAGAAACCGCCGGGACGCCATGCTCACGAGCGGCCGCCGCAATCAGCTGATCGCGCTCAGCAACTCCAGTGGCTGGCACGACTAGTGCAGCGCCGGTGAAGTCATCAGGCGTTGAGGGCCGTCGGCGAATGATCAACAATCCTCGTGCCGCCAGGTCGGCGACGGTCGCCCCGACTTCGGGCGCAACCACCGTGACCACAGCACCTGAATCCAGCAGTCCACGGATTGCCGACAAGGCCGCCGACCCGCCCCCGCAGACCAGCACCGGTAGACCGTCCAGCTCGAGGCTGGCGGAGAAGCCGGATGGTGGCTGGATCTGCATGGCGGCGCGAGGGTACCACTCAGTGCTCGGTGGCGCCGAAGCCTCACGCCAGCCGGGCCCGTACCTGGCCCTCCATTACGCGCTGTAGTAGCGAAACTGTCTCTGGATCCAGATCGACCCCCAGAGCCCGCGCTTGTCCGGCTAGCTGAAGGCTTAGCCGCTCGGTTTCGGCTGCGTTGCCGGCCTGGTGCTCGGTACGGATCCGCATCGCGAGCAAGAGCTCATCGCCGGGCGCGGCAAGGAGTGCACGCGCTGCCGCCCAGCGAGCCCGTTCTAGATCACCAACGAGCAGGGCGCGATCGGCCAGCTCCACTCCGATGTCGCGTACGCAGGAGATCATGTCGGTCCGCAACTCCTCGGCCCAATGCCACTGCCCAGGTGCAGCATCAGCGAGCGGTGCACCGCGTACCAGCTCAAGCGCGGCGTGCAGGCTGTCGTCGCTGGCCCGGTTCACCCCGCTCGAGGTGAGGATCTGCATTCGTTGCCAGTCGGAGCTGACGGCAGGATGCAGAGTGATCCGCCCGGTGTATGCGTCCGGCAGGTACGCCTCTCCGTCAGGGTTGTTGCCGAGCCAGCTGCGCAGCCTGCTCATATTGGAACGGCGAGTGCCCTCTGCCACTGCCAGCGCTGAAACCATGGCCTGGGCAGTCTTTCCCGGATTCTCTAGCAGCCAGGCGCAATACTCCAGGCACTGCCTGGCGGCGCGTGCTGGCACAGCGCCGGTCGCGCCGAGCAGCTCGATGGGACCGAGTAGCTGGAGGATGGGATGGTGGACCGTTCGATCCGGATCCATCGCTGCCTCCATGATCAAGACCCTTTCCTCTAGGTAGGTGACATTGTCGGGCGGGGGATCCGGCTGCTCCCCGAGATCGCTCCACCACGGTGCGGAAGTGGTGTCATCGCTGCCGGTGGTCTCGATGAGATCAACCACCGCGGTCAACTCTGGGAGCTCCAACAGCTGTGGCGACAATGAGAGACCGGCCGGCTCCAGCACGACCCGGCGCTGGGCGTCGGAACCGTCAGCGCGCAGCGACCAGACAGCGTCAGGTACCGGTCCGATGACGACTGCGGCAATGGTGACCTTGGGCTCGGTGCTCACGAGTTGCGTCAGCCGGGCGAGCTGGGCAGCGGTCAGCGGCTGTGCCACCAAGATGATCTCGGGAGCCCAAGGATCAGCAAGATCACGATCGATGCGGTGCTGGCTCAACACCTGGTACTGGTGATGCTCACGTTGCGCAGCCGCCCGCTGCTCCAGCCGATCGAGCAGTGCGTCACAGTCATCGGCTTGCTGCACATTGTGCTTGCCGAGAGCCGCGGGCAACCGCTCGCTTCCTCCCACCAGCGTCAAGATCATCTCATCGGCCCAGGGGCTGAAGGAGAGTTCAACGGCCATCGCGGCGAGAAGATCAGGTGCCGGGAATCCCGAATCCGGCCGAAGCTCCAGTATGCCGAGAGACTCAAGATCGCCAAGCACCAGCCGGCCATCCTTGTCGCGACCTACTGTGACCAGGGCGGGCCACGGCCGCCCCGCGTCGCTCAATCCAGGCACGGACTTGAGGTAGCCAACATCGGCTTGGGCAAGAATCCATGACCGCCGACGGACACTGAACCCGACCGGAGCATCGGAGCTGGTCTCCTTCATGCGGAGTTCGATCTCGTCCTCCCCGATCAAGGCCAGCTCCAGCGGGGGCGGGGCAATGTCCAATGTCTTGGCATGCGCTCCGATCGCGCGGACAGCAAGGTCGAGGGTACGCAGGCTCATTGGCCGCTGACGCTGTCCGAGAGCGACCTCGATGGCTTGCGTGGGCGGTGATGGATGCACGATGCGTCGGCCGGGGAGCCGGGTCTGAAGCTGGGTACGCCGACGCCAGGCCAGCCCGCCAATCACGCCGGCCGCCAGCAGGCCCCCGATACCCGCCAGCGCCGGCGCCGGAATATCAACCGCCGTAACCGTAGTGGTGTCGGCCCTCGGCGGGCTATTGGTCGGTTGACTTGGTTTGAGCGACGGCTCGCTTTGTTGCGCGGGATGCTCGGGCTCGGGAGGCGGCGGCTCGGCTCGATGATGCTGATCATGAGCCTTGTGCTTGGCCTTCGTTTCGGCCTTCTTTGGCTTCGGTAGCACCAGGCGCATGCCCACGGCGAGCTCATCAGGGTCCCTCAGCTGGGCGCGGTTGGCATGAAAGATCTCGGTCCAGCGAGCTGCCGCGCCGAGTTCCACCTCGGCAATCGAGGAAAGTGTGTCACCGCGACGTACCGTGACAACCCGCTGGCCGTCACGAGCCGTGTGTTCATCAAGATCAGGAATCGTGAGCCGCCAGCCGACCTGGAGCCGGTCCGGCCCACCGGTCAGCACGTTGGGATTCGCGGCTGCGATCTTGCGCCACTCTCGGCCGTCCAGGTAATAGTGCTCGGCCAGACTCCAGAGATCATCACCTGGCCGCACGACATGCTGGTGATGCTTGTCATCGCCCCGTTCTATTGGGCGCGCCGCCAGGGCTGGGGAGGGGGCAGCCCGTGCCGGCCCGATGATCAATGTCGTCGGCTCGGGCGCTGGAGATGCGGCCGCAGCCTGACGGTCTGAGTGAGGATCGGCTTGCACGGCGTACGGCACCGAGATCATCGTGATGACGGAGATCAACAATCCGGCGGCAAAACGCTGTGGCGCATCGAGGCCCGGAAGGCTGATTCGAATGCGTTGCTGTGAAACGATCGCCACCAGCTCGCTGATCACCGACAGCGTGAAGACCAGCCACGCCAACCAGCCGACGACAGTGATCAGTCCGACCAGGATCATGCCGTCAGCTGGTGTGAACAGCGCGCGCTGCACGGCGCCCCAGGTCAGCTCCTCCGGCAACGGATTGCTCCCAAGAAAGGCCAGAGCGACCGGAACCCCAAGAGTGCCGAGCAGTAGGACCGCGAGCGAGCCTAGGCCGCGAATGAGCCGAGCCATCAACAGAGCTCTCCCTCAGCCATCCCACTCACCTTCCAATTGATTTCTGCTCCTACTGTTCCGGGAGTCGATCGCCGTGGGAACGGCTAGGTGTTGTCCATTCGCCGGAAGTGTTGTCAGTTCCACGGGGGGCATCAGGCGGCCAGGATCCTGAGCATCGCGGCAACCAAGAAGATGAGGCCGAAGATCAATGCCGGCAATGTCATATAGATCGTCATCCCTTCAGCAGCGGCACTCGCCTTGATCTGCTCGCGAGTCAGATGGGCGTCCCGCAGCTCGCGAACGCGGGCGCGAAGTGTGCCGGACAACGCGGCGCCAGTCTCATCCAGTTGCATCACGTCAGCAACATCGGCAAGCTCCGGAAGCTTGAGCTGATCGGACAGCCTGCGAAGCTCGGCATACGGGGATTGCTGCTCCAGCCGAGCCCGTTCGAGCGCCGTCCGGATGTGGACGAAGAGCGGCACATCACTCAGTGCGGCAGCGTTGTGCAATGCCTGGGTGGCTGAAGCGTTGGTCAGTCGCTCCAAGGTCACCAAATCGATGTAGACCAGCAGCGCCTCGGCGGCTCCGGCCCAAGCGCTGGTCGTGGCGCGACGGAGCAACAGGTCAGGCACGAAGAAGCCGATCAGGCCACCAACTATTACCGCGATCGCGGGGATCGGGCTTAGGTGACCAGTCAGGTAGCTGAAAGCGCCACCAGCCAGGCCCGGTAGCACTGCGCCGATGATCGCCATAACGGCCTTGTCGGCATAGAACTCCGCGATCGGTTTGTCCTGCAGCCGCAATGCTCGACGCTGTCCATCGGTCAGTGGAATCGGCACTACGCGATACAGGAATTCGCCCAAACGCTCTGACCGGCTGCTGATCGGGCCGATGTCCTGGGATGGCACGAGGTTTGTGCCGTCGGCGCCGATTCGCTCCAGGGCAGCCACCAGCCGTGGAGTGGAACGAGTGAAGGCGACCACGAGACAGCTCAGGCCGGCTGCCATCAAAATGCCGGAAAGCAGCACCAAGGTGACGGTCATCGATGTTGCCCCAGCAGGATGCGCGGCCTCTCGGACTGATGCGCCTTGCGCCGCATCAAGATCAGCGAAGCGAGGTAGGTGATCAACAGCAGTGAAAGCAGGGCCTGACCGAGCGGCGTGCGGTACGGCGCAAAGAAGGCCGGTGAGAGCAGGAACACCAGGATCAGGGTTGACAGTGAGATCACTGTTACCTGGCGGACAACGACGTACGGCTTGGATCGTTCGACCTCAATGGCTCGCCGGCCCTTGAGTTGCGCCTGGATCGAGTCGGCAAGGGCGTTGAGGGTGATCGATGCACCGTTGGCACCGCGACTCGACGCCAGGATGAGCGCGGCGACAACGGCGTCAGTGTCAGGTGAGTCGACTGCGTCAGCGAACCGCATCAGGGCATCGCGGGTTTCCCAACGGTTGTTCAGCCTGGTCACCAGCAGGCTGATCTCAGTGACGAGCAGCGGCGGAGCAGTACGTCGTGAGATCCGGATTGCATCGGTGATCGACTTGCCGGTAGCCAGCGTGGCGGCCAGCGATCGTACCCAGCGATCCAGCGCCTCCAGCAGTTCCACATCGCGGGCTTTCGGAAGGATCAGCAGGTAGGGCAGCCCAATCGCAAGTGCTGGTATGACGAAGATCAAGATCAGCCAGCCGGTCAACGCCGCCAGCACGAACCCGATGATCACGCTGAGCAGCACGATCACGTCACGCCGCCGCCGCCCGCCTCGACCCGAGGGACGGGGTGTGATGCGAGCCCACATCTCGCCAGCCGACGCATTACGTCGGGTCGGCAGCCGAGGCCTCTGCCGCTGCAAGCCGTACGCGATTCCGAGCAGGCCGCCGATGATCAACAAGCCCGCCGTGATCGCCAGTACGCCGCTCACGGATGGCGCCCGACTGCCGGGCGGCGGTGTTTCGCATGGGAAAGATCGCGGCGGAATGGGAGCAACTCCGCTTCGAAGTCGGCGTCCGGAAAGAACCCTGCAGATTGGCCACCAGTGCCAGTGGCGTGGTACGTGAGATGGGTAACCGGACGCCCGTGCTCAATCGCGCGAGTGACCTGTCGAATCTCAGATACGTAGCGGCGGCGGATGCCGCCCTTCCACGTCTCATCCACTAGCTTCACATAGATGAAGAGATGAATGTTGTGAGCGATCTGGCGGTACGCCTCATCAACCGTTAGCACGCCACCCTGTGCAACTCGGGACGCCAGGCGGTCCATGGTGGACTCGGCGGAATGCGAGTGGGTGGTGCTCAGGGTGCCGGTGCCGGCCTGCATAGCCTCGAACATCGCTGCAGCTTCGCCACCGCGGACCTCGCCGACCACCAGTCGTGACAGGTTCTGCCGCAGAGCCTCGGGCACCAGCTCGGAGATCGTGAAGTCGCCAACCCGGCTGCCTCCAGACATCTCACCGTGGCCGACGCGAGCCTGAAGTGCCAGGATGTTCTCCCGGCCGGGCTGGAGGTGAGTCATCAGCTCGTAGTCGGTCTCCAGGGTGCCGAATCGCTCGTTGACCGGAATCGAGTTGATCAAGGCGCGCAGTAGGGTGGTCTTTCCAGCACCCTGGTCACCAGAGATCACCACCGACTTTCGCGCCAGGATCGCCGCGTCCAGGAACTGCGCCACCTCGTACGGCATCAGCCCACTATCAGCAAGATCAGCCAGTGACACATCGGTGAGCGTGTGCTGACGGATCACAATGCTCGGCCGGTATGAGAGACCGAAAGCCATGGCGTGCAAGCGGAATCGCTCGCCGAGTGCCAGGGTCATGGTGGGATGCGTGTCATCGAACGGACGGGAAGGTTGGCTGTTTTGGCCCAGAAAGCGGATTGCCTCAATGAGTTCGGCATCGCTATCGGCTACTGCCGGCATCTGCTGCCGCCGCCCGTCACCGTACTGAATGACCACTGAGTTCCAGCCATGGATCTCGATGTTCTCGACGTCGGGTATTTCCAGGAGCGGCTGAAGCCTGCCGTAGCCGAAGACCGCATTCTCAACCGCAGTGACATAGATTTCCTCCTGCGCCGGTGACCAGAGCTCCGCGCCGCTTCGATGCAGGGTACGAACATGATCACTGACCACGCGCCGAATGATGGCTCGACCGAGCAGCAGTCGATCATCACTGGCAAGGGGTCGACCGTTCGATCTAGCGTGCTCCTCCACCTCGTCAGTGATGATCTCGGAAGCACGGCGACGAAGCGCAATGACTTGTGACCAGTCAAGATCAGCGGTTGCGAGCTGTGCTTGGCCGAGCCTCAGCTCATCGGAGCCATAGATTCCGAACAGCTCGCGCCGCTGCTGCACCGGCACGTTGTGTCCGACCTTGGCATCTGACGGCGTCCGTTCTCGGTCGTAGTCCGCAAGAATCGGAATGTCCGTCAGCGCGGCAGGATGCGTGGTCGAGCTTTGTTCCTTCATGATCAGCCACTAACCAACTGCGCAGAGCGCTGCAGAGTGCTCGACAGCTGTGACGATGCATCGCGAAGACTGCGGATCAGCGGCGAGGTGTCGAATCGCCGGTTTCGCGGACGGCCATCAGAAAGGTGAGCGGCGGACTGCCGATCGTAAGCGACGCTAGTGATCACTGGGGCCTCCAGGGCCTTGGCGATTTCGCCTCGGTGGTACGGCTGTCCCTCACCGACAACGATCAGCCCCAGGTGCCCACGGTCAGTTGAGGCGAGTCGGGGATGATCCCGCAGCGTGGGCAGATGAACTCGGGCGCTCATGATGGACCGCAAAGTTGAAGTGACAACCACGGCCGTCAATGCGCTGCGCTCCAACAGGGCGGCCGGCGGTCCGGACGGCCCAAGGCGGCCGCAGTCGATGATCACGTCGATATCGACCTCGCCCAGGCGGTCGAAGGCTTCGGCCAGGTCCTCCCAGACTCCGCCGAAGTGCAGTGCGCTGCCGGGCTTGCTGAAACCGGGCAAGAAGAGCCGACGACTCTCCTCCTCAGCCGACAAGGGCAGCGTCTGGTCGAGAACCGCCTCTCGAAGCGGGCGGCGATCACGCTGCGCCTCGGCGACGCGCAGCAGGCCTTTGCCACCTGCCGAGCGACCGCCAAGGTAGCCGGCCAGGATGGCCTGATGCGCACCCGGATCGCAGTCCGCGAGCAAGATCGGCCGTGGCCAAGTCAGGGCGAGACCAACGGCCAGAGTCGTGACCCCAGGTGATCCGGCTGTCGAAGTCAGGAGCAGAATTGCCAATTCAAGATCACCGACCTGCATCCCGCACAATAGCGATTCGATCTTGGGCTGCCAACATCGCAATTGTCGGTGCCGCACCAGCCTCGACATCGACATTCACCAAGATCGACGTCCCGTCAGCGCCCGGTGATTGATCGACTACCCGGCCGATGAAAATGCTGCCCTCGAGCTTGTCTGCCGTGGAACCATCGGCTGCTGCCGGCATTGCGATCAAGCGAACGAGGGATGACGGAAGCAGCAAGTTGCTGGGTGCTCGGCCAGGCGCCAGTTTGAGCCCAACTATTGCGCGCCCCTCAGCGGGAATGGCTTGCTCAAGGACAGCGGTCGATGCGATGACTGAACCTTCGATGAGGTCGTACGCAGCGCGCTTGCCCACCAGATCGGCAAGCCTGGCAGCGGGAACAGTCTGCGGCAGCGAGCCGGCGCGCAACATGAGTGTTGTCAGGTCACCCTGTTCGATCGTCTCACCCCGGTAAACGGTATGAGCAGCTGCAACGACGGCCGTCTCGTTCGCGACCCGCGCGTAGATCATGAACGACAGCAAGCCGCCGAGGCAGAGCGCAACTATGCCGAGCGCGATCCACTTCGGGTTTCTCCGGCCAGGCATTCGAGGTGGCTGCGGTGTGGCTGGCGATTCTGCCGTAGACGCCGCTTGCGACTTTCGAGCCTTTTCGGACGTTCTCGCTGTGCGTGAGTCCGTGTCAATGGTCATTGCTGCTTCCTGAGCTCTGCAGTTGTCGTGTGCTCATCGCGAGGCGCCGGTAGCCACGATGTTGGCCTGAGCCGAGCCGCGGCCGACGGTCGAGCTGATGCCGATAACTGAAAGAAAGATCGTTGGTTCTTGGGCGCTGGTTGCCACCAGAACCACTCCGTTGCTGATCGAGACCGTGCCTTGGACGCCTGGCTGACCCGCGAGGTAGCTCTTCGCAGCGGCCACGGCGGCGCTCGACGGGTCTTCACCGCCGAGTTCTTGGGTGGCAGCAGCATTGCCGGCGGCCCGGCTGGCTCCCGCCGCGGCCGACTCGGCCCGGCTCGTGGCCGTGACCTTCTGGCCGCCATCGATCACCAGCCCCGTCGTAATGATCAATGCACTCATGATCACCAGTACGAACAAGCTGATCGACTGCCCGCGCTCGTCCAGGGCACTGCTGAGCTCGATGGCTGATTCTGTGTTGATCATCGACTGCGATAGGTGTCGAGGGCAGCAGATCCGCGGCCGGTGAGCTGGATGGAACCTGGCCAGCCGGGAAGGAAAACGTCTGAGAAGTCGACGATGCACTCGATCGTCGAACTGACGGTTGATGGCGTACCGGCGGGCACCGCAAAAGCCGCTGCACTGATCGAGACCTTGGTCGATCTGCAGCGGAGTCCTGCGGTGGCGAGAGATTGCGATCCGGCGTCGCGTCCCGCGATCGTGGCAGTAGCCGCCGATCGAGCCAGAGATGCGGCACGGGCGGCGGTTTGAGCGGCTTCGTTGACTGTGGTACGTGCGAACCAGAGACGCCCGCCCGCTACCAGCAGACCAAGAATGAGGAGTAGAGCTGGTACCAGCAGTGTCAGCTCCACGGCTGCGGCTCCGCGCTGGTTCTCAGATGAGTTGCGGTGCGAACTGATGATCATGGCTGAGTGACCCGCTCCAGTGGCGCAACGGCCGTCTCATTGATCCGACCGATGCTGAGGTCGAAGATCATCGGCGCGTTGCCCGAGACGTCAGCTGTGACAGTTGTTCCCGTCCGTTGGACGCGTACCGAAATGTCTCTCAAGCCTCCGGAGCTGGCGATCGACCCGCCCAAGTGCTCAGCATCGGCCGCACTGCCGTAGCTGCCGCGGGCGGCGTCCACTGCTGCAGTCGCTGCTCGTTGTGCGACGTTGCGACCGTGCAGAAAGATTCCTGCCTGGATGATCCCCAGAGTGATGAGCATCAGGAGGGGCCAGAGAATCGCCCACTGCACGCTCTCGCTCAGGCCGCGCTCGTCGCGGGCCATAAACTGCACGGGTTCAGAGTTTGGGCAGCTTGGCGCGGACATAGGCCGTGATCAAAGTGATCACGATCCCAGCCACGGTGACGGCTCCGGCAAGCAAGATCGCATTCTCAGCCGATTGGCTGAGGCCGCGCTCGTTGCGTGACTGGGGATTCTTGAGCAGGACGAACAGTCCCACCATGACGGCGGCGTAGCGCTGAACCTTCATGGATTTCCTTTCGGGGGGCAGACTTCGTGATCACGAAGCCCTGAGGGGCTGATGCGACCGCGAGGGGCATCTACTCGCGGCGGGTCTTGGATGATCATCGAACGAGCACCTGGAGCTCTCCGACCGGGAGTTCGGTGGTGTCGACCGCAGGAACATTGATCACGCCCGACTGGCCGTTGCTGGTCCAGGTCACAGCCCAGTTGGCTATCGCAGCCACGGTGTAGGTGTCGTCCGGCAATGAGGGCTTGGCGTAGGAGTAGCCGCAATTTGGGGACTTGCGACCAGGCTCCACGGCGGTTGTCCAGAGGTGGCCTGTTCCCGAGCAATTGATCGTGTGGCCGTCACCCATCCGGAAGGTCAGGCTGCTCACATCCGCTTCCAGCGACACGGATAGGCCGGCGACCGAGTCTGCGATCGGACCGACGTGCGTGGCTCCATCAGCCCAAAGCCACAAGGGATATCCGACCGCTGCCATGTCCCATGGGTTGAGGTTCGGCGATGGACCGATGCCTGGGGCGATCGTCGGCAGCTGAAGGCGGGCGACGGCAATTGCGGCCGCCTGGCCGGGGGTGATGGTGGGCTGATTTCCACGGCCCGAGAACGTATCGGAATCAAATTCTGGAGCTGTCGGCGGGGTCGGCACGTTGCCACAGCCGGTGTTGCTCAAGCTTGGGTCGAAGGTCCGCATGCAGCGGTTATAACTGGCAAGTTGGCGATCATATTGGGCGTATGCCGCAGAGAACTTCTTGCGCGCGTCACTCAATCTCTCGTTTGCCTCCGCTTGATCATCGGCGCCCCGGTCTCGCGACGCGCTCCCGCGAGATTTCAGCGGTGGAGTTGAACGTTTCGACTTCTTGGCGACGTTGATGCAGAGACCAGAGTCAGTGCAAGTTACGTTGCCGTCGTCGTCACCCCAAGCGGCGGGGGTCCACAGGGTCGAAGCGAGAACTCCAACAACAGCGACCGCACAGATGTATCGCCCTAGACCTGGCATGGCTGGCCCTCGAAGCTGCTCACCTTGGCGGTTATTGCTTCCGATACCTTCCATCGGCCACTGCGTTTGACGACCTTGAGTGCTTGTACGTACCGCCGATTAGTTGAAGGAGTCACGTCCTTTCCGGAGTGGTCAAAGAACCGGACGACGCTGCTGTCTTCGCAGCTCGTCAATCCGACTTCGTTCTCTTTCCAACCGCCTCGGGCAACCAGGCCGACAACCTCGGTCGTTCCGCTCGCGTGCCAGCCAGCTTTCTTAATGCGTCGTAGCGCCTCCAGAGTTACCCGCAGATACGAGTCGGTTGCGGTGGCACGCATCGCGGACGTCGCCCTTGTCGTCCCGCCTACCTGATACAGCCGAGCTTGCTCGGCTCGATTTGCACGATAAGCAGCTTCCGCGGCCTCGTAGTCGAGCCTCATGTGGCGCTCGATCTGAGATTCGGTTGGTGTTGTGGCGGCTGGAGACGGTGCCGGCGCGTTGGTTGACGCTGGTTCTGGAGTACAGGCAGTGGCGAGCGCGCAGCAGGTGACGACGGCTCCGACACTCACGAAGCCCCGTCTCCTGAGCGCCACCCGATCTCCTCAGTCCGAAAGGCTCGACAATCGCAGACCCCTCGCAAATAGTCGATCCGCATTTCAGTCCTTGGGACACAGCTGGCAAGTGCCTGCGAGAGGCGAGTCAGCGCACAACAAAGACGAGCCGGATCGGACGGACGGGAAGCGATGGCCGCACGCATGGCGGGCTTGGGGCCCGTCGAGCTGTCCATTGATTCGCCTCCGACGTCTAATGTCGAGGCTCAATCTGCCAATCAGGTGTTGTCGGATGTGTTGGTCGACCCGCCCTAGGTGTTGTCCGAAACACGCAGGTGTTGTCAGTCTGCCTAGCTGTGCAGGTCCGCTTTGCTATGCCGCTTGTTGATCAAGTCGTTTCGGTTGCTGCGGCAGTTTGATGGTGAAGAGGGCTTGGACGCAGGCGTGCAGGTCGAATCGTTCACCGGCCCAGCGGGGTCGGATGGTTCGAGCGTGGGGATGCTGGAAGCTGTCCACTGCAGCCAGCTGGTTCTGCTGCAGTTCGGTCGCTCGGCGGCGGCGTGCGAGGTCAAGGTGCCGGGCCAGGTTGTCGTCGCTGACCCACCAATCACACGGCTGGCCGTCGGGTTTAGTGAACACCCACCGATCTGACTCCCGGGTGATGGTGATGCCGCCTTCGTGGACGGCGGTGTGATGCCATTGACAAAGCAAGATCAAATTATCGAGATCAGTCCGGCCGCCCAGCATCCACGGCACCACATGATGCGCTTTCAAATGCCGGGCCTGATGGCAGCCCGGATAACAGCACATCTTGTCGCGGATCATCAGGGCGCGGCGTTGCGCCTTGGAGACCAGCCGCCTGGTGCGGCCCAACGCCAGCACCTTGCCATGCTTATCGATCACCGCACCCAGCAACGGATTGTCACAGGCCAGCTTCTGTGCGGTCGCCGCCTCGACCGAACCGACACGCTCAATGTGACAGGTCGCCTCGGTCGGCTGGCACGTTCCCGCGGGAACGTCGCCAGGCTTTCTGGTCAGGTTGTCTGCTGACACGTGCACCACCACCATGCTGCGATCCTCCCCAGACCGGTCCTCAGGAGCCGTCTCAAGGAAGCTGCGGGCCACATCCAGCAGCGCATCAGCCCTGCTGTAGGCACCGACACCGGGTGCCGGCTGCTGCTGGATGTCACTGCACGGGTCGAGTTTGGGTGGTGGCGGCCCGAACTGCTCCTGCGCCGTATCCATCGCCGCCACCACCACCGCAGCCTCTTCCTTGGGTAGTCGGGCCCGGAACTCGATCATGCCGTCCTCACGTTCATGCCAGCTGACGGCGCGTTGGGTTTGCTGGCTGACCCGCATCCGGTCAGCAGACCGGAAACCAGAGATCATCCGCGCCAGCTGGGACGCCGTCGCAGTCAACGCCAATTGCGCCAGCCGCGCCTCATCGACCACATCGACGACCCGGGTCACCTCCCGCACCTTCGAATACGACAACCGACCCTCTCTAAACAACTCGTTGATGGTCGGCATGCGCCGCAGCGCTTTGGCGACCCGCACATGCTCCCTAGCAACCCCCGGTGTCATGGCACAACTCCAGGACAGCCAGTGCGCCAAGGATTTGAAGTCGTTCCAATAGCGGATGGCTCCGATGGCGTCGAACTCACCCAGCAGCGTCAACAACACATGCTGGCAGCGGGCCGCTTCGGCCGCCGCAGCGCTGATCCGGCCCGCCAACCCATCGGCATACCGTCGCTGCTGGTCAGCGGCCAGCAATTCAGGTGTCGGCCCGTCATGGAGCCGGATCGCCTCACCCGGATACCGGCCCGGTATCACCCCTGGTCCATCATGATCATTCGACAGCAACAGCTGATCCTTCCCCCGAAACCCCAATTAGATAAGGAAAGGCTACGGATCAGCACTGACAGTTTTGGTGACCGGAGACAGCCTCGCAGTGGGCTTCGACAGGCTCAGCCCACAACTGCAACGAGCTCAACCCACAGACTCGACAGGCTCAGCCCACAGACTGAAACAAGCTCCCCTCGCGGACGTCGACGGGCTTAGCCCGCAGACGTCGACGGGCTTAGCCCGCAGACTTCGGCAGGCTCAGCCCCGCAATCTCAACAGGCTGCCCACAAGAACGTTCCCGCGGGAACGTCGCGCGGCCCGACCCCAGCGGTTCAGGCTGCCGACTCGGCAAGGTCGACTGCATGAGCGGCCAGGTGTCGCACCACTTTGCTGCACCGGACACGGACCATGCCGGCACTGGTATGAAGCTGCCGAGCAGCCTGGGCGCCGCTCATCCCATCGGCATAGATGCTGTGCAGCAACGCCGCATCCGAGTCGTTGATCAACTGCAGCCAGCTGCCGGCGTCAAGCACTTGGCGGACTTCCATATCGACTGGTGGCAACGAGTCGAAGGGAGTTCCATCAAGACCGGTCGCCTCCAGCAGTCCGTCGAGCGATTCGCTCGAGGGCAACAGCGTGATGCCGCTTCGCGCCAGCCACCGGCGCTCGTGGGAAACCGCTTTGAGCGTGTCCATCGAAAGGTTGGCCGCAATCCGCACCGGGCGCCGCTGCAGTGGATAGGTCGCGATAACACACCACAGATGCGCGAGATAGTCGTCGATGCTTGCGCGCGGGTCCCGCTGTGCCATCCGTACCATGCGACCGACGAGCGCCTGTAGCACCACGCGGCCAGCGAGTTGATCTCCAACCGAAACCTCTGTCAGCAGCACAGCGAGAACGGGATCAGAACTCGCCCGTGCAACCGACAGAACATCATCAAGGGAGCGGCAGCAGGTCAACTCTCTACACCGATCGGCCCAGGCTGCGGCCGCTGTTGGGTGATCACGTACGAGCTCATACCACTCTCGATCGAGCGCCTCGACGATACTGAATCCACGCCGCCCGAGAGATGCGCTCGCCACAGAGACGACCTTGCCGGGCGGGTGTTGTCCACTGTGTTGGTCGAAACACTGCTCGTGTTGCCCATTTGGGCTTCGTGTTGTCAGTGGCTATGGGCCGCCGTATACCAACCCGCGACCGCTCGATCCTGGGCGACACGTTTGAGTCCACCATTTGATGGGAACCCTCCCGGATGTCGGCTGCACATCACAGGAGGGTCATGAACACGTACGAGGGTACGAGCACCCTTCGACAAGCTCAGGGCGCAAAGAGTGGGACTCAGGGCGCAAAGAGTGGGACTCAGAGCGCAGCAAGTAGAGCTCGGGGCGCAGCAAGTGATGCTGAGGGCGCGCGATGACGAATGCAGCTCAGGGCGCAACGAATCGAGGGTTCGCTGTGATCACCGGCGGATCCAGCGGCATCGGCTATGAGTTTGCGAAGGTGTGCGCCGCAGAGAACTTCGAAATCCTCGTGGTCGCCGACTACGGCGTCGAGGAAGCGGCAGAACAGCTGCGAGCCAACGGGGCGGCGGTCACCGGGCTCACGGCAGATCTGGCTACATTCGATGGCAATGAAGGCGTCGCGGCCGCAATCCAACAGAGTAGCCGGCCGGTCGATGTCTTGGCTTTGAACGCCGGTCGAGTCGTCGGCGGCCCATTCCTGGAGACAGATCTGGAACACGAGCGTGCGTTGATCGAGTTGAACATCGGCTCTGTGGTCCATCTGTCCAAGCGCCTGCTGCCGGCCATGGTGGCCCGCGGCGAGGGCCGGGTGTTGATCACCTCTTCGATCGCCGCGACGATGCCGGGCCCGTACTACGCGACGTACGCGGCGTCGAAGTCTTTTCTGTTGTCGTTTGCCGAGGCCATCCGGTACGAGCTCAAGGACACCGGGGTCAGCGTCACCGCCGTGCTGCCCGGACCGACCGACACAGAGATCTTCGACCGGGCGGGCATGCAGGACACGCAGGTGTACCAGGGACCCAAGGATGACCCCGCCGTGGTGGCGCAGGACGCCTTCACGGCATTGATGGCGGGCGATGACAAGGTGGTCGCCGGGTCGGTGAAGAATCTGCTCCAGACGATCATGGCGCGGCTGGCGCCCGAGCAGTTCAAAGCCGCCCGGCACGCCGTCTATACCAAGCCCAAGGATTTGGAAGAGGAGTGACATGGCAGCAGTTCCGTCGCTGGTGATGAACAACGGCCTGGAGATCCCGCAGCTGGGTTTCGGGGTGTTTCTCATCCCGCCCGAGGAGACCAAGCAAGCCGTTCAAGAAGCGCTCAAGTCCGGCTATCGGCTGATCGACACCGCGCAGGGCTACCGGAACGAGGAGGGTGTCGGTGCCGCGATCGCGGAGGGCGACGTGTCCCGGGATGACTTGTTCATTACCACGAAGCTCACCAACAGCGAGCACGGCTACGACAACGCCCTCGCCGCTTTCGACGGCAGCATGCAGAAGCTGGGCATCGAGGTGCTCGATCTGTTCCTCATCCACTGGCCACTGCCGATGTTCGACCAGTACGTGGAAACATGGCAAGCGTTCGAGAGGCTGCTCGCCGACGGGCGGGTGCGCTCCATCGGCGTCTCCAACTTCGAGATCCCGCACCTGGAACGTCTGCTCGCCGAAACGAATGTGACCCCGGTGGTCAACCAGATCGAGCTGCATCCCCAGTTCCCGCAAGATGAGCTTCGCGCGTTCCACGAGGAGCACGGAATCATCACCGAGTCGTGGGGTCCACTCGGTCAGGGCAAGGGCCTGCTGGAGGATCCGCACATCGTCGAAGTAGCGCGACGCAGGGACCGTACGCCAGCCCAGGTGGTGCTGCGCTGGCACCTCCAACTCGGCTGCGTCGTCATCCCCAAGTCAGTCACTCCCGATCGGATCCGGGAGAACATCGAGGTGTTCGACTTCGAACTCGATGATGCCGACATGGCCGAGATCGCAGCAGTTCGGACCGGCGAGCGCCTCGGCTCCGATCCGAACGTGTTCGCGATGCGCTAGCGGCTTGATCAGCTTGACGAAGGTGAGGACACGGCCTGCAGCGACTCGGTGCCTTCGTTCATGCTGACGCCGCGGCTGACCAGCGTGAATACCGCCGCCACCAGCAGATAGCCGACGGCCATGATGATCAGCATCGTCACCGACTTTCCGTTCGGCGGCAGGATCAAGGCGGCAATCGCCGATGCCACCACCAGCGCCACATTGAAGATTATGTCGTAGATCACGAACACCCGACCCTTGAACTCGTCAGCCACATGCGCCTGAACGAGGGTGTCAACGCAGATCTTGATCGATTGAGCGGTCAGTCCCAGCAAGAATGCCGCCACCATCAGCGGCACTCGGGCATAGATTGCACCAGGCACTACCTGGAAGACCGCTGAGGCGACCAAGCCGATGATCATCGAGCTGCGCAAGCCCAGTCCGGCGCTCATCGGCGGCGTGACGAGTGAAGCGAAGACGAAGCCGGCCCCGGTAATCACCACCACCAGACCAAGATCGGTAATAGCAGCGTCGATCTGGTCGGACCGGTGGAAGAAATTGCGGAACACCAAGATCGTCGCCACTGTGACGACGCCGTAGATGAGCCGGTGACCAGCGATGGTCAGCAGTCCGATGCCGGCAGCGCGCTGCTTTCTTAGGTGGGCAAGCGTCTCCACCAACCCCACAACGACGTCGCGTGCTCTGGTTGTTGCTGTGCCATCGGGGCCGAGCTGCCGCCGCGGAATCAGCAGCGCCAGACTGGCACTGATGACGAATCCGACCGCGGCGACGATGAACAAGATCGCATTGGCACGGTAGTCAGGCATCACCTGACCCAAGATCAGCCGCAGCGGAGTGGCCACTGCGACGCCGATCAGCAGCCCGGTGGGACCGACGACAGGTACCACCGAATTCGCGACCATGTACTCGCCCGGATCAATCGTGTGGGGGAGCGAGGCAGCCAGCGCAGCGAGCAGGAACCGGTTGAGGCTCATCGCGATGAGCAGGCCGCCATAGATGAGCGTCTCGATGCCTGCGGTCCGCAGCCCGGTCGCGACCAGCACTGCGAGACCAACAGTCACCACAGCGCGTGCCAGATTGCAGACCAGCAGGACCTGCCGGCGGGACACCCGGTCGATCACGACCGCAGCAAAAGGTCCCAGGATCGAGAACGGCAGCAAGGTGATGGCCAGCACTACAGCGATCGAGGCGGCATCCGGTTGATGCTCGGGGGAGAAAAGCACGAATGAGGCGAGCGCAACCTGGAGCACGCCGTCACAGGACTGAGTGGCGACACGGACCGCCAGCAGGCGCCGGAAGTATCGGTGCCGCCACAACTGCCGAAGGCTCCGAGCGAACTCCATCCTCAACCTTGCGGATACTTCTTCACATACTCCGAGAGCTTGTCTTTCTTCATTGCACTGGACAGCTCAGCCATCTTGGCAGTGTCCACAACATCAATGCTCTGCCCGTCACCCGTTGAGGCAAAACCGGAGATGGGAGCCTGAAGCAGGTCGATGTCCTTGCCGCTCAATCGAAGGGAATGAGCGGTCCGCTTGATTTCCTCATCGCTGAGGTCGTTGTCGACGGTCAGATACTTGGCAACATTGCCGATGAAGTTGATGAAGGTCCCGGGATCGGAGATCACCCGTAGGCTCAGGCCCTTCTGCGCGATTGCCTTGATCACATTGCGCTGGTTCTCCGCGCGATCAAGATCGCCGCCGGGCAGCAGCTTGCGCTCCCGTACGAACCAGAGGGCTTCCTCACCGGCGATGGTGATCTTGCCCTTGGGATAGTGGAACCCGTGCGAGCTGAAGGGGGTCTTGTTGATCACTGTTACCCCATGCAGATCTTCGGTGAGCTTGATGAAACCCTCGAAATCGATCAGCGCCACATGGTCCATGCGAACGCCAGTCAAGTTCTCCAGCGTACGGACTGCCAACTGCGTGCCTCCGAAAGCGAACGCGGCATTGATCTTGTTCTTGCCGTAGCCAGGGATATTGACGTACATGTCACGCGGGAAGGAGATGATGTAGGCCTTGTTGCGCTTTGCATTGAGGTGGACCATCAGGATCGTGTCGCTGCGCCCGTTGCCTTCATTTCCGGGATCGCGGCTGTCGGAACCCAACAGCAGGTAGTTCAGCGTGCCGGTCTCCTGCGGCTCCTTCGGGGGACGAGCAGCAGAGGATTCATCAGCGGGCAGCTCGACACCTCGGTTGAGATTCTCGGTCAGGCTGCGGTCGATCTTGGCCTTGTAGACCAGCAGTCCGGTGCTGATGGCCGCCACGAGCAAGACCGCCACGGCGATCAGGATCGGCGGCAGCAGTCGGCGCCGTTGGGCCGTCCTGAGATCGTCGTCTGGTCCTGCCTCGCGCGTCATAGTGGTCTGCGTCATTGGCTTCCTAAAGGGGGAAAGAGCAACCGGCAGTCTATGCTGCCGGTGCCTTAGATCCCGGCGTTCCCACCGATCGTTACCTGACTTTCAGAAGCCGCTCATTAGTTACGGCCGTTACGATCCATATATGTCACGCGCCGAAGAAGCTGCGCGAAGGGCCGAGCTTGCAGCGGCTCAGGCGCGTGGCGAATCCCTCCAAGCACAGAAGCTCATTGATGAGTTCGTCACGGCCGCCAAGGCCCGGGGAATCGCTCCGAGTCCGCTCCGGGCGACGCTGTACACCGGCCAGTCGGTGAAGACCGACAAAGTCGGCTGGTACCTCCGCAAGAACCAGAGCCTCGCCATCGGTGAAGACGGCTCTTACTACGTACTGACCGTTCCGGGCGGTTTTCGCGAGCGATTCTCCGGCGTGAAGCTGAAGCCGACACCACCGCCGCTGGTCGTTGGCAAGGGTGGGCGCGACGGCGAGTCCGGCGATATTGCGGACTTCCTCAAGTGGAGGCTCGAGGCCGGTTAGCCCGAATCAACGCAGCTCGTCTGTGGACAACGCGAAGTGGGCGACGGTGCCGGCGATTGCCCGCAAGTAGTGGTCGAGTACCTCCCGGTTGACATTGTCGATGCGGTCGCAAGCATCGTGATAGCAGCGGTCATAGACTTCGCCCGCCTCCCCGCCCCAAGCCCTGGCCTGCCTCGACGTCTTCTCCTCGGCGTCGCCGTTCTCCGCGCCACCGACCGGGATGCCCGCCTCGATGAACGCTGATTCGTCGTCGCCGACGAACTCGATGAGCTCCGGACCTTTTACGCCGGTCTTCGTCAGCTGGTCGGCGAGCACCCGGCCGATCGTGGCCGAACCCGGCGGTCCCGCGGTCTCCTCGTCGCGGCCTCGGCCACCCTGTGCGAAGTAGCCCCCGTTCGAGGAAGCGACCATATCCACGTTCAGATACAACTTGATCTTCTTGCGGTTGTCGGAGGACAGACTGTCCACGTAGCCACTCGAGCCCTCGGCGCCGTTCTCCTCGCCGCCGAAGAACGCGAACCGCACTGCGTTCTGTACCGAGGGATCATCGCCGAGCTGGGTGGCGATCTCCAGCAGTGTCGCCACGCCTGAGCCGTTGTCGACGATGCCCGGGCCGTCCTCAACAGAGTCGAGGTGTGCGCCGACCATCACGACCTGGTTGGGATCGCCGGTGCGAGTCTGCACAATGACGTTTCGCTGGGGCTGGCTGGCCCGCCTGCGGCGCCCCCCTGACGCGTCATAAGTCGGCGTACTGACCTTGAACCCGGCATTGCGCAGCACGTCTACCACGTAGTCGACGCTCGCGTCATAGCCAGGTGTCCCGGCGGCCCGGTTGCCGCCGTGCTCGTCAGCGATCTTCTGCAATGCCCGAAGGTGCTTCAGCGCCCTCGCGTCGCTCACCTTGCCGGACAGTTGCTGCGCCGAGGATCCCTGAGGCGCGGTGACCGTGGGGCTCTTCGGCGCCGCCGGAGCAGTAGGCGAGGGCGGGACAGAGGATGGCGGCACCGTGGGCGACGGCTGCAACGCTCCCGACCCACAGGCCGCGGTGGCAAGAACGACCGAGATCCCGAGGAACGCGAGTCTGATACGCGCTCCCGTCAGCCCCAAGGTCGATCTCAGCATGAGCGTCTCGTTAGCGTAGCTATGTATAACTACACGTTGGGCGCTGGAAACGGGTTCATGTTGAGACAACGATTACGGCGGTTATAAGGATCCAATCAGCCGTGTCGGCGTAGCTCGTGGAAGAAGTCGTCGATGACCTGCAGGTCGCCGGAGGACACCACGGTGTCGTAGACGTTCTTGCCGACCGCCAGGTCCAGCACACCGAGGCCGAAGGGTGAGAAGATCACCGGTCGA